>OODJ01000811.1_pt1 | contig 28907 bp, 22 predicted proteins | sample 1671611 | NCBI WGS metagenome assembly OODJ01 (sample SAMN06348174, study PRJEB24527) | human gut metagenome | biome: human gut; feature: ankylosing spondylitis patient; material: feces | host: Homo sapiens | place: China | collected 2015-10 | reverse complement strand
GTGGTAGCGCACGCGCGCGGTGGGACGTCGTAGGCGATCCAGTTGAAGTCATTTGCCGTCAGCTCACGAGAAAAAAGCGCGTCGTTGCCGCTTAGCACCACGCGGTTTTCTGCCGCATCGATGCGCTTGACGTAGAGCGGCGCGTCCGCGGCGATGCCGAGGCCCTTGCGCTGGCCGACGGTGTAGTGCACGATGCCCTTGTGCCGGCCGAGCACACGGCCGCTTTCATCGACAAAGTCGCCCGCGGGGCAGTCGCGGCCCGTGTAGCGCGCGATAAAGCCAGCGTAGTCGCCGTCCGGCACGAAGCAGATGTCCTGACTGTCCGGCTTGTTGGCGTTGTAGAAGCCCTGTTCCTCCGCGATGCGGCGCGTCTCGCTCTTGTGCATCGCGCCGAGCGGCAGGCGCGTGTGCGCCAGCTGATCCTGCGTGAGCGAGTAGAGCACGTAGCTCTGGTCCTTGCTCTCATCGAGCGATTTTTTGAGCAGCCACCGCCCGTTTTCCTGCTCGATGCGCGCATAGTGGCCGGTCACAATGGCGTCGCAGCCTAAAATGCGGGCGCGCTCGTAGAGCCGCTCGAACTTCAGGTAGCGGTTGCAGTCGATGCAGGGGTTCGGCGTCGCGCCGCGCTCGTAGGACGAGATGAAGCGGTCGATGACCTGCCCTTTGAAGTCGTCTGAAAAGTTGAAGACATAATAGGGGATGCCGAGGTGCAGCGCGACGAGCCGCGCGTCCTCGACGTCCTCGAGCGAGCAGCAGGTTTTGGTGCGGCTGACACCGATGTCCTCGTTGTGGAAGAGCTTCATCGTCGCGCCGATGCACTCGCAGCCCTGCTCCTTCATCAAAAATGCGGCGACGCTCGAGTCCACACCGCCGCTCATCGCAATGAGTACCTTATCCATATTTCCTCACATCATGCGGCACGCTTTGGCGCAGGGAATGTCCCTGTGAGAAGCGATGCCGCGTTTATCGTTTTGCCTTATTTTGCCGCGTGCTTATAAAGTGAACGGCTTTTTGCCGCTGACGAGGTCCTTCCACAGCGGGGACATGCCGCGTAAGTATTCTACGACCTCTGGCACGGCATCGAGGATGCGGTCGATTTCCTCGTCGGTGTTCCACTCGCACAGACTCAGGCGCAGCGAGCCGTGCGCCACGTCATGCGGGCGACCGATGGCCAGCAGCACATGGCTTGGATCGAGCGAGCCGGATGTGCACGCGCTGCCGGACGACGCGCAGATGCCCTTTGCGTCGAGAAGAAGCAGCAGGCTCTCGCCCTCGACGCCCTCGAAGCAGAAGCTCACGTTGCCGGGGAGGCGATTCACGGGATCGCCGTTGAGCGCGCTGTGCGGGATCTTGGACAGGCCATCGATCAGACGGTCGCGCAGAGCGCTGACCCTTTTCGCGTTCTCGTCGAGGTGCGCGCAGGCGTCTTCGAGCGCCGCAGCCATGCCCATGATGGCGGGGATGTTCTCCGTACCCGCGCGCTTGCCGCGCTCCTGCGCGCCGCCCTCGATGAGGTTCGTCAGGAAGACGCCCTGACGGGCGTACAGCACGCCGGTGCCCTTCGGCCCGTGGAACTTGTGCGCGGAGAGTGACAGCAGGTCGATGTTCTGCGCCTTGACGTCAATGGGCAGGTGTCCCGCGGCCTGCACGGCGTCGGTGTGGAACAGCACGCCCGCCTCGCGGCAGACGGCGCCGATCTCGCTGATCGGCAGGATGGAGCCGATCTCGTTGTTGGCGTACATGACGGAAACCAGGCACGTATCCTCGCGGATGGCGCGCTTGACCTGCTGCGCCGTCACGGTACCAATGGGGCCGACGGGGAGAAGCTCGACGGTGAAGCCCTCTTTTTCAAGCTTTTTCAGCGTGTGCAGCACGGCGTGGTGCTCGAACGCGGTCGAAATGATGTGCTTTTTGCCTTTGCGTTCGCCGAGGCGCGCGGCGGAGAGGATGGCCTGATTGTCGGCCTCGCTGCCGCCGGAGGTGAAGTAAATTTCGCGCGGGGAAGCGTTCAGGCATTTTGCGATGCGGTCGCGCGCGCTGAGCAGCGCCCCGGCCGCCTGCTGGCCGACGGAATGCAGGCTTGAGGGGTTGCCATAGATCGTCTCCAGATAGGGGAGCATGGCGTCGATCGCGGCACGGCTCATCTGGGTCGTCGCGGCGTTGTCCGCGTAAATAGTGGTCATTGAGATAAATCCTATCTTATAAGTATGTTGATATGATACATAGGAACGCTCGCTTTGTCAATGGATTTTGAGATCGCGAGGGGAGTGCAAAAAAGGAAGAACCGCTCGCAAGAGCGGTTCTTCCTTTTACAATAGGGGGTGGAGGGATTTTGGCTTACTTTTCGAGCAGCGTCCAGTCGCGGGCCTTGCGCAGCTCGGTCCACTTCTCATACTTGGAGTTCGTCTTGAACTTGTAGTAGTGGCTGTTCGTCGCTTCCTGAACGGCGAGGTAGTACCAGGCCTTCGGGTTCGCGTTGTCCGTCCAGACCGTCATGTTCGGGAGAAGATCATCCTCGGTCTCGGGCTGGCGGTTCAGCACGCGGTTGACGAGCGCCATGGTCTCGGCACGGGTGATGTCGCGCTGGGGACCAAACGTGCCGTCGGGATAACCCGTGATGATGCCCATGGAGCTGAGGGTCGAGACCGCGGTGTTGTACCAGGAGGTGGCGGCCACGTCGGAGTAGCGGTTGGTCTTGGTCAGGTTCTCGTCGCGGACGTCGTCGGTCAGCAGACGGAAGAAGATGGTCGCGACCTCGGCGCGGGTGATGTTGTTCTGCGGGCGGACCTCACCGTTGCCGTAACCGACGATATAGGCGAAGTGATCCGTCGTGTTCAGACCGAGCGCATCGTCATCAGGAATCTCGACGGTGGGTGTGGAGGGAGTGGGCGTGTGCTTCCTTGCAAAGGTAGCGTGAATCGTGTGGTTATCCACCACATTTTCAAACGTGTACGTGCTCACCGCGCCGACGCTCTTGCCGTCCACCAGCACGTCCTTGATGTGATAGCCGGAATCTGGCGTGATGGTAAAGGTCTTGCTTTCGCCCTTGGGTACGGTGATCGTGCCCGCGGCGGGGGCGATCTTGCCGTGCTCGTCGGCGGTTGCGGTAATGACACGCACTTCATCGACCTTGACCTGCAACAGATGCGGTCCATGCGTCGCATTGGCGTTCCCAGCACCGATACCGTTATTTGCACTGAGATAGAATGGCGTATCGGCCTTTTTGCCATTCACAACATGATAACCGAACACCACTACAAGATAGTAGTCATTATAGCCCTCATAGGAGCTGCCTTCATATCTCGCGTGTTCCGTCTTTGCAATGGGAATGGTATTATGCTTGCCGTCCACATATTGAATTTCCACATTGCTCGTTGCGGCAGAAAAGCGCTTCTGTTCTTCCGTGCTTCTCGGGCCGTTCAGAGTGTTCTTTCCGTCCCCGAGCGATACTTCGTCAAACCAGTAGTACTCAAAGTAAACATAATCCTCGTCAGTGCCCTGATTCTCCTTCAGCAGTGGATGATCGACCTGAATACCGATCGAGTGCTCCTTGCCGTCGCCGATGGTCACGGTGAAGGGCTGGTTGGCATCGACATTTTCGGTTTTTCCGTCTACCAGATAGGAGATCGTGGGATTCGCAAGCTTGTATTCACCACTGACAGTTGCACGATCAGACGGATTATCCTTAGCTTCAAGCTTTTCATTTTCATTTAATACCTGATAGGAACTACGCAACTTCCAGCCACCGACATACTCATAGCCAGGGCGCTCATTACCGGACGTTGCTCCATTCGTATCAGGAAGCTTATAGTTATTGTTGAAATCCCAAAGCTTAGTTGCAGGATTATAAGTCCAGCCAGGAAGCGCATGGTTCAAGTGCTGTTCTTGTTTACCGAGGGGAGAAAACGTAATCCTTATAGGATAGGTGCAGATTTTTTGCAGTTCTGAACCATATCCTGCTTGTGTAGAATACGCCGCAAAACATTCTTTGTTCGGGAGCACAATGATGCGATCGCATCCACTTGGAGGAGTTATGGCACTATTAGCGTACCCACTATAATCTTCGCTTTTCCAAGGATCTACTGTCTTCTTAAAGATGATCTGCGTGATATGCTCATCGTAAAAAGCACCCTCGCCAAGTGTTGCTACGCTGGCAGGAATGATAACCTTAGCATCTACTCCATCAGCAAAGCAGTTCTTGAAGCACTGATAGCCAATGGTTGTTAAGCCTTCCGGCAGCTCAAACACGACGCCTTCCGGAGAACCGGCCAGTCGCATGACCTTCAAAGATCTGCAATCCGTGAATACGGAAGCGCCGTCCAAATTACCAAGACTTGTCAATGTATTGGAGAAAATAAACGTTTCCAAAGACTTGCAATCACCAAACGCAAATTTACCGATGACCGTTACCTGAGTATTGGACAGGTCAACCGATGCCACCGGAGAGTGCATAAATGCCTGATTGTCGATCTTCTCCAGATTGGTTGCATTGCTGAAATCGACAGCTGCAACTTGAGGATGATTTTTAAGACCTGCATTCTTAGCCTTAAAAGCATTTTGACCGATACTCGTCACCGGCGTACCGTTAATTTCCGCAGGAATGGTAACGGAAAGGGGCTTATCCTTATTTTCGGCAAGCCAATCCGCATCAATGCCCGTGATCACGCCGTTAGCTTTATCAAAAAACAACTTATCCGTGGGAACAGCAATCGGCGTGTCCGCTGCCGCGGGTGTGGCCAGCAGCATGGGCACAGCCTCCACAGGGGCGGCCTCTTCCTCTTCCACGCCCGCAACAGGCGCCAGTACAGCCTCGCCGTCTTCCGCTGCTTCGTCCGGCGCGTCCATCGCCAGCATGCTGACAGGAAGCAAAGTCAGCACCATGGTGGCTGCCAGCAGCCATGTCAAAAACAACTTGCCGAACTTCTTCTCTCTCATAAAAAAATCCTCCCTCTTGTCCCTGTGGACCCGAGGAAGGAGAGTTATCCGTCTTAGGCAGCCCGGCTGTCGTGCGGCTCATAGCCGTTTAGACCCGTGGCTTTGCGACACCGGCTTTCGCCGGCTATGCCTTTTTCTGTACGCTTTGCCCCACTTTCGCGAGCCGCACAGATCATTCGATTGATAAATTTATTATAGCACTCAAAAAATAATCTTCAAGCGGAATCCCGTCAAATTTTGTCGGCAGTAGAACTTTTAATACCTGTTGAGTTTTGTCACGTTTCAGAAATACCTTGCAGTTTAATCGGTTTTATGACAGAACAGGAGGGGCGGATCGCTCCGCCCCTGTCCTCTCTCAATCTCGTCTCTCTCGTTCACTTGCAGTACTGGCGCAGATCATAGCACAGGCGCTCGGCCTCCTGCTCGCCGCGGGCGACGATCGCCACGGCGTCGTTGCCGGAGATGCAGCCGAGCATATCGGGCAGCTTCATCGCGTCGATGGCCGCGCCCGCCGCATCGGCGAGCCCCGGCAGCGTCTTGAGCAGCACAACGATCCCCGCGTAGTCCACGCCCACGCTGCACTCATTCAAAATGAACTTCAGGCGCTTCGTGTTGTCGATGTGGTCGGCCTTGCCGGACACGGCGTAGCGGCTGCGGCCGCCGCCGATCGGCTCCTTATAAAGGTACAGCTCCTTGATATCGCGCGAGACGGTCGTCTGCTTGCTCTCGATGCCGCACTCGGCGAGACGCGCGATGAGCTCCTCCTGCGTCTCGATATTGTACTTTTCGATCAGCTCCAGGATCTTCTCTTGTCGCTTGCTCTTCATGGCTCTCTCCCATTTTCCTCCGCCCGGCCAGCTGCCGGCGCGGATGAGCTCTTCTCTCTTCTTTCTTCTCTCGTTCTGCGGTGGAATTTTTTACAGGTCGTCGCGGTTGACGGGGCAGGACATGCAGCGCGGGCCGCCGCGGCCGCGCGACAGCTCGGCAGACGGCACGGTCAGCACGTCGAGGCCGTGCTTTGCGAGCAAGTCGTTCGTCACATAGTTGCGCTCATAGGTGATGACGCGGCCCGGCGCGATGCAGAGCGTGTTGGAGCCGTCGTTCCACTGCTCGCGCTGCGCGGCCATCAGGTCGCCGCCGCCGCAGCGGATCAGGTCGACCGCGGGCAGCTTGAGCTCGAGGGCCAGAATGTCCTTGAGCTCTTCCTTGATCGCGCCGAAGCGGAGCTCGCCGTGCTCGTCGAGCGTCATCTCATAAACGCTCAGCGGGCCCTCGATCTCGGGATGGATGGTGAACTTGTCGTAGTCGACCATCGTGAAAACCGTGTCGAGGTGCATGAACGCGCGCGTCTCGGGAATGTCGAAGGCGAGCACCTTCTTAAAGTCGGAATTTTGCAGAAGATTGCGCGCAAACGTCTCCGCGCCGGAGACCGTCGTGCGCTCGGACAGGCCGACGGCCACGATGTCCTTCGACAGCACGAGCACGTCGCCGCCCTCGATGGAATAGCTGTCGGACAGGTCGTACCACATCTTGTTGTCCTGCGTGGCAAAGTCGCGGTTGTAGAGGAACATGTACTTTAAGAGCAGACTCTCGCGTTTGCGCGCAGGGGTATGCATGCGGTGGATGTTGATGCCCTCGCCCACGCAGGCGCCGGGGTCGCGGGTGAAGTACAGGTTCGGCATCGGGTCGGAGACGAACGGATAGTCGTCGTCGACTAAGTCCATCAGCGACGTCGGCTGCTTGGTGGCAACCTCGCAGCGCTTGATGCCCGCGATCATCTTCGTCACCATCTGCTTGGGCGGCATGTCGAGAAGCAAGCTCGTCATGCTCGCGCGCAGTCCCTTGGCGTGGATCTTACTGATGTTCAAAAAGTCGTTGACGAGCTGGATCTGGCGCGCGGGGTCGGCGATGGCCTTGGCGACCTCGTCGACATAGTAGATGACCTCGACGCCGTTTTCGCGCAGGACCTCGGCAAAGCGGTCGTGCTCCTCCTGGGCGACCTTTAAGTACGGGATGTCGTCAAACAGCAGGCGCTCGAGCGTCGCGGGCGTCAGCGATTCCAGCTCCTCGCCGGGGCGGTGCAGCAGCACCTTGTTGAGCTTTCCGATCTCGGAAAAGTTATGGATGCCTGAATACATAAGTCGTGCTCCCTTTCCCGGGATGCCGGCGGCTCTCTCATCGACCGCCCGTACACCCCGACCTGTTTTCCCTGTCCGTGCCGCCGGAGCTCCCCGACGGTCCGCGGATCGTTTTACCGTTATTACGCAGTAAAGTATACACTTTCAAAAGGCGCTTGTGATGTATCAGTGCTTTTGCCATTTCGTGTGCCAGTCATTCCTCCAGCTCTTCTTCCAGCGCTTTGCGCAATACGTCCATGCCGCGCTCCAGCCGCTCGCGCGGCTCGTAGGAGTAGTTGATGCGGATATGGTCGCGCCCGCCGTTCTTGCAGGGGTAAAAAACGTGTCCGGGGATCAGCGTGACGCCCATGTTGTAGGCCCTGCGGATAAAGCGCTTGCTGTCCACCCCGTCCGGCAGCCTGCACCAGACATATACGCCGCCTCTCGGCTTTGTATAACTCACGCCGAGCGGCGCAAGCTCGTCGAGCTTTTGGCATACCAAATCTCGATTCGTGCGGTAGACGTCGCGAAATTTTAAAAGCGACGTGTAGTAAATGCCGTCGTCAAGGTACATGCCGAGGAGCTTTTGCGTCATCCAGTCCGAGGCCATCAGCCGCACGGAGACGAGGTAGCTCAGTGCGCGGATCAGATCGCGGCTGCCCGTGACGAAGGCAAGGCTCAGCCCCGGGATGAACGTGAGCGAGAACGAATAGATGTAAATAACATTTCCCGTCGTGTCGAAGGCCTTGATCGGTGGGAGCTTATCGCCGTCGTAGACGAGTTCGCTCGCCGCGTCCTCCTCCATGATCGGCACGCGGTAGCGGTTCGAGATCTCGACGATCTTCTTGCGCCGCTCGAGCGACAAAATGTTTCCCGTCGGGTCGTGGTAGCTCGAATTGACGAAGATGAGCCGCGGGCGCGTCTGCGTGAGTAAGCTTTCGAGCACCTCGCAGTTCATGCCGTTCCCGTCGACGGGAACGGTCAGTATCTTCGCGCCCGCAAGCTCCATCACGCGGTACATGTCCGGGTGCACCGGCTCTTCCATCACCACGCTGTCGCCGGGCTTGACGAGCAGCGTCACGATAAAGTCGAGCGCCTGATTCGTCTCCGAGAGGATCTGAATTTCGCCCGAGGACGCCTTCACGCCCTTCGTGCCGAGAAAGGCCACGAGCTTCTGCCGCAGGAATTTATCGCCCTTATAGGGGCTGAAAAAATACTGGCACGGGCCGCTGCCCGTGAGCAGCGCCGCGATATCGCCCGCAACGCGCTCGGACGTGTACACCTCGCGCGAGGCGACGCCGCTGCCGAGGGAATAGTGGCTCTCGTCCGTAAAGCGCTGGAACAGGTCGTCAAATGTCTTTTCCATGTCGAGGTACTTTTCCGCCACCTCGCTGACCCAGTTGACGCGGCCGGGCTGCGCGCCCTCGCCACCCCTTTCGTCCTGCGCGTCATTTTCGTCGTTTGCCGCGGCCACGATGTAGCCCACGCCCTGGCGCGACTCGATCCACGCGTCGCTCTTGAGCTCGCTGTAGGCCTTGACCACGGTGTTGCGGTGCACATCCAAGATCTGCGCGAGCGCGCGCTCGCTCGGCAGCGCGCTCCCGCGGGGCAGCGCGCCGCTGATGATCTGCGACTTGATCTGGTCGGCGATCTGCAGATAGACCGGCACCTTCGAAAACTTGTCGATGCTGACTTTCATGTACTTCTCTTCTCCCTCTCGCCGGCAGGCCGCGCTCTCACCCGCAGCCGTCGGAATTTGCGTTGGTCTCGCAGAGGTCTCTCTGTTCGCATTTTACCACATAACCGTGTGCGTTGTACAGTCATTTTTGTGCATATGACATAAAATTCAAAAAAAGAGCCAAGGCATCTCGATGAGATGCCTCGACTCTTTCAGGTCAGCAACCTGAGTAAGGGAAAAGAAGCTTTTCCTTTTTAGAACAGCAGATGCGCGATGGGGCAGACGATCAGCAGGCTGATGATGGTGCGCTCCAGGAAGATGACGAACAGCTCCCAGATGTTGAGAGGAAGCTTGGAGCCAAGGATCAGACCGCCGACCTCGGAGAGGTAGAGGACCTGCGTGACAGAGACGACAGCGACGATGAATCTGGCCATCTCGCTGGTGCACTCCGCGATCAGGACGGCGGGGGTGAGCATATCGGTGAAGCCGACGATCATCGTGGAGGCAACAGCGTCCGCTTCGGGCACCTGAAGAAGCTGGAGCAGGGGACGGAACGGGATGCCGAGCCACTCAAAGATGGGGGTGTAGTTGGCAAGGATGAGGGCGACGGTGCCGATGGCCATGACGGAGGGCAGAACGCCGAACCACATGCTGCAGGCGTTCTTGGCGCCGCTCTTGAAGAATTCACCGATGCCCTTGTGCTCGGCAACGCGCTTCATGGCGAGGTCCATGCCGTACTCGACGTTGCTCTTGTAGCCCTCGGGAAGAGTGTCGGGAGCGGCCTTGCCTTCGACTAAGTACGTGTTGGGCTTGTTGCGCAGGGGGTAGAGGTACGGGCACACGATCGCGCAGACGATACCGACGAAGCAGACGATCAGGTAGTAGATGCCGAACTTGTCGAGCATGCCGACCGTGTCGAGAACGACGAGGGTAAACGTGATGGAAACGGCGGAGAACAGCGTTGCGATGATGCTTGCTTCCTTGGCGGAATAGTAGCCACCCTCATACTGGTTGCAGGTGAGCATGACGCCGAGCGTACCGTCGCCGATCCAGGAGGTGATGCAGTCGACCGCCGCGCGGCCGGGGACCTTGAACAGGGGACGCATGACCTTGGTGAGCAGCGCGCCGACGAACTCCAGCAGGCCGAAGTCGAGCAGCAACGGCAGCAGCAGGGCCGCGATGACGAAGATGATAACGAGCGTGGTGAGCAGGTCATAGAGGACGAAGCCGCCCTGACCGCCGCCGGTGATCATACCGATGAGACCCACGCCGTCCTCGCCGACACCCAGATAGGTGAGTCACACGAAGATGACCGCGAGCACACGGAGCACGACCCAGATGGGTTTGCAGGCGAAGCATTCTTTCATGATGTCGCTATTCATAATGAATTTGGGCTTTGCCAGCGCAATGAGGGACATCACTGCCGAAACGGTGAGGATCAGCACGCACAGCAGCGGCAGGAAGCCACCGATGACACCAGAGATGATGTCGGCCAGGATCTTGACCACAACGGTCCATTCACCTGCTGCATTCTTGACCGGGATCATGAACAGGATGACGCCGACGACTGACGGGATGATAAACAGAGCTTTCAGTTTCGCGTTACTTTTGGTTTCCATTCTCTCTCCTCCTTCATATTGGCAAGTCGCGCCGGAAGGCGGTCTCTCTCATAGCCGCTTCCCCGGCAGACAGCTCTTGCCTTTACTTTATACGAATTCAGCAGTAAAGCAAGTGCCAGCAACGTTCTCAATTTGTATACCAGCAATAAATTTCTCCATTTTGTCATTCACTTTTTTGTCGAACCTGTATGTATCTTTTTTGCTTTTTGGGAAAAAGCCCATTTCCCCTTGCCGTTTCAGGGATTTTGGAGAAGAAAAAGGGAGGCGCGATACGCGTCTCCCTCCCGTTTGCTTTATTGCAAGTTTTCAACGTCCTTCTTGCCGACCGCCATGCGCTTCCATTGCTCAGGAAGGCCCGGCGCGATGAGCGGGAACAGATTTTCCGTGTCCGACGTCGGCTGGATGTTATAGGTGCCGTACTTGTTGACAAGATCGGCACAGTCGTCCGGCTGGCCGAAGCGCGCCTTGAGCATCGGTGCCAGGTCATACGGCATGCCGGGGTCTTTTCGCGGCATAAAAATCACCTCCGGACTTAGTATGTCCGGAGGCGGCAGATTTTTTCGATTTGTCTCGCTCACGCGCGCAGCGTTTTGGGGTACACGCCCGCGTCGTGTAATTTCTGAAGCTCGCGCTGCACCATTTCCTTATCCTCGTGATACGTCATGCCGAACCAGCGCGCGCTCGAGCGCAGAACGGAGACACTGAGCTCGCCGCGGTCGATGAGCTCGCCGATCAGGCTTGGCAGCAGGCACTCTTTTTTGAGCTCGCCGTCGGGCAGCGCGCGGAGGAAATCCTTAAAATACGCGTCCAGCTTTTCAAACAGCCACGGCGTAAAGCCCCAGAAGTTCATCGAGACCGGCGTCTCGGGCGCGTAGACCGGGCCGTCGCCATTTTCCTGAATGTCGCGGATCTTGCCGTCATCGCAGGGCTTTAGGTGGAACGTTTCGACCACGCGGTCGAGCATCCCCTGTTCGTTCACGTGGCACACGCCGCGCGTGACCGTGCCGTGCTCGCTCACGGTGTTGCAGAGGTCGTAGCCGACCATCGTGCCCTCGCCGCTTTCGGCGAGCTTTGAGAGCTCTGCGTAGATCGTCTTGAACGCGTCCACGCCGTAATAGTCGTCGGCGTTGATGACGACGAACGGCTCGTGCACAAATTCGCGCGCGCATAAAAGCGCGTGCACCGTGCCGAACGGCTTGACGCGATCAGACGGCACCGTGTAAAAATCGGGCACGCTCGAAAAATCCTGATACGCATAGCAGACCTCGACATTGTCCCCGTCCGCCGTTTTGCGCGCGGCAAGGTGATGTCCGACCATGTTCTCCATCAAGTCGCGCATGTCGGGCTTGATGATGAAGACCACCTTCGTAAAGCCCGCGCGCAGCGCGTCGAAAATGGAGTATTCCATCAAAATTTCACCGTTCGGACCGATGCCGTCCACCTGCTTATTGCCGCCGTAGCGCGAGCCCATGCCCGCCGCCATAATCACGAGCGCTGCTTTCATAAAAACAAAACTCCTCTCAAAGTTCTCGATCTCTTTTTCTCCGGGCGCGCACTGCGCGCTCATCTTCGCCCATCATAGCGTATCCGAACCGGCATTGCAACCGTCTTTTTCGTCTCTTGTCTTTTGCCGCAGGCGTGTTATACTGGTGTAACTATTTCTTAACACCGAGGTCACACCATGGAAGGATTTCTGCACGCGGTCTCTTCCGTCACCATCATCCTGCTGCTGACGGCGACGGGCTATTTCTGCGCGGCCAGGGGCTGGATGGGCCCGGATGCCAAGCGCTTTATCAGCAAGTTCACGATGTCCGTCGCCATCCCCTGTATGTCGGTCTACGGGCTGACGAATAACCTGACCCGTGATCTTCTGGTTCAGTCGGGCAGCTTTCTGCTCGTGCCGCTGCTCGGCACCGTGGTCATCACGATCCTGTCACTGCTCGTCGGCAGGCTCTTGAAGCTGCCGCGCAAAAAGCTCGGCGTTTTTATGATGATGTGCTCGGTGTCGAACGCCATCTTCGTCGGCCTTGCGATGTGCACCGAGCTCTTTGGCGACACCTGCACGCCCTACGTCATGCTCTACTACCTCATCAACACCAGCTTTGTCCAGCTGCTGTTTCTCTCGCTTGTGCGCTGGTCGGGCGAGAGCCGCGGCTTTGACCTCAAGATGCTCCAGAAATTCCTGACCACGCCCGCCGTCATCGCCGTTTTCGTCGGCCTCGCGCTCGTGTGGTTTGAAGTGAGGCTCCCCTCGCTCGTGATGAGCTACTGCCGCTATATGAACAACCTCGTCACGCCGCTGGCGCTGCTGCTCACGGGCTATATCATCCACGACATTGGGCTCGAAAATGTCCGGCTCGACCGCGACTTAGGCATCGCGATGATCTTCCGCTTCCTGCTCGCGCCCGCCCTCTCGGTCGCGCTGTGCAGGGCGTTCGGCGTGACGGACCTTGCTCACGACGTGCTCATCGTCGAAACGGCGATGCCGGTCGTGACGCAGACGGTCGTCGCCGCCGCGGAATACGGCGCGGACGAGGAATTCGCCGCGCAGGGCGCGGCGCTCTCCACGATCGCGTGCTTTGTCGTGATTCCTGTGCTGATGCTGATTTTGTAATCAAAAAAGTGGCAAAGCCACTTTTTTGAGAAGGTTTCGCTGCGTTCTGTGCCTCGATTGTCCGCTAAAAGCGGACAATTCGACCTTACACCGTTGCGGCACTACGATTCCCGCGCCCTTGCAGGCGCGCCAATCGTGCCGCTTCCTCGAAACCGACTTGCTGTTTCCGCCGCTGGCGGCACTTCGCCGGTTTCCACTTCGCGCAAAGAGTTTTCTGCCAGAAGGTGAATTGCCCCGCAGCGGGCAAGAGAAGCCCCTCTGGAGGGCGCACATGTCGCGGCGGAAAACCGATTTGAATTTATTTCGTGCCGTGCGCGGCACCTGGGCAGCCGTTGGCAGCTTTGCTGCCTTACGGATGCTGCGTACCCCTTGCGGGTAAAAACTCTGCGAGGCTCTCTACTCTGAAAAGAATTCCGCGCCGTGGGCGCGGGATTCTTTTTGTTTTCAATTACCGATCAGCGCGGACAGGCCGCCGGTTCTCAGTTCGTCTTTGTAGTAGTTGAGCTCATCGCCGATGAGCTCGTCGAGCACGCGCATGCCCAGCACCTCGACAGGGGCCTTGTCGTCCGTCAGGATGCAGTTTCCGCCCTCATAGGGCGTGAGCTTCGAGTAGACCGTGCGCATCATATCGGCATAGTCGCTGTCCTTGAGCTTTGCGATGCTGCACAGGAACGTCTCCTCCCAGTCATCCGCGTTCGTGCAGAAAACCTCGGTATTCGTGTTGCCCCTCACCGGCGCGGTGACGGTGTGCTTAAAGACACTCGCCATCGTGTCGCAGAGGTATTCGTTGATCGAGCCGTTCTCCGCGGACGTCATGTTGAGGTTCACGACCATCACGCCGTTCGGCTTCAAATGAGAGCACACCTCGTTGAAAAACTCGACGCTCGAGAGCTGGAACGGGATGGTGATATCCTGATAGGCGTCCACCATGATGACGTCAAACTTCTCCTTCGACGCGGCAAGATACGCGCGCCCGTCCTCGACCGCGACGGTCACGCTGCCTGGAAGTCCGAAGTAGTCCGTCGCGATGTCGGCAATTTTTTTGTCGATCTCCGCGCCCTGCACACTCGCGCCGGGGAAATAGCGCGTGCAGTAGCTCGCGTACGTGCCAGAGCCCATGCCGAGGATCATCACGCTGCGGTTTTCGTTGTCCGTGCCGTCCATGCCCGCCATGCAGGGCGCGGCGAGCGCGTAGTCATAGTACATGCCCGTCAGCGCGTCGCCCTTGACCTGCACGCTCTGCACACCGAAGAGCACGTTCGTCGAGAGCGTCGTGCGCTTCGCGTCGTCCTGCACCTGCAAATAGTTGTAGATGGACTCGTCCTCAAGCGTGATGTCGCTCTGCCAGAAGGCGAAGCTGTAAGACGGCAGGGCAAAGCACAGTCCAGCGATCAAAAGGACGGAGACGATCCCCGGCACGCTCTTTTTCTTCTCGAATACGAAGTACGCGATGCCGATGGCCGCGAGCACACCGGAGAAGATCAAAAACGTTGCCGCCGTGCCGACGGCGGGGATCGTCACAAACGTCGGCACGAAGGTTCCGATGATGCTGCCGATGGTGTTGAGCGCGTTGAGCCTGCCCACGGTCTTGCCCGTGTCGTCGAGATTGTCGACCGTGAAGCGCGTGAGCGACGGCGTGACGGTGCCGAGCAGCACGCACGGGAACGCGAAGATCACAAGGCACGCCGCGAGCGCCGCCCAGACGAGGAAGTTTTTCGTCACAAAAAGCGCCAGCAGCAGCGAGATGCCCGCGATCAGGTACCGTCCCACAAACGGGATGAGCGCGATCCAGATGGCCGCGATGATGAGGCGGCGGTAGAGCTTATCGGGCGTCGCGCTCTTGTCGGCGAGCTTGCCGCCCCAGACGTTGCCGATGGCCATCGCGATCATAATGACGCCGATGATAACGGTCCACACGATCTGCGACGAGCTGAAGTACGGGGCCATGAGCCTGCTCGCACCGAGCTCGACCGCCATGACGGACATACCGGCAAAAAATTCGGTCAGGTATAAAAAGTATTTGCTGCGGATGAGTTTATTTTCCATGCAGGACCTCCCTGTCGTTTCGTTTGTGCCGTCTTCGGTGTAGACAGAGAAATTATAACACGCCTGAACCGCTTTGCACAACGTTTTTGCCGCGTATTCATTCCCGATGCGCATATTCCCTCTCTGCACGCATATAGATGGAGCAACATGAGTCAGGAGTGTGCTGCATGAAGGGTAACATGGAAGAGCGCGCCTGCGCGCTGGCCGCCTACATCATCGAAAACCGCGCCACCGTGCGCGCCGCGGCAAAAAAGTTCGGCGTGAGCAAGTCCACCGTGCACAAGGACTTACAGGACCGCCTGCCGCAGTTCAACCGCAGCCTATACTTGCAGGTCAAGGAGGTGCTGGAGGTCAACAAGGCCCAGCGCCACATCCGCGGCGGCATGGCCACGCGAAAAAAATACAAGGGATTTTGAAACTTTTTTCGACTTTTTGCGTCTAACATAAGAGTGTGACTCCCGCGCGGCAAAATTACTCTTGCACAATTCCGCCGCGCAGGGTAGAATGCATTATTGTAAACCAAAAGAAAAATGATCGGAGCAACAAGATGAGAAAGCAGGACTATTACGAGCCAAGCATCGGCCGCGAAAGCGAGCCGCGCCGCAGGCCGAAGAAAAAGAAGAAACGCGCAAATCGCGGTGAGCGCGCGGTCGTCACGCTTCTGTCGCTTCTTTTCCTGACCGTGGCCATTGTGGCGACGGTCAAGTACGTCGTGCGCGCGCCTGAGCCCGTCACGGACAACGAAGACCAGCAGACGCAGCAGGACGGCACGGCGGAGGACAGCGACGCCATTCAAACCATTTCTAACGGCAAAGAGCGCAAAAAATACTGCTATACGATCCTCGCCTACGGTGTGGACAACGACGCCGGCGGCAGCGACACGAACATGCTCGTGCGCTTTGACGCGGAGAACAAGAAGATCGACGTCGTCAGCCTGCCGCGCGACACGCTGATGAGCAACGGCCACAAGCTCAATTCCTCCTACAATAACGGCGGCACGGAAAAGCTGCGCAGCAACATTGAAGATATGCTCGGCATCCCCGTGGACTTCTACGTCTCCGTCGACCTGAAGGGGTTCATCGCGCTCATCGACCAGATCGGCGGCGTCGACTTCGACGTGCCCGAGGATATGGACTACGACGACCCCTACCAAGATCTGCACATTCACTTCAAGGCCGGTCTCCAGCACCTGAGCGGCCAGCAGTCTATGGAGGTCGTGCGCTTCCGCCACAACTCCGACAAGGATAACCCCGGCTACGGCGGGCGGCAGGATATCGGCCGCATCGGCACGCAGCAGGCGTTTTTGAAGACTGTGGCGCAGAAGCTGATGAAGATTGAAAACGTTCCCGCGATGGCGGAAACGTTCTTAAAATATGTCAAGACCGACCTGACGCTCGGCAACCTCGTGTGGCTCGCCAACCAGGCGCTCTCCATGGGCGGGACGGACGCCATCAGCTTTGCCACGCTCCCCGGCGACGGCGCGGGCTGGTACAAGGGCAAGTCCTTCTACACGCTCTATCCCGAGCAGGTGCTCGAGATGACGAATTCGATGCTCAACCCCTACGCTACGGATATCACCGCCGACGAGCAGAACATTTTAGTCCCGTAATTCCGCAAAATTCTGAGAATGTGAGAAAGAGAGAGCAAACGCCATGAAGTTCCGCTTTGCGCTGCTTGTCGCGGCGCTCGCGCTTGCGCTGAGCATCAGCGCCTTTTCTTACAGCGAGGAGCCCGCGCAGGATGCCGCCGCTCCCGCACAGGAGGAGACGACGAGCGAAGACAGCGCCCCATTCGTGCTGCTTCGCGTCTACGAGGGCCAGTTTGCCGACGTGAAAGGCGGCGACTGGTTCGCCCCCTCGGTCGTCTCGGCCTATGAATACGGCGTACTCAACGGCCGCGGCGAGGATTCCTTTGCGCCAAGCGGCAATGTGACGATCGCCGAGCTTTTGACCATTGCCGCGCGGCTGCGCGCCATCTACACGACCGGCAGCGACGCGGTCATCCCCACAGCGAAGGAGAATGAGGCGTGGTATGCGCCGTATGTCTCGTATTTGAAGAGCCAGAATTTGCTCGACAACAGCTTTGAGGGCTTCTACCTCCTGCCCGCGTCGCGCGCGCAGATGGCGGGCATCTTTGCCTTCGCCGTGCCGGAGGAATGGTACACCGAGCCCAACGCCTCGCTCGTCACCTCGGCCTACGCGAGCCGCGACTACATCGCCGACGTGACGGACAAAACGCCCTACCGCAGCGAAATTCTGCTGATGTACCGCCGTGGGCTGCTCTCCGGCATGGACGCAAAGGGCAGCTTTTATCCCGACCGCAGCGTCAGCCGCGCGGAAATTGCGGCGCTTCTGACGCGCGTTGTCAAACCTGAAACGCGCCTGACGCTCACGTGGACGGTCGCGCCGTATCACTCCGTCAAAAATGCGACGCTCGCAAGCCTTGTCAAAGCGCCGGCAAGCACGTCGCTCCCGACGTCGGCCAAGGACACCGCCGCCATCGACGGTTTGGTTCGCAATATGCTCGCGCGCGGCGAGCACACGATCACGCTGAACTACTCCAAGGCCCTCACCACCGCCACCGCCAGCGCGCTGACGCAGGCGTTCACCTCCTGCGTCAAAACATACTGCGAGCAGATGTACAACGCCGTCTCCTGCCGCTCGTATTCGACGGGCAAGGTCGTACTCACGTTTTCGTCCACCGCCTGTACGGACAAAACGCTCGAATCGTACCGCGCCAAGGCGCTCGCCGCCGCGATCAAGGTCCACGACTCCCTTTGGGAGAGCGGCACGCTGAGCTACGACATGAGCCAGTATGAGATCGCGCGCACGTATTTTCAATGGCTGTGCGACCACTGCCGCTACGATAACGCCGCCGCAGACGATTCCGCGAGCCATCTTGCCTACGGCGCGCTTGTCAGCGGCCTTGCCGTGTGCGACGGCTACACGGGCGCTTACAACCTGCTCTTGAAGCTCGAGGGCATCGAGTGCACCTCGCTTTTTAACAACAGCCACATCTGGACGCTCGCGACGCTGGACGGCACGCAGTACCACATCGACGTCACCTGGGGCGACCAGTACGGCCGCACGAACCTGCGCTACTTCGGCATGAGCGAGGAGCAGTCCTACCAGTGCCACCCGTGGGGCACAGCGGACAAAAAGAAATAAGGATCGACAGATAGGGAGCCCTGAGACGGTATGTCTCAGGGCTCCCTTTTTTATCACCATTCGAGCTTTGTGCGCACGTGCGTCAACGGCAGGTGAAAGCTTTCCCGCAGGACGTTGCGATGTTCCGGAGGAAAGTGCTCCTCTGAAAATTCATACAGCGGCAGAACCGAACCGTACTGCTGCGCGGTCTCGTAGAACCAGCAGCTGAATTCCAGACGTTCGAGCTTCGTTTGCAGCGCCGCGATCTGCGCGCGGACGTTGTCGCGCTCTTTGGCAAGGATGTCGCGGCGGGCGCTGAGTGTCTCTCCGCCGGGCCGGATGAGCGGCAGGAACGAGCGAATCTCCTTGAGCGGAAGACCGCAGAATTTCAGGTACTCGATGATTGAAAGCGTTGCAATATCGTCGTCTGTGTACGTTCGCTGCCCATTGCTGGCGCGCGCACCGAGAGACAGCAGCCCCTCCTTTTCATAGTAGCGCAGGGTCGATGGGGCAATATTCATCATGCGTGCCACTTCTCCGATTGTATAAGGCATACGAAAATCTCCTTAAAAAACTGTTAAGATAACCGCGCGAAAACCTATTGACTTAAAGGCGACTTTAATAGTTACAGTTTACTTATCCAAATCGGTATTGTCAACAGGAATCAACGGGTAAATTCTCTTCCGTTTGTGCATGATGTTCCGGTACCGACAGTTTTTAAGAAGGAGAAAAGAAGCTATGAGAAAAATGATGCAGCGATCCCTGAGCTGTCTGCTGACTCTCGCGATGGTCGTCACGATGCTGATGACCAGCACGCTCGCAGCAGAGAAAAGCGCAAAACTGGAATTTGACTATTCCGCCAACTACGACTCCTCCAAGGTCGTCAGTCTCGAAGTCTACAAGGGCTACCCCGCAGACAGCTATGCCAAGGAAGAAGAGATCTTCTCCCAGCTCGAAGCGATCACCCCGCAGGCTGACGGCAGCTACGTCGTCACCGCTCCCGGCACCTATGCCTACCATGTGCACGGCACCGGCTACTACAACATTCTCCAGCTCTTCAACGTGACCGAGGCCGACCTCACCGCCGGCGTGAAGAAGCTTTCCGTCATCGGCGGCAAGCTCGGCGGCAACGGCTTCGAGCCGACCATCAAGCCGGAGAAGGCCCCCGCCTCCTATAAGGTAGACCTCCGCGACAGTATGCTTATCTTCTGGCCTGAGGAGATCAACAAGCACTTCGCCCTCGAGCCGCAGAACTACACCACTCCCGCCTTTGACGGCAAGCACGCCGCCAACGAGTTCACCTCTCAGGAAGAGCTGATGGCCTTCCTCAAGAAGATGGACGCCGCTTCCGGCACCATGCATCTCTACTCTGCCGGTACGACCCCGAACTACAAGTATGACCTCCCCCTGGCACTCTTCACCACCTCCGAGATTCCCGCGAACGCCACGCTCGCTGAGGCCGCCAAGATCGTCAAGGGCAACGGCAAGCTGAACGTCTGGTATCAGGCGCAGATCCACCCCAACGAGCCTGCCGCCGGTGAAGGCGCGCTCGTGATGATCGACAACTTTGTCAACGATCCCACTTACAAGGCCCTGCTCGACAAGATCAACATTGTCATCGTCCCCCGCATCAATCCCGACGGCTCCTATCTCTTCAGCCGCGCCACCTATGACGGCTTCGATATGAACCGCGACCATATGTCCCTCAAGGCAGCCGAGCTTGCCCAGCTGCACACCGCCTACCGCCTGTTCATGAGCGAGGTTGTCCTCGACACGCATGAGTTCACCTTCTACGGCGCTTACAACGACGACTGGACGAGCGCCGGTGAATACATGGAGAATGCGGACGATCTTGAGACCACCCCCGCCACCAGCCTGAACAACAACCCCGCCGTGACGAAGATCGGTCTCGACATGGCCAAGCGCGCCTTCTCCGACGCTACGAACGCCGGCCTGCGCGTCAATCACTACGGCACCACCGTCAATAACCCCATCGGCCGCGCCTACTTCGGCCTGTTCAATGCGGTTTCCTTCCTCATTGAGACGCGCGGCATCGGCGCCGGCCGCCAGAACTTTGAGCGCCGCGTCTTCTCTCAGGAAGTTGCCGCCACCTCTTACATCACCTATGCCGCCGAGCACGCCGACGAGATCATGAAGGCGGTCGCCGCCGCCCGTGCCGATGTTGTCGCCAAGGGCAAGACCTATGAGGAAAGCGACGTTCTCGCCCTCTATCAGACCAAGTCCGGCAAGACTCTGACCGACTACACCGCCGCGACCGTGCAGTACAGCGTCGCCGACGGCAGTGAGAAGGTCAGCAAGGCGTATCCCCTTTCCCTGAACGACACTCTGACCCGCAGCCGCGTCCGCCCGACCGCCTATGTCATTCCCGCGGACACTGCCAACATTGAGAAGATCCTCTACATCATGGACAATCAGGGCGCTGAGTACTACAAGCTCAACGCCGGTACCACCGCAAGCCTCCAGCAGTACTACTATGTCGGCGACTACATGGTGAACGGCAAGGCCAAGGGCATTGAGGCCGGCCTGCGCGACACCGCCGACGTGACCTTCGCCAGCGGCGCTTATGTCTTCCCGATGGATCAGGTCGCCAGCAACGTCATCGCCATGCTTTGCGAGCCCGACGTCACCGACTCCAACGGCTACGACGGCACGCTCTATCAGTACAAGCAGATCGACTACGATAAGGACAGCAAGAACTTCCCCATGTACCGCTACACGGGCAACGACCCGCGCACCACGCTCGTGAGCAACGGCACCTCCGCCGAGCCCACCCAGCCCACGCAGCCTGAGAAGCCCTCCCAGCCCGCGAGCAGCGATACCTACACCGTCGTCTCCGGCGACAGTCTGTGGAAGATCGCCAGCAAGCAGCTCGGCAATGGCAACCGCTGGACTGAGATCTATGACCTGAATAAGGACACCGTCAAGTCCCCCTCGGTCATTTTCGTCGGTCAGATCCTCAAAATGCCTCTCACGGCAGTGAGCCAGTAAAAAATACGTCAGTGTTTTTTCTCCACAAATCCCCTTCGAACGGGAAAGCGCCTTCCGCGATGCGGAAGGCGCTTTCCTTTTTATTTTCAAATCTCGAATTGCTGACCGTCGCGCGTGATGCGCGCGATGATGCCCTTTTCGTCCGGGTGCGCGGCGATGTAGCGGTCGATGACCTCATACTTTTTCCACATGTGCATCGGGAAGATGTGCTGCACCGTCACATTCTTCAGCAGATACTCGATGCCGAGGCCCTCGCTGCCTTCACCAAGGCGCGGGTCAAGCGGCGCCATCGCCGCCGTGATCTCGGGCGCGATGTTGTTGTCCGTCGCCTCGTTGCGCACGGCGGAGGCGAGCTTTTCAATGGCCGCATGGTAGTGAACGGTCATGTTGTTGCAGTAAGCCTTGCCCTCGCTCTCCCAGTTCCACCAGTTGAGATCGCCCCCGTGGTAGACCATCTTCCCCTCAGCGCGCAGAAGATAGGCATTGCCGATGTCCGTCGACTTGATGGCGCGGATGCTTAAATCCTCGCCCGCAACGTCGGTGAGCAGGATGCTGTCGGGCCGCAGGACGGTCGTGCGGGCAAAGGCCTCGTCGGAGATGTTCAGCCATTGCCGCTTGCGCTCGGTGAGGCGCGTATCGCGCGAGACGAAAAAGCGCGCGTCGGGGTACTTTTCCAAAAGTGTGAACACCTTGGCGTCGAAGTGGTCCTCATGGCTGTGGCTCGCAAAGGCGAGCAAGGGCTTTTCGGGATTTAATTCCGGCAGCGCGCCCGTGTAGTCGGGCTCGTAGGTGTAGTCAAAGAGCGTGTAGAACTTGTCCCACTCGACAAGATACGCGCTGTGGGCGATAAACGTGACGGTCATGCGGTTTCTCCTTTCGCTGTGGAGGATGGAAGTTTGCTTGTAGGATTATAGCAGACGCCGCGGCGCGGCGCAAGGGAAAAGGCTTTGCAAAATCGCGCGGATATGGTAAAATATTTGAATCTATCCCACCGACCTCAGGAAAGGAGCCGCGCGATGCTGAAAAAAGCCTATGTCGAGATCACAAACCGCTGCAACCTCGCCTGCTCCTTCTGCCCCAAGACAAAGCGCGCGCCGCGCACGATGAGCGCACAGGAATTCGGCCTCGTCCTCTCGCGGCTCGAGGGGTATGTGCAGTACGTCTATCTGCACGTGATGGGCGAGCCGCTGCTGCACCCTGAGCTTACGACGCTCCTCGCCCTCGCCAAGGCGCGGGACATGAAGATCTGCATCACGACGAACGGCACGCTGCTCCAAAAGCGTTCCGATGAGCTGCTTGCCGCCGAGAGCCTGCACAAGATCAGCGTCTCGCTCCACAGTTTTGAGGGCAACGACGGCGCGGACGAGCAGGAGCTTTCTTACCTGACACAGGTCTGGAACTTTGCTGAAAAGGCCGCGAAAAAACGCGTCATCGTCGCGCTGCGCCTCTGGAACGACGGCGGCGCGGATGCGCGCAACGGCGAAATTCTCGACTTTCTGCGCTCCCGCACAGGCGATAACTGGCCCGAGATGCGAAACGGCAGCTTTCTTCTGCGCGACCACCTGTATTTGGAGCGCGCGGGCAAATTCGACTGGCCCGATCTGAGCGCCAATGAATCCGGCGCACAGTTCTGCTACGGCCTGCGCGACCAGCTCGGCGTGCTTGTCGACGGCACGGTCGTCCCCTGCTGCCTCGATCATGAGGGCGATGTGGCGCTGGGGAACCTCTTCACCCAGCCGCTTACCGAAATTCTGACCTCCCCGCGTGCATGTGCTCTGCGCGAGGGCTTCTCCCGGCGGAAGCCCGCCGAAGAGCTCTGCCGCCGCTGCGGCTTCGCCGCGCGCTTCAACAAATGATATGATGACAGAACATTGGGAAAACTTAAATGCCCTGACCGCGCCGCTGCTCACGTGGTATGACTTAAACGGCCGCACGCTGCCATGGCGCAGCGTCGTCACGCCGTACCGCACGTGGGTCTCGGAGATCATGCTCCAGCAGACGCGCGTGAGCGCCGTCATTCCGTACTTCGAGCGCTTCATGGCAGAGCTGCCCGATGCCGCGGCGTTAGCCACCGTGCCGGAGGAACGGCTCTTGAAGCTCTGGGAGGGACTCGGCTACTACTCGCGGGCGCGGAATCTGCAAAAGGCGGCAAAGGTCATCGTCTCGGACTTTGGCGGCGAGTTGCCGCGAAAGTGTGCAGCGCTCAAAACGCTCCCCGGCATCGGCGACTACACCGCCGCCGCCATCGCCTCGATCAACTTCGGCGAGCCGGTCGCCGCGGTGGATGGGAATCTGCTGCGCGTCGCCGCGCGCGTCAGCGGCTGCGCCGACGACATCATGGACGCGAGGGTACGAAAGCAATTCACCGCGCATCTCAACGACGCCATCGACTTAGCCCGCCCCGGTGCGTACAATCAGGCGATGATGGACCTCGGCGCGACGGTATGCCTGCCGAACGGCGCGCCGAAGTGCGAGATCTGCCCCGCGCGAATGATGTGCGAGGCGTATAAAAACGGCCTCACCGAAGTCTTACCCGTGCGCGCGAAGAAAAAGGCGCGCAAGATCGAAGAGCGCACGGTGCTGCTGCTCTTTCAAAACGGCAAGGCCGCGCTGCGAAAGCGCGCGGACACGGGACTTCTCGCCTCACTCTGGGAATTCCCGAGTGTTTTGGGGAACCTCGACGAGGCGGGCGTTTCGCTTGCGCTTGCGCAGATGGGGCTTTCGGCAAAGTCCATCGAGCCCGCGGGCAGCGCGAAGCACATCTTCACCCACATCGAGTGGGATATGAAGGGATATTTCGCCGACGTGACGGGCGAAAACGACGATCTATTCTGGGCGGACGCCGCGGCGTTCGACGCCGCCGCCATCCCCACCGCATTCAAGAAATTTGCCGCGCTCGTTCGCGCGCGGCTGCAATAAGAGAGGGAGAACAACGACCATGGCACAGCTTTACTTCAAATACGGCGCGATGGGCTCGAGCAAGACGGCCAACGCGCTGATGGCGCGCTTCAACTACGAAGAGCGCGGGCAGAAGACGCTCCTCTGCAAGCCCCAGCTCGACACGCGCGACGGCGACCACATGGTGCACTCGCGCATCGGCCTCGAATATCCCTGCGTCTACTTCCACGAGATGCGGCAGATGGACGAGGAGGAACTCAAGAAGAACGCCTGCATCATCGTTGACGAGGCGCAGTTTTTGACGAAGGAGGAGGTCTTATACCTCGTCCATCTCGTCGACGACTGCGGCATCCCCGTCCTCTGCTACGGGCTGCGCGCCGACTTCAAGGGCGACCTTTTCCCCGGCAGCTACGAGCTGCTTGTCATGGCCGACAAGTTAGAAGAGGTCAAAACCATCTGCTGGTGCGGCAAAAAGGCCGCGTTCAACGCGCGCTTTGACGCGCAGGGCCATGTCGTCAAGCAGGGTGCGCAGGTCGTCATCGGCGCGAACGACCAGTACATCGGCCTGTGCCGCAAGCACTGGATGCTCGGCGACCTCGGCCCCGACTTCAACGGTCAGGGCACGGGCGACTGATGCGCTGCGAGATCTGTCCCCGTCGCTGCAATGCTGAGCGCACGGCGGAGAAAGCGGGCGGCGTCTGCCGCATGCCCGCGGGGCTCGTTGTCGCGCGCGCGATGCTGCACCTCTGGGAAGAGCCCGTCCTCAGCGGGAAAAACGGCGCGGGCTGCATCTTCTTTTCGGGCTGCAATTTGGGCTGCGTGTTCTGCCAGAACGGGCGCATCAGCCACGAGAATTTTGGCAAGGTCATTACGCCGGCACATCTGCGCGAGATCATGGAAGACCTCATTGCGCAGGGCGCGCACTGCATTGACTTAGTCACGCCCACGCACTTCACCCCCTGGGTGCTCGAAGCGCTGCGTAAGCCGCTTCCCGTCCCCGTTGTGTGGAACAGCGGCGGCTACGAGCGCGTGGAAACGCTCAGAACGCTCGAGGGTAAGGTGCAGATCTATCTGCCCGACTTAAAATACGCCATGGAACGCCCCGCGCGCGAGCTTTCCGCCGCGCCGGACTACTTTGAAGCTGCCGCCGCGGCCATCGACGAGATGGTGCGTCAGGTCGGGGCGTATCAGATTGGGGACGACGGCCTGATGCGCTCCGGTGTCATTTTGCGCCACCTCGTCCTGCCGGGGCAGATGGAGAACACCAAGCGTGTCATCGACTATGTCTCGACGCATTTTCCGCCAAAGACGGTGCTCTTTTCGCTCATGAGCCAGTATACGCCGCAGCCCGGTTCGACCGGCGCGCTCGCGCGGCGCTTAAATGAGCGCGAGTACCGCACGGCGGTGCAATACATGCGCGACTGTGGCCTGACCGACGGCTTTTGTCAGGAGCTCTCGAGCGCCAAAGAGGAATACACGCCCGTTTTCGACCTACAGGGGGTATAGGATGGCGAATCAGCTCAACTGCCTGCGCTGCGGCACGAGGATGCGATTTATCAGGCGTGAAAAATTCCAGCTCGGCCAGACCGGCTGGGTGCTCGGCGACCTGCCGAATCTCTTCGCGGGCGCGATGGAGATCGAAATTTACGTCTGTCCCAAGTGCGGAAAGCTCGAATTCTTCCAGCCCGGCAGCGACAAATTCGCAGGTACGGCGGACGAGGCAAAGACCGGCTCCGGCTATCTCCCGCCCGACGCGCCGGGCGGTCTGCCGCGCAAAAAGTGTCCCGTCTGCGGGGCGGTGCTCGACTTTGACTATGGCCGCTGCCCGTACTGTGAGCACGAATTCTGATAGCAAATTGTAATATTCTTTCTCATCAATACAAGGAGGACTCGATATGGAGCGTGTCAGCAAGCGGAATTACTACTTAGACATCGCGCAGACGGTGCTTGAGCGCGCGACGTGCCTGCGCCGCGTCTACGGCGCGATCATCGTCAAAAACGACGAGATCATCTCCACCGGCTACAACGGCGCGCCGCGCGGACGCAAGAACTGCGTCGACCTCGGCTATTGCACGCGCGAGCAGCTCAAGGTCCCGCGCGGCGAGCGCTACGAGCTCTGCCGCAGCGTCCACGCCGAGGCGAACGCCATCATCTCCGCCCAGCGGCGCGACATGGTCGGCGCGACGATCTATTTAGTCGGCCGCGACGCGCGCAGCGGCGAGCTGCTGCACGACGCGACGAGCTGCCCCATGTGCCGCCGCATGATCATCAACGCCGGCATCGACGAGGTGGTGATCCGCCGGACGGAGGAGGAGTTTGATATCGTTCCGGTGCAAAAGTGGATCGACGAGGATGACTCGCTATAACTTCAAAAAAGCGGCTTTGCCGCTTTTTTGAAGGAGTTTCGCTGCGCTTCGTGCCTTGCCGCCCGCAGGGCGGCTGCGACACGCGCTCCGCGCAAAGAGTAATTTGTCACGCACATGTCGCGACAAATTACGATTGAAATTTATTTCGCGTCTGCGGACGCGAAAATCTGCGATGCGTTATGCCTGTTTGCCGCCTGGGGGCGGCAAATGCGGCGATCCTACTCTTTCAAATCGAAAAAGTGCGGTGCTTATGGCGCCGCGCTTTCTTCTTTTGGGGAAAAATTCTGTAAAACCTTGCAAATACCGCCCTTTCGGTGGTAGACTGTAAATAATTACGCCCCGCTTTCATTCGGCGCGGGCAGAAAAGAGGAAAACACCAATGGACAAGAAGAAATTCTATATCACGACCCCCATCTACTACCCCTCCGACAAGCTCCACATCGGCCACACCTACTGCACCGTAGCGACCGACGCGATGGCGCGTTACAAGCGCCTGACGGGCTATGACGTCATGTTCCTGACTGGCACCGACGAGCACGGCCAGAAGATCGAAGATAAGGCCAAGGCCGCGGGCGTGACCCCGCAGCAGTTCGTCGACAACATCGTCTGCGGCGAAAAGGGCATCCTCGATCTGTGGAAGCTCATGAATATTTCGAACGACCGCTTCATCCGCACAACGGATGACTACCATGTCGAGGCCATCCAGAAGATCTTCAAGAAGATGCACGACAACGGCGACATCTACAAGGGCACCTACAAGGGCAAGTACTGCAAGCCCTGCGAGAGCTTCTGGACCGAGAGCCAGCTTGTCGACGGCAAGTGCCCCGACTGCGGCCGCGAGGTCGAGGACGCCGAGGAAGAGGCCTACTTCTTCAAGCTTTCCAAGTACGCCGACCGCGTGCAGCACCTGCTTGAGGACACCGACTTTCTCCAGCCCGCCTCTCGCGTCAACGAGATGGTCAACAACTTCATCAAGCCGGGCCTTGAAGACCTCTGCGTCTCCCGCACGAGCTTCACCTGGGGCATCCCCGTGGACTTTGACCCGGGTCACGTCGTTTACGTCTGGGTCGACGCGCTCTTCAACTACTGCACGGCGCTTGGCTTTATGAACGAGAAGTACGACGATTACGACAAGTATTGGCCCGCCGACGTTCACTTCGTCGGCAAGGAGATCGTCCGCTTCCACTCCATCATCTGGCCTGCGATGCTCATGAGTATGGGCATGCCGCTTCCCAAGCACGTCTACGGCCACGGCTGGCTCGTCATGGACGGCGGCAAGATGAGTAAGTCCAAGGGCAACGTCGTTGACCCGTATGTGCTCGCCGAGCGCTTCGGCGTGGACGCGCTGCGCTTCTTCCTGCTGCGCACGTTCCCGTTCGGCTCGGACGGCAACTTCTCGAATGAACTGCTCATCAACACCATCAATGTCGACCTCGCCAACGACCTCGGCAACCTCGTCTCCCGCACGACGGCCATGGTCGAAAAATATTTCGGCGGCACGCTGCCGGAAAGCCGTCAGGCCGATGCGCTCGACGACGAGCTCATCTCTCAGCTCTCGGCTCTTCGCGGCAAGTATGAAGCCGAGATGGAGAAGTTCCAGTTCCAGAACGCGCTTGAGCTCATCTTCAAGTGCATCCAGCGCGCCAACAAGTATATCGACGAGACCGCACCTTGGGCGCTCGCCAAGGACGAGGCCAACAAGCCCCGCCTCGCTTCCGTCATGTATAGCCTCCTCGAGAGCATCCGCATCTGCACGGTGCTGCTCACCCCGTTCATCCCCGATTCCTGCGAGAAGATCTTCGCGCAGATCGGCGCGTGCGAGTGCTGCCGCGATTGGGACAGCGCCGCGAAGTGGGGCAGCCTGAGCGCGACCGTCACCGTCCACAAGGGCGAGGCCATCTTCCCGCGCGTGGACGCGCAGAAGGCGCTCGAAGAGCTTGAGGCCATTCAGGAGGCTCAGAAAAAGGCTGCCCTCCCCGCGATGGAGTTTGAGCCGATGGCGGAGGAAAAGGTCGACTTCGACACGTTCTGCAAGTCCGACTTCCGCGCCGTCAAGGTCAAGGCCTGCGAGGCCGTGAAGAAGAGCGAAAAGCTCCTGCGCTTCACGCTCGACGACGGCACCGGCACCGACCGCCAGATCCTCTCCGGCATCCACAAGTGGTACAAGCCCGAAGAGCTCGTCGGCAAGACGCTCGTCGCCATCGTCAACCTGCCCCCGCGCAAGATGATGGGGCTTGAGAGCTGCGGCATGCTGCTCTCTGCTGTCCACACCGAGAAGGGTGAGGAGGTCCTCAACCTTATTATGGTGGATGATAAAATTCCTGCTGGCGCAAAACTCTGCTAAACAAAAAGGGAGCCGGTTCCCGGCTCCCTTTTTACTCCGCGCAGGCGCGGAGGGAAAGCAGCGCCGACGGCGCTGCACGAATGCGACCCCCATTTTCTTTCCCGAGAAAGAAAACGGGCGTCGCCCGTCCAAAAG
>OODJ01000799.1_pt1 | contig 29143 bp, 22 predicted proteins | sample 1671611 | NCBI WGS metagenome assembly OODJ01 (sample SAMN06348174, study PRJEB24527) | human gut metagenome | biome: human gut; feature: ankylosing spondylitis patient; material: feces | host: Homo sapiens | place: China | collected 2015-10 | reverse complement strand
AGTAACGCAAGGGCATAATCCGTAAGCGAATGGCGATAACGCCCGTCTTCTTGCGCAGATTCGGTTGTGAGTTCCGATGAAAAGGACATGGCCCGGCTTTGGTACGATTTTCAGTCGCTTACACATGAAAACCGCGATTGGAAAGAAGGCCGGAAGCCATGTCCGATAAAATCATACAGTTCGACGACGCCATGTTCGAGTCCAAGCTCGATGCTTTGGTCCGAGTCAAGGTCGAGCAGACCATCAACGCCATGCTCGACGCCGAGGCCGACGAGATCGCCAACGCCGCCAGATACGAGCGCAAGACCGACCGGAGGGCGTTCCGCGCCGGCCACTACGAGCGCACGCTGACCGCCAAGGCCGGCAAGTTGAGTCTCAAGGTGCCCAAACTGAAGGGCGCCCTGTTCGAGTCGGCGGTGATCGAACGTTACCGGAGGCGCGAATCCAGCGTCGAGGAGGCGCTGATGGAGATGTACCTCGCGGGCGTGAGCACACGCAGGGTGGACGACATCAGCCAGCTGCTGTGGGGCGAGCGGATGCCATCCCAGACATTGAGCGACAAGCTCAAAAGGATCTACGGGGAGATCGACCAGTGGCGCACGAGGCCGTTGGAATCCGAATACCCGTACGTGTTCGTGGACGGCGTGTGGCACAAGCGCTCATGGGGCGGGCACGTGGAGAACGTGAGCGTCCTCGTCGCCATCGGCGTCAGCACGGAGGGCCGGCGCGAGGTCATCGCGGTCGACGAGGGCATGCGCGAGGACGCGGCCAGCTGGGAGCAGTTCTTCCGAAGCATGATCGAACGCGGGTTGAGGGGCGTCAGACTGGTGGTCGGCGACCGGTGCGCCGGACTCGTCTCCACGGTCAACTCGATGCTGCCGAACGCGAAATACCAGCGGTGCATGGTGCACTTCATGCGCAACGTGCTCTCCAAGGTCCCGCCGATCCACAGAGAATGGGCGTCCGCCGCCCTGAAGGCGGTATTCGCCATGGAAAGCCGGGAATCCGCGCTGGACAAAGCCGAACAAGTCGCCGCGGAGATGAGGTCTAGGAGGCTGAGGGCCGCCGCCAACTGCCTGCGGGAGGGCGTCGGCGAGACGACGACCTACCTGCTGGACGAGTTCCCGGACGGGCACCGCAGGCGCATCCGCACGAACAACATGATCGAGCGGCCGGACAGGGAGATCCGCCGGCGCACGCGCGTCGTGGGCGGCTTCCCCGACGGGAACAGCGCGCTCATGCTCGTCTGCGCGCGCATCCGGTACGTCACCGCGAACGAATGGTCGACCCGCCGCTACCTCGACATGTCCCGGTTCGATGACAACCTCGTGGAAGCGAACTGATCATCGCTCCATGGACGGCCATGATCCAAAGTGCGCAACTTTTCGGGCACTACCGTGGAGAATCGCAGGTTCTCAGGGTGTTCGCGAGCATATTCGGCCAGTGCGATAAGCAGCAGGGTCACCGAGGTGAGGCGCTGCTGGCCATCGATGAGCAGACACCGGCTGACACCATCCGGGCCGATGCCGCCTTCCTGCATCCATACGATCGATCCGATGAAATGGGTTCTGTCAGGATGCCTGCCAGCCGTTACAATGTCGGCCCACAATTGCCGGCACTGCGCCTCGCCCCATGAGTATCTGCGCTGATACACCGGAACCACGAACCGAAGCGAACCGGTAAATAAGTCCAGCAGGATTTTCTTGCCAGCGTCCATGGTGCCACCTCTCGAAACATTGATTTTTCACCCTCATTTCCCATGAAATGAGAACAACAGCCACGTGACACCGCAAGCAATGCGTCTCTATGGCATCTCAATTAAAGCGTAGATGATTACTTCTTTAATGTTGCCTTGATCGCCATGAAGACCGCCTTGCCGACTTTGGGACCATACTTTCTTATCAAAGCGACCATCAACGTTCCCATGGCGATTCCGGTCTTTTTCAGGTAGCCGGTAATTTCTTCCCAGCAAGCAGGACAGAACGGCAGCTTGTTGTCGGAAGCCAGTTCTATCTTGCACTTGATACAAGAGCGTTTTTTCGACGCAGGATTTTCTTCGTCAACACCTGCAATTTCATCAGCAACTTTTTCAGCATCCTCAGTTTTCTTCATCATGCTGCTTCTCCTCATCGTTAGAATCATTCCCGTTCCCATCATTCTCGGTAATGAGTTTCGGAGAGATTACTTCGCCCGCGTCGAGAGCCTTCACCACGCTTTCAATGTTCGCTGCAACCTGCAAAGAACCATCAATAAACTTTTCCTGATTACTGCCCCTGTTCTTGCTCTTCACGCTGCCTACAAGGTTGAGCATCGTATCGCGCTTATCGAGATCATAGTTCTTAATGAACTTATTAAGATCCTGAAGACAATACGCGGCCACGTCCTGTTGCCCCAACGCCATATGCGTTTGCATCTGCACGTTCACTGCATTCACAATCGCCACATAATCCTGCATTGCCCTTAATGCGGCATCCGATTTCTTGCTACTCTGCTTCACCAGCCGCTGCTGCTGCGCAAAATTACGCACCAGCAAAGCCTTCGCGCGCGTGGCCTCGTTCAACGCTTCACGTACATACTCATTACGTTCCCGACTGCTCTCGATACGACACGCTTGCTGGAACATATCAAACGCGGCATCGACACGGGCCAAACGATCCTGCTGCATTTCCTCACCAAGCTGTTGCACAGCTCGGCCGACTTCATCGATTTTTTCCATTACCAAGCAAAGGGCAGCCTGTGTTTCAAGATGCTGCATAGCCGGCAATAACGTATCATTTCTGACGACTTTCTCCAAACGCACTTGTTTGAAGATTTTATTGCGTTCATCGAACACTTCAGCGAGAATCTCACCGTTTTTATCCGTGGCGAAATGGAGTTTGTCCTCTTCAATCATGCGCATGATATGTTCCGGAAGCTTGGCTTCCAAATGCACAGTTCCGCCAAACATACTTTCTAATGTTTCCGCCAGAGCCGGAAGCATGGTTGAGAGCCATTTCCAATTAGTCAAATGCCGAAACAGATTCTTGCTGTCTTCGTCAGACAACCAAATCTCGCCACGCCGGTCATCATCCATCACGATTTCGCAAGGCACAATTGGCACAGGACGATACTCCCCCTGCTTGTATATTGGCCGGCTCGGATCATCACCGCGAAAACCGCAATACGGACACATGGTCGCGGTCTCTGCCACATACGTTCCGCAAGCTGGACATTGGACATTCATTTTTACCTCACTTCTCGCTGACCCGCTGATACGTGACCTTGCATTCCTTAACGCGGCGGAGCTGCTGATGGCGCAGCAGCGGGTTAAGCCAATCGCCGTCAACGAATTTCTGGAAGATGTCAAGCCCACGACCGGGAAGAATTTCCCAGCCGGTATCCGCGGTAATGGAACGGTCGTGCAAAGTGTCTCTGAATTCGTAGGTGAGGTTCACGCCCAGCTGTGAGAACGCCGATGCCAGTTCGTTCAAACCATTTAACTGCGCTTCCACGAATCCAGGATCATTATGTCCGGTCACCAGATGAACGGCTACATCCTCATCGGGTTTTTTGCATCTCAGCAGCATCTCCAAGAACTCAGCCAGATTACGCAGCTGGTACGGCATACGCACATACGCATCCTCTACAACGATTTTCTTTGCCCCGGCCAAGTAGGGGCCGAATAATCCGAAATACGTGATTCCACGTTGATTCTCGACCAGTTCCCGCTGCTTTCCATCGGCCTTTGCCGCAAGGCGCTCGACCGGCGTCAACATCACCGCTTCTTGATGCCGCGCTACGGGCAAGGCATCGGCATTCTCAGAGGCACCAGCTCCTCCCTCGCTACCCGCAATTGCCACGTCATCACCGGCAACAGGCGCTTCCGCCTCGCCCTTATCTTCCGAATTCTCAGCTACACGCCCACGCCAATACAGCTGCGGGTAGTCGAGCTCTTCCAACGTCTGCACGGCGACTACTTCACCGTCGCTCACACGCTTGTAGGTAAACTCGACCTCCTCCATGGTGGAGTCGATGCGGCACAGCTGATCCTTGACGCGCTTACGGCCCTCGATGGCGCAACGCAGCAACGGTTCCATCTGTTCAGGAGAAGCATTGCCGTCCGGGTAGATGAGCTTCATCAATCCGGAGAACGTCTTTTTGATGCCGTCCTTATCTCGCGTGGACAGTGTGGAAGACAACTCGAAATACTTTTCGAACCGGTCGCTGTAATCGGCATCGCGCAGGTTGTGCAGGATCTCCGCCAGATAGTCGACAACGAAACCGAATCCACTGGTGAACATCTCGGAACGGATCTGTTCGAACTCCCAACCCGGCAGATAGAAGTGAATACGATCCAGGAACGCCGGATCATGATACTGTTTCGGCAGTTCCTCGAACAGGTCGGAATTTTTCAGCATGTACGGCACATTATGCGAGGTGTTGCCCACGAACACCATGCTCGCCTCGCCTTGGAACGTCTCGACGCCACGGGAGAACGACTTGTTGGCCATGTAGTTCTTCATGATGTCCACCAAATCCCGGCCGGCCTTCTTGGCCTTGCCTGCGAACTCGTCGAACGCCACCGTATCCCAATAGCCCACAAGCCCCAAGTGTCCGTTGGAATTGTTCACGAACAGTTTGGCCACTGTCACTTCCCCACCGGAGATGAGCATGCCGTGCGGTGAGAATTCCGAGTAGATGTGCGATTTGCCGGTGCCTTTCGGCCCGAGTTCAACCAGATTGTAGTTTCGTTCCACAAACGGCACCATGCGTACCAGATGCAGCAGTTTCGCCCGGTCGGAGAATAGATCGGGATTGAACCCAATGGACTGCATCAGCAGATCGATCCATTCGCTATCGGTGAATTGCGAACGTTGCTGCATGTAGTTTTCGCGATCATCACGCGACATCTGCACAGGCTTGAGCTGCAGCAACTGCCATGGTACTTCGCGCGGGTCGCCGGAATATGCGTAACCGATCTGACACATACACCAGATGCCCGTCACCAGCAGTTTCGGATAAGCTTTTACAAGGCTTGGATCGACAATGACCTGGCTGATACCGAGATTGGAGAATGTCGCCTCATACAGGTCGGTCTTCTCGTTAAGAGCCACCTGTACACGGTCGATAATCCTATGGCTCCCTTTCTCGCGGATCTTCGACTGAATAAGATTGGCTTCCTCGCGATGCACATAGTTGTTTGCAAGAATGGCACGCACTCGATCCACACCCGACTCGATACTGGCTTGGTCGGTATTCGTGGCATATGCGCTGAGCAGGAACTCGAGCACATATGAAGGCACCAGTGCATTGCCCTTGACCTTGTTCACCAGATCCTTGCGGACGGTGACCCCGGGGAACATATCAGTGATCTTAGCGTCCAACGCGGTCAGGGAATTCCCATCCGCGTTGTGTTCAGGACTTTCAATCCAACCGTTCTGGCTCATACCCTGCTCATTCATTGTGTTACCCCTTACGGTCGCTTTCCTCTGTGCTCATCCAATTCAGTCGAAGAATCCGGCATCGTCGGCTACCACGCCCTGTTTGAAGAAGTATCGCGCCTTCTGGTCAAGCATGACCAGCACATTTGACCCATCTGTCTTCTCACGCAGGCGCAGTTCGATATTCGTTCCATTGAATCGTTCCGCGTCACTGGTCAGCATGAGCGTAGCCGTCACATGGCGTTCGCTTTTCTCCTGCCCGAGCAGATCGAAGGCGACCGGTGTCTCATTGGAGATGAGCACATCATTGCCTGCCGTATCGCGCCCCCACAATCCGGCCAATACGGTACGTGCGCGGATTTTTCCTCCAACGGGCTCGTTCTGGAAGAATTCCACAGTCAACTGTCTGCTGGAAAGCCTGTCGGTTCGTTGCAGAATAGTGAATTCCACAGGCCTCACATCGTCGGCCGCGGAACGCCCCTTACTGACATGCAGCACAGGAACGACGATTTCCTGCAATGCTGCTCCTCCATGCACATACTTCACACCGGTGCCCTGCATGCGCAAGCGCATGATGGAGTTCGGCACTTGAATGCTTATGCCTTCATTCCAAGCATCGTCCATTCCTATCTGCGCGGCATTGAATGTCACGAACGCGCGACCCGGAGCGAGATTGGATCCGATGGAGAATCGCCGCTTTCTCACCCATACCGCATCGCCCTTAGGCTGTTCGCTCAACCATTCTGTACTGTCCAGATCTCGGTCCTGATAGAGGAATCCGTGATCCGCAGTGATGATCATGTTATGAACGTTGCCGCTGGCAAGTTTTTTGACTACTTCGCCCAGTTCCTTGAACGTCTTCTCGCATGCGTCCACTGTTTCCGATTCCGTTTTCTCCGTATCACCGGTGGCGTCGATATGGTTGTGATACACATACAGCACGTTGCAGGATTTATATAGTTCTTTGATTTCGCTGACTTTCAGCTTTGTCAAATCGTCATATCTAATCGCTTTGCCGCCTACGGCCGAAAGAATGGCAGTGCGCGCTTCGATTCCTTTGGTGCTGCGTCCATCAGCCAGAACATACAAACGGTCTTTGCTGTCGAATTCGAGCGAGCCGTGCGGCAGCAACGCCGCCATGCCAAGTTGCGTATAGGATGGCAGAACGCTGTATTGCATATTCAGTTTCGTACTGAAACGGCTTTCCCTGTCGATGCGTTCGGACAGTTCCTGCGCAACCTCGTAACGTAGCGCATCGGAAATGATCACGGCGATTTTTCTGCCGGACTTCAATACCGGCGCGATTTCACGTTCATAGAAATTGGTTTGCGCGTCCATGTCTATGAACTTCCATTGGCTTAGCGTATCGACTTGTTTTTGCCATGCCTGACCCAGATCCTGCTGATATGCCTCGTAGGCGCTTTGCAGATCATCGTCCACGCTCACCGCATCCGGGTTGGCACGATGCCATGCGAGCACATATTTTCTGTATGCGCCATCGGCCTTGTATAGCTTTTCGGCATACAGCTTCATCCCCTGCTCCGGCGAGCTGATGGTGCTAATGAGTCCGCTGCATTCAGTCAACACGGCGCGAAGCCTGCTTGCGGCGGCAATGCACTCGTATTGGTCGGTATATTCTGCATACCAGAGCTTTTGCTTGCGCCCGTTGATGATTCGTTGCACCTGGTCGTCCGTAATGGATTGCGAACCCAATCGTTCGAACAGCTTGTTGACGATCATCTCGTCCACGTCGCGGAACAGGTCCCGGTCGGCAAGCTCCTCCACACTCATGTCGGCGATTCGAGTGGACAGGTGCAGTTCCTCCACGGCATTCTCGGAAAGATTCTGCAGCACCGTGCGCATGTCGATGTTCTTATACCAGTCGTCCCAGTCGCGAATGATATTCGCATAAGCGGAAACGGCGTTCTTTCCATCGGAGAATCCATTCCATGCCAGCTGGAACAGCCATAACACGAAGTCTTTCACCGTTGGTTTGGCTCCAGTACCAGTATTCACATCGAAATGGTAGATTCTTCGCGTGCCATTCCAGTGGAATTGGCTCAATCCCATTTTTTCGATTTCTTCAATGCCGGATTCGTCACCCTGCGAATATTGTGCAAGCAGCTCAGCCCAGATGTCTTGCATGCTGTGCCGATCCTCTTTCAGTTGCAACAACGTGGCGATCATCTTCGCCTGGAAATCGGTGGCATCGTCGTGCGCATTAAGACGTTTCGCGAAGCGCTTGGCGCGTTCTTCACTGTCGAAGAACTTCGGCACACGCTTCATCACTTCCAACCACTCGTTTCGGGTGTCGGCGGAAGCTTCCGGCAGCGTTTCCGTAAGTGTCACGGCAAGTTTGTCCATGGTGAACGTGGGGCCATATGCCAGCTCCAAATCCAACAGCCAGTTGTCTTGAACCGCCGGAGCCGACTCCGTCAGATACACGAGGAATTTTTGATTTGGCTGCTCGTGGAACATGCGGTAGCGCACCGTGAACGGAATGTACCGCTTGTCATTCTCATCCCCAATTTCCGGAGTGATGAGTTCAACCTCACGCAGTATCTCATCGGCGGCGCACTCGCCTACCAATGTTGCCGCATCATCCACGTACTGCTTCTTATCGTCGCGCCAAAATACTATGCGCCCGCGTTCGCCCGGCTGGCTGAAACGTTTAGCGAGCAGTCTTGTTACTTGGCTATTCTCACTCATGCGGTTCCGTCCTTTTCTTCGCTTCAGCGTATCGAGTGGCGCGGGCAGCACCAATTTTCACTGCACTGCCTTCCTCTACCAGACTCTTCAATATTCGTTGAGCCTGCCTTTCCTGCACACCCAGTATCCGTATGGCGTCAGAGATAGAAATACTCGCATTCTTACGCAGCGCATCAAGAATACGCTCTTTCTGGGATGGAACCACTGCAATGGCGGCATTCGGAGCAGCATTCGTTTTTGAAGTTGTTTCTTCCGCAATCCCGTCATCAGAAAGCGAATCCCGTCGTAATCCCGTCACAATCCCGTCATCAGAACCTGTCTCTGAGCCATTGCGATAGATATTGATGCGCAGATCCGTATCGCCGCCAAGGAATTTCGGTTCCGGCAATCCGGCATCACGCACCTCCTGCATCACACGCAGGATGCCGCTCCCCCAATGCTCAATGTAACCCATGTACTCAAAGGCAGAGGCCAATGCCTCGTTGCGGATTTTCGAATAGCCCTGCTTCATGCGTTCAATGGTCTGCCCCATTGGCAAGCGCCCGGGCGAAGTGATCTCCAATCGATTATCGTAGATCGCGATCTGAATGCTTGAATGGTCGATATAGCTGCGATGCACTATCGCGTTGACAATCAGCTCTCGAACGGCGTCCGGTGGAATCTCGTACACATCCTGCCGGTACACGCCCTTGAATCTGGCACCCATATGGATGTTGCGCAGCACATACTGGTAGGACTCTTCGATAAGCTCCTGCGGAGTGCCGGAGAACTCACGCCGATCCACAAATACGGCTTTGGTGGTTCCCTTAAACACGCCGCATTGCACCACGGATCGGACTGCCTCATTGCCAGACAGAATCGCATAAGCGTTGGTGGGCACCAATTGCCCGTCCTGTTCTGCCAGCACGCCCCATTGCAGCAACTGTTTCTCCGTAACCGTTTTGACTTTTGCGGGGTCTTCGGCGTTGTTCTTCGCGGTTTTTGTCAGACTTTCGCACAGTGCTTCAATGTCTTTTTCCGTTACGGACAATCCAAGGCATTGTACTTGGTCGAAGCTCCGATTGCTGCCTTCAATGGTCAGCTCCCGAATGGTGGGCTGGTCTGCTTGACGCGTGGTGCCAGCTACGCGAACGAATGTTCCCTGTTCCTGGCCGAGCGACTTGATATGGTACGGACGCTGCAAGCCGGGAGCGATCTCGGCCACAATAACCGTCTTGCCGTTCACATCATGCATGGTGATGTCGGGAATAATCAGCGGCTCACAGCTATTGACGATGGCGTCCGAAATGGAATCCATCACCGTGAACACTTTGTCTTCGGCAATACCAGCCACGCGAAGCGTCTGGTCTTCGACACCGAACACCAAGCAACCACCCTGTCCATTGGCAAACGCCACCGCGGTTTTGGTGTAGTTAATACTCCTAGAGGGAGGAGTGAGCTTGTACTCCACATTCTTGGATTCGCCATTCAACAAGGTCTCAATGCTCATTAGGCGTTTGCCCTTCTGACTTATTTATACGGTTAATCCAATTCAGTTTTGTCTCTATCCCCATACGCTTCAGCTGTTTTTTAACAGAGCATAACGCAACCTTGCTGAAAAAGGGAAGATCATGACTATGACTATCTTGCTTGGGAACAATGGCGAAAACGACATCATGAATTTGATTCTGATTCAACAGAAAATTCTCAACTGAGGACAGCCCCTCTTGTTTGCCAACCTGCTTGATTTTTTCATTCACTTTTTCCGCATAATCGGCAGCATCCCGCTCCATAGAAGCCGAAACAAGCCCCTGATTAAACAAATGGCTCATTGTTGCCGAACCCGAATATCGCTTTATATGAATTCTTTTCCCATCATCAGCAAGCACATCACAAAATTCAATTCGGCTACGACCACCACCATACGAAATTAATCTTTTATCCATTAAGAGAAAATGATTAGGGAATTTTTGAGCAAGAGCCTTCTCAAGCTTATAGTTATATAGCCCTTCCTTCTCAAGTTTTATCTTTTTCCCGTCAAAATCATCAACAAATTGTTCTCCATCATTTTGAGGATATGGAATGAAATCTATATCCGATTCGTCCGTATCCATCCGAGCGAATCTCATACCAAGCGCCATCAAGCACACAATATGATTCCCCACCGTATGCCAAATCACCAACAAGACACTTATGCGCTTGCCAACCTTGATAAGGCAAGCCATTTTCTTTTGAGATAGCAGTTACTCGTTTATTTTTAAGTTGGTCAATAGAAGTAAGAGGCTTTTTAAAAGAACGAAGTACATCTGCTAAAAGTACATCATCCTGAAGGATAGGCTCATCATTCTCATCGGTTTGAGACCCAATTTGGAAACCTTCGATTCTATCCCAATCAATAATATCAGGAACCGCCATCCACAAATCATGCTGACTGTCATCGTTATAGCTATAGTTTGCGATTTGCCGAATAGATTCGTCCCATAATTTTTGTTCTAGAGCGGGATCTTTTACAGGAGCGATATTGTCAACCCAATCAAAATCTTGCTTGTAAGTTTCTTGACAGAACAATTCATAGAGAGATTTAAGGAATTCTTGCACATTATCTATATCAATTTCTTTTGTAACAGCAAGCGAATCACCGCCAGTCACCGTTCCACACAGCAACTCATCTTCTCCGCATTTAGCCGTTACCTGGCTTAACAAATTCCTTTCAGTATCGATGGCAAAATCATCGATATCTCCTATTCGTGACAACTGTTCACTTGAACGCTTGGCACTACCCGAGACATCAGCGAAATGAATCGCTCTCAATGTATCATTTTTTACAGAATTAAGTACACATTTCAGACCAAAACGTTCCTCTATTGCCGAACGATTGATAAGCGTACGACCATATCCAAAAGTAAGAACAAAGTAACGCCGATTTTCTTCACCAACAGACGAAAAAATTTCATCTGCTTTTGCATCAAACGAATTATTCTCAATGAGAACTGGAATGACAAGAGCCGCTCCAATATTGGCAACTTTAAGGGATTCGCTTTCTACTGCTGAATTAAAAAATGCGTTAGCCCATTCAGGTTCATGCGGTTTTGTGGCACGAACGAACAGCTTGCAACTCTCATGCCCCTTAATTTGCAATTCGATAATAGGATTCCCATTATCTGAAGCAGGAGGGACTATCTCCCCTACTGGGAAATCTTGTTTTATCAGGTAAATGCTGAGCTTATTCTTTGCCATTACTGACTTCCTTGTCTTGTTCCTTCAGCGGATGGACGGGCCAGGTCCAGGTGGAGACTTCTTTGCGCTTTCGCTCGATGGCGGGAATGGCGCGAAGGGCTTTGCCCATGCGCAGGTAGTTCACCAGCACACCGTCGTCCAAATCCATTTCCAGGTTGCGGGTAGCTAATGGGTACAGGGTCTGGTCCTCGTAATCCTTACACTCGAGAACGGCCTTGCGCAGTTTGGCGGCCTGTTTCTGGTCCGCGGCACGATCTGAATGTTCCAAGCTATCGGCGATGTCGGCGATTTTGCCGGTGTAGTCGCGCAGATAGTTGAGTACCACGTTCGTGGTTTTCGGCGTATACCGGTGCAGGTACACGAGCGCCTTGAACGAGCCCTTGTTGCTGGTTTGACTAGAGTACTGCCAGTAGATCGGTCGATTCGAATACATCTTCACGTGGTCGTTGTAGAAATCGTTCACGAAATACTTGCGGATGCTTTTGTCCAGTACCTGTTCGATGTAGGCGATGTTCGCGGCCAGATTCTCCTTGCCGAACGCCACGGTGAGGAACCTGCGGAACCGTGTCACGATATCATCTTCGAAGCAGTCCGTCTCCGTGACAGGAATGACATTGTCCGCGTCCGGTCCGAATGACGGGTTCGGAATCTGTGCATGGTAGTCATCAAGTGTTTCACCCTGCGAAGCGAGAATCAAACCAGGCTTATCGAGCGAATACCTGCCGAACATGCAGCCCACCGCATACGAAATGAGCTCCTTAACCACATCTTGCGCGAATTTCTCGTTGCGCACTTCCGGAGTATCCTTCGGATATGCGAACGCGACGTTGCGCTTCAGCGACACGCGTTCCAACAGTACATCGCACGGCACGTCATCACGCACGCCATACGCGTCCGCAACCATCTCGTTATTACGGATCTCACGCTGGCGCTGTTCCTCGGACACGCGGTTCCAGTACTCACGCAAATGCAATACAGCATCTTCCAATAAATCATTACATTGCGCACCTTGCTTGGAATCAAGCAAAGTAAACTGATGATAATTCCAAGATGATTCAAACGAATCCCAATCAGCCTTTGATACAGCAATCAAATCATCAACGTTTCGCTCGGCATCCTTTGAATCATTATTCACAATTGGAAGTGAGGCAATTTGTCCAACTTCAAAATTCAATGTGGGAGCGATGGCAGTAAGTTGCGCATATGCGAGAGAGGAATTCGTGTAGGCTATGATTCCTTTTCTTTGTTCATTAGTGCAGAAAATAGAAGTTCCAGCGACATCATAAATGAATCCCTGGGGGAAATAACGGAATGCTGGTGCGCCACTGCTGATTTTCGACCATGAAATAGACGGCCGAAAATAGGTCTTAGGGTTACGGATGACCGATCTAGGTCTGAAATCTTCAAGTTCCTTGCCATCATTTTCCCAGTTAACAACGAACTCCTGATTGCCGTACCATTTACAATATTCGCCACCTTTGTTATAGGGAAACCATTTATCGCAAGCCGAAGTTTTTCTGTCCTTTGAGTTATCCAATGTGAGTTTCGACTTGGATTGCGAGACTTCCCACCATTCACGTACGAATCGAGCATTGTCTCCCGTTTGAAGCCCTACTTTTGGCCCTGCAATTTCCTCGAGCGCTTTGTTCTTGGCAAAAGTATCTAGCATGGGTTTACTAAGCCAACAGACGATTGGTGAACCCGGAATCTGCGAGAACTCACGCTGATCCACTTCAAAACGCACTTTAGATCCATCAGCTGCAAGAATGCTCAATAGCTCAAAACTTTTCCTGACTACCCCAGTTTGAGTCAATTTGATGAAAGTAGTTTTTTTATAACTCGTGCAACATGGACAGATAACAAAAGCTGCATTGGCACCAAAAATATCCGGATGGTTCGAAATATCTCGAATATGAAGAAAACTCTCAATTCTTCTTTTCTCGATTAAATCTTTCCGCATCCCTTCAAAAGTTTTAATGAACATCCATGTGTCCCCAAGAACCATTCCTTCAAGACCATGTTCCATAGCCAATCTAAGAAAACGAACGTAAAAACAGCCATACAAATCAGTTTTGCCATCCTCATAATGGTCCTGCACGAACTGTTTGAGCTCGGCGCTCATGTTCTTTGCGCCCATGTATGGCGGGTTCGCCACTACTGCCGTGTATTTGCGGGCAAGATACCTTGTCTGGGCGAAAACCTCCTCCACGCGTTCACGCAGAAGCGAGTCAAACAACGTGGTTTCGGCTCCAGTATCTTCTGCCGATGCGGCAAGATCAACAAGCTCCTGCGGCGGCTCAATCAGCGAACCGTACACATCCGCCTTCGCATAGGTATTCCATACCGTGAAGTCCAAATCCACTTGGTATAGGTCATTCAGATCGGCGACATCTCCTTCCTCGAACGAAATCGGCGCAATGCGCTGAATGTTCGGCTCCACCTGTTTCTTGAAGAATCTGCGGGAACGGGAGCGTGCCTTCATGGTCAGGGCAAAGGCGGCAAGGCTTGCGGCTCTCTCGTCGATTTCCATGCCGTATAAGTTGTGTTTGAGAATCAATCCGGGAATATCGCTCGGCGCATACCCCTCCTCCTCGTAGATCTCATACAGCAGGTCGAACGCGTAGGTAAGCATGTGGCCGGAACCGCATGCGGGATCGCACACGGTTAGCTCTTCAGGCGTTTGAATGTTGAGAATATCCTCGTTCTCAGTGGAACCATCCTCCGAAGGCTGAATATAGTAGTCCCAGTTCTTGTACAGCTGGCTGTCTGGATGGGACTGCATCCAAAGCCTGCCAACCGTGTTCTGCACCAGGTAGCGCACAATCCAGTCCGGCGTGAATAGCTGCGTGGCTGCGGGAATCTCATCGGCTCCGGCCTTGTGGTTCTTCTTGAACCCGTCCATCACCTCGTTCTTGCGTTCCGAAATGTAGTACTGGTACAGCCAGCCGATGATCTCCACATTGCCGGACGGATCGTCAACACCACAATCCTCCGGAGTCATAGCCTCCACCGCATTCCTCAACACGGAACCCTCGGCGAGCAGATCGGCGGGCATGAGCAGTTCATCCACCCTGCCGGATTCGTGGACGACGCTTTCAAACATGAACGGTAGATTACGATTCCAGAACCGGCATTCGGATTGCAGCAGCAGACCATACGCACGACCCTGCGGATCATCCGCCATGATGGAACCGCTCAGCAATCCTTCAATGCGTTCTTTGGCCTTATCATTCCCCCGCAACGAGAACACCGTGCTGTCGTCATACTCACCTCGCTTCGCCGCTGCAAGCACTTCCGGCAGTCCATTCATGCTGGTCAGACCGGCTGGAGAGACCACCGGCGTGCCGGTGAACCCGTGCACATCCATGTAACGGAACGCGATGATGCGGTTGAACCATCGGTACGCATAACGTTCCACCACATGCCTGCGGCCCTCTTCACCGCCGCCGGCACGCTCGATCTCATGCTGCAGAAAATCGAACGCACGCGGGTCGTCAACCTGAGCGTCGGAATTCGGCACCAATGCGGCGTCAAGCCGGGCCTGCACCGCGTTCATGAGCTGGCGGCGCGCATCCGTTGCGAAGGCTTGCAGTTTCGACGTGTTCATAGCAGGATCTTCTTTCCATTCTCAATGGCGGCGATAAGCTCACGGCGGTAGGCATCAAGGAAGTCATCCACATCATCCTTGGTTTCCAAAGCATCCTTGGTGTGAGGTCTGCTGATGGTAGCGAACGACACGGCCACGCGCGGGGTCTCCTCTTGCCGCGATTCAGGAATGTTCGTATCCGTCGGTGTAGTAGATGGAGTCTGCGCCTCATCTGCGAGCGCAGTCTTCGGTCTCGATGCGGAGGCTGCTAGTGCGTTGATGAGTTGTGGGTAGGTGCATTCGCTCAGTTCGTGTACGCTTTCGCGCATTTTGTAGATGAACGGCATGTGTTGCATGCGTTCCGCCACTTGGTCCAGTTCTGTTTCGACCTTGGTTTGTGCGGCTTGTGTGGCGTGCTGGTATTCGGCGGAATCGTGGATTCTGGCGCGAATATCTTCCACGTCGTTGAGTGCGTTGGCTCGTTCGGTTTGGATGGCCGCGTCTGTTGCCTCACGCAGATCGTCAATGGCGGTCTTGAATTTGTTGGTTTTGCGGAAGATGTTCGGGTCGTTTGCCAGCTGTTCCGCGGATTGGTACAGGCTTGCCGTAGTGCCGGAGGCATAGTCGATGTTCGGCTTGTTGTTCTTCAGCCACTCCAATCCATCCGCAAGGATCCTGGATTGGGAGCCGTTGAGGAAGGTGACGATCGGGTCGATTATGTCTTCCTTGAGTTCAAGCAATTCTTCGGAACCGTTTTCGGTTTCCTGTATAGTGAAATCACCGAGCAGCCAGTCCTCGCTCATTCCGGAGGCGTAGTTGATTTTCTCAATAGCCTTGTCGAGCTGCTGCACGAAACCGAATCGGGCATTGCGCACGCGCAGCTGGGTCAGACTCTCCGCTTCCTGCTTGAGTCGCGTGGTAACGGCCTCCGCCAGATCAATCGCGTTCGATGGCAGGTCCGCGGCGGTGAGCCCAAGGAAATCCCTGGCGAAGTCACGCAGCTGTGAAACTTTTCTCGTGTCGAATACGCGTGGCAGATCCACTCGGATGGAATCCTGCTTCTTCGTTTCCCTAAGCACGCGGGCGGCCTCGCTACGCTGCACCGGCTTGCCATCCAGCGTCAACGTGATTCTGTCGGAACCATACAGGTGGCCGATGCATGCGAGCGTGGCAGCGTACGGCCAACCATAGGGAACGCTGCCGTAGGCATCAAGAAGGCTCTTGACGGTGGCGATGATGCCTTTGCCTTTGTCGCGACTGACCGCGGCGAACACATCATCGGCGGGAACGTCGAGCTTGTCCTGCACTGCGTTCGTGCCGTCAAGCATGCCAGGCTGGTGCTGCGAAGTGTTCATGATGATGCGCGCGAGATCCGTTTCCTCGTATCTTTGCCCACCAAGTAGGGAGAAGTTCGTATAGTACCGGCCGATGAGCGTTCCAAGACCTTCCGCCATACGGGCCCGCACCTCGGTGGATTTCACTTCCACGGTTCCGCCGTTATAGTTGAACTCGCCATTGGCCGCGGCTTTGACGATGCGGGTGCGTAATTCCGCATAGAGCCTTTCATTGGCGACGCTCTTGCGGGAGATGATCTGCTGGCGCACTTCTGACTGGCTGTTCTTGTCGGTGCGCATAAGGTACGTATAGGTCTTCACGTACATGCGCAGATCATCGAACAGTGTTCTGTCGGACATATCCAACAGCAAAGTGATGGTGTCGCGCATACCCATGCCCATGCGAATGGCATCGGCACGGTCCTGCGCATTGGTCGAAGTGACCACGTTCAACCAGATGGGCTGCTGCGCGGACTGTTGCACCCCATCGATGCGCAAACCATAGCGGAACTGGGCACGCTGTTCGCCGTATGCCACGGTCATCTTGCCGAGCACGTCACTGACCAGGATCTTCTTCAGCTCTTCGATCTCCTTGGTGGAGTCGATGTCCGTGCTTTTGATCTCCTGCTCGATATCCTGCTCTTCGTTGGTCAGGTAATTGTAGGTATCTCCCACACGCTGCACATACGTGTCTTTTTCCAACTCTCCCAGAACATACTTGATGTTCCGTTCCAGTTCCATCACGTCCATGTCGAACTGGTCGGTCAGCAGAATGCGCAGGTTATGCGGTGTGGTGGGGAATCCGTCGACATGCTTGACCAGCAGCAGCACCTTAAGCAGGCGCACACCCAGCTCCTTTATATCGGAGCCGAGTCTCTTTTCGGCTTGGTTGATGCGGAAGTTCGAGGTTGATTGGATGGCGTCGGCGATACCGTCATATAGTTTGTCGAATGGCATCAGGGCCCCGACCATCTCATTCTGGCTGGACCGCAGCGTACTGCTGATGGTGGAAAGCATGGACCGTTCACCCACGGACGCGTGGCGTCCGGAGAACATGTTGTACCGGCTCATTTCCCGCAGCACGTTCTGGAACAGCTCGAACTCATAGTTCACAAACGGATACGATGCGATGAAATCGTCCTTGCTGTATGCCTTGTTATTACTGAATTTCGAAGTCTCACGAGTGAATTCGAACATGGTGCGCAGGTTCGCGTTCTGTTCATTCCACAGCTCGTTCATCACCGACTCATATTCCGGTTTCTTGGTCAGCAAGCGCTTCTGAATGACCTCCACCACGTCGGCGCTGTTGAGCTTCAGCTTGATGGAGAACCTGCCCTGGATCTTCGAAAAATCATAGCTTTGCTGCTTGGTCCGATCACCGACGATGGTATCCATGTCTTCCTGAGAGGTGACCACCACCCACGCACGCCCGTTGGTCTTAACGGCAAGATCCTCGGCGATGGATTGCAGCGACAGCATGAGCTCTCTGTTCTCACCGATGAACTGGCCTACCTCATCCACGAGGAATAGGATGCGGCGGTTCGGTTCCTGACGGGACAGCCACATGTTCACGTCGTCTGCGAAGTCGCCGACCGTCATCGTGTACGTATCCTCGTACCGTTGGATGATGCTGTCTTGCTCCGGTTTGCCTGTCACCGCGGCATAGGCTTCGCAGATCTCATCATCCCATAGCACGGCCTCACCACGGCCTTCGCTCCATGGTTTGCCAGCCACCTGTTCGAACTCTTGTTTGAAATCCTCGAAATAACCATTGCTCGCCAAATCGCGTTCGAATTTCGCAACGTATGGATTCTTGCCGTAGAAACCACGCGCCTCATCGAATACGCGAACAAAAGCGTACAGCAGCATGTCGGAGGCATTGGATTTATCCGCCTTCTGATCGATGTTGAATAAAATCGACGTGGCTGGTATCGTCAAAGCCTTTTCAAGCTGACCTGCAAGCATCTGGTCGTCCTGCGATTCGGCCTTGCCCATGAAGGCATGAACAATCTGTTCGCGACTCATGGTCGGCTTATTGCCCTTGTCAACGAGTTCAGCCGGGACCTCGCCCAGAATATGCGACAGCATCTTCAACAGGTGCGATTTACCGGAACCGAAGAAACCGGAAATCCATGCGCCATTCTGTTCATGGTTCGACGGGTCGTTGTATGCGTCAAGGAATTTGGCCAGATTGCGGCAAATCTCCTCCGTCAGCACATACTCGTTGACCTCATCGTTAAGATTTTTCTCATCATTGGCCTTGATCACACCATTGATGTTGCGGTCAATGTCTTTATTGAACAGCTCCTTGAAGCTGATGCCGCTTTCCCCGTTCATTTGTGTTCCCTTCTTCTTTGAACGAATACTTGCAAATCCTGCCTCGTGTCATGTTGCAGCTGACAGGACATTCCTTTAAACCGCTATGCTTCCAGCTGCACGCTCATCTCACGCAGATTTTGCGCACGATAATAATTGTCTCCCGGCAAACAGTTGAACAGCGACATGACCGATCCTGAAGTAGCGCTTCTTGTGAACGTACCCGGATAAAACAGTACCAGCGGGCGATCATCGATACGCCCTTGCAACGCGTTGAGCAGTGTATGCGCACGAATATACGGGTAAACCTTGCCGATTCCCGTAATAAACACGATATCGGCCCCGCCTTCGCTCTTGGCCTGCTCGTAATGATCACGAATGGTATCGGGCAGATGATTCGCATCGGCACCCAGTATATTGTCGAGCAATCTCAAGAAGTTATCCGTGTGAACATCCGATGAAACCTTTTTGTGGCGTTTTTCCTCCCTTTTGAATATGCGATCCAAAATGCCACGCTTCTCAAGAATCTCCAAAGCAATGTCGTACAAATCCAACGTAAGCACTTGCGGAGCGTAATCGCCATCATCTTTCGGCGTCATCGTCTGCAGACGATTCGCCAACTGCTTGATATGCTCGGCGACTTCAAGCTCCTGCATGGGCGGGTAGTCATAGATGTAATACGGCTGTTCTCCCGCCAGCCCGCTGTTGGTCCGGAATGAACGGGACTCCATGATCTCATATAAATGAGCGAAATCAGCATCAATGTCACGACGCTCATCCACAAATCCAATACCGGCGATGGAATCAGCCATGCTATCCTCCGTTCTGCTCATAACGACGATTCGCGCATCGGAAGATACCCGAACGAATCCGCCCTCTTTCTAAGAATATCCGCCAAAGAGGGACTGGGAAGGAAAGACAGCACCGTGTCGGAATTATTATCGAACAGATGTGCCTCCCTCATGGCCTTGAACAGATTGGACCGAAGTTTCTTCGCCGTTCCCTCGCTTATGTTTTCCAGCTCAGGATGCCATGTGGCTTTGTCCGTAATGAACCGATCATAATCCTCAAAGTCCAAATGCGTATTGCCGGTAAGATAATGCTTTTTAAGTACTTCGCCGGCGAATTCCCCGACGATTGCGTAATAACGGCACATCGCGATCCACATAAGTGCCTCGCGGTCGGATATGGAGGAATATGGGCCTGCCAAATATGCAAGCTCCCCGACCGTGAGCGCACTGAGCCGCCTAGTAGTTTCCGCCACAACGCGCCTGTTCGCGGAATCCGTGCGAATCGCAAGAACGTTTTCCTCGACGGCCTGTTGGCGAATCGCGGCAATGGACTTGCCGACTTCTTCGCCAGCATTCTTGTTGCTCTTTTCGTCGGCCTTTTCAGAGATCTTTTCAGAGACCTTGGCTTGGGAAGAACGCTCAGTGCTGCCACCGCCCATACGATTCAGGTACATTTCGGCAAGCGCACGGCCCTGCGGGGCGAGAAGTCCACCAACGGTGAAGGAAAGCCTGTATCTCTCCCCCTGCGTCGTCTCCGCGCCGTATGAGCCAGCCATGCGATTCTCCTTCTGCTAAGACATCAGTGTTAAGACACAAGGATATTTCAGAATATTTCATGGTGCGGATACCAGTAGTATCAGCCCCTAATGGTGGAATCATTCCGTATATCTTGAGCTAGAAGTCTCTTTCGATATGCAGCTATCCACCGCTCGAGCAATAGGTAATATAATGATGCGCAAGCTTAACAATTAGAATAGCCTAAAGCCAAAGGAGACGGATTATGTTCGGCAAAGTTCGTAAGACAAGAAGCGACTGCACTGTCGGCACGTATGAAAAGAAGCACGATCTTCCAACCGGCACCATTCGGAATAAGGACGGACGAAAGGCACGCAAGGACAAGACGCTTGCAATGCTTCGCAAAGAAAATGGGAAAGATTATCGCTGATAAATCGGTCGCTGGTCAACAATGCGCCTCTTTAAAGGCACGGGCGCAGTAAAACGCCCAACGATGTTTCAAGCATACTTGTTCCTCCCAATCAGGGAGTTCAAGAAAAAGTCACCAGCTCGTACTGTGGACGCCAACTTGCAGAAACACACCACAATCGAGCAACTGAGGTGCGACTGATATGGCCTGTTTTTTGTTCCGCTTTTCCTCTAACTCGATGGGAGATGATGGAACCATGGCAAAGGGCACTCGATACACTCCGGAGTTCCGGGCGAAGGCCGTCAGGTTGCTGGCGGAGTCCAGGTCGTCGTATTCGTCGGAGACGAAGCGGTCCGCGCAGGAGGCGATGGCGGAGCTGAAGCGGCTGCGGGCGGAGAACACGGAATTGCGCCGGGCGAAAGAGATATCGACGACGGCTCCGGCTTTCTTCGCGGCCGGGCTCGACCCGACACGGCGTTGATGGCCGCGTGCATCGACGAATACGGGAACCGTTTCAAGGCCGGGCCGATCGCAAGGTCCTGTCCGAAGCGCTGGACTGCGGTTTCCTCACGCCGCGCGGCTACCGCATGTTCGAGTCATGGCCCGTCAGCCGCATGCGGGCGCGCCACGAGGCGCTGGCCCGCGACGTCATGGACATCCATGCCGGCGGGTTCTCCGCCGTGTACGGATGCCGCGAGGTGCGGCATGGGCTCGTCGGCAAGGGTCGGGATCCCGGGGAAGCGGGCCGCGACCAGGTGATGGACATCATGCGCGGGCTCGGCATGCGGGGCGTCAGGCGTGGAAAGACGCCCGTCACCACCAGGCCCGCGAAGGGCACGGGCGGCAGGCCCGACCTGGTGGACCGCAAGTTCGAGGCCGAGGCGCCGGACCGGCTGCACGTGGCCGGCATCGCCTGCGTGCGCATGGCCAACGGACGCTTCGGCTGCACGGCGCCCGGCCGCCGACGTGCTCGCCCGCGGGTGTATGTGATCAAATAAAAGTGTTCGGCGTGAGGTGGTGACGTTTTCTTGGACTCGTTGAGTCAAGGAGGGCGTTGTCATGACGTATAGCAGGCAGCAGTGGGATCGGGCGGTGGGCTTGTATATCAGATACGAGTGTTGCGCCGCGGATGCGATCCATGAGCTTGGGTATCCCAGCAAGGAAGCCCTGCGGATGTGGTACCGGGAGCGGCTGGAGGAGGAGCGCGCCGGCGTGCCTTCCAGACGTGGGGAACGGCAGCGGCGTTACAGCGAGGAGCAGAAGTGCGCGGCGGTGGACCATTACCTCGAGTGCGGCAGACGGCTCAGCCGCACCATGCGGATGCTCGGCTATCCGGAAAGCAAGGAACTGCTCATGGCGTGGATCGACGAGCTGGCGCCCGGCCGGCGCAGGCTGAGACACGGGCCGGTGCCCGAGGAGTTGAAGCGGAAGGCGGTGGTGGCGGTCGCGTCCGGAAGGTTGAAATCGCATGAGGCGGCCGCCGAACTGGGCGTGCAGGCCGCGGTCGTGCGAGAATGGAAACGACAGATGCTCGCCGGATCCAAGGAGACGCACGTGGCGAGAGAACGCAGGGAAAGACCCGGGGACGGAGGCGGCGCACGGCCCGTGGTTCCGGATGCGCCGGCGGTGGCCGCCGGTTCGCGGGATGCGGCCGGTCTGGCGGACGCGTTGGCGTCGATGGAGAAGCGGCTGGCGCGGATGCAGGCCCGTCTGGACGAGCTGGACGCCGACGTCGAGCGGCAGCGGCGGGAGAAGAGGGAGCTCGACGTCGAGATCGCGATCCGCCGGGGCGCGTTGGAGCTGTTGGGAAAAGAGCCGGGCGCAGACCCGGAAAACCTGACCAACCGGGAGAAGACGATTCTCGTCAAGCAAATCAGTGAGGCTCAGAGCGTGAGCGTGAAAAGCCTGCTGCCCGTGGTCGGGCTCGCGCACAGCACCTACCATTACCGGCTCAACGCCATGAGGAGGCCGGACCGGGATGCGTGGCTGCTTCCCTTGGTCGAGGGGCGTTCGAGAACAGCGAGAAGCGCTACGGCTACAAGCGCGTGCACCTGGAATTGCAGGGCATGGGGATAACGGTGTCGGCCAAACGCGTCATGAAACTCATGACCAAGCACGGCATGGTGCCGTTGTTCAAGAGCGCGAAGCGCTACAGCTCGTACAAGGGCGAGCTCACTAGGGCTCCTGAGAATCTGGTCAACCGCGACTTCCACGCCGACGGGCCGAACATGCTGCGGGTGACGGACCTGACCGAGTTCAGCATCCCGGCGGGCAAGGCGTACCTGTCGCCCCTGATCGACTGCTACGACGGGCTTCCCGTCGCCTAGACGATCGGCACGAGCCCCAACGCCGAGCTGGCCGACGGCATGCTTTCGGACGCGTGCTCCACGCTCGGCGAGGGCGACAGGCCGGTCATCCATTCCGATCGCGGCTGTCACTATAGGTGGCCGGAATGGATCCGCATCTGCGAGGAGCACAAGCTGACGCGTTCGATGAGCGCGAAGGGCTGCAGCCCGGACAACGCCGCCGCTGAGGGGTTCTTCGGCAGGCTCAAGCAGGAGTTCTTCCACAAGCGCAGCTTCGCCGGGGTCTCGATGGACGAGTTCATCGGCATGCTCGACGACTACATGGTCTGGTACCGCGACAAACGCATCAAGACCGAGTTTGGCATGAGCATCATGGGCCGGCGCCGCGAGCTCGGACTCGTGGCATAATCAAAAAGCAAGGATAAAGAAGTCCAACAAAACGGCACCACCCCATGCACCGCTGGTACCCCGCCCGCGGGAGCATGGAGCGCACCGTGGAGACCAGGCCCGCGCAACGGTCGCCCACCACCAGCCTGACGCCCCTGAGGCCGCGCTCGATCATGCCTCTGACGAACTGCTCCCAGCTGGCGGAATCCTCCTTCATGCCCTCGGCCACTCCGATGACCTCGCGGTGGCCTTCGGAGTCCACCCCGACGGCGACGAGCACGCTCACGTTCTCCACCGAGCCGCCCCACGAGCGCCTGTGCCACACGCCGTCCATGAACACGTAGGGGTATTCGCGTTCCAACGGCCTCGTGCGCCACGAGTCGATGTCGGCGTACACCCTCTTGAGTTTGTCGGAGAGGGTCTGCGAGGGCATCCTCTCGCCCCACAGCAGCTGGCTGATGTCGTCGACCTGGCGGGTGGAGACGCCCGCCAGGTACATGTCGATCAGGGCCTCCTCGACGCTTTCCCCGCGCCGGCGGTAGCGTTCGACCACCGCCGATTCGAACAGGGCGCCCTTCAGTTTGGGCACCTTCAGCTCGAGCGTGCCGGCCTTGGCGGTGATCCTGCGTTCGTAATGGTCGGCGCGGTACGCCTTCCAGCCGCCGGAACGCTCGTATCTGGACGCCCCGGCGATCTCGTCGGCCTCCGCGTCGAGCATCGCGTTGAGTATCTCGGTGACCTTCTGCGTGACGAGCCGGTCGAGCCTGGTCTCGAGCATGTGCTGGTCGATCTGTATGATGTTCTCGGGCATGGTTCCGCCTCCTGGTTTCCAATCTCGGTTTTTAGTTTTGGCGAATGAAAAAACGTACACAGGACGCGGGGCCATGCCTTTCACGTCAGGCCTGAAAACCCAAAGTGCGCAAGAACTCGGACGTTGTCCTGCTGGGTGGCGTGTTGCTGCTGACCCGTAAACGCATTAACCGGAGTCTGGAAAGCTTGAACAGAAACGAATCCGGATTCGCCCAGTGAATGCAATGAAACCGCGCAGACTTCACTGCGCGGTTTTCATATAGGTGGCGCGGCTATTAAGCTGGAACCGCTTACGAAGCTTCGTGAAGGTATCGGAGAAAGAAAGCAGGTCGTGTTATGAAGGGCATCATTCTTGCCGGTGGCTCGGGAACCCGTCTTTACCCGCTCACCACGGTGACATCGAAGCAGCTGCTTCCCGTGTACGACAAGCCGATGATCTACTATCCGCTGAGCGTGCTGATGATGGCCGGGATCCGCGACATCCTGATCATCAGCACGCCGCACGATCTGCCGAACTTCGAGCGTCTGCTGGGCGACGGCAGCCAGTACGGCGTGAGCTTCTCCTACAAGGTGCAGCCGAGCCCCGACGGCTTGGCCCAGGCGTTCCTGCTGGGCGAGGAGTTCATCGACGGCGAGCCGTGCGCTCTGGTGCTGGGCGACAACATCTTCTACGGCAATGGCTTGGGCCGCACGCTGCGCAAGGCGGCTGCGGCCGAGCATGGTGCCACGGTGTTCGGCTACTACGTGGACGACCCGGAACGCTACGGCGTGGTCGAGTTCGACGAGAACAAGAAGGCTATCTCTATCGTAGAGAAGCCGGAACACCCGGCATCCAACTATGCGGTGACCGGCCTGTATTTCTATGACGAGCGTGTGGTCGAATTCGCCAAGCAGATCAAGCCGAGCGCACGCGGTGAATTGGAGATTACTGACCTCAATAGGATGTATCTTGAGGATGGCTCTTTGAATGTGCAAACGTTAGGTCGTGGTTATGCATGGCTGGACACGGGCACGATGGATAGCCTGTTTGAGGCTGGCGAGTTTGTGCGTACGGTTCAGAGAGCGCAAGGTCTGCCGATCGCAGTGGCTGAGGAAATTGCATTCGAGAATGGTTGGATTACTCGAGAGCAGCTGATGGCAGCCGCCGAGAAATACGGCAAAAGCCCATATGGTAAGCATCTCAAGGATGTCGCTGAAGATAAAATCATTCTCAAGTCAAAGAAAGATTAGAAACTGTGGTCCTTTATTTTAGAAAGACTTCGGTAAGCTGATGATCAGTGTCTGAGTTCAATTACGATTTGGAGGAAGTTTGAACCTGTTTAGCAAGCGTAACCGTGTGCTTCTTCGCGAGCTCACCGTTACAGATTTTAAATTACGTTATCAGCAATCTGCTTTAGGATATTTGTGGTCTATCCTGAAGCCTCTGATGCTATTTGCGGTTATGTATATAGTGTTCGCAAAGTTTCTGGCGATGGGAGGGGATATCCCTAACTACGCTGTGTATCTTTTGGCTGGCATTTCTTTTTGGACTTTTTTTGCGGAGGCCACAACACAGGGCTTGCAGGCGATTGTCTCGCGTGGAGATTTGATTAGGAAAATCAATTTCCCTAAATACATCATTGTTCTGTCAGGAACAATCTCTGCGTTGATTAATCTTTTCTTCAACTTGATTGTGGTCTTTGTCTTTGCCTTGTTGACAGGGGTTCAGTTTCGCTGGACAGTGTTACTTTTGCCATTGAACATTCTTGAGATGTATCTGTTGGCATTAGGCATAGGTCTCTTTTTAGGATCTCTTTTCGTGAAGTATCGTGATGTTGGGTATCTTTGGGAAGTGGCTTTGCAGCTGTTCTTCTACGCGACCCCGATTATTTATCCGATAACGATGGTGAGTGCTACGCATCCTTTCATGGCAAAATTAATGATGTTGAGTCCTATGGCTCAGATAATTCAAGACATCCGGTATAACCTAGTTACAGACTACACGCAGACGCTTTGGTCGATGTGGAACAATCCGCTTATTGGCCTGGTTCCGCTGTCGCTTGTTGTGATAGTACTGGCAATCGGTTCTTGGTACTTTAACAAGAGCTCCAAGCAATTCGCTGAGGTGATGTAAGTGGTAGCGATGAATGACGATATTGCGATTGAAGTCAAAGATGTTTCCAAAAGCTTCAAGTTGCCGCTTGAGAAGGCCTCTAGTCTGAAACAAGCGATCTTTAACGCTGTAAGTGGGAAAAAGGGGTATGAAGAACATCAGGTTTTACGTGATATTTCCTTTAAAATCAACAAGGGAGATTTTATTGGAATTGTAGGACGTAATGGCAGCGGAAAGAGCACGTTGCTGAAGTTGATGGCGCAAATATACTATCCTGATTCTGGAAGCATCAACATTAACGGCGTTTTGGTGCCATTTATTGAATTGGGCGTTGGCTTTAGCCCTGAACTAACCGGACATGATAACGTTTATCTCAACGGAGCCCTGATGGGTTTTTCAACCAAAGAGATTGACGCAATGTATGACGATATCGTTGATTTTGCCGAACTTGGTCAATTTATGGAACAGAAGATCAAGAATTACTCCAGCGGCATGCTTGTCCGTTTGGCGTTCTCTATGGCTATTCGTGCTCAGTCCGATATCCTCCTGCTAGATGAGATCTTGGCAGTTGGAGATGAGGCTTTTCAGCGTAAATGTTATGCGTATTTTGCTAAATTGCGTCGCGAGAAAAAGACCGTTGTACTTGTTACTCATTCCATGGACTCGGTGCAACGTTTCTGTAATCGCGCTATTTTGATTCATGATGGTGATCTTAAAATTGACGGTACTCCTTTGGAAGTCGCGCAAGCATATCAAGAGTTGAATAGTCAGCGTCTTGATCTCGCTAACCTTGAATCTCAATTTTCTGGTGGCGACACTGAGATGTCGATCTCCGAGAAAGAGGAGGAAACTCGTCAACGAAGGGAGAATGTTGATTTCAAAATATCCCATGAGATTACTGACAGCGAGCTTATCTTTAATCTAGATATCCTCCCGAAGAGAAATTTAGAAGATGCGGTTTTGACTTTTGTTATTAATAGCGAGGTCGGAGAGATTGTTTTCCGTGTCGCCAGCGATGATAAGAACGTTAATCAGAAAATCGTGTTTTCCGAGGGGAAAAATATGCATCTACGCCTTTCTGTAGATAACATTTTTCCTAACGGCATTTTTTCAGTGCAAGTAGCAGTGAAAAAGGAAGATAGAAGCGAAAACTATTTAATGGCAAACAATGCATTGTTGTTCGAGGTTCATGCTCCTGTCGACGTGAGCCAGAATTGGAAGCCTGACTTCGATTTCGTTCTGTCTCCAATGGAGGGATAATATGAAATACGGCCTTTTCAAATATGAGACCGAGAACATCGGGGATGAAATTCAGAGCATAGCGGCAAGGCGTTTTTTGCCATCGGTGGATACTTATATAGACCGAGACAGGCTGGGTGAATACTGTCCTGATGAGGAGACAAAAATAATCACTAATGGGTGGTTTATGCATGCGCCGTACCAGTGGCCTCCGAAGTCCAATAAAGTGATTCCCCTTACTGTGTCAATGTATATTGATCAGGCTGACTCTAAGGTTCTTGATACTTTTTTTAACGATACGAGCATTCATTATCTTAATGACCATGGTCCTGTAGGAGCGAGAGACCTTTCAACGTTGGAGCTTTTGCAGAAACATGGGGTTGAGTCTTATTTTTCAGGTTGCATGACTTTAACTCTGCAAAGGGACCCGGGTATTCCCAAAGGCGACTTTGTCTTAGCGGTGGATGTTCCTCAGCCTGTTGTGGAGATGGTTCAGGGTCATACTAACCGCTCAGTCATACAGGCATCTCCGTATTTTGATGCAGATATGAGTCAAGACGATCGTCTTCAGTTAGCTGAATATTTCTTGTATTTGTATCAATCGGCTTCTGCTGTCATTTCTACGAGGCTGCATGCCATGCTTCCGGCACTTGCACTTGAAAAGCCGGTCTTTTTAGTCAAGGATCGGAATAAATACGATGAAAAAAGGTATGCCGGATTAGCTGAGCTGGTAAACAGTGCGACTGATGAAGAATATCTTAATGATTATTCACTTTTTGACGTTGATACACCGAAGGAAAATCCTAAATCGTATCTAAAAATACGTGAACAACTAATTAAAAGAGTCACTGATTTCACGGGTTATGATAGTGGCAGCTCTTTTCGAACGGTTGATTTTTCTCATATCGCAGATAATGAATCGTATATAAGGCTTTTTACAAGAGGTTTTCATTCCCTGAATCGTGCACTTCTTTTGGAAGGTGATAAAGAGTGGCTCCAGGAGCAGTGTGATGATTTGCGCAGAATTCAGCAGCATCTTGATGAGGAACTTCAGGACGCTCGAAAAATGCAGAAAGATCTTTCTCTTCAGAATGATATTTTGCGTAAACGCATAGAGACAATGGAAAAATCTAGTTCTTGGAGGATAGGTAGGACGATTACTGCTCCTGGACGTAAGCTGAAAGATATGATCAAGGGGAACCAGAAGTGAAATATATCAGCGTTTTTTTTCAATACCTTCGGTCTAACGGAGTTAAGGTCACTTTTGAGCGGTGCATTTCTTTTATAAAACGTAAGCTGAAGCGTTCTCATGCGGTGCAAAGCGTTATTTCGAAGCGCCCTATTGACGTTATGACATCCGTGGAGGATGTCGTCAAAGCTGATTTTGTTGCTGAGCCGTATGTTGCGCCTAAGAAGGTTGATAAGGCAAAGTTAAATATTGGATGGGTTCTTTCGCCCATCAGCATTGGTAGTGGCGGTCAGCACACAATCGCTCGTTTTGCGAAATCGTTGCAAGAGCGCGGACATAATGTCACCTTTTTCATCTACGAGAGCATCTCACAACAGCCAGCTGATTATTCTCACCAGTTGTTGAAAGAACATTTTGATATTGATGTTCGTTGTCTGCCTATGAGTCAGGCTGACAAAGAAGACATCGATGTCCTGTTCGCGACGGGATGGGAAACCGCTTATCCTGTTTTCAATATGAAGAATCCTGCCCATAAAATGTATTTCGTTCAGGATTTCGAGCCGCTCTTTTACGGAATGGGCTCTAAAGCGGTGTTAGCTGAGAA
>OODJ01000768.1_pt1 | contig 29919 bp, 26 predicted proteins | sample 1671611 | NCBI WGS metagenome assembly OODJ01 (sample SAMN06348174, study PRJEB24527) | human gut metagenome | biome: human gut; feature: ankylosing spondylitis patient; material: feces | host: Homo sapiens | place: China | collected 2015-10 | reverse complement strand
ACACGTCAAACGCAGCGCCGGCAATGCGGTGCTCCTTCAGTGCTTTAATAAGGGCATCGGTGTCGACAAGCGCGCCGCGGGCGATGTTGACGAGATACCCCTGAGGGCCGAGCGCATCGAGCACTTCAGCATTAACCAAGTGATGCGTTTCGGGGCTTCCCGGAATGACCACGATGAGGAAGTCGCACCACTGAGCCAAGGCTTTCATGTCGGGAAAACGCTGCCAAGGGACGTTCTTGGGTGAGCGTGAGGTGTAGCCCACCTCCATGCGGAAGGCCTGCGAGCGCTGAGCGATGACGCTCCCGATTCGTCCGAGACCGGCAATGCCGAGCTTTTTGCCGAAAAGACGGCGTCCCAGCGGAAAGTTTTTCTTCGGCCAGTCGCCGCGGCGGATAAAGGCGTCGCCCTGAGCGACGCGGCGAGTGACATCAAGCAAAAGCGCGAGGCCAAGGTCAGCCGTGTCTTCACTGAGAACGTCAGGGGTATGGCTGAAGCGGAGTCCGCGCCGGATGATTTCCGCCGTATCGAAGCCGTCATAGCCGACGCCGAAATCCGCAACCATTTTGAGGTTGGGATAAAGATCGAGTTCGGATTTGGGTACTTTGAGGTTGGACGCACCAACAAGGACATCAACGCTGGGACCGAGTTTGGCCGCTGCTTCGGGCGTGAGCTGATCACGATAGAAAACTTCTCCCAGCTGCGGCAGCTGAAGTGAGAGCGGATGCCCGGTATTGCGCGAGGAAATCAAATTGACGATGCAGGGACGGTCGTTGAGCATATTCCAAACCTTAGAGAAAAGTTGTTCGGGCGGCTAATGCGTGAACAACAGTTTAGGACGATGAAGCTCCTCTGAAGGCGTCAATCCATGTCAAAGAGTGATTTTCGCAGTACACGCATCGAGCTTTGCGGATTGAGTTTGGAAGGGATGAGCTCGTTTCATCCGGACGGACGACAAGTCTTTTCAAAGTCCAGGCAGAAAAAAGCCTCCGTCAGCAGCGCCGAACGGAGGCTTATGCGAGTCAACCCGGTTTAGCGGGCTCACTGAGATGCTGGAAGATCATTCCATCGCAACGGCTGACTGAGGGTGCAGAGCCGTGCAGCCGCCGTCAGGCTGTGCGGCGAGACGCCTAAAGGCGAAAGCGCTGATCCAAACCAGTGCAAACCAACCGAAAAATGCCAGGCCGATGGTGCCGAGACCGGCGTTCGGCACAAAATAACCGAGCAGAAACGACGGAATGCTCGTGCCGAGATAACCGGCCAGATAAAGCGTCGAAATCGTCTGAGCGCGCTCCGTGATGTCAGCGTATTCCATGAGGAGCTTGAGCGCCAAAGAGCAGATCGCGCCCATGATGAAGCCGCATAGAACAAGGAGTACGGCAAAGAGGATCGGGCGGGCATAGGCTGCTGCCGCAAACATCCCGGTTCCGGAGACCAGATACCCGGTCACTAAAGGCAAAAGCATTCTGCGCGGGTTCAGTTTTCCGCAAAGGATGCCGCCGGCAGCAAAGGGGGTCACTAACAGCATGTACGTGAGTGCAGCATAGGCCGGCGAGGGCTGACCATCTGCAAAAACCGCACTGCCGATCATGGCCGAGAAGCCTTGGAACCAAGTGCTGAGCGCCCAGGTGCCGATATAACCGACTGCGCAGAGCGGGGTCAATGCACTGATCAGCGACATAGCCCCCGGCCGCATCGTTTCGACTGCTGGTATTGCTGCTGCGAGCACGACGGCAAGCGTGACGGCCAGTCCAATAAAGAGGGTATCTCCCGAGATGATGCCGGTTTCCGCCGAGAGCCCGGAGAGCACGGTTCCGAAGATGAATCCGATGCCGGGGCCGGCAGCACTCAGAGCGGTTCCCAGCCATACATGGGACTTGGGCGCCGTGTCAACCGTCCAGCTCATGGCGGCGCTTGTTACCAGGCCGGCAAACACGCCTTGAAGCAGGCGCCCCAAAATGAGCGCTGAGGCATTGTGCGGATCAATAAAGCACAAGCAGGAGGCAATGCCGACAGCAAGGGCCAGAATGACCGTTATTTTGCGGCCGAAATAATTGGAGAGTTTTGAGAAAAAGAGAAGCACCGCAAGGCAGCCGCCGACATAGGCAAAGACTGTCATGGAAACTTCAAAAGTGGTGAGCGCAAGTGCCTGTGTCCAGATTGCAATGAGGGGAACTGGTATTGCACTTGCGGCGAAGCAGATAATCACGCAGAGCGCCGCTACGGAGATGGTGAATGCACGGCGGCCGTCAGAAGGGCTGTTTTGTTTGTTGATTGATCGGAGAGCCATCATGAATCCTTGGAATGGAATTTGTACGGACGCCATTCTAGGAACAAAATGATGGACTAATAATGCCATTTAGTCCAAATTACTTTAGGATTCGTCTAAATTTTACGGTTTGTGCCGATTGTGGGGACTTGAGCTTCTTGGCCAATATTGCCGGAAGCTTCATAAGCTTCATAAGCCGCATAAGCAGCAAGGCTTGCCGTCAGTTCCCGCATCTGCTGCTCTCGGCATTGTGTCGGCGTCATTCCCATAATGCGCTGGAAGACAGCGGTAAATAGGGCCGGAGAGGAAAAACCAAGTCGGGAGGCCGCTTCTTTGATGGAGAGGTTGGTGTCACGCAGGAGCTGACAGGCTGCCGTGATGCGCCACTGCGTGAGGTAGGCGAGCGGCGTCTCGCCGACGCTTTCTCTAAAAAGCTTGGCAAAGCCCGAGCGAGACATGCCTGCGGCTCGGGCCAGGGTTTCGACCGTCCAAGGTTTTTCCGGCGCATTGTGGATGGCCGAGAGCGCGCGAAAGAGCGTCGGCTGGCGCAGCGCCAGAAAAATGCCGGGGTGGTTTTTCGCTTCTGGCGAATGAATCCAGCATCGAATGACTTCAATGAGCACAAGCTGCATCAAGTGGGTGGTCACCAGTGAGCTGCCCGGTTCGGAAGATTCGACCTCTTCATGGAGCATTTTCATCATCCATCCAAGGCGATCCGCCTCGTTGTCATTGGGCTTGAGGATCAGAAGCGGAGGGAGCGCAGCGCGCAGCTGAGCGGCTGCAGTGGGATCCAGCGTCATTTTCCCAGCGAGCAAAATATTTTCTTCGTAACCCGGCTTAATGCCGTAGTCTGCGAGACCGCCCCTAAGCTCATAGGGAGTTTGCGCTGAAAGATGAGGCTCAAGCTTGGGATCATCGGTGAAAATGAAGCTTGTCGGCTTAACCATGAGCAAAAGCGATCCAGGGAGCAGTTCTATCCAGTCAAGCGTGCTTTGAGCTTCAGACAAGGCTGAAGAACCGGCAGATGCATGCCCGGCATCACTCAGCGCTGAATCGGGTGCTGAGCTCGCTTTTTTCATGAAGTACATTTTTCCCTTGCGCGGCACCAAGAGCTTCATGCCGGGGTAAGCCGGATAAGCAATGGAAAAGCCGCCGCCGCGAACGCCTGTGGCTGTATAGCTTTTGACGGAAAGCGCAGCGAGTATCTGAGAAAGTGCATCCATGCTTGACTGAACCTCATGCCGTTTGAAAGACCAGAATACTGACGCAGAGCGCCGTCCTGGACGGATCTATTTTGATGGTTCATGAGCACTGTCGGCAAATCCTCTGCGAAGGATTGGGTCAGTCATGAAAAAAAGAGCGTATTGTGCTGCGCTTCCAAACAGTAGGTCAGCAAGTTCGAGTCGGCGAACAGCACGATTGGCTGGACGCGGGGCTTCTCGTAGTACATGCCCGAAGCGGAATGACGGAGCGCGGGTTCTGCTGGCCAGGCTCTGACTGCAGACGAGCTGTGTCAGAAAGGATTCATAGCCGCAGCCGCTCCGCGTTGAGGCAGCTCAAGGCGGAGCGGCAAAGCGGCGATCTGACTGGGTCAAAACTCCGTCACTTCTGTGATCGGGCTGTTAGGCGACGGTATAGATGCGGACATCAGGCGCTGCGCTCCAAAGCGGCTGGAGACTGGGAGCGACATCATTTTTGAACAAGTCGCTCGTCAGGTAGGCCTGTGCATGCTCGGGTGAATCAAATCCGTGGATGACCTGCACATCGAGGTCGCGCACCAGCAGTTCCTTGCTAAGCGCGCCGGTGATGTTTGATAGAAAAGGTGCGCGGTAATTCTGGTAGACCTTGGCTGCAGCCGGACGGTTGGCAGGCGCAATTTGCATGGTGATTTCGAGGTATGCCTTGACTTTCATCTTATGAGTCCAAAGAAAAACTTCTGTGCCGGCGCAAGAGGTGGAAATTTGAAAAAGTTGCAATACGCGTTTCCTGCAACGAGAAGCATCCTAAAATTAATACTCAAAGAATGAAAGATATCAATAAATTAATGAGTAACTAATAAATTTATTAGTTATTAAAAAACATATAGTTATCGGAGAAGCAAGGTGTATGAGCCGAAATATGCAAAAGACATTCGATGCCCGCTGGAGTATGGTCTGAAAGTATTCGGCGGCAAATGGAAGTCGCGTATCATCTGCGTGCTCGCGGAGAAGAAAAAGCTCCGGTACAGTGCCTTGCGTCGAGATATGGCAAATATCTCGGATGCCATTTTGGCCGCAACGCTCAAAGAACTTATCGCCGATCAACTGGTGGCGCGTGAGCAGTTCAACGAAATTCCTCCGCGCGTGGAATATCGTCTGACGGAGAAAGGCGAATCTGTCGTCCCTATTCTCCAGAGCATCTGCCGCTGGGCCGGGCTGTATGAACGAAATATCTCTGCGGCTAATCCGCTGCCGCAGTGTCAGCAATGCAGTTACGGCTTCCGCAGCGATTCTTGATCCTCGCCTGCAGAAGCCGTGCGCAGCAGTACAGCTGATTCACTGAAGCCTTGCCGTTAATTATTCCTCAGGAACTGAGGGAGATTTTTCATGTAGAGCACGAAGACGTAGCAGATGACAACGGCGGCAATGGCTAATTCGAAATGTGCGAACAGCCTGAGCTCATAAGCGTATTGTTGAGCTCCGGCGTAATGGGAAACAAGGTCCGAAAGCTTATAGAGCGCCGTTGCCCCGATCGCCATTGGGAAGGTGAAAGCGGCATAGCCGGGTGAAAATTTCAGACGCAGCAGATTCCAAAAAGCAAAGTAGATGGCGATGGTCTTGCCGTCCTTAACATTCTTGCTGTCCATATCGAACTTGACGCCGCGCTGGCTCAGGTGATAGATAGCGCGGTCAACATTGTTGGTCAGGATGGCGATGTGACCATGGGTGCCGCGGCCCGGCTTCTTCATGATCTCGAATTCCTTCTTGCCGACAAAGATGCTGCTGTTGCCGGGCTTGACAGCCATGCTCAGCAGGCTGCCGATGGTCTCGGCGGTCTTGGCAGCTTCGGCTTCGTCAGCGCAGTTGATGCCGATGTGGCCCAGTTCCAGGCCCAGCATTACGTTGACAGCCTCTTTGCTCATGGCGGTGATCTCATCCCATGCGCCGGCCTTGATCTTGTCGGACTTGCACATCCAAGTGCCGCCGACAGCAATAATCTGGTTGTAGCCCAGGTAGTTGTTCACGTTCTTGGCGTTGACGCCGCCGGTGCACATCCACTTGCAGGTCTTCAGGGCAGCGCCGATGTTCTTCAGCTTGTCCACGCCGCCGTTTGCTTCAGCGGGGAAGAACTTAACAACTTCGCAGCCCATGTTCATGGCCTGCTGCATCTCGCCGGAGGTGGCGGTGCCGGGCATCATGATGCCGCCCTTATCAATGACATGCTTGCAGACTTCGGGGTCGAAGCCGGGAGCAACGATGAAGGAAGCACCGGCAGCCATAGCACGGTCGGCCTGCTCGCAGGTCAGAACGGTGCCGGCACCCAGCAGCATCTCGGGCATCTCCTCGTGGATCTTGCGGATGCACTCTTCAGCACAGGCAGTGCGGAAGGTGACCTCAGCTGCGGGCAGACCGCCCTCAGCCAGAGCCTTGCACAGGGGCAGGGCCTCATCAACGCTGTTGAAAGCGATAACAGGGATAATGCCGATCTGATAGACCTTTTCTACGATGGGATTCATAACGCATTTCTCCTTTTATATTTGAACTCTCTCGGTGCGTCGGGTTTGCTCCAGTGGGCGCAATACCCCCATACGCGCTTATAGTACTAGTATAAACGAACAGCCCGTCTTTGGTAATACTCAACAAGCACAATGTTTTGCATAAGAGCTTGTATACATTGCACAAAAATGACGAATGACCTGAAAAGCAGGGCCGTTTTGCCCCGGTTTGTTCAGATGCCGAGCCTGCCGAACAGCTCTGCAACGCCGTCGTGGTCGCAGTCGGCTTCGCTCACAATGCTGCCAATGGCCTTGATCTGGGGCATTCCGTTGGCCATAACAGCGGCGATCCCTGCCTTTTCCAGCATGGCGCGGTCGTTCTCGCTGTCGCCCACGGCAAGGGTGTTCTCGTGGGGGATGCCCAGCAGGTCGGCCAGAGCCAGCAGGGCACTGCCCTTATCCACACCGGCAGCGGTCACTTCAATGTTATCCGGCGAACCCTGCACCACGGCCACGCCCGGGATAGCCTGAAACTTTGGCAGGGCAGCGGCGGTCTTTTCGGTGCTGTCGAAGAACATGCACAGTTTTTCAATCTCGTGCGCATGGCGGGACATCCAGCTCTCGATGCCGGGAATGACGGTAAAGCGGCCGTCGGTCAGGTTCTGCCGCGCCTCGGAGGAGAGAAAGCGGGCGGTGCGGGAGGTGAGCTTTGCAATGCCCTCCGGAGTCTTGATGGCAAGGCCGTCGCTGAATACGCTCAGCTCGCCATCGTACTGCTGGAACAGGTCAAAAGCTTCCCGTGCCACTTCTGTCGGCATCAGGCGGTGCAGCAGGCAGGCGGGTTCGCTGGTGTGGCGCTGGGCAGCGTTGGCATAGCGGCTGTGCACAGCACCCATGGGGTCATCGCCAAGGTCCCACACGGCGGCACCGTTGGAGGTGATGGCATACCGGATGCCGGGCAGCTTTGCCACAACAGGCGGCAGACTGGCCAGCGGGCGGCCTGTGGCGGGCACCACCACCACGCCATGCTCTACAGCGCGGGCAATGGCTTGACGGGTGGCAAGGGTGACCTCGTTGTTCCGGTTCAGCAGGGTGCCGTCCAGATCCAGCGCGGCAAGGCGGACAAGGGGAAAGCTTTGCAACATAATGGCTCCTTTTATAATAGGTACGCTCAAAAACAGAGCGCAAGTTTACAACACTCTTTTTATTTTATCGCACCGGAAAGGTTTGCGCAAGATGGCGTGATGTGGTATAATTATATCTTATCACATTGAAAATATAGGAGAAATACCATGAATCCCAAACAATTGTGGAGCCGGCGCCGCCCGCACCTGTGGTTCCAGCTGTACTGGGTGGTGTATCTGATCTGGTTCTTCTGGCTGGATCTGACCATCAAAGATCCCAAATATATCATCCACGCCCCGCTTGATGATCTGATCCCCTTCAATGAGTGGTTCATCTTTCCGTATTGCAGCTGGTTTGTGCTGCTGGCTGGTGTGACGGCCCTGCTGTGGTGGTGCGACACCCAAAGCTACGATAAGCTCTGCCTGACCATGTTTTCCGGCATGACCTTCTGCCTGATCCTGTACATGCTGCTGCCCAACGGTCTGGATATCCGCCCCACAGTGGATGCGGTGGGCCGCAGCAACATTGCAATGAGCATCATGCAGCTGATCTGGAGGGCGGACGCCTCGGTCAATGTGTGCCCGTCCATCCATTGCCAAAGCTCGGCCTGCATGGCACTGGCGTTCAGCCACAGCAAGCTGGCAAAGGAGCGCCCGGCCCTGAAAATTCTGGCCTGGGTGTGGGCTGCACTGATCTGTGCGTCCACCGTGTTCACCAAGCAGCACTCCATTATTGATGTGGTGTGCGGTCTGGCCGTAGCCTTTGTGTGGGTGCCGGTGGTGTACCGTTCCGCTAAAAAGTAAACGCAGCAAAAGCCCTTCACCCGGAGGGCTTTTGTGCTGCCATGGGGCCTGTCTTGACAAAACAGAGAAAAATGTTGGCGATTTTTAGTTGCAGCCACACTTGACAGCCGCCCTGTGGTTGGGTAATATGGTCTTGATAACTTCAATACTAGTATATCAATTTTTGCTTTACACCGGAGGTTGAAGGGAGAGAGACCACATGCCATTACTGAGTGCGCGCGAAACGGCATACCAGACGATCCGCAGCCGGATCATCACGATGGAGCTGAAGCCCGGTGATCCGCTGAATGACCGGGAGCTGGCCGAAGAGCTGGGCATCAGCCGCACGCCCATGCGGGAGGCTTTGCTGATGCTCAATCTGGCCCGCATGGTGGACATCAAACCGCAGAGCGGCACCCATGTGGCACCCATCAACCTAAAGTTGATGGAGATGGAGCAGTTTGCCCGCTATACACTGGAAAAAGAGATCCTGAACCGGCTGCGCGGCCGTGTGACACCCCGGCAGGAGGAAGAATACCGCAGCAACATTGAGACATACCGTGTGCTGGAAGCGGATATGAGCCAGCCGGACCGCACTGCCCGTATGCTGGAGCTGGATAATGCATTCCACCGCAAATCCTTTGAGTTGTGCGGCATGGAAGCTCACTACGACCACATGCTGGCCAGCCTGCAGCATGTGGAGCGCATCCGCAAGTTCAGCCTGCTGACCGAGGAAAACAAGTCGGTCTGCTCCTCGCACACGGCAATTCTGGAAGCACTGCTGCACGGCAGCGCGGACGACGTGAGCGAAGCGCTGGAAAGCCACCTGAGCCGGTATAAGCAGTCGGTGGCGCAGGCCCGCAGCGTCCACCCTGAATATTTTATTGATGAATGAACTTGAGGGAGAAACCGCTGGAAGAGGGCAGGTTCCTCTTTTTTGCATAAAATATAAAAAAATTGAATTACTTGAATCACGTTATTGACCAAAACAGCGTTTTGCGGTAAAATCGAGGTGCAACAGGCATGGTATCATGCCGGTTCCCGACGCAGTGTGCCGTGGGGCGCGGCTGTGCGATCCCTTTACAGAATAAGGAGGTCTTAAGCAATGAAGGCCAAACGATTGATAGCTCTTGCACTGGCAGCAGTGTTCATGCTCAGCGCGGCAGCAACGCCGGTGTTTGCCACAGCAGCTCTGCCGCAGGAAAATGCAGCGCTGGAGCAGCAGAATGATATGGTTTCCATCCGGCTCAAAGCCACGGGCGACCTTGTTTATGGATCCAACTACAAGCTGGAGGTGCAGACCAACCCTGCCGATACCCAGTATATCGGTGTTGTGGTGGGCGTTGGCGGCGAAGCGAATGGCTATGTGACGCTGGTGCTGTCGGATAAGATCCGCACGCTGCTCAAGATGATCCCGCTACCCAAGAAGATGTCCAAGACACCGGATCAGGCAGAGGAGTTCAATGTGTACAGCTACCTCAAGCAGCTGATCGACGGCAACGATGTCAGCGTGCTGCTGCGGGTGGCCGATGAGGCCGTCTCGGTGATGGATGTACTGCACTTCTATGTGCCTACCATCGATCAGGTGTCCAACGGCCTGCGCCTTGCGCTGAACCTGATCCGCAAGTATCTGCCGGAGGACGCGTTCAGCCGCATTTATCTGGACGAGCAGCCGGTGGATGCCGGCAACTATGTGGCCGGTGCACTGGCGCTGGAAAGCAGCGATATGAACACCGCAGGCTTTGCCATGTTCAAGATCAAGCCCAAGACAAACGGCGTGCGCATGTACTGGGCACAGCAGGCCGAAAAGCCCATGACCGCCGAAGAGCTGCAGAGCTTCAATGAAGCGGCTGTGCTGGAAGTGGATGGTCAGGTGGTGCCCACCGATAAGATCCGCTACAGCTACAAGAAGTCCGGCTGGGGCTGTGATGCCACCAGCGAGCTGCCCACAGAGCCGGGCACCTATGTGCAGACGGCAGAGATCGGCGGCAATTACTCCTGCAGCAAGATCAGCCGCAACATCACCGTAAAGTGATGTCGTAAAGCAAAAACAAGACCCCGCACCAGAAGGTGCGGGGTCTTGCTGTATCTTATGAGAAAAACGGGATCACATGCGGAACCGGAAGCCCCAGCCGCCGCAGCAGCAGTTGCAAAGCAGGTTCAGCAGGATCATGCTCCAGCACCACTGCATCAGGCCGCCGGGGCTGGTGTAGGTGGCCTGTGTGGTGCGGTAGGTCTGGCCGGGGTTCTGCATCCGGCGCAGGTGCATCTGGTACTCGGTGTTGTTCGGGTCCAGCTGCACGGCGCGGCGGGCGTCCTGCAAAGCGTCCACGCTTTTGCCAAGGCCCTGATTGGCCAGCGAAGAGAGATAGTACCACCGCGCATTGCGGCCGGTCATGCCGTCCAGCACCCGGCGCGCTTCGGCGTAGCGGCCATTGGCCACAAAGTTGCGGGCGGCCTGCATCTCCGGGGTGTCGGTGCCGGAGGCGCTGGGCCCGGCCTGCTGATAGCCGCCAAAGCCAAAACCGAAGCCAAAGGGGTCGAAGCCTTCAAACCCGTCAAAGCCATCAAAGCCGGTGTAACCGTAGTTCTGCTGGCCGTAGCCCTGCTGACCATAGCTCTGCCGGTTGTAGCCCTGCTGCTGGTAGCCGCCGTAGGGGTTGCCGCCCATCTGGGGGCCGGTATCGCCCTTGGTAATGGCATCATAGGCGGCCTGCACCTCCTTGAAGTGCTCCTCGGCCGTGGGGTCGTTGGGGTTCAAATCCGGGTGCCAGCGTTTGCACTTGGCGCGGTATGCTTTTTTGATCTCGTCGTCGCTTGCGCCGCGCTGAACGCCCAGCACCTCATAGGGATCTCTCATGCTCGGTATACTTCCTCACTCATTATACTGACGGTACAGCACCGCTGCACCGCATCCGTTTTATTTTACCGGAACATCGGCACAAAATCAAGACGCATCGGGCTTTCCGGTGCGTTTTGCGTTTTTGCAGTTGTATTTCAGCCACACGCCGGAATACAGGATGTTGCGCAGCAGGTCCGCGTCCTCCACGCAGGGCAGACGCTCAAAGTTCTGCGCACAGCGTGCCAGCAGCAGCTCGAAGATGTCCAGCATCTCTTCCTCGTAGTCCGGGTGGGTGCTCAGCTCCCGCAGGGGGTTGTACGCGCCCCGGCGCTTGTCACGGGGCAGGTCGTCGTAGGCGTCCAGCAGGTAGATGAACTTGCCCAGATGGAAGCCGATGCTGCGCAGCTCCGGTGCCCAGCGATCCTGCCGGTAGTCGAACAGCTCTGCCATCAGCGCACCAAAGCAGCCGGACACCGCGTCAAGGTCGGTGCTGCCGGCTGCCTCGTACTCGGCAAGCTTTGCGAGACACGCACGGATGGCATTGCACTGCCGCGGCCAGCGCAGGGCGGCCTCGGCGGTGCTGTTGTCCAGCAGGGTGCTGTACCCCAGTGCCAGCAGATTATGGTCATCCTGCCATTTGTCCTGCGCGTTGTAGTAATGCAGCGCTACGCTCAGGTCGGCGCAGTAGTCGGTGGGGTCGGCACTGCGCCAAAGTACACCGTGTACCGGGTGGATGGGACAGCGGCTGATACCGCTGTCTGCAGGCGTTTCGCCCTCGTACAGGCTGCACAGCAGGATATTTAAAAAGGTCAGGTCATAACTCAGACTGAACCGTCCCCGCAGCCCATGCAGAGCATCGATGCGGCGGCACAGCCCGCAGTAGGCTGAGCGGTAGCGGCTCTGCGCCTCGGGGCTGAGGCTGGCCCGGTCCGGGATCACATATCCGAACATGGCGGCTCAGCTCTTTTTAATGAACTGGGTGCCGCAGCGCGGGCAGGAGATCTGGATGCGGCCGCGTCCCCGGGGCACGCGCAGCTTCTGACGGCACTGGGGGCAGCGGTAGTAGTGGTACAGCTTGCGGTTGGCCCACTGCTCCTTCAGGCTGCGGAACTTGTTATTGAACCGGTCCTTCAGGCTGTAAAAGCGGTAGTTCTCCTCGGTGCGCTTGGAAATGTTGCGGCTCAGGCTGCGGTAGTAGCACAAAATCAGCAGCGCTGCGCCCAGCCATGTGAACAGGGAAACGCGGGTGAGCAGCGATACCAGCAGCATCACGATGGAGCTCATGCTCAAAAACTGGTTCAGGCCATCGGTGCCGTAGCGCCCGATCATGAATTGACGGAACTTTTCTCTCATAGGTTTTCGCATCCTCTTCTCTGGGGCTTTACACACGGAAACGCAGGGCAGCAGCGCCGCCCTGCGGAATACTTTGTGCTTCTAGGATATCAGCCAACCATGATAAAATTTTGAACAGACTGCAAATCTATCATGAAAGGACGAAAATTAAACGTTTTGCTCCTCCCGGCTGCGCACGGTGAGCACCGCCTCCGTGTCCAGTGCACCCTCCATGCGGCAGTGCAGCACGGCGCGTCCGGCCTCGCCGGTGGTGGCAAGGTAGGTGCCCGCCATGCCGCCCCGCAGGGGCACCACGCTGGGGCCCAGAATTTTCAGCGGCCCCTCCACGGACAGGCAGACGGCCTCGCCGCAGTAGGGCAGCAGGTTGCCGTTCTGGTCGATGGCGCGCAGGCTGACCGCGGCGCAGTCCCATGTGGGGCCATCGGTCAGCAGGGGGTTGTGCACAGTGCACTCCAGCCGGACGCTCTGCACCGGCTCCCGCACCACGGTGCGCACGGCGCGGCCATGCCACACCGCCTCGAACCGGTACACCGGCGCGGAACTGCCCAGCACACCGATGTATTTGTAGTACATCCGCAGCAGCTCGTTCCAGCTCAGCCGCAGCGAGAGCATCCGCGCCTTGGAAAGGGGCGAAAGCGCCATGGCGTCCCGCCGCAACTCGTTGAGGATGGCGGCGACCTGTGCGCCGGTGGCGTGATCCATGCCCTCGTACTTTTCCAGCAGCGAACCCACAAAATCGTTGATCTCGATGGGCGGGTGGGGCAGGGCGGCAAAGCGTCCCCGCCGGTCGGGGCCAAACTCGGCAACAAAATCGTTGCCGCGGTACAGCCGCACGCTCTCGGCGTTGGTGAACACCCAGCAGGCGGCTGCTGCGCCGCCGGGCAGGTCGCCCAGCGTCATGGCGGAGGAGACCTCCAGCACGATGTCGGAAGGAGCGCGGGGCGTTTTCTGGCTGGCGTAGACGGCGGCAGAAAGTTTCGGGTTGCGGAACAGGTCCATCACGCCGTGGTAGCAGATGCGGTCGCCGCTGCCGAATTCCCGGTGGGTGTTGTAGTCGGCCATGCACCAGCCAAAGCTGCCCGCCACGCCCGGCTGGGCGATGCTGTCGTTCAGCACAGCGGCGTGGTGCAGCGCCTGCACCAGACGGTGAGGTTCATCGTCAAAGGGCTTGGCGGGGAAGTTCTGGCCGCCGAATTCGCTGATGAGGTAGCCCTTGCGGGTGTCAGGGGTCACGGCGGCGCGGTTCTCGCAGCCCGCGCCGCGCCCGGCGTAGGAATAATCGTTGTAGGCGTAAACGTCCTCCAGCAGCTGGCTCTTGCGGGTGCTGCGGGTGCCCGCCGTGGGGCGGGTGGGGTCCAGCCGGTGGATGGCCTCGTTGGTACGCTTATAAAAGGCCTCGTTGTCGGGGCTGCCGCTGATGCGTGCACCCCACAAAAAGATGCTGGGATGGTTGCGGTACTGGCACACCATCTCCCGGCAGTTTTGCAGCGCCTGCGCCTGCCATACTTCATCGCCGATGTGCTGCCAGCCGGGCATTTCGGGGAATACCAGCAGACCCAGCTCGTCGCAGGCGTCCAGAAACGCCGGGCTGGGGGGCGCATAGCAGGTGCGCACGGCGTTGCAGCCCAGTTCCTTTTTCAGCAGCTGGGCGTCCAGCCGCTGGATGCTGTCCGGCATGGCGTAGCCCTGATACGGGTAGCTCTGGTGCCGGTCAAGGCCGCGCAGCTCCACCCGCTGTCCGTTCAGGTACAGTCCGCCTGCCACGAACTGCACGGTGCGGAAGCCGAACCGCACGGTTTTTTCGTCCAGCACCCGGTCGGGCAGACCGCCGGTGCCGGGGCGGATGAGCCGCATGGTCAGGGTGTACAGGGTGGGGTGCTCTAAGCTCCACGGGTGCACGTTGTTCAGTGTGCCGGTGATGGGCAGGGAAAGCTCGCCGCTGTACACTGCCCGGCTCCCGGCGGGGCTGCGGATCTCGGCCTGCAGCGTGCAGCCGACCGTCTCGCCCACGGTGGCGGTGTAGATGCGGAAATCGCCCTCGGCCTTTGCCTCGATGAACACGTCCCGCAGGTAGGCGGGCTCCTTGATATCCAGACTGACGGCGCGGTAGATGCCGCCGTAGGTCAGCGCATCCAGCTGCCCGCCGAAGGGCGGGACGTTCAGATCCTCCCGGCAGTCGCAGCGCACAGCCACCACGTTTTTCTGTCCCAGACGCAGCGCGCCGGTCAGGTCTACCGTAAAGGCGGTGTAGCCGCAGCCATGGTGGAACACCCGCCGCCCGTTGCAGAACACGGTGGCGTCGTGCGCCACCGCCCCGAAGGTAAGCAGCACGGTGCGGCCCAGCCACTCCTTGGGCGCAAAAAACTCCCGCCGGTAGCCGCACAGGCGCTGGTAGTCGTTTTCATTGCAATAATTATAGGGCAGAGGCTTGACCGTGTGCGGCAACCGCACCGGGGTAAGGGAAAGCTCCGGGCACTCCGGGCGCACCAGCGCCGGGTCAAAGGTGGGGGCAAACAGCCAGCCCTCGTTCCAATCGTAGTGTTCCATAGCAGGATCTCCGTCTGAGTGATATGCTTATAGAGGTATGGTATCACAAAGTTATGAACGAAAAAAGCATTCACGCCCCTTTTGTGCCGGAACAGCAGAAATTTTGTAGTGCGCGGAAGCTGCCGGTGGCAGGTTGCCCAAGAAATGCTTGGAAAAATTGTATAAAATCGCCCATAGAAATGGAGCCCCGGAACGCCAGCGGCGTTCCGGGGCTCCAAATTTATTCATACCTCAGCGGATAAAGTTGGTCATGGGGCGGGGCGGGTTCTGCGGGTGGTCGATGCCTGCGGCCTTACCGGCCTCGATGCAGCGCAGCAGCCATGCCATGTTGCGGCCCAGTTCCTGCATCACGGCGCAGCCCTCGGCGTCCTGCAGCACCTGCTCGGGGTTGGAGCCGTGCACCATGGCCCAGTAGGAGCCGTTGACCAGCGGCATGTGGAAGAACTGGGGGTATTTGACCAGCTGGTCAAGGGTGGAGGTGGTACCGGCGCGGCGGGCAGAGCAGCAGACGGCGGCGGGCTTGTAGGCCAGATACTTGCCGCCCGCGTAGGCCAGACGATCCATAAAGCTGGCCATGTTGCCCGCAGCGGAGGCGTAGTGCACCGGGCTGCCGAACACAAAGGCGTCGGCGGTTTTGGCCTTCTCAATGGCCTCGTTGACCACGCCGCCGAACACGCATCCATTGCCGCTGCGGCAGCCGCCGCAGCCGATGCAGCCGCCTACGGGCTGACCGCCGACGTGCAGGATCTCGGTCTCGATGCCCTGTGCCTTCAGCTCCCCGGCAATAAGGGAAAGGGCGGTGTAGGTGCAGCCCTTCTCGTGGGGGCTGCCGTTGATGAGCAGAACTTTCATGCTGTATACTCTCCTTTGCTGAAATGCGCCGTAAAATGCGCAATATTGCTGCTATGATTGTAGCACAAAGCCGCCCGCAGCGCAATGCGGGCTCTTGACAATGCTATGCAGTTGGGAGATAATAAAGGATACGAAAGAGTTCAAACCGGCTGCCGCGGGGGCGGCAGCTACGGCAAGGAGGTAACATCATGCGCGTGATCGCAGGAGAAGCCCGGGGCCGCAGGCTGGAAGCACTGCCCGGCACCGATGTCACCCGCCCCACCCTCTCGCAGGTGAAGGAGGCGATGTTCAGCATCGTACAGTTCGACCTGCCCGGGGCCCGGGTGCTGGATCTGTATGCCGGCAGCGGCCAGCTGGGCATCGAAGCGCTCAGCCGGGGTGCGGCCCGGTGCGTCTTTCTGGACGAGAGCCGGGAGGCCGTAAGCATCGTGATGCGCAACTGCAAGGCCTGCGGCGTGTTCGACCGCAGCCGGGTGAATATCGGCGAGGCTGCGCGGTTCTTATCGGCCTGCCGGGAGCAGTTCGATCTGGTGCTGCTGGACCCGCCCTTCCGTGGCGGTACGCTGGAAAAGATTCTGCCTGCCGTGGAAAAGTGCGTTGCTCCGGGCGGCATCGTGCTGTGCGAGAGCGAAACAGGCATCGTGCTGCCCGCGCAGACGGGCAGTCTGACCCTGCAGAAACAGTATAAATACGGCAAGGTGCTGCTGTGGAAGTATACAAAGCCCATGCAGTCCGCCGCTGAGCAGGAGGGAGAAGCCTTATGAACGTGAACGAGCTTTTGGATACCATTGAGGATGCACTGGAAGAGAGCGCAAACGTGCCCCTTTCCGGCGGCAAGCGCATCGTGGATGTGGAGCAGATCCGGGATTATCTGGACGAGGTGCGGGCGGCATTGCCCGGCGAGCTGCGGCAGGCGCAGCAGATCGTGAACGACCGGGCGCAGATCGTGGACAGCGCCAACGCACAGGCACAGGCCATCGTGAAAAAGGCCGAGGAGCGCGCCCGCATTCTGGTCAGTGACGCCGAGATCGTCAAGGCCGCCCAGCAGCGCGCTTCTGAGATCACCTCCGCAGCCCAGACCGAGGCGCGCACCCTGCGCCAGACCGTGACCGACTACTGCGAGAATATGCTGCGCACCACCGAGGACACCATGGTGGAAAACGCCGCACAGGTCAAAAATATCCGTGCCAGCCTGCGCCAGAACGCCAAGAAAAACGGCTGATAACGGTCAACTTTCCACACAAATTCCACAGATTGCGGAAAACGAAGTCCCTGCGAGCAAAAATGACGGCTCACAGGGACTTTTTTTGTGGATTTTTGCGGCAAAAAGCCGCCCGAAAACCCTTGCATTCACGAACTTGATTTGCTACAATAAAGATGTGTCAGTGGGGCAAAGTGGGTAAAAGTAGGGCGCATGCCCTGAAAACGCCCCTGAAAGGGGGAACAGCACGTGTTTTTTGGCCGTTATGATTACACTATCGACGCCAAGGGGCGGCTGAACTTCCCCGCAAAATTCCGCGACGCCATGGGCGAGAGTTTCGTGGTGCTGGAATGGGTGGACAGCTGCCTGTTCGCACTGCCCATGGAAGAAGTGGAGCGGCTGGCGGACAAGCTGGAAAGCGATGAACTGATGGACAGCTGGGCTATCTCCGGCGACCTGTTCAGCACCGCCTGCGAGGTGGCGCCGGACAAGCAGGGACGCATCCTGCTGCCCGCAGAGCTGCGCGCCTACGCCGGGCTGGAAAAGGACGTGACCATCATCGGCAACCGCAACCACGCCGAGATCTGGGCCACCGAAGTCTGGAATGCCCGCCGCGCCGCCGTGACCAACGACCAGCGCGCCGAGCGGCTGCGCAAGCTGCACCTCTGATGCAAAAAAACTAAACCGAGAAAGGAGGCCGTGCCAATGGCCTTTGAAGAACAGCAGCCCTTTGACCCGGCCTCGTTTGAGCATATCCCCGTTTTGCTGAACGAGTGCCTGACGGGGCTTGCCATTGATCCGGCGGGCATCTATCTGGACGGCACCGCCGGCGGCGCGGGACATTCCCGCCAGATCGCCTTGCGGCTGGACGCCGCCAAGGGCGGCAGGCTCATCTCGCTGGATCAGGACCCGGACGCGGTGCAGACCGCGCGCTCCCGCCTTGCCGGGCTGCCTGCCACCGTGGTACAGATCAATTTCCGTTATGCGGGACAGGCGCTGGAACAGCTGGGCATTGAAAAAATCAACGGCGCACTGCTGGATCTTGGCGTTTCCAGCCACCAGCTGGACGATGCCGCCCGGGGCTTTTCCTACCGGGCAGACGCGCCGCTGGATATGCGCATGAGCCAGCAGGGCGAGACCGCCGCAGACCTTGTGAACACCGAAAGCCGCGAGGAACTGGCCCGCATCCTGCGGGATTACGGCGAGGAGCCCTATGCGTGGCAGATCGCAGGAAAGATCGTGGAGACGCGGGAAACCGCTCCCATCCTGACCACCCTGCAGCTGGCAGATATCGTAGCAAGCGCCATGCCCCCGGCAGAGCGCCGCAAGAACAAGAACCCCTCCCGCCGCACCTTTCAGGCACTGCGCATTGCAGTGAACCACGAGTTGGATGCGCTGGAGGAGGGCTTGGATACCATTTTCGATCACCTTGCACCGGGCGGCCGGTTGTGCGTGATCACTTTCCACTCTCTGGAGGACCGGCTGGTCAAGAACAAATTCCGCCGCTGGTCCACAGCCTGTACCTGCCCGCCGGAGTTTCCGGTGTGTGTATGCGGCGGCAAGGCAAAGGCAAAGCTTATCACCCGCAAACCCATTGAAGCTGATACGCAGGAGCTGGAGGAGAACCGGCGCAGCCGTTCCGCCCACCTGCGTGTGCTGGAAAAATGCTGAGATGCCGGAAGCACCGGCATTGTGAGGAGGAGAGAAACCATGGGTCAGCCAGCATATGATCGTAATGCGGTGCGCCGCCGCAGGGCACCGCAGCCGCAGCGCAAAGCAAACCTGCGGGTAGCAAAGGGCGGCAAGCGGCGGTTGAACCCGCTGCAGGCCGCCGTACATAACGCCATGAATCTGGTGGCGGCAGCACTGCTGGTGGGCTTTGCCATCAGTCTGCTGTGGAGCGAGGCACAGCTGGTGGAGCTGAACGACCAGATCCAAGCCACTAAGGCGCAGCTGGTCAGCGAGCAGAGCCAGTATACCTACTACAACAGCACCCTGAACAGCAAGACCAACATTGCCAGCGTGGAGGAGACCGCAGGGCGGCTGGGTCTGATGAAAGTAGACCCCAGCCAGATCACCTACATCCGCCTAGGCGAAAGCGGCGCACTGGTGCGCCGGGAGTCCACCGTGCGGCAATGGACCGACTTTTTGTACACCGGCGCGGTGAACATTCTGGGCACCGTGAGATAACCGAAGAAAGCGTGCGGCAGCGCACGCTTTTTTCGGTTTATGGACACCGCAGTCTGAATAAATAACAGCGCAGGGCGCGCGGAATGCAGTGCACGCCCCGCAGGAGAGAACCAATGCAAGAACCTTTCCGTAACAAAAAAAGCAGGGGCTACCGCCTGCGTCCGGCCTCCGGCCGGGATCGGCTGGACAGCCGGGTGCGGCGGCTTTGCAGCCGTCTGGGCATCCTTGCGGTGGTGGTGGCGGCCGCCATCGTCATCCGCAGCCTGTATAATATCCAGATCATCCACGGGGCAGAGTACCGCCAGTACGCCGCCCAGCAGCAGCTGCTGGATACCACCATCAAGGCCACCCGGGGCGAGATCTACGATGCCTCCGGCATCACCCTTGCCTCCACCAGCGTGGTGTGGACCATCTGGGCAGACCCCAGTTACAGCAGCATCCTTTATACCAGCAAGACCAACGATGACGACACTGTGACCAAAACGTTGGACCCCGCCATGTGCGCCGAGGTGAGCCGGGAGCTGACGTTGCGTCTGCTCTCCGGGGACGGCGAGAGCTTGGACAGCGTGGACACTTCCTCGGCAGAGTACCAGCAGCAGTACCAGACCGTTTACGATGCACTTTCCCGGCTGGATTCTGCCTACGTCACCCTTGCCACCAAGGTGAACAACGCGGTGAAGCTTTCCATTGAAAAATACGTCACCAGCTTCAACAAGACGCACAAAAAGGCCACCGATACCTCCCGCAAGGGGCGCATCTCGGTGTCCTCGGAAAAAAGCTTCCAGCGCAACTACCCCTACGGTGCCTTTGCCGCAGCGGTGCTGGGCTTTACGGACGCGGACGGCGTCGGCACCTACGGACTGGAAAAATCCTACCAGTCCACCTTGGCCGGTGTGGATGGCCGCACCATCACCCAGCGCAACGCGGTGGGCAACGCCATTGCAGACGCCAACGCCACCACCTTTGCCGCCAAGGACGGCTCCAATCTGGTGCTGTCGCTGGATGTGAACGTGCAGGAGATCGCGGAGCGGTACCTGAACGAAGCCATTGCAGCCAATACGGTGGAAAACCGCGGCTGCGCCATTGTGATGGACGTCAAGACCGGTGCCATCCTTGCTATGGCTTCCAAACCGGACTTTGACCCCAACGACCCGCTGAACTTCACTGCCAACGAGGCTTACCTCAACGAGCTGGTGCACGCAGAGCCGGAACTTTACGGCATCTATAAAAAGGATGCCGACGGCAACTATATCACCGATGAGCTGGGCAACAAGATTCTGGACGAGGAAGCGGACTATTCCGGCTACTACCGGGATATCCTGTGGAAAAACAAGACCATCACGGAGCTGTACTACCCGGGCTCTGTGTTCAAGGTCATCACCTCTGCCATGGGCATCGACTCCGGTGTGGCCACCATGAACACCACCTTTACCTGCTCTGGCGCTTACGGCGTAGCCAAGGAGACCTACCACTGCGCAGGGCGCAAGGCGCACGGCCTGCTCAACATGGCCGAGGCACTGCGCAAGAGCTGCAACATCTACTACATCCAGCTGGGGCAGCGCGTTGGCTCGCAGCAGTTCTATAACTACTTCGATGCCTTCGGCTTTACCGCCCGAACCGGGGTGGACCTGCCCAGCGAGACCAACTTTATGCAGTACTACCGCGCCGACCAGCTGGGCGAGGTGCAGCTGGCCTCCTCCTCCTTCGGTCAGGCCATGGCCATCACCCCGCTGCAGATGTGCACCGCCATTGCGGCCACCGTCAACGGCGGGTATCTGGTCACCCCCCATGTGGTGGATAAGATCACCGATGCCAACGGCAACGTCATTCAGGAGATCGGTGCAAACGTGCGCCGTCAGGTCATCAGCCAGAGCGCCAGCGAGGTCATCCGGGAGATGATGGAGTACGAGGTGGGCAACGGCACCGGCGGCGGCAAAAACGCCTATGTGTCCGGTTACCGCATCGGCGGCAAGTCCGGCACTTCCGAGCAGCTGAATATGCACCGCCGCGCCGACGGCGACTATAAAAAGGTGGCCTCCTTCGTGGCGGTGCTGCCCGCCAACGACCCGGAAATTCTGGTCTACGTCATGCTGGACGACCCCAACAACGCCCGGACGGACTATTCCTCCATCCTTGCAGCCCCTGTGGCGGGCAATATCATCAGCGAGGTAGCCCCTTATCTTGGCATCGCCACCGACGGCGAGGACCGCAGCGGTACCATCGTTACCGTGCCGAACCTTGTGGGTACCGAGTGGAGCAATGCGCAGGTGCAGCTGAACATTCAGGGCCTGAAGCATCAGCTGCAGGAGAGCCAGAGCAGCCAGTCCGCTGCCCCGGTCACCTACCAGTACCCCCACGCGGGGAGCAAGGTGCCCTACGGCACCACCATCTACCTGTATACCGATACCTACGAGGGCAGCCACACCGAGGTGCCGGATGTGACCGGCAAGAGCCCGGACTTCGCCCGCCAGATGCTGAGCGCCGCCGGGCTGAACTGCGTGGTGGAGGGCAGCGGCACGGTGCAGGCGCAAAGCGCCGAGCCTGGCTCCAGCGTGCAGCGCGGCACCATCATCACCCTGACCTGTGGGTAAAAACAGCTTTTCCGGCATCTTCGACCAGAGCTTTCAGCATAAAGCACTGCCGCAAGGCGGTGACGGATGAGGGTGCAGCATTCAATAGAACGAGAGGGGATAGAACAATGGAAAAGATCCATGCAAGCAAGCTTCTGGCAGGGCTGGTGCCTGCCGGAAAACTGACCAGTGACCCGGAGGTGGCACTGGTCACCACCGACAGCCGCGAGGTAAAGCCCGGCTGCATTTTTGTGGCCTTCCCCGGCGAGCGGTTCGACGGCCATGATTTCGCCGCCCGTGCGCTGGAGCAGGGCGCGGAGTATGTGGTGGTCAACCACCCGGTGCCCGGTGTGCCGGAAGAAAAGGCCATCCTTTGCCCGGACAGCTACCACGCCATGATGGTGATGGGCGCAAACTACCGCAGCCAGTACCACCCCAAGATGGTGGGCGTGACCGGCAGCGTGGGCAAGACCACCACCAAGCAGATGACCTACGCCGCCCTGAGCGGCTTTGGCGAGACCATCAAGACCGAGGGCAACCAGAACAATGAACTGGGGATGCCCCGCACCCTGATGCGGCTGGAAAGCAGCACCGAGTACGCGGTCATCGAGATGGGCATGAGCCACGCCGGTGAAATTGACCGTCTGGCGCGGGCAGCACGGCCGGATGTGGGCATCATTACCTGCATCGGCGTGTCTCACATTGGCAATCTGGGCAGTCAGGAGAACATCTGCAAGGCAAAGCTGGAGATCTGCAACGGTCTGCCGGAGGGCGCACCGCTGGTGCTGAACTACGACGACCCCTTCCTGCGCAAGGCAGTGCTCCCCGCCCATGTGCGCCCGGTGTGGTTCAGCCTGAGCGATGAAAACGCAGACGTCTGCGCCCTGTCCATCCGGCAGGAGACGGACGGCATGAGTTTTGTGCTGGAGGATCAGGAGCACGGCACCTTTGTGGTGAATATCCCCGCCATGGGACGCCACAATGTGGCGAACGCCTTGGCTGCCTACTGCGCCGCTACCCGTCTGGGCTGCGACGCCAAGAGGGTCATCCGGGGCCTTTCCAACTTTGAGCAGACCGGCCGCCGCCAGAAGGTGGTGGACAGCGAGGGCGTGACCGTCATCGAGGACTGCTACAACGCAAACCCGGACAGCATGAAGGCCGCGCTGGCGATGTTCAAGGATTTCCCCTGCAAGCGCCGCTTTGCCCTGCTGGGCGATATGCTGGAGCTGGGCGAGCTGAGCCGCGAAGCACATGAGGAGCTGGGACGTCTTGCCGCCGAGAGCGGGCTGTATTGCCTGATCACCTACGGCGAGCAGGCCAAGCGCACCGCCGTGGTGGCTGCCGCCAAGGGGGTAGAGACCCTGCACGCAGAAAATTACCGCGAGGCCGCCGATGCCCTGCTGGACCGGGTGCAGCCCGGCGATGCTGTTCTGGTAAAGGCCAGCCACGGCATGGCACTGGAAAAAGTGCTGGATATCTTCTACGAAGAGCATAAAGAAGCAGAAGTATAACTATTTGGCGAAATGGAGTGTCTGAGTTATGGAGCGTTTCGCCTTGGCAGCGGCGGTGGTGCTGGGCTTTGCCCTTACGGCAGCCCTGTGCAGCCTGTTTGTGCCGCTGCGGCGGGTGCTGGAACGCCGCGAACAAAACCAGCAGCCGGCACAGTCTGAGCAGCCCCGGCCTGCACCCCTGCGCGCCCCGCTGTGGGGTGGGCTGTGTGCGGCGGCGGGCACGGTGGCTGCGGTGGGCGTGGGCTGGCTTGCCGCCTGCGTAGGCCAGCCGGAGCTGCTGGGCAGCGAGGGCCGGCTGATGACACGGCTGCTCACGGCGCTGGCCGGAAGCCTTGCCTTTGGGGCAGTGGGTCTTGCAGAGGATCTTGCCCGGATGCGCAGCCCGGCGGCGCTGGGGCTGCGGCGGGACGTCCGCCTTTTGCTGGAGGCACTGGCCGCGGCATTCGTTCTTTTGCTGCTGCGGGCAGCGGGCTGTCTGCCCCGGGGACTGGGCGTGCCCGGGGCGGGGTATGTGCTGCTGGGCAGCGCCGTGCCCTTTTTGTGGGCGGTGCTCATGGTGGCGCTGGCTGAGTGTGCCCGCATCGCCGAGCGGGACGAGGGTACGGTGTGCGGCGCGGCCTTTGTGGCTATGCTGGCGCTGATGATGGCAGAGGCCGGCTTGGGCGTGCCCGGGCTGGCGGTGCTGCCCGCCGCGCTTGCCGGGGCACTGGTGGCACTGCTGCTGTGGGCGTTCCCCCCGGCAAGGCTGGGGGTGGGCTGCTGCGGCAGCCTGCTGGCGGCGGGTGCCATCGGCTGCATCCCGCTCAGTCTGGATATGACCAGCCTGACCGTGCCGCTGGCGCTGCCCTTCTGGGCGGCGGGCGGTCTTTGGGCAGCGCAGCTGCTGGGTGCAAAACGCACCGGCAAGCCCTTGCGCTGCTGGGTAAAAAAGCATAAAATGAGCCCGGAGACGGTGTTTCTGTGCAGCTTTGCACTGAGCGCTGTCGGCTATGTACTGGCGCTGGCGCTGCTGCGCTGGTGCTGACCGGGCACAGAGAGGGAAGGGAGCGCAGATGGCGACTAACCGCAAAAAACACAGAGCGCCGGTGCCGGTGTTCCAGCGAGACCCGGGCCCGTGGTCCCGGCTGCTGATCGACTGGCTGGCCACGCTGGCCGTTATTATGATCTTTGGGCTGGTGATGCTGTTCAGCGCCAGCTACACCACCGGTTACCTGCGCATGGGCGACAGCTTCCACTACATCAAGCAGCAGGCGCTGTGCATGATACTGGGGCTTGGCTGTATGTTCCTGATAAGCTATGTGGATCACCGTTTTCTGCGCAAGATGGTGGTGCCGGGGTACTTCATCGTGCTGGCCATGCTGGCCGTCACCCTGACCATGGCACCCCTGAACGGCTGCCGCCGCTGGATCCGCTTTGCAGGCCTTACGCTGCAATCCTCGGAGGTGGCAAAGTTTGAGATGATCCTGTTCAGTTCCCATCTTGCAGCCAAGGCGCCACAGGTGGAGCGGCTGGACCCGGAGCGCCGCATCCTGCTTACCCCCCGGGAGTGGCTGCGGGTGCGGGTATGGAAGCAGCTGGTGGTGCCGGTGCTGCCCCTTATACCGGTGGTCATCCTGCTGGCGATGGAGCCGCACATGTCCGGCATCGTGCTGACGGTGGCGGTGGTGGGCACCATCCTGCTGCTGTCCGGCAGCGGCGGTGTGCTGACATGGGCGGGTGCCATCACGGCGGGCACCCTGCTGGAGACCCTGCTCTCCCATGTGGACTCTATCCCCTACCTGCAAAAGCGTCTGGACGGCTGGACGCAGGATCTGAGCCAGATGACCGACCAGACCGTGCAGAGCCTTTATGCTATCGGCTCCGGCGGACTGAAGGGGCTGGGGCTGGGCAACAGCGTGGAAAAGCAGCTCTGGCTGCCGGAAAGCACCAACGACTTCATTTTCAGCGTGGTGTGCGAGGAACTGGGCTTCATTGGTGCGGTGCTCATCATCGTGCTGTTCGTGCTGTTCATCGTGCAGGGGCTGCTCATCGCCTATAAGGCGGAAAATCTGTACTGCACCATGGTAGGCATCGGCATTATGGCGCAGATCGCGTGGCAGGTGTTCTGCAATATCGCCGTGGTCACCAATACTCTGCCCAACACCGGCATCAGCCTGCCCTTCTTCTCCTCCGGCGGTACCAGCCTGATCCTGCTGCTGGCAGAGATGGGCGTGATGGTGAACATTGGCCGCAACGGCGAGCGGGCAGCGCAGCAGCGGGAGCAGATGCGTGCCCAGCGGGAGGCCGCCCGCGCCGAGCGGGAAGCAGAGCTTGCACGCAAGACCATTGACTTGGCTTCTGCCCGCGCAGCCCGTACAGAACAGTAAAACAAACCGCAAGCCCGCCCGGCCGCAGGCCGGGCGTTTATAAGGAGGAATCACCATGCGTGTTCTCATCGCAGCCGGCGGCACTGCCGGACATATCAACCCCGCACTGGCCATTGCCGGTGCTTTGAAAAAAGCCGACCCTACCGCCGAGATCCACTTTGCAGGCCGTAAGGAGGGCATGGAGTACCGTTTGGTCACACAGGCGGGCTACCCCTTCCACCACATCGAGATCACCGGCTTCCAGCGCAAGCTCAGCCTGCACAACATCAAGCGCAACATCATCACCCTGTGGAATCTGGCCCTCTCCGGTCCCAAGGCCAAGGCCATGATGAAGGAAGTAAAGCCGGATCTCGTCATCGGCTGCGGCGGTTATGTGTCCGGCCCGGTGGTGCGCTGCGCCGCCAAAATGGGCATCCACACCGCCCTGCACGAGCAGAACGCCTTCCCCGGTGTGACCAACAAGCTGCTGGCCCCGGATGTGGATATCGTGTTTGCCGCCGTGCCCGCCGCCGTGGAAAAGCTGGGCGCACCGGACAAGACCCTTGTGGTGGGCAACCCCGTGCGGCCGGAGGTGTTTGTACAGGCCGCCAACCGCGAGGCCATCCGCGCACAGCTGGGTGCGGGCGACCGCACGGTCATCCTGTCCTTCGGCGGCAGCCTGGGCGCACGCCGGGTCAACGAGGTGGTGGCAGACCTGTGCGCCTGGGAGCAGCACGAGCACAAGCCAGTGCTGCACCTGCACGCCACCGGCCAGTACGGGGTGCAGCTGTTTGAGCAGCTGCAAAAGCAGAAGGATTTTGCCCCCGGCGACAGCCTTGTGGTAAAGGAATACATCAACAATATGCCGGAGCTGCTGGCTGCGGCAGACCTCGTTATCAGCCGCGCCGGTGCGCTGACGCTGGCCGAACTGGAGGCTGTGGGACGCGCCGCTGTGCTGATCCCCAGCCCCAATGTGGCGGAGAACCACCAGTACTACAACGCCATGGAACTGCAGAAGGCCGGGGCGGCTGTGGTCATTGAAGAAAAAGACCTGACCGGTGAAAAGCTGGTGCAGACTGTTTCTGCCATGCTGGCACAGCCCGGCAAGCTGGCCGAGATGGGCAAAAACGCCCGTAGCCTGTCTGTGGACGACAGTCTGGACCGCATCACTGCGGCGCTGCTCAAGCTGGTCAAGACCCCGTGATGCAGCCCCGGAATAAACAGGAAAGAAGGTGCGAATGATGCAGCAGAACCGTGACCGCAACGGCAGACCCCGGAACCCGAGACCCTATGATCTGAACCGGGATGTGGCGCGCACCTCTGCGCCTTCGCAGAATCATACGCCCCGGAGCACCGGCAGCAGCCGCTACGGCTACAACGGCGAGCCGCTCAGCCGCCCGCCCTCTCGCAGCGCCAACGGCAGTGTGCGCTCCTCCCGGGCAGATAACAGCATCCAGTTCCCCACCCAGACCCAATCTCAGCCCCGCCGCCCGGCGCAGGGGCAGGGGAGCAATACCACCCAGTACCCCGCCGGTAACCGCCCGGCGGGCAGCAGGCCAAAAGACGCGAAGTCCGGCGGCAAACAGCGCCGCCCGGCAAACAACGCCCGTAGCGGGCAGAGCAGCCGGAAAAACCAGAACGCGCAAAACCGCCCGAACCGGCAGCACCCGGCAGGCAGCCAAAGCGCCCCGCAGCAAAGCCCTGCCCGGCGGGAAATGCGCAAAAAGCGCAAGGTGACCCGCGCCACATTGCGGCGCCGCCGGATGCTGCGCCGTCTGACCGCCTTTGCCATGCTGCTGTGCGTCATTGGCGCGGGCATCTACCTGACCATGACCATGCTGTTCCGCATCAACTCCATTCAGGTGCAGACCCCGGACGGCAAGCAGGTGACCGAAATCGCTGGCTACTCCGCAGACAGCATTTTGCAGCGGATGGGCGTGCAGCTGGAGGAAAACATCTTCAGCTTTGAGCCCGGCGAAAAGGCCGCGGTGCTGGAGCAGAACTTCCCGCTGCTGGGCTCCATCAAGGTGATCCGGGACTACCCCAACACCGTGGTGGTGCAGGTGACCGAGGCCGTGCCCGCCTACGCGGTGCAAAACGGCAATAAATGGCTTGTGATCTCGGACAAATGGAAGATTTTGTCCGAGGAAAGCACCCAGCCTGAGGGACTTTGCACCCTGTACGGCGGCAAGCTGCAGGATACCACCCCGGGACAGGGCTTCTGGTTCGTGGACGATGCGGACGCGGCAAGCGCCTCCGGGTCGGAAACCGCCGAAAGTGAAAGCACGGTGAGCACCGAGACCGCCCGCATGGAAGCGCTGCGCACACTGCGCAGCAAGCTGGAGGAATACGGTCTGTCGCAGGACGTGACACGGCTGGAAGTGGCAGACACCGAGCAGCTCGCATTTTTGTATCAGGACCGCATCAGCGTGCTGCTGGGCACGCTGAACGATCTGGATTATAAGCTGGACCGCGCCCGCTATGTACTGACCAACGCCGACGGCAAGGGCTGCGGCCCCACCGACACCGGGCGGCTGGATTTCAGCCATACCAGCGCCAGCAGCACCCGCAAGATCTATTTTGCACAGGGCGAGCCTACTCTGCCCTCCGGCTATGTGGTGCCGCCCAAGGCAGAGGAACCCGCTCCGGCAGAGGACGCCGCCGACAGCACCGACAGTGCAGAAAGCACGGATACTGTCGACACCACCGAACCGGCGGCTGAAACGGACACCGAGCAGCTGCCCCTGACCCACCCTGACCGCATGACGGCCAACGAAGAAGAAAACCCCATGTAAAGAAGCTCTATGGAGGAGACTGTATGAAGCTGGAACAACTGATGGAAGGCGTGCCCTTTACCCTTGTGCAGGGCAGTCTGGATACTGAGATCGCAGATATCATCTACGACAGCCGCAAGGCTGCCCCGGGGCTTTTGTTCGTGTGCATCGTGGGCACCCAACGGGACAGCCACGCGTTTGCCGCTGACTGCGCCGCCAAGGGAATCAGCGCGCTGGTCATCCAGCACGACATCGAACTTTCTACCCTGCCCGGGGTGACCGTGGTCAAGGTGGAGAGCAGCCGCTATGCCATGGCGCTGATGAGCGCCAACCTCTTCGGCAACCCTGCCCGCCAGATGACCATGATCGGCGTCACCGGCACCAAGGGCAAGACCACCACCACCCACATGATCAAAAGCGTGCTGGAGGCCGCAGGCCGCAAGGTGGGCATGATCGGCACCAACGGCATCTACTATATGGGACGCCACAAGGACACCGCCAACACCACCCCGGAAAGCTACGAGCTGCAAAAGACCTTCCGGGAGTTTCTGGATGCCGGCTGCGATACCGCGCTGATGGAGGTATCCAGTCAGGGCCTGATGATGGACCGCGTGGCGGGCGTGCACTACGATGTGGGTGTGTTCACCAACCTTTCGCCGGATCACATCGGCCCCGGCGAGCACAAGACCTTTGAGGAGTACCGCAGCTGGAAGGGACAGCTGTTCAAGCGCTGCGACGTGGGCGTGGTGAACATTGACGACGAGAACACCGCCGCCCTGCTGGAAGGCCATACCTGCAAGCTGGTCACCTATGGCCGCGATGAAAAGGCCGACTACCGCGAGACCGGCTACAAACTGCTGCGCACCCACGATTTTCTGGGCGTTGCCTTCCACGTTACCGGCAAGGACGAGATGGACGTCAAGGTGAATATGCCCGGCGAGTTCAGCGTGTACAACGCGCTGGCAGCGCTGGCCGTGGGTAAGGTGCTGGGTCTGCCGGATGCCGCCATCCACGATGGTCTGGGCAAGTGCGTGGTGAAGGGCCGTGTGGAGCTGGTGCCCATCAGCAAAAAGTTCACCATCCTGCTGGACTACGCCCACAACGAGGTCTCCACCGAGAGCCTGCTCACCACCCTGCGGGCCTATCACCCCCACCGGCTGGTGGTGGTGTTCGGCTGCGGCGGCAACCGCTCCAAGCTGCGCCGCTACGGCATGGGCGAGATCTGCGCCAAGATGGCCGATTTCTCCATCCTCACCGAGGACAACAACCGCTTTGAAAAGGTAGAGGACATTATTGCGGATATCCGCGAGGGCATGAACAAGGGCAACCCGGACGCAAAGTTCGTGGAGATCCCCGACCGTCTGGACGCGCTGCACTACGCAGTGGATCACGCACAGGAGGGCGATCTGATCGCCGTCATCGGCAAGGGGCACGAGACCTATCGCGACCGCGAGGGCGTCAAGACCCCCTTCCTTGAGCGGGAACTGCTGGAAGAATACGCCCAGCAGATCGGACTGGAATAAGAAATATTATTATTGCGGGAAAGGCCGCTGCACAAAGTACTGTGCAGCGGCTTTTTTGCGTCTGTGGGAGCCCCTATATAAAGAGGAAGCAAACTGTGACAAAAATGTAAAAGATAAAAATCTTTAACTAAATCCATTGACTTATCCGACGAATTGGCTATAATGGTCGTGTTCGATACCTCATAAATTTTAGGTAAATAATTAAAAACAAACAGTGAACATAAAGGAGAATACTACCATGACTTTCGAGGAAATGAAGAAGATCGTTGTCGACACCCTGAGCTGCGATGAGGACAAGGTGACCATGGAGGCCAGCCTGACCGAGGATCTGGAGGCCGACAGCC
>OODJ01000756.1_pt1 | contig 30189 bp, 24 predicted proteins | sample 1671611 | NCBI WGS metagenome assembly OODJ01 (sample SAMN06348174, study PRJEB24527) | human gut metagenome | biome: human gut; feature: ankylosing spondylitis patient; material: feces | host: Homo sapiens | place: China | collected 2015-10 | reverse complement strand
GGATGAAGCGTCTATCATGGATATGACGGGGCTGACGGCAGAGGAGATAAAGCTGTTGAAAGCGGAGATGTAGATTACGAATATCACCATATAATCAAGGGTCTATACGCCACCTTTTCATCGTGGCATATAGACCCTTGTCGCTTCCCGTGAGGCTCAATGTGTACCAAACCTGTTAATTATAAGTAATAAAAACAAAAAATCTATCGTTTTTGTTACTTATGCGAAACAAAAAGAGTATCTTTGCGAAAAGTTTTACTCGTATGAAACAAAAAATATTAGAAAGACTAGGGTATTCCAATCGTATCGAACGCATGTTTGGACGTGGAATGATGATTGCATTGACGGGCCAGAGGCGTGTCGGCAAGAGTTGTGTGATGCGGCGAATTTATAATCACATCGCTGAGAATGAAGAAAATCACGTTATCTATATAGATAAGGAGAAAACCTCATTTGATATGATAGCCAACTATCAGGATCTGGAGGCTTATGTAGCAGCCAACATCGTTGAGGGTAAGGAAAACTATCTGTTTATTGATGAGGTGCAGGAGATTTCTGATTTCGAGAAAGCACTCCTCAGTATCCAATCGGATGATACCTGCCAGATTATGATTACCGGCAGCAACGCCAAGATGCTTTCGGGCGAACTGGCAACTCGCCTGAGAGGCAGATATATTGCTTATCGCATTAGAGGACTCTGCTATGAAGAGTTCCTGACGTTCCATGAACTGAAGGATGATGATGCTTCCTTGAACCTGTATCTGCAGTATGGCGGGCTCCCTCAGTTGCGCAGTTTAGGATTGGAAAATACGGATTTGGTAGAAGATTATCTTGACAATGTGTATAATACGATAGTACTTCGTGATATCATAGAGCGAGAAAACATCAGAAACATACCATTGTTGCGAACGCTGCTGAAGTTTGTGAGCGATAATATCGGTAAACAATTCTCAGCAACGAGTATTGTAAAATTTCTGAAAAGCCAGAACACCGAAACGTCTGCCAAGATGATTCTCACGTATTTGGAGTATTTAAGCAATGCTTTTATTATCGATAGAGTTAACAGATACGACATTCATGGCAAGCGACTTTTCGAGTTAGGCGACAAGTTCTATTTCGAAGACCTGGGAATCAGGAATCATATTATAGGTGGCAACAGGCGTTTTGATATCGAAAAGGTGATGGAGAACGCTGTATATATCCATTTGTGCAGGATGGGGTATAAAGTATATGTTGGTCAGATGTATAAGGCTGAGATTGATTTTGTTGCCGAAAAAGCGGATAGTGTGGCGTATGTGCAAGTTACCTATCTGCTGGCTTCTGAGGAAACGGTAGAGCGTGAATTCGGCAATTTGAAATTGATAAAAGACAGTCATCCCAAATACGTAATTTCTATGGATAGGCTTTACAGTCAAACCAATATTGATGGCATTAAGCACATTCATCTGCGAGATTTTCTGAAAATGACTACTTTGGTTTGATGCCAGGTAGATTACGAATATCACCATATAATCAAGGGTCTATACACCACCTTTTCATCGTGGCATATAGACCCTTGTCGTTTTACCCTGAAGTGCGGGGGGATATGTTTGCTGAGCAACTTATACTCCTTGCCCAGCTTAGGAGTTAAACAATCTACTTTATTATTCAAATTTATATCTACACGTTATGGACTTAAATTCATACCCAAGGAATTTTTTGCTGACATGTTCATCACTAAGATCATAATCTGTAATAATATCAGCAGTCCAACAATACCTACCTTCGGCTTCGCCATCATTCATAGCTTTCTGGTCTTTTGACAAAACCAAATCGATGAACCGGGTTTCACAACCATCAAAGATACCATTATTTCTGACATTACCATATACTTTTGTAAGATTGCCTAAAACTACTTTTTGAAGCCCTGAACAATCTAAAAAAGCATTTCCCTCGATTTCTGTAACATCTGGGAGGGCTATGGATTTCAGCATTTTACAGTACATAAATCCTCTTGAAGGAATCTTCTTACATCCTATCAAAGTAAGGTTTATACTCCCATACCCTGCATCTTGAAGTCCGATATGTATTGCATCCAATGTTTCTTCATCCGCATCGGGAGCAAGCATGAGATTGATGTAAGTCTTGCCCGCATCCAATTCCTTCTTGACATCTTCCACAATTTGTTCGTAAGTGATACCTTCGTCAGTCAGCGAAACAACAGTAGCATCCAGAGCATAACTCTTAACATTTACTGTTGCTTGCGAGAATGTATAAGTTGTCAAAGCTGCTTCTCTATATTTCACTGTAACTTCGGAATTATTTTCAAAAGTACCATATAAATAGGCATTGCCCTTTTCATCGGATGTAAGGGCATAATTTTGATCCAATTTCATATCGCTGCTGCCCGCAGGAGTGTATTTACTGATGGCTACTGTTATTGGCTTATTTGGCATAGTTGCAATGCGGAGGCGGGAATAGTTGCGTGTTGCTCCGGCAAAAGAAACGGTTATAGTCTCACCATTACCAGAGATTCTTGCATTTCCCTCGATATATTCATCGGTTCCAGCAACCTTGCCTTCTTTCAAAACTAATTTGCCGGCTTCCCATTTGTAATTAGGGGCATAATATACATGAGGTATGTATGCAGGGTCTCCTTCCCGATAAACCAATTCACCACTTGTCAATTCCCAGCTACTGCCATTATATGTAAAAGTTGCATACTGTTTTCCATAAGAGGTGTTGTCTATCTCCAGAAGCAACTCATCTCCTACAGCCCATGAAGTCTTGCCTTCATCAGGTGTACCAATAGTACGAGTCTGTGAATCTCCGAATGCCGGAAATTCACCAACAACCAACTGTACGTTGCTCTTGCCTGCTGTTGCGGTTGGTTCTTCTATATCACTTGTGCATGACGCCATTACTATAGTAACGACAGCCAGCATGATGTATTGAAATATCTTTTTCATATTCTTTCCTCCAATTATTTGAGTTCATCTTCGTTTGTCCAACCAGTCATATTATCTATGCTGATTTTGGTCAGTTCAACTTTGTCTTTTCCTACATCGAGTTTGTAGGTGTAGCGATGGCCCTCTTGAAACTCTGTATCTGACCTCATTTTTGCATGGAAGTTTTGGTCGCCTATCTTGAATTTCACGAAAATCTCGCCAGTTTTGTAGGAACCAGGGATAACGATTGCTGAAAACATACCATCGTCATGCTTATAGGCTTTTACCCAAGCAGGATTAGCAGTAGGTGTAATCATGACAAATTGCCCTCGGGCTTGGTCTCTACTAAAATCAACACTATTGTGCTTAGAATACACTTGTGGTTCACTAATATCCATATTAGGATAATCTGCAGTTCCAACATGATATACTATTGTAACCAGCGACATGCGATGCTTCATAGGAATGTTTAAATCGAACCGAGGAGCATCGTACCAATATCCAGTTATGAGATCAGCGTTTTTCAAATTACCTTCGCTGCTTTGGTCTGTTTGTAAATCATACTGTAGATTATTTTTCCCAAAATCCGTGTCAGATGGATATACAGCCAAAATAGTATGTTGTTCGTATTCATTTAACCAACGGAAACTACCACTGCGGGACCAGGTTTCGCCATTAAAAGAAAGAACAGTCGTACTACCAGGATCAGAATCCGTAAATATACTTACTTTCAGCTTATCTTTATCCTCCCAATATTTACCGTCTCCCAATGTATTGACACGAGTCTGCATACCTCCAACAGAGAAAGTGGCATTGATTTCCTGCCCTTTCAGCGTAGGAGCCATATCTTCATTTTGCGTACATGCTGTAAAGCCCATAGCCATAAGGCCCATTACCGCATAGGAAATTCTTTGTTTTATCGTCTTCATAATCTTCAGTTTTTTATTGTTAGTGAGTTAGTGAGCGGCCAAGCTCACTAACCCTGTATTTCCTATTTTCAGTACCTTATTTATCATTACAAAGCTATATCTGCGTCTAAATCACTTGAATCACCATTTTCCCAAGGATATATATTAGCATCTTCTATAGTAATCCCCGTATTTTTAACAGTTATGTTGTATGTATATTTTTTGCCGCCTTCAAATTGTCCATTGGTGGATGGTGTTATAGGGGTTGTGTATTTTACTTCGCTATCATTCAACAACAAGTAAATCTCTATATCCATCTTATTGCTTTCAAGGCTTTGCGGCAACATGATATAAGCAAAACTTTCTTCGCTTTCAAAAGGTACATCATTAAAAACACGAGTAAGAGTAGCTCTGTCACCAATAGTTTCAACCGAACCTGTTCTTGTGTCAAATTTACCGCTTGTAAATATTCCTTTCAACTCTAAGCGATTGAATTTATAATTGTTATATTTGACACCCTGCCCTGGTTTAATTTTGAATTCAACCAAACTCATACAATGCTTAAAGCGATGTTCGATATCTGTAAAATTCACAATTGGAGATGCTTTGCTTGCAGTAGCTCCTGAGGCAAAAAGTACATCAGCCTTACAAGGTTGGTTTTCTTCTACCTCAGCCATATTCCAATTCATTTTACCATCAGTTAAGAATTCGCTATAAGGATAGTATGCACTAAATGTTGTCTCTTTGTTGTCCTTGAAATAGATGATGTTGTTATTGTCAGCAGCTTCAAAAGTACCATCCCCATTTGTTGTTACATACTTTTTGTTGTCTCCTGTTGTATAGCCTGATGATGAGGCATATACGCCAATGGCATCATTCTTAGACCATGTATCGTCAGTGGTGGCACGTGTGATGTTTTTAACAATATCCGCCTTTACGGTAGCAGCAACAGGACCATTGTTGCCGATACCGTCTTCTTCGTTAGCGCAAGCTGCAAACAGCAATGCTGCGGCAGCGATGTATAAGAATCTAAATTTCTTCATAAATGTTGTATTTTAATAGTTATTAATTTGCTACATATTCATTGTTGCCTTCTGCCGGAATCCAGCCTTGAATCGTTCCTTCTACTACAACTCCGGTCTTCCTGATGTTGAGCGAAAGGGTATAATACTTGCCCTGCTCCAGGGTGATGTCGGTATTCGACTTCCATGAATAGGTGGTTTCACCCAATCGGAAGGAAACCTTCAGAGGCTGGTTGGCTGCCTGGATGGTCTGCGGAACCAGCAGAGAGGAGTATTGGGCAGAGATGTTGGCATGCTCTGCATCCTTTGCCTGGAAAGAAACATTCTCTGGAGTAATGGCCTCTGCTGCGGCATCAGCCTGAACCGTTATCTGCGGCTTGTCATGAGAAAAGTCGCATACGCCAGACAAAACGGTGCCCTCTACCCTTACGTCTTCTATCTTTGACAGATCTACCTCATCATTAGAAAAGGCGGAATCGAAGTTGAAGGTTACCATCAGCTGGCTGAAGGCATGATCAAACTTCACCTCTACAATCTTGTCTTTGTTCTCGCCGACGATGGTTGGAGCATAATCCTTAGCCTTGAACACCAGAAGGTCGGAAGACAGGTCTTCTTTAGTCTGTACGGCTTTCACCGATACAGGGAACTGCTTCTGGGTTGCCAAGGCTTCGCTTATATCAGCCTGATAAGGAGCATAGGCGATGATGTCGGCAGAAGGAATCTCACTCTTCCACAGCATTGGGGTAGCAGAAGTCCACTCTTCGCCGTTCTTCGTCATCTCTACATTATTATATTGCAAAGATGAAGCGTGCTCTCCGGAACCCTGTATACAGATGCCGAAGTTTTGCAGGGTGGCAGTTTCGGTGATGCCACGGGTAACAATACCTGATACCTGCGTGGTGATGTGAATGCCGCCGACAGAAGATGGGCTTTCGCCTGGCGTCATACTATCCTCCTGCGAACAACTCGCCATAAGGAGGAGGGTGCAAGCCATCTGGGGTAATAAACTGGATAATTTCATATTCATTTCATTTTATATTCATCTTAGTCCCAAATGCTAGTTCTTCTAGCCGGACTGCTTTCTTCCATGTCACCAGAACCAAAAGAATCACCGGGTTGAAAACCGTTCACGGTAGGTGTAGAATTGGTTTCGCCACTTCCTGCGAGAATCTGAGTAGTTTCCAATTCGAGTACCTGCACTGATGGAGCTACATACTTTTTCTTCTTAGTTAAAACTTTCTTCATATCTATTATGTTTTGATTATAATTTACGACATTTTAAATCTTTACTTGATACAGATTATAAAAATCCGGGTGCAAAGTTAAGGGTTTTATATGAAAGTGGGGGGGTAATTTTTGTTTTTTCTGGTATGACTTCTTGGTTTTAGGTGTCTACTTCATGGGGGAATGCGACACCTTGTTTGTATTTTTTAACGTTTTCAGACTCTATTCAAGCCCAGAATCTGTGTAAATCTTTAGCCGGTGTCCGTTGGTTCAAGGCGTACTTGAACCACATGCGAAACTTGAATAAAAAATATAATAGCGGAGATGTAGATTACGAATATCACCATATAATCAAGGGTCTATACACCACCTGTTCATCGTGGCATATAGACCCTTGTCAACCAAGTTAATTGCAGATTTACTACTTATTATTCGGGCTTTGTATCAAAGAAACCGATAAACTCATCAAAATCTCGAAGAATGTCATTCAACTTAGGATTACTCTTTTGAACTATAATGGCTATGTAATTGTCAACTTCTTCATCCCTAAGAATAGAAACCTTGACACAAAAACGATCTCGTTTATCGAATTCGTTAAACCATCTGGTAAAAAGGCGAGCTCGCATAGCCTGTCTGCTATCACCCGTTTCACATTGATATAGAAGTATATCGGGATTCGTAAGAAAGAATTCCTCTATAATACATTGTATAGTTGCTTTAACTTTAGAATCGTTAGGAGAATTCTTCTTGTTTTCATTGAGAATGCCGAATTCATACGCTTTTTCATCCTCCCAAATATTATTGTTTTCTACAAATTCTATTCGATACTGAACACCATAATCTGTTAAGAACTTATATGATCCTTTATCTATCCAGACCTTATAAGGAGAATGAAAATTGAGGCGAGTTAAGTTAAAGGCATGCATAACAGTCTGCAGCCTCCTCTCGTGCTTTAGCAAAGTCTATTTGAGCCTTTGCTTCCATTTCTTTTTTACGTCTAACCATATCTCGTAATACAGCAATTGCTTCTTCACGAGTTTTAATTTTTAAAGCCATACTTATTCATTTTAAAGTTCTACTTCTTGTTGGTTGCAAAGATAAGCTTTTATTTTGAAAGTGCAAAGAAAACGGGAGAAAAGTTTCGGGAAAATTTGGATTCCCGTATTTTAAAAGATAAAAGGTAGCCATTCCATGCCACAAATGAAGGGTCTATACGCCACCTTTTCATCGTGGAATATAGCCCATTCAACACTCAACATTCAACACTCAACATTCACCCTTCACCACCCATTTCCATGCTGGTTTTATTTCTATCTTGAGTCCATTACGCACAATCTCCCCTTCATCATCGTAGGTGATTATCATGGCTCGTTTCAGAGGATACAGCTCGAAACAATTCCTTTTCCATATACTTACTTTTTGCGGCAAAAGTACGAATTTTATTCGATACTATAAAATAAAAATAGCATTTTTTATTCGGCGACAGCGAATAAATCAATCATACGCTTCTTATCTTATGTTTACTTTCTTTGCTATACATTATTATAAAGAATACGCTTACAAAAGTACAATAATAATTTCAGAATAGACATAATAAATACTCATACATTTAACGGAAGAACCGCTTTATACCCCATCTTCTTCCTCTTCAGCAGAAGCGTTGGTATCCAACTTCTCATCCTTTGATATAGAGATACTACCCATTCGGGAAATCTTAAGTACCAGAGGTACATATTCATCACTGGTAACATCAGGCGACCCTACACTTGCTGCGAAGTAAAGATAATCACCTTCTGCTTTCACATACACAATACCGAGCAAAGCACCCATGTCCTGTGTATGTTTGTCAATATAGGATGTGAAATCTTTCTTTGTGAAAGTACGGCTAAAGAATTCAGAACCATCGCTTCTCAATACCTTAACCGAAATTCTGTTATCATAATACTTGGTGTTTTCGTCCAACTGGAGAACCGGAAGTTCCTTGTCAGAACTACGCTTCACCACCACTTTATAATGGGAACCAACCCAGTCAGCCTCTCTGGTCTGCTCATAATCACTCATTTTCTGAGTAGCTTTATTCACAACCTTAGCCACCGGTTTAGGAGCAATAATGATATTACTCTTCTTCTTTTCTGTACAAGCCGTCAAGCTAGAAATAGCCAAAAGACCTATTAATATATAATCAATTCGTTTCATTCCGTTATTTTTTCTTACTGCAAAAGTACATTTTTCTTTTGAAATAGCCAAAGAAAAGAACCGAAATCTACATTCTTACACAAAATCAAGCGCAAAAAGGCGCCTACTTTCACAAGCAGGCGCCCTAACATACCTAAATACTAACTAATAAATTTCCTATTGAATCTTACACGATATAATAAAGTTCAGTTTATGAATTCTAATCGTAACTTTGACGAAAAGAAAATGAAAAGGTTTAATCAAGATATAAAAAAAGTGCTTTTTCTGCTTTTTTTTTCATTTCTTAGCAAAAGAACATCAAAAAACATGATTTTGTTTTGTTTTTCGAACAATTTGCCGTACCTTTGCAGCATAATAAAGACATTAAGTATGAAAAAAAGGTTAATATTTATCATTTCTGTATTTTTTGCCTTCGTTTCATGTTCGCATCAGCAAACAGAAAAGAAGGAGCAAGTCATCGACACAATACCTGTGATGGTGATGCAGATACAGAAATGCAATCGCTTATATACAGCAGAAGCTCATGTTCATAAGATTATAACACATGATGACCAGCTCAATCTGAAGGGTTCACTGTTCAAGAAAGACTTTAATATTCATGTTCCTGGCTCTAACCGCAAGGTGGCCATTCCGATGGATGCGACATTAAAAGCTTATGTAGACTTTTCAGGATTCTCTGCAAAGAACGTAAACCGACAAGGCGACAAGATAGAAATCATCTTACCAGACCCAAAAGTGATGCTCACCAGCAGTAAAATCAATCACGAAGGTGTAAGACAATTCGTTTCACTCACCAGAAAGAACTACAGTGATGCAGAACTGTCACAATTTGAACAACAAGGCAGGGAAAGTATCATTCGCGATATACCGAACCTAGATATTCTTGAGCAGGCACGCCAAAGTGCAGCAAATACCCTGATTCCGATGTTACAGGACATGGGATTTGCTGAAGAGAATATCAAAATCAGTTTCAGGAAGAAATTCACTTTCAACGATCTGAAGACTCTTCTGGATAAGACAACTATCGAAAAGAATCACTAAGCGAGGAGAACAATGATATGAAAAGAATACAAATCATCGTACTATTAGCACTGATCCTTATTCTGGGTGGAGCCTTCTATTGGCTCACCAAAGACAACGAGGTCAGCGTGGTACAGGAAGATAAGACAACCCTCTCACCCACTCAGGTAGAAAGCATCGAGAATATCGGTCAATGGGAATTTCTATCTGTAAGTGATGAAGAACTGATAGATACAATACGCCGTGGCTTTTTTGGCGATGACCAACTGGTACGTATCTATTACGGAACGTTGCGCTTGGGTATCGATATGAAGGATGTAAAAAAAGGATGGCTACAAGCCAGCCAGGACAGCATCGTATGCACTTTACCTCCTATCAAACTGCTAGACCATAACTTCATTGACGAAGCGAAGACCAAGAGTTTCTTTGAAGAAGGCAAATGGACAGGCAGCGACAGACAGGCTATGTATGAGCGTGCTTATCAAGCCATGAAGAAACGTTGCTTAAACCGCACCAATATCTATACTGCACAGGCGAATGCCAAAACTCAGTTTAGAGAGATGCTGAAAGCAATGGGATTCAAAAACGTAAAGATAGAATTTGAGAAATAACAAGGTTATAACACATAAGTAACTGCGTTATTTGGTATAAAAAATATAGATATAAGATAAACATAAAATTTTTAAGAGATGGATGCAATAAACGATTTTTTCACCGCATTTAGTTCATTCCTGTGGGGATGGCCTATGATTATCCTGCTGTTGGGAACCCACATCTTTCTGACCATCCGCTTGCGCTTTCCACAACGCAAGATTTTCAAGGCAATCAAACTATCTGTAAAGAAAGACAAGAATGCCACAGGAGATGTTTCACAGTTCAGAGCACTGGCAACAGCATTGGCAGCTACAATTGGTACCGGTAACATCATCGGTGTGGCTACAGCTATCGCTCTTGGCGGACCAGGAGCCGTACTCTGGTGCTGGTTAACCGGTGTCTTTGGTATTTCTACCAAATATGCCGAAGGATTACTCGCCGTAAAATATCGCGTAAAGACCAAGCGAGGCACGATGTTGGGTGGTCCTATGTATGCCCTGGAAAAAGGATTGGGCTGGAAATGGCTTGCAGTCCTGTTCGCCCTCTTTGCCGCATTGGCATCATTCGGAATCGGTAGCACGGTACAGGCAAATGCCATCTCTACCCTGGTAGAAAACCAATACGGCATTTCTCCATACATTACTGGAACAATCGTTACGGCTTTAGGAGCAGCTGTGATTCTTGGAGGCGTGAAAAGTATCTCCAAGGTTTGTGGCATGCTGGTACCTTTCATGGCACTCTTTTATGTATTAGGCTGCATCTACATTCTCTGTGTAAATCATGCTTATTTATTGCCTGCCATCCACGTAATCTTTGACTCTGCATTCACAACAAAGGCTGCAGGTGGCGGCTTCGCTGGAAGTACCATGATGATTGCAGCCCGCTATGGTATAGCCCGCGGATTGTTCTCTAACGAAAGTGGTCTGGGTTCGGCACCCATCGTTGCTGCAGCAGCCCAAACCCGTAACCCTGTGCGTCAGGCATTGGTTTCATCTACCGGTACCTTTTGGGATACTGTCATCATCTGTGCCCTTACAGGTCTCGTCATCACCTCAAGTATCATAGCATACCCAGACATTGACTACCATAACGGAGCTGCACTCACCAAGGCTGCCTTCAGTAAGATTCCATATATCGGAGCTCCGATATTGACTATCGGACTGGCAACATTTGCATTCAGTACAACATTGGGATGGAGTTATTATGGAGAACGGTGTGTAGAATATCTGAAAGGCAAAAAGTGGATGCTCTGTTTCCGCATAGTCTATATTGCTACTATCTTTCTGGGTAGTGTCATCAGTCTGGGACTGGTTTGGAACATTGCCGACTGCATGAATGCTTTAATGGCCATACCAAACCTTATCTCCTTGCTCTGCCTAAGTGGTATCATAGTGCATGAAACCAGAAAGTATCTGTGGAGAGATCAGTTAGATAAAGACATGGACGAAAAAGAAATAGAGGAATTAGAATAAAAGACACAGAAAGAAAATACCCTGAATGGGAGTAAAAATATAAAAGCTCGGTATTGCATCACTGCAGACCGAGCTTTTATTATTAAATCAACAAAAACTAATAAAATATCTTTTCTAAAAACCAAAAAACCTATTCGTTATGAACTTATGGTGCAAAGATACTACCGTTTGCGCAATAAACAGCACATTTTCTGTTGATTTCTATACTTTTTATTGGGCAAACGTTTGCACAATTTGCCCTATCAGATTACAATTTATACTGAAGATGTTTCATTGCATGACCACCCCAAGTGGTATCATTGACATATTGGAAACCAACCTTCGTATAGAGACGCTCCGCTTTCGGATTGCCTTTATCACAAAGCAAACCTACAGCAGGAAGTCCTAATTCTCTTGCGCGAGAGATAGCAGCATCCAACAGTTTAGATGCAATACCTTTTCCACGGTATTGGTTAGAAACTGCCAAACTATCCAAATAGAACTCACCTTCCTCTGTTTCAAGCTCCATAGCCGAATAGTCTATTCCAAAAGCCACGATCGCTTCCTCAATAAAGCGCTTACGTAATCTTTTGACGTCAGCACCATCGTATGCAACCAAGATGCCAACAAGAATGCCATCAGTAGACATAGCAACTAATGTATTCTTATAACTATACTGACTGTCCTCCATCTCTACAAGTTTAGTCATCATACGGTGAAAATCAACCAATGTATGCTGAGGACCAGCTAAATTTTGGCAACACTGCGCATTCATCGCCTCCATGATAAGCGATGCGATATGCGAAGCCTTGTCAGGCGTAGCCTGTTCTATTTGAATTTTCATTATACTATTTTTATTTTATTGTTTTATTATTGTTATTTCTTTCATGCTCCAGCATCGTGAGGAAATTCTACAATTACTTTTTTCATGATTGCAGATTGGGTTTGATGCCTTATCGTTTACAAAGTTACGTATATTTTTTGATAAGAGCAAGTTTTTTATATTTTTTATTCGAAAAAGTTTTTTTATTCGAAAAAAAGATGTATCTTTGCCGCAGGTTTTGAAGCTAAATTTCTATTACTAGCATAATAGAGATACCCAAATCCCTTGGGTCCCAATGCTTCAAAACCTTTTTCGTTTTTAAGAGCGAAAAAGGAATACACCGAAAGAGTGTATCCTTCTTCGCTATATAAATCCTTATTGTTTTGATTTTCGGAATATTACTATAATCACAAAGCTACAGAAGCATCCTTTAAGTCTACTGCCTGTGCCTTGAGCGTTCCCTTTCCTTTTATCACAACGACACATTTTCCGAAGAAAGCCTTGCAATGTGAATCGGTAAAACGCTCCAAAGAAGTCTGACATCCATTGTCTGTTCCCAGAATCGTTGGCGTTTTCAGGAAACCATGACCACTTGCACCCTGTTCACCAGAAACAGAGAAGAAGATCTGGTTATCTGCGTTCGGACAGAGATTGCCATCTTTATCTACTACATTCACTTCGACAAAGGTGGTCGGATCTGAAGAGCCATAAGCCTGATGCCCCTGATAAGTTTTCTTCAACACAAGATGATGAGGAGCTCCTGCTGTCTTTATAACTTGTTCCCTAAGAACCTGATTGTTCTTTCTGGCTACAACCTTCACTTCTCCCGGTTCAAAGTTTACGCGCCACATCACATGATATTCAGTACTATTTCTGAAAGCATCACCTTCGTTCTTTGCACCGTAGACTGTCTTCTTACGGATGCCCTGACTCTTGCCATTGATAAAGAGTTCTACCTCATCGGCATGATTATAATAACACCACATGTCGATGGTCTGTCCCGGCAGCCAGTTCCAATGAGGGAAGAGATGAAGCACATCTTTCTGAGTCCACTCACTCTGATACATATAATAGCTGTCTTTTGGAAGACCCGCCAAATCAATAATGCCAAAATAACTGCTACGGGCAGGATAAGCATAAGGAGTAGGTTCACCGATATAATCGAAACCGGTCCAGATAAACTGTCCGCCCACAAAGTCGTTGTGCTTCACCACATCCCAGGTTTCTTCATGGGTACTACTCCATGAGGCGTGGAAATTATCATAAGCCGAACACATAAATGATGGATCGGTATAAGGCAACCACCATTCCTTTGGCGCAGTATAAATGCTGTCGCTAGGCATCATATAGTAGCCACGAGTCTGCAAGGCAGAAACACTCTCCGACAGAATAAAAGGCTTGCCAGGGAAATTCTTTGGTACATCCTTCACCCACTGATGGTGATAATTGAAACCTATAACATCAATAGCCCCACTCTTAAAGAGGTGATTCTTCGGATCGGGCTCATTGCAGCCAGCAGTAACAGGGCGATAGCTCCAAGGATCATACTCCTTCACGATTTTTGCAAGATGCTGGGTAAGAAGCGAATTGACACTCAGTTCATCGCTATGTGCCAAAGTTGAAGCATCATGACCGGCATTCAGAATCAGGTTAGCCTGCTCCAGGCTGAGCGTATCAGCAGCCGCATTCGACCATTGTTCGAGAACCTCATTACCGATACTCCACATGATGATACTTGGATGGTTACGGTCGCGCTTGATGAGATCAGACAGGTCTTTCTTATGCCATTCATCGAAGAAACGGGCATAATCGCCATTCGATTTCTTGCGGCGCCACATGTCGAAACTCTCGTCCATCACGAGGATGCCCATCGAATCGCACATGTTCAGGAGTTCTGGTGCCGGAGGATTATGACTGCTTCGGATAGCGTTCACGCCCATATCGCGAAGGATGATAAGCTTACGGTGCATCGCATCTTCATTAACGGCAGCACCCAGGCAACCGAAATCATGATGCTCACAGACACCATTTATCTTGAGATTCTTGCCATTGAGGAAGAAACCCTTCCTTGCATCAAACTTCACATCGCGGAAACCGGCAGTTGACGTAGCAACATCCACTACCTTCCCATTTACTAACAGCTCACTCTTGACAGTATAGAGATATCCCTTTCCAATGTCCCAGAGATGCGGATTCTTCACCTTGAGTTTCTGTTCCCGAACACCCTGACTCTTGGCTACGATCTTTCCGGCAGCATCATAGATTGTATTACGGACAGAGAGTTTCATCTTTTTACCGGAAGCAGCGAAATCTACTTTCACCCTGACATCACCCTGTGGAGAAGTTGCCACATACTGTCCCCATTGGGGAATATAAGCAGTTTTCATGGTTTTGGTGAGCCAGACATGGCGGTAAATACCGCAACCGGAATACCAGCGGCTGTTAGGCTGGTCGCTGTTGTCTACCTTCACAGCAATGACATTATCACCCTTCTTATTAATATAAGGTGTAAGATCATACTCGAATGTACTGTATCCATAAGGACGGGTTCCGAGTTTATGACCATTGATATACACGGTAGAATTCATATATACCCCATCAAAAGTGATGGTAAAGCGGTCATACTTTTCCTTTGGATTCACCGAGAAGTGCTTACGGTACCATCCGATGCCGCCCGGCAGTGCACCACCACCGGCTCCCGAAGGATTCGAAGGAGAGAAATCGCCCTCTATCGCCCAATCGTGAGGAAGATTCAAACTTCGCCAATGCCGGTCTGAATAATCAGACTTTGACATTCCGGCACTATCTGCTAAAGTGAAAAGCCAGCCTTTATCAAAAGACTGGCGATCACGGGCGCTCAACGACTGAGCGCCCAATAGAAAGATTGCTAAAGCAAATATCTTCTTCATATTACTTCAGTTTTACAGTAACAGCCTTACCAGCATACTTCACCATCTTGCCCTTAGGCGCCTTGGCGAGGCTGATGCCCTGCTGGTTGTTATCACTAACAAGTACAATATTGAAGCGACGCTTCTGGAGCATACCGTCGAAAGAACCCTTACGGGCAGCGATAGTAACAGTCTTCTGAGCATCATTATACTTGAAGTCTATCATAGCATACTTACCCTTCTCGTAGTTGTAGTTGGTTCCCTCATCCTCATAGAGTGTATAAGAACCGTCCTTGCCTGCATAGACATAGAGATCGATGAGCTCAGCCTTTTTCTGATCGCTCCACTCCATCTCTGGACCCACAGGAAGAATAGAACCCTCTGGAACAAAGACAGGAATCTTATCATAAGGTGCATCGGCAACGATAGTCTGTCCACCAACATAGTGCTTACCGGTATAGAAATCATACCAGCCCTTCTGCTTAGGAAGATAAACATTGCGGCTGTACTTCTGATACTCGCCTACAGGACAAGCCATGAGAGCAGGACCGAACATCCACTGGTCTTTGATGTCGTAAACATTGTCATCGCCGTTGAAGTCCATTACCAAACCACGCATCATCGTATAGTCCTTGAAGTGAACCATACCCGCCATACTGTAGAGGTAAGGCATCAGGCGGTAACGGAGTTTATCGTATGCAACGATGGTTTTATAAGCAGGATGATTTGCCGGAGCAATGTTCCAGACCTCACGTGTAGGCCACTGACCATGAGTACGATAAAGAGGTACGAAGCAACCGAACTGGTTCCAGCGAGCCTGCAACTCGCGCCATTCCTTCAAGTCAGCATTTTCCTTACCGGTTTTGTCAAACTCCTGCTGGGCAGCCACATAGCGGTTCTCTACACAGAAACCACCCTGATCCATTCCCCAGAAAGGAAGACCTGCCATAGAATAGTTCAAACCGGCTGTCATCTGGGCACGCATATCTTCCCAACGGGTAGCGATGTCGCCAGACCAGGTAGCCGTACTGTAGCGCTGTTCACCTGCAAAGCCCGAACGGGTCAGGAGGAAGACACGCTGGTTAGGGTTCACGCTGCGCTGTCCGTTATAGATAGCATCAGCATTCACGATGCTGTAAGCATTGAAATATTCGGTAGATGTACCGAGGGCAGTAGGACCGGAAAGAGCCTTGCGGTACCACATCGGGGTACAGTCGCGAACGTTTGGTTCTGATGCATCCATCCACCAGGCATCGATTCCGAACTTATACTTGGTATAAAGATTCTCGTCCATCTGGCGCCAGAACATCTTGCGGGCACCATCAGAATAGGCATCATAGAATGAACCGCGGAAGCCGAGCCAGTCGTGAATATCATCCTTGATAGCCTGATGATACATCCAGCCCTTGCTGTCGAGTTCCTTATAGTTCTTGACTGTATCGTAGAACTTAGGCCATACGGAAATCATGAATCTTCCGTTCATCGCATGTACGCTGTCGAGCATAGCCTGTGGGTTTGGATAGCGGGCAGCCTCAAACTCATGACTTCCCCATGAATCCAGTTTCCAGTAGTTCCAGTCCTGAACGATATTGTCTACAGGAATATGCAGGTCGCGGAACTTCTTCATATTGTCCTCAATGTCCTTGCTGCTCTGATAGCGCTCACGGCTCTGCCAGAAACCGAGGGTCCACTTAGGATAAAGCGAAGCCTTGCCGGTAAGCGTACGGTAACCGGAAATCACCTCATCGAGATTCTGACCGGCGATGAAATAATAGTCCATATCCGGCGACATCTCACTCCAGATGCTCAACTGGTTCTTCTCTGCCTCAGAACGAGGAGCTGCTACGCGAAGTCCGCAGTAGGAAACATCACCATCTGGCTGCCACTCGATACGGATAGGAGTCTTTACGCCCTTCTTGATAGGAGTTTCAAACTTATAAGAGTTCGGATTCCAGGCTGTACGCCAGCGCTCAGGCACAACCAGTTTGCCGTCGATATAAATCTTCATATAGCCGGCATAGTAGAGGATAAACTGATAGAAGCTGTTGGTTGGAGCCTCTACATAACCCTCGTAAACCACCTTGGAACCATTCAGCGCGAAACCCTTTGGCAGGTTCTGAATGCCGCCATTATCTGTCTTGTTGCAAATCTCAGAAGCCTCAGGCATTGCATACTCAAAGTAAATGCTATCTTCGCCTCGAACAATCTTCTGCCCGTTCTTGTCCACATAAGTACCTGTCAGCTGACCTTCCTTACCATCTTTATCATAGAGTTTGAAGGCACGGTTTAGCTGGAGATAATCTTCCGGATTACCCCAACGGCAATAAGAATAAGAATCCCAGAGGATGCCATAGTTTTTATTAGAGATGACGAAAGGCACACTCACCTTGGTATTATACTGGAAGAGGTCTTCGTTCTTACCCTTCATGTTGAGTTCCTCACTCTGATGCTGACCGAGACCATAGAACGCCTCGTTATCAGGAGAGTTGAAGAGCGCACGCCATGACCATCCATGCTTCTGTGCTTCAGGAACCTTGGCAATGTCTACACCCATTTCACGGTCAGGCACAGTGAACGGCTTGAAAGTCTTTCCGCCCTGTGCAACCTCATTGAGAAGGACATTGTCTTTCAGGTCATAGAAGGTAATCTGACCCGTAGCCTCGTTCATGACAGCACGCATAGCTGCAGTGGTAATGATGAGATTATCTCCCTGCTCTTCCACCTTATAATTTGCCTTGCTGTTTTGAGGCACTATTATCAGACTCTGTTTATTACGGAAACTCTGTTCGGCTGTAGCCTGAACACGGATAATCTTATCGCTCACCACTTGGAGGCGAATCTGACTAGGACCAAAATTCTGGTGTTGCTTCAACTGAACAGTGAGATAATTACCATTCTGGTTGAAACCTGCTGCCTGCATGCCTGTGGCACTCATCAGCAGCACTGCTGAAATCAATAATGTTTTAGTTAGTCTCATTTTATACGTTTAAAGGAAAGTTTAAAAATCTGCGGCAAAGATACGAGAAAATTCCCGTATCTTTGTGCGCAAATGTTATCTGTATGTGTATAAAATGTTAATCAGATGCGTAAACTACTCTGATTCTGACAGATTTTTACGATATTGAGACGGCGTAACGCCATACGCCTCTTGGAAGTATTTAGTGAAATAACGTGGATTATTGAATCCCACCTTATAGGCTATTTCACTGATGTTCAAGTCGCCCGAGCGGAGCAGATGCTCTGCAAATTTGATACGCTTGATTCTGAGATACTCAGAAGGTGTAATACCTGTCAGCGAAATCATGCGTTTATATAATTGTACGCGCGAAATGCTAAGATGAGTACTGAGCGATTCTACCGATGTTTCAGGATTGCTCATATGATCGCGGATATAAATATTCACCTCATCGATAAATTTGCGGTCGGCCTCTGTTATTACATATTCTGTGCTCACATTCTTGCGTTTCTTCAAGAGGTTCAGAATACAGAGATTCAACATATCAATATCGAATGGTTTGGCAATATACTCGTCAGCACCACACTTCAGACTTTCCTTGCGCTGCTCATCTCCCATACGGGCTGAGAGCATGATGAAAGGTATGGCTGTTGTTTCGTCATTGTCCTTACACATCCGGCAGAGTTCGTTACCATCCATCACAGGCATCATCACATCGCTCAGGATGATGTCTGGACGACGGTCGATGATCTTGTTCCAGGCATCCTGACCATTGACAGCCTCAATAACCGTATAGTCTGTCAATACTTCGTTCATAAACTCACGGAAGTCCTCACTGTCGTCAACGAGGAGCACTACCGGCTTCTTGATCATCGATTCTCCAGGCTGATGCGCATGTTTACTCATTCCGTAGAGAACGTTCTTACCTGCATCCGGATCCTCATCAGTAGCCTGATGCACCGTGGTTATGATAGGTGCTGCTCGCAAGGAACCGAGATGTGCCGTAGAATTGGAGGTGGTACTACTCTCTATCGGAAGATCTACCATAAAGATGGTTCCTCCGTTTGGATTATCTGTAACATCTACTTTACCGCCATGCAGTTCGGCAAACTTCTTTACTAGGTTCAAACCTATTCCGCTACCACCCTGCGGTTGCATTTCAGTGCCATTGACCTGATAGAAACGCTCAAACACATGTTCCTTCTCCTTATCGCTGATGCCCTTGCCCGTATCAGATACTGAGATGCGGAGCATATCCGAATCCTTATCTCCTACACGCTGGCGGAGTGCAATACTCAGAGAAACGGTAATAAATCCGCCATCTGGCGTAAACTTATAGGCATTGCTCAAGAGATTATTCACGATCTTTCCTACCTTATCAGCATCAAACGACATCTGCAGACTAGGCACCGTAGAATCGAAGGCAAGCGTTACTTTGCTGTTTGCCAAAGTACGGAACGAAGTACAGATATTGTCAACGAAGCTCACAATGTCGATATGCGACAGGGTAAGTTTCTCCTTGTTCTGGTCTATCTTGCGGAAGTCGAGAATCTGGTTTACCAGATTGAGCAAACGGGTAGCATTACGATGAATCATCTCCAGCCTTCTGCGTTTACTTTCATCTCTTTCTTCTCTGATCATACTAACCAGCGGCGAGATAATCAGGGTGAGCGGAGTACGGAGTTCATGACTCACATTGGTGAAGAAATTGAGTTTGAGTTCGTTCAACTCCTTGGTCTTCTTGATACTGTCTTCCTTGCTCTGGAGTTCGAATTTAACACGCTGCTTTTCGAGCATGCGTTTACGATAGAGATAGAAAGCTACACCTATTAATATAATATATACGATGAACGCCCATATAGAGAGATAGAAAGGCGGGTGAATATGAATCTTCAGCGTGCTCACCTCTTCGCTCACACTACCATCAGCATTCACCACCTTTGCCTCCAGGACATAACTGCCTGAAGAGAGATTGGTAAAGGTAGCCTCCGGACGTCCCTCCGCTGTCAGCATCCATTTGTCATCAAGTCCCTTCATGCGATAGAGGAAACGGCAGCGGACAGGAATACTCACCTGGTCGGAAGCCAGCTGTATGGTAAACGCCTTATCCTTATAACTGAGATTCAGTTCTGGGTTTGTATCAAGCGATTTAGCCAGAGGCACTCTTCCCTCAAACTCCTCACCTGCCTTCAGCGGATGATCGAAGAGTACTAAACCGCTAAACAAGACATGTGCATGTTTCTGGGCAGGAAGGATCTTGGCAGGATTGATGATATTAATACCATCCTGACCACCGATGGCGATGGCTCCATTTCTCATCAGACAGGCAGAACGCTGGTTAAACTGGCGGCTCTGCAAGCCATCGAGCGAATTGAAACTAATCATCGTAATGTCCCATTTGCCCTGATTGTTCTTGGTCAGCGTAACACGGGTAACGATAAATTCAGAAACCAGCCAGATGTTATGCTGCTTATCTTCGAGCACCATACAGCCTACCGTACCCTGCGTACCATTGAGGTCATTGATTGACTCCAACTGTCCTGAAGCCTCATCATACATGGTGACACCCGCAGGCGAAGCCATCCACAAGATGCCTCGGCTATCCTTCATCATGTAATTCAGAGAAGGACTCGGGAAAGGCTGTCCGTCCTTGGTTGTATTCACATTGGTTACCTTACGGGTTCCGAAATTAAAGATAGAATAGTTCTGCGAATGACCTATCAGAATTTCATCTTTATTCGGAAGGAAAAGCGAGTTGATAAAATCGCTGGTTATGCCTGAGTTCTGAACATTGTAGGTTGTAAACTTACCACTTTCAGGATTATAAATCTGGAAGCCTGAGCCCAAGGTTCCGATAATCAGGCGATGATACGGATCTTCGGCAAGACACCAGACGCTGTTATTGGCAAGTCCGCCAGGAGCTGCCTGAAAACTCTTCCATCTGCCGTTTTTATATTGGGCAAGTCCACCATTGAAGGTACCGAAATACATCGTACCATCACTCATGGTTACGCTGCTGACGATAATATCCGAAGCCAGACCGGTTTCAGCCTGTGAGAATCGCCAACTCTGTCCGGTAAGCGGACTGTAGCATATAATACCGCTATCATTGGTTCCGCACCAGAGATTACCATTCAGATCCTGTGTGATTGTACACACATCACCAAGCGGAATAGTTGTGAATTTCTGAGCGTCAGGCGAATAATAAGCCACACCGTTCTTGTAACTACCTACCCAGATAGCCCCCTCATCATCCACATAAACCTTCTGCAGGGAATTGTCAACGATACTTCCCTTTGCTTCGGAATGAACATACTGGCGGCAGATTTTGCGTTTGAAATCTACAAAGAAGAGACCGTTATGGTCGGAAGCCACCCAGAGATTGCCAGCCTTATCGCGGGCAATATCACGCATCAGAATACGGGTTGGGCAAGGAATAGCAATGCCCATGTTTGTAAGATAAGAACGGGCATCGATCCATTTACCGGTCTTTGACTGATACACATAATTGGCATTGCTTACTGAAACCCAGAAACCTCCTATACCATCATAGAAAGTATAGGCACCATTATCACCGGCAGCTTTATGGTTAGCAAGGAAGGAATTGTACCAGAGAACCTTCTGTTTCTGTTCGTTGACACGGCAGATTGTACCATCAGCATAGGTAATGAGCGCATCGCCGTCAACCTCGGTTATTTTACTGATATTTCCCTCTTTCAGACAGCCCGGCTGAGCCTTTTTGGTAAATTTAAAAAGATAAGTATTTTTGGTTTTGGCATTATGATAGTAGAGTCCCTGTCCGTAGACAGCTATCCACATGTTCTTATCCTTATCTATCAGGAGTTTGTAAGGAGGTCCCTGCACATGGATGTTTTTGAGCCATTCTTCCGGTTTGCGGTCAAACTGCTCTTCATCATATTTGTAGATGCTGTAACCCACAGAGGTATGCACCCAGATATTTCCATCATAGTCTTGCTGAAGTTCATCTACCGAATTGTTAGGCAGCGACTTATCATCAGTGTTGCTATAATAGAAAGTTTTCATACGGAAGCCGTCAAAGCGGCACAGTCCCGACTGGGTACCGAACCAGATGTAGCCTCTGGTGTCCTTGAGGATGGCACCCACCTGACTGTTCGTAAGTCCATCATGATTGGTGAGGCTGCTGAATTCTACGTTTTCATAGGCAGCCCATGCCCTACCCGGCTGCATGAGCAGCAAGAGCAGAAACAGCACGATGGCATGTATCAAGTAGTTTTGTTTTTTAATCATCATAATCGTAGGTTTAATTTACAGTTCTATGAAAATAGGATTTATTTCTATAAATAGGAATTATTTCACGTCGTTTTTTTCAGAACTTTCGCGTATTTTCAGTATCATCGGTACCACTTTCTTATAGATTTTTTCATCACCATTGATACTTCTCATGAGAAGATCGCAGGCTGTGGTTCCCTGTTCGTGTGCCTTGTCCATGATAGCCGAGAGTTTCGGCGTAACGAAGGCAGCAGTATCACCATCGGTAAAACCGATGATAGCAACATCCTCTGGTATGCGGAGCCCTTTTTCCTTGATAGCATCGAAGGCGGCATAAGTGATAATATCGTTAAAGGCGAGGATGGCATCAGGTCTGTCCTCCTTTTCGAGGAGACGGAGGGTAGCGTTTCGGGCCACATCGAAATCGATTCTGTCGCAGACTACGAGGTCACGGTCGATAGAGATGCGGTTCTCTCTCAGCGCCTCCAGATAACCGTGTTTTCTGCGGCGCACCATATCAAGATGGTTTGGACCACCGATGAAGGCGATGCGGCGCGAACCGGTATCTATCATATGCTGGGTAGCCTCCTGGGCGGCAACATCACCATTGCCTACTACCTGGGAGAACTTATCTTCTAAGCAACAACGGGCAAAGAACACCAGTGGAACTCCCATCTTATGCAACTGCTCGAAGTGAGAATAGTCGACCGTATCCTGTGCCAGACAGGCGATGATGCCTTCCACATGCATATTCAGGAAGTTTTCTACCGCTCTCTTCTCGTGTTCTGTATTCTCGTGGCTATTGGCGCTGATTACCGAATAACCATTCCTTACGGCATAATCTTCTATACCATCCAGCACGGCAGCATAATAATGAGTCACCAGGTTTGGCACAATTACACCAATCACCCTAGGTGCTTCTTTTCTGAGGCTCTGTGCAAAGGGGTTTGGTCGATAATTGAGTTCCTTGGCAAGGCTTTTCACCTTTTGAGTCATCTCCTCACCCACTTCATGGCTGTTTCGCAAGGCTCTAGATACAGTTGCTATGCTGACGCCAAGTTGACCGGCGAGGTCTTTCAAAGATGTTCTTCGTTGTTTCATTTGTTAGTTTACGCTTATTATTGACATACATTTTTGTATCCACAAATTCTGCATGTTTTGTCTTTCCAAAAGCAAAGTTAGTGAATTCTCTGCAAAGATAACAATTTCTTTCGAAAACGCAAACGTTTACGTTATTATTTTTCTTAAAAAATTTATTTTATAAGAAAAAACTCGTAATTTTGCAAACTGGAAAGTAATGAATAGTTGATAATAAGTTAGTTAGAAACAAACGTGGGTTTGGAATGTCGGGAGACAATCCAAACTCTTTTTTTATGTCCCGATGTCAGCAGATTACCTGATAGGATACAAAAAAGATGAGGGCACATTCTGAATACTGCCCCCATCTGATATGGTTATTACTGCTTAAAAACAAATTTCTTCTGTCCGGGATAGTTGACGAATATCGCTACCAGCAGAGATACAATACTCTTCGGAATCATATAATGCAGCTGAATATGTTCGTGCGCATTCAGAAATTCGGTCAGGGCGATAGTGCCGCCCGAATTGAGCATCCAGCTGATGCCCCAGATGATAAAATAGCGCCAGGCGACACTCTTTTTCTTGCTCTTGGAATCGCCGAACACATAACGGTAATTCAGTATGCAGTTGGTAATGCCGCCACTTATCACTCCCAGCGCATTGGCAAGTCCGTAATAAATGCCGATGATATCTGAGAGGAAGAATGCCAGTCCGAAGTCTACCACAGAGGCGCAGGAGGCGGTCAGTTCCGCCTTGCCAAAGGTTACGAGTTCTTCTTTAATCTTGCCCATATTCTCTTAGATTCCATTAGCAGTACGCCTACTATCGTAGTAAGAATACCCAACATGACATCGATGATATAATGATGACCGGAATAAACTGCCGTCCACCAGATACCCAGACAGATGCAGGCAAAGAGCACCACCGTATACCAGCGTTTACGGCTCATCACAGCATAAATCGTGGTGAGGAACATATAGGCAGCATGCAGGCTAGGCACGGCAGCAAAGACATTGGCATTCTTGCCGTAGAGTCCGTGGAACACGTGCAGTCCGGTCATTTCGTCCCATCTGCCCAGACCAGCCACATTGCCCGGTGTATTGAGCACAGCCTTGAAGCCATAGTTCATCGCATACCAGGGCGGAGCAGCCGGATAGATGTAGTAGCCGATGAAGCCGATGACATTCACCAGCAGGAAAGCCCAGGAGAAACGTCTGAACCATTTAAGCTGTTTCGTAAGATACAGATAAAGAGCAAAGGCGATAGGCACCGGAACCCAGCAGAGATAGAAGATGCCTGCCCAGAAATCGGCAAAACCGCAATGGTGAACCTTGAAGTATTCGCCCGGAATCATCAGCTGGCTATGGTCGGCTACAGCCTGCAGTTCTGCGCTGGATGAAGCAGCAATGCCGAAGAGCGACTTTTCTGCATGATAGAGATGCGCCACATCAATATCGTTCACCATATAGTTAGGATAAAGGCGCATCGAATCGTAGATGATTCCAAAGAGAAACCAAGGCAGAAAATAGAAGGCAAAACGGCGTGTCTTCTTCCAGGCTGCGAGTACCGCCAGGAGGATAATCAGATAGATACTAAACACTTTTTTCTACTTTTTTATTGATAGAACTTGAGTTTATTATTTATGAGCGTTCATCACAACATAACAATGCCAGATGCGCCAGAAAGCGGTGATGTTTGCCAGAACGGCAATCAGAATCATTCCGCCAGCCAGCCACCAGATATTGCCTGTAAAGCCGGTAATCATCGCAGTAACGGCGGTAACCACAACGCGCTCAGGACGCTGCATGAAACCTACCTTGCACTCAATATCCAAACCCTCGGCACGGGCACGGACATAACTTACCATCACAGAACCAATCATTGCTGCAAAGGTGACTACGCTCATCCAGAACCAGGTCATATCGCCCAGCATACGTACGAAGATGAGGCAGATACCAAAGAGACTTACCAGCTCGCTGTAGCGGTCGAGTGTAGAATCCCAGAGTGCACCGAAGAGACTGCTCTTTCCGCTCATACGAGCCAGACGGCCATCCATCATATCGAAGAGACCGGCTGCGAGGATGATGAATCCACCCCATCCTACAGTAACCATGCAAGATGCATAATCAGCCTGCTCAGTTCCGAGCATCCATGCAGCATGAAGGAAGAAACCGGCTGCCAGAATATTGCCCAGGAATCCTACGAAGGTGACAATGTTAGGAGTAATACCTACTGCTATCATCGCCTTGATAAGTGGATTGATGATGGCATAGATAACTTTTTGTAAGAAATCTCTATAATTCATATTTTAATCTATTTTTTATTGTCTGTTTAAGAAATGGCTGCTTAAGAATTTGTTTCTTTAAGAATTTGTGTCTTTAAGAAATGCCAGACTAGATGATTCCAGCCGAAACCAGTATGATTTTGATGATGATTAAAGAAACGGCTGCATAGAGGCCGCCCAGCAGATCATCAGCCATCACATAGAAGGCACCCTGCCTGTTATCCAGTTTCTTGATGCCCAGCGGTTTCACCATATCAAAGAAGCGGAAGAGAACAAGTGCCCCCAATGCCCACCACCAGGCATCTTTCACTTCGCCCTGTGCCGTAAACGGGGTCAGCAACGACAGGGGAATCCACACGCCAGCCATCTCGTCGATGACCACACGGCTGGGATCCTCACCCCAGTAAGGCTGCAACTGCGCTGTTGCCCAAGTGCCCAAAATGGTAAAAACAATGACGAGAAAGAAGGTGATGCTCTGCAAACTCTCGCCCGTAATGCCGAGCCCGTAAGCCAGGGCTGCCCAGATGAGGGTTGCCAACACAGAGCCAGCCGTTCCCGGTCCCCAAGGCCAGAAGCCACTGCCAAAACCGGTGCCTATGATGACGGGCAGCAAAGGGGGCCGCTCGTCGGTAAGATTTCCCTTGTTATTCATTCTCTTAATATTTAATAAGCCCGCAGAAGGGCGTTTCTTCTTTAAATTTCAGTGTGCAAAATTACGCTAAAAAATTAAATTAACCAAATAGTTTTCTGTTATTTTTCTGAATTTCATCATATATTGACAGATAAACAGGTGAAATAGAGTAATATGAAGGGTTTTTATACTATTTAGGCTCGCACGGCGAAGAGCAAGAACAGGCAGCAGAAGGAACTGCATGGAAGCCTTTTTCTGAAAATCTCATAAAAAACTGAAATAATGAATAGGTTTTTGCGTCTATTTACGAATAATGTTATAACTTTGCATCCTGAAAGCATTAAATCATGGGCGGAGAGCCCCTATATATAATAAGGTATAAAAAATGAAAGGTATTAAAAAGTTGTATTTTACAGTCATCCTTCTGATGATTTCTACGCTTCAGATGATGGCTCAGCAGAAGATAACAGGCCGTGTCATTGATGACGACGGTTTTGCCGTACCGTATGCAAGCGTGCAATACAAAGGACATAAAATCGCAGTTTCAAGTAACGGAGAAGGTAAGTTTACCATCGAAAAGAAACCGGGACTCATGCTCACCATAAGCGCACTGAGCTACAAGAGCACCACGGTGAAGGTTGACGAAAAGACCAACTTTCTGGAAATCAAACTGAAAGACGATACGCACAAACTTACCGAAGTGGTGGTAAAATCGAAAAAAGGCCGCTACAAACGTAAGAATAATCCTGCCGTAGAACTGATGCGGCGCGTGATTGCTGCCAAGAAAAAGAGCGATTTGAGCAACCACGACTATGTACAATATGATAAGTATCAGAAGATTACGCTCGCGCTCAACGACCTGAAGAAAGAACAGCTCGAAAGCAAGTTCTTCCAGCGCCGCCAGTATCTCCTCGACCAGGTAGAAACCTCTCCATACAACGGAAAGCTCACCCTGCCTGTCAGCATCGACGAGACGGTTTCACAGCATATTTACCGCAAAGATCCGAAGACCGAAAAGGACATCATCAAGGGTCAGCAGAGCAATGGAATCGGACAGGTAATCCAGACCGGAGAGATTCTCAACACCGCCCTGAAAGAAGTGTTCACCGATGTGGACATCTACGATGATTACGTGCGCCTGCTGCAGTATCCCTTCCCATCTCCTATCGGCAGAACTGCCATCAGCTTCTACCATTATTACATCGAAGATACGGTGTATGTGGAAAGAGATCTCTGCTACCATCTGCAGTTTATCCCAGCTAACAGCCAGGACTTCGGATTCCGAGGCGAACTCTATGTGCTTGCCGACAGCAGCCTGCACGTGAAGAAATGTAACCTCTACATGCCTCACAACAGCGATGTAAACTGGGTTACTGACATGAAGATTGAACAGGAGTACACCAAGCTCGACAACGGCGAGTGGGTGCTCTCTAAAGACGATATGATAGCCGAACTGCACGTCAACAAGTTCCTTCAGGACCTGCTGGTGGTGCGAAACACGCGAATCACCGATTATGCCTTCGATGCCTTGCCGAAGCAGCTCTTCAAGGGCAAGGCGAAGATTAGGCACGATATGGATGCGATGAACCGCGATGAGGCTTACTGGAACAAATACCGGCAGGTGGACCTCACGAAGAGCGAATCGTCGATGGACAGCTTTATCCACCGCATGGAGAACTCCAAGGGATTCAAATACATCATCTTCGGTGTGAGAGCCTTGATGGAGAACTATGTGGAAGTGGCTCATACCAAGGGCAAGAAGGTTACGGTGAAAGACAGTCTGGGTGTTGAAAGAGACAGCATCATCAACGACCGCCGCAGCCTCTTCGACCTGGGACCTATCAACACGTTCCTCTCCAACAACTACGTAGACGGTGTGCGCCTGCGTCTGGCGGGCAGAACGATGGCAGCCCTCAACCCTCACTTCTTCTGGGATGGTTACGGCGCCTACGGTCTGAAGAGCAACAAGTGGTATTACGGCCATGTGCTCACCTATTCGTTCAACAAGAAGAAGAACAGTCCGTTCGAGTTCCCTATGCGCAAGCTTACCTTCGAGTTGGGGCATGATATTACATCTCCATCCGATGATAACCTGCTGCACAACAAGGACAACTTCTTCATGACCCTCCGTGCTACTACGCAGGACCAGATGTATCAGTATCACCGCCAGAAGGTGACCTTCACCTACGAAACCGACTGGGGGTTCCGCTTCGACACCAGCCTCCGCTGGCAGAGCAACCGCACCGTGGGCAATCTCCACTACTACAGAGTGAGCGACGGCGAGGAAATACGCAAGATACGCACCACTGAGGCGAGTGTAGGCTTAGATTACAACCCGGGGGTCACCTATGTCAACACCAAGCAGCAGCGCCTGCCAATCAACCTAGACAGTCCTGAAATCTCGCTTCGCCACACCATGGGCTTAGACGGATTCATGGGCGGCCAGTATCAGAGCAACCTCACCACGCTGGGCATTTACAAGCGCCAGTGGCTGGGAAGCTTCGGTTATATGGATTTCAACATCGTGGGCAAGGCGCAGTGGAGCAAAGTGCCTTTCACCATGCTCATCCAGCCACCGGTCAACCTCTCTCTCTTCGAGCAGGAGGCAACCATCAGCATGATGAAGGACTGGGAGTTCCTGAGCGACCGCCAGCTGTTCTGGTCAGTAGCCTGGGATATGAACGGCAAGCTGCTCAACCGCATTCCGCTCATCAAGAAGCTGAAGTGGCGTGAATATATAGCCATCAAGGGTGTATGGGGCGATTTGACCAGCAAGAACGACCCGAGCAAGAACATCAATGATGAGAAACTCTTCAAGTTCCCTACCAACTCCTATACCTTTGGCAAGACGCCATACTGGGAGTTTGTAGCCGGCGTGCACAACATCTTCAAGTTCTTCGGAATCGATTATGTTCGCCGCCTCAACTATTATGACCATGCAAACATCTCAAAATGGGGCATCCGTATGGGCTTCCTCATGTCATTCTAATAAGAAAAAAAGATGCCTTGATGCAGTATTTTTATTGCATCAAGGCATCTACATACATATACAAAAACCATAAGAGAGTAAACACAATGAAGATTCTATTAGCAGACAAACAGGACATCACAAGAGCCGGATTGAACTATGTGATCAGTAAGATGGAGGGATTGGAAACCCAAACTGTCGAAGACAAGGCAGACCTGCTGCTTACCTTAAGGGAGAATGAGGATACGGTCGTAATACTCGACTACACCCTTTTCGACATCAATGATGCTGCCGAGTTACTTATTTTAAACCAGCGTTTCCCATACACGCGCTGGCTACTGTTCAGTGAGGATTTAAGTACCGATTTCGTTAAGATTCTCATCGCCAGCAGTACGCAGTTCAGCGTATTGCTGAAGGAGTGTTCGCTAATGGAACTCAAGGAGGCGATACGTTTTTGTGTGGCAGGCAACCGTTTTGTCTGCCAGCGCATGATGGAGGTTCTTCTGGCTCCGAAACAAGAGGAGCAGGAGAAAATCAACCTCACCAAGACCGAGACAGAGATTCTGAAAGACATTGCACTGGGAATGACGACGAAAGAAATAGCCGAGAAGCGCTTTTCCAGCTTCCATACAGTCAATACCCACCGCAAGAACATCTTCCGCAAGCTGGGCGTAAACAACGTTCACGAGGCTACGAAATATGCGCTGAGAGCCGGTTTGGTAGATTCGGCAGAATACTATATTTAAGTTTATAGTTGATAGTTTATAGTTGATAGTTTATAGTTGATAGTTGATAGTTTATAGTTGATAGTTTATAGTTGATAGTTTATAGTTTAAAGCAATCTTGCAAACGCCTAAGCCCTATTAACTATCAACTATAAACTATCAACTTTTTCATTGGGGGGTTAACAGGGTTAACAGTTAACAGCTGTTTTTTGCATGGTCCCCCTCGCGTACCTTATTATAT
>OODJ01000723.1_pt1 | contig 30898 bp, 19 predicted proteins | sample 1671611 | NCBI WGS metagenome assembly OODJ01 (sample SAMN06348174, study PRJEB24527) | human gut metagenome | biome: human gut; feature: ankylosing spondylitis patient; material: feces | host: Homo sapiens | place: China | collected 2015-10 | reverse complement strand
AGCGCATGCGTTTTTGAAAACGTTAAACGTTATAACGTTAAGACGTTAATAGAACGGGCTTGGCAGACTAAGGGGTCAGAAAAGTGAACGGATATCACCAGAACTGGTGAACGGGTATCACCGGAATACGCAAAAACACGACAATCATTCTTATCTCTATGGGGAAAGTTAAAGGATTTCTCTTGCCGTACGACACAGAGAAATCCTAATGACCGATTTGGGATTATTTAGAATGGAAGATCATTTGGATTCAAATCAGTCGGATATTGAGGAACTATTTTTGGATATTGTTCTTTATAAAAAGACAAAAGAAACAATCCTATCGTAGACACGGAATTAACAATAAAATATGCATAAAGTGGATTCTTGACAATATTGTCGTCGTCTTTTTTCCCATGAAAAATAGTTTGGCTACTTCTTATATCTTCTATGACATTACAACATTTAATTAAAGTACTTGCTATAGTCCCTATCTCAGTAGGGCAAGAAGGGTCTATATCAAACTTGAAAGCTTTGCAGATTTTTTTTATCAATTTTGACAACGTGTCCCTCTCATCGTATGGAATAACTACTCTGTCGTCGCTTAAAATTTCCTTTATTATACATTCCAAGGCTGAGTTTGCAAGGCCAATAGCGAGGCTCGGGTCGTCTTCAACATTTTTATACGCCTTTTCAAAAGTTTGGCTTGCTGTTTCGAAGTCTGATTTCAATTCGTTCTTGAAAACAGGTATTGAAGGTATAAAATCAGGAGTTTCAACTCCTAAGTCTATTGCTATTTTGAGCAAAGTTTCGCCATCTATGCTATGGAGTGTTTCCTTAACATCAATTTTCTTTTGCTCATTGTCCTTGTAGCGGATGTAAAAATTTTGGTTTTCAAAACTATCATAGTATTCTATCCATTTCGACATATAACGTGAAACGTCTTCATATCCTTTATACAATTCAAACAATTTGTCGTTGATGTTTTGTATCAGATTCATCTGATATTTAGGAGATATTTTTGTATTCATATTTACAATTTGTCTATTATCACACATTCGTCCAGCTTGTCAAAAGTCGTATCGATAAACGTGTAACCAATCATTTTTGTTGTATCAATCGGTTGGAGGATTGCGTATTGTTTGCGGACATACCGAAGTTCAAAAGCCAAACGGAGAGCTTTGCTATCGGCTTCGTCTTCTTCCGTTTGCTTCGCCTCTTTGCCTGTGATAGTTCGCACCTTGACAATCTCATACACATCACGTACTCCCAGCCCTTTGATGTAGGGCATGAAGAAGTGAAGGTCTTGAAGAGCGATGGTTGTTGGAAATTGTTTTCCTGAATAATACAAGGTTGCAGTTCCGTCCATAAACGCCTGAAACAATCTGTTGTCCTCTTTCACCAATCCAATAAGTACACGGTTGCCTACCTCCACATACGCGCCCTTTTGCGGTATGACATGCGCAATGGTCTCGGATGATTTGGTATGGATAAGTTCGTCAATGAATTTCTCCAAAAGCTTCCGGTTCTCTACATCCTTAGGACGAAGAGGGAAGGCACCGATATTCACTTCCTTGATGGTCTTATAGAACTTCGACACAGCCACATCATTCGGCTCACCGTCACCAGGGAAGAGAATATACCCGCCAATGACTTCTTTTTTCAACGCATTAGCGTCATAGCCTTTGTAGTATATGGCATCGCGATAGCGGTGCATTTGGTTGATTGCATCTTCTGGCGGCACATCCACGCCCTTGTCCTTGCCGTCTATGCGATATTTCGCATCAAAGAGGTAGGTCATCTTCATGCCTTGCTGCAAGTCGTTCTTGGTGAGCTGCAATACGATGTCTGGTTTCTGCGGTACGGTCGGCACAACCAGGTCTTTCATGCCCACATTGTTGTTTTCCTTGTCGGCGTTCTTTGGGTTATATACCAATTCTGCCAACTCCACGCCATCCTTACGGAACAATATGCGAGAGTGTTCGCCTTTGCCAAGCTCCCAAGAGAACACTCCGTTCATCTCCAAGCGGTTCCGGTGCTCCACGTCCTCATCTTGCAGACGCAACTGGTCTTTCACGATATGGCTCACTTCTATGAAACACCATATCTCATAGAGCGTTGCTATATCCTTCGTCTGCAAGCGATACAGGCCGTCATTCAGCGAATAGGCTCTTCTAAGTAAATTCCATGTACGGTACACTTGGCTATAGCCCGTTGCCTTTTGCAGCACCATGCTCTCTTGATTTATTCCCTTAAACCTTCCTATGGTTCGGAAGAAGGGATGGTGTTGCAGCCGTTTCAATGATTCCGAGGTTGCATGTATGGCAGCCTTCATCGTATCTGAAGCAGTCTTTACCGCCTCGATGCGTTGGCGCAGATCCTCATACCGCTTGCTTATCTGATGAAGTGCAAACTTCAAGAAGCGGTTCTCTTGCGTGTCATTCGATAGTATATGTTGCTCCACACGATAAAGGTAGGCTGGCTCCTTGCGATGCTCTGCCAGTTTGTTCTCTATGTAATGGGGAGTTTGTATCAGTTTGTCTGCTCTTAGATACACCTCCTCACCGTGAAGTCTGTGGCGAGGTCGGTCAATGATGCTTTTGCAGGCTTTTATGAATTTCTGTTGTTCTCCCTCAAACACGCTCCACCAGACGATATCGGGGTGCTCGCCGTTTTGGTCGGGCGAGAAACCGTGAAACGTTCGGCGCATATAGTCCAATGACAACATGCGGTATTCTCGCTCTATGTCCTCCACGATTGCGCACCAATGCTCGTGATAGTCGAGCTTCGTACTCAGAACTTCAAAACCGAAACGGAATGTCCTTGTCTCTTTGTCTACCTTATATATAATCTGTATCTCGCTTCGTCCGATTTCATTCTTGTAGTTGATGAAACCAGCCAATATGTGGCGACGAAAGGAGAAGCGGTCGTTGTCGTTTTGCAAGATGGAACCAAACTGAGCGTCTTTCACATAGTCTTTGAACTCTATCCAGATGGGATAGTCTGCATTGTCAAAGAATGTAGCAGGAGCAGGAACACCTTGCTCCATGTCTATCTCGTGGTTGGCCTCCATTGTCCGTCTTACAGACACGACACCTTCCGACCAAGAGTAAATGGAGTAGAGCTTGTCCTCGCCCACATTACTCTTAGCCTTGTTCCAAATGTCGTCGAACTTCGTGCATTCGACAATCATCGTGAAATCTTTGTGTTCTATGGTCAACAGTTCCATCTGTATTCCTTTTAGCTCCAAAAACTAGTGTAACCCGAAACGAGTTTGGCCTTCATTTCTTTCAGCTTTGCCAAGGATATAGATTTGACAGTGTTGTCCTCTCCCGATATTGTCTTCAATCCGTCCTCGATAGCTTTGCTTAAATTGTCAAGTAATTTGTCGCTAATCTTTGTGTCGTCACCCTCAATGCGCGATAATACTTTCATGCTGGTAATCTCGTCCAAGGCACGAGCTACAACATAGCCTTGCTCCAAATCCTTGCCGTTTTCATCTTTGCAATACGGCAAGTTGTTCACTACATAGAGCAAGAACTCGTTGCGAGTGCGGTAAGCCACCTTGAATGGTGTTCCTTCCAATACGTCATTTACCTTTTGCAGATAGTCGAGTGCAATGTCGCAAACATTGGTGTAGTCATTGTAAACATCCATGCCTTCCACGGCAGAGCCGACAAGCTCTGCCGTGCCAAGTTTGCCTATCCGTTCATTGCGTTCGGTCAAGCCTCCGTGCAAGTCCACCTCGTTCATTTCGATAGTCATGGCACGGTCGAGTACCTTGCGAGAGAACGAGAAGGTTGTCTCGTCCATATTCACTGTTCCTACGACTATGAGGTTTTGAGGAATGCAGATACCTTCCTTGTTGAATTGCTTGCGAATGTCCTCGTTAGAAGTCAACGATGCTGTAAGGTTGAAATACCATTCCTCGTCGGCCTTTTCTACTATCGGATCCGTAGTCACTGTACCGTCTTCATGACTCTTGCGAGATTCTATCACACTTAGATATTCGGCAAAATATTGTTCTACAGGGGCAAGATTCATCTCGTCCAAGCACAAGAAGTATGGCGTTTCAGTATCTTCCCATGCTCTTGCTACGAATTTCAAGAACTCTCCAGCTACAAATTCTGCCTTTCCGCTGACACGGCTCACATAACCAATCAAGTCGCTTGAGTCGTGCCAATTTGGTTTCACCTGCACCATTTGGAAGTTCTTTGGCTTCTGCGCCTTATATTCTCCCGACCCTTCATCCCAACATGCTCTTGCCAACTCCCGCACTATTCGGCTTTTACCTGTGCCGGATATTCCGGCAAGCAAAAGGAACGGCTTGGATTTTATGGCGGTGATGTAGGGGCGATAGGTTGAAGATTGCACGCCAGATGTGACTTTATTTGCAGTTTTCTGGTCTGGAGCTTCTGAAAAATCTTTCGTCTTTTTGTTCATAAAGTATGAACGAGCTTTGATAAAACACACATAATGGATTATACTGCCAGACCGCCAGCCTTGGTTCTTGTCATTATCGTGTTTTGCGAACTCTTCATCATTCAAAAGAGTGTCAGCGATATTCTCAACTTCATTAGGAACAGTAATATCATACATACTTTTTATATGCTTCCAGATTTCTGGCTTATAGTCAAAAAGCCTGTCAACTTCCAGAAATGCCAAAAAACTTTGGACAGCTGTAGGTTGTAAATTGAATCCTTTATTTGTCCTGTTTGAAAGGTAATATGTAAATTCTTCTTTTATTCTTTGCCTTGAGTCCATTTTTTCTTAATGATTAGTAATGTCTTCTTGCGAGAAGTTTTCCGAGAGGGTAGAAATAACCTCATTAATTTTATCTATTTACCCCAAGAGCAATTCTTTCTTATTCTGTTCCATCTTATTTTTTCTTTTTGTTCTCCAAAGCCTTTTTCTGTTCACTTGCCAATCTGCGTTCAACCTTCTTTACATCTTCTGCTGGAGGAAGGTTCTCTGGGACTATACCACGCTGCACAAGCATATCTCGAACAGCAGCATTGTTGGCAATATGCTCTTGGCTTATACGACTTTCTCCTTGAAGGTCTTTGGTCTGTACATTCACACTCGTCATTTCTGCCGCAAAATCTTTTGCTTTGATACTGATAGTGGGAAGAAAATCTGCTAATGGTCGTTTCTCGGAGATTCCCATGTGTCGCTTCAGCGTTGCAGTATTCAAACGAAATAATGCTTGGTCTCCTTTGGAACGTATCACAGCAAAACTCTTGTCATTCACCCCTCGTTCATAAAGTACGCCAGAAAGTTTACGTTCTGTTTCCTGTAGTTTAGCACGTGCCTTAACTCTTTCAACTTCAATAAGACGCTGTTCTATAAGTTCTGCACGACGAGTTTGTACAGCAAAGTAAGTTTGTGCAAATGCGATTTCTGGTTTACGAGGGTCGCCATTTTGAGCGACAAGGTAGCAAGCATAGCGTGTTAGCATAATGTCATCTATCTGACGCTCAGCACCAGAACCGATAACAACCATTTTATTGACGTCAATAAAATGGTCTTCTACATTTTGTCCTACATTTACACACGCTTCCTTGGCTTTGTCTATTACCTTTGTGAAATTTTGCCAAAGTTTATATCCAAACAGAGAACACAAATCTCTTGCACTCCAACATTCTACATCATTGAGAACGCATGACACTTGTTCAAACTGAGAGAACAATGCTTGTATTTTTTCTTTTTTCATTTTGTTTCGTTTTTGAATTCTTCGAACCGCACTAAGTCGGTTAGTTCCACGTCTTATATTTTGGCATCAGATAGCCTAAGTCTGGTTGACTTGAATTGGTACACCATTTAGATATGGTTGTTTGGTCTTTATCTAATTGTTCCGCCAACCATTTGTTCGTCCGTTGCTTTTCTGCAAGAACTACTTTTAGCCTATTTGAATATTTACTTGTCATATAGTAATCCTATCTATTGGCAAAGATACGGCAAATTTTTCTATATAAAGAATGTCCAAATGAAAATTATAGGATATCCTCCGTTTTTCAGCAACATGTGGGTGCTATCTCTTTTGCCATTACCTTAGGATTATTACAGATTGTGTTTAGAATGGTTTCCATTGTATTGGCAGGATTTTCCGTTGTAGTATAGGGAGTTTTCGTAGTTGTTTCCGTAATATCCTTGATGCTTCTTTCTAGTTTTAGGCAAGTTCTAACTCTGTCTTATGGATTGCTCTTTTCTTGGAGTTGTTTGATTTTCTCGTGGGTTGTTGTGGCTGGCGTATGTGATTTTGAAAACGTTAAACGTTATAACGTTAAGACGATGATAGGATGGGCTTAGTAGGCGTCCTCGTCCGCCATGTGATGCCGATTGATTTTGGCAACGAGCGAAAGTTCTATTGCTATCGTGGACTCTTTGAGCTCAAACACACACCAGGTTTCCTCGTCGGCATCATGCGTCGGCAAATAGGATTCACTCCGTTGCAACTGGCTATTTTGCTTCACGCCCTTCGTCGGACAAGTCTTCATCCTCGTGAAGCAGATATTCGTATTCGGTCCCGATAAGACTCTCGCGGTCATATTCTTTTCTGTACTCCATGATGTAGAAACTGATAGTTTCGGGATATTCATAGATGAATCTTCGGCACACCTTCTTGTACATGAGCAATATGCGTTCGTCGTCGGCAAACCCAAACAGAAGGTCAAGCATCCGTCCTACTTCGTTTTCCGATGCCTGTTTCCTCGCGCAGAATTCCTCCACTATGGGGGTGTACTCTATGGCTGCTCGCTCGCGAATCTGCGTCAGCTCCCTTGTCAGTTCTTTTATCCCCGCAAGGAAGTCTTGGCAGTCCTTGTCTTTGCTTATTTCATGCTTGTCCTCTTGCATATTTTATAGTTTCTTGTTTTCGACACAAAGTTACTGATTTTTATTTGGTTGCGAAATCTATTTTGACTTTTCGCTGTGATTCATTTGTCGTTTTTGCGGTAAAACGTTTGGTGTTTTTGCGGTAAAGCGTTTGGTGTTTTTGTGGCAATTCATTGGGTGTTTTTGCGGTAAAATCCATGTTTGCTGCAGATTTGCACAGGTGTGGCCACAAATGGAGCAGATAGAAAAATCCATGGGTTGCTGGGGGAACGCGTATGCGATTTTGAAAACGTTAAACGTTATAACGTTATTATGGAAGAACGCGAGTCTTCCATGGCAAGGGTGGTTGGATTGCTCTAAGGCGTGATATCGTGGCAACGTGACTTCTTTCTTTTGTCTGAGCAACATCAAAACGTCAAAACAAGATGCCAAAACAAAAACGTTAAACGTTATAACGTTAAGACGTTAATAGGACGAGCTTGGCAGACTAAGGAGCCAGAAAAGTGAACGGATATCACCAGAATTGGTGAACGGGTATTACCGGAATGTGCACCAAAAATAAACTTCTTCATTCCTTAAGCCATTTGATCCATATTGTATAACCGAGCAAGATTATCACCGATGGAATGCCCCACCTCCAAAACATCTCATATAGATAGCACACAACCCAATAATAACGCCATGAATGGTAAAACTGTGCGGGTATATCTATTATGCTGTCACTTATCATAAACCCCATAGGTCCGAGAATGTCATTATAAAACAGAGTATATACTCCTGTCAACACTAACACCCCTGCAACAATACTCTTTACCCACATTGGCTTCCCTTTCGAAAGTAATGCAACAACTACTATAGGTGGGAGCATACGCAAGAACAATGACGTAGGAGCATGAAATACTGATATCATTACAAGAAAGAGGTAGACAACTATCACCACTGCCCATACACATCCACTCTTAGTATTCATTTCCATATATTTTTTCTTTATAATAGCGGGCTTCCGTTATTAATGTTTTGTTGTTCAACAAGTTCCATAATTCTCTCCATCGTAGTATCTGTAAACGTCCTCCATATTTCGAGTTTCACTTTCTTGTAGTCATCGAAGAGTTGGCCGATTCTTTCAATCTCGAATACTAGACGAAGCTCTTTCTTGTTCTCGTCCTTCTGACCTTCTTTACGATAGCCAAGGCGCGCTATCTTGATATAAAAGAGATCTCGGATGCCCTTGCCCGATAGGTAAGGCATGAAATAATAGAGTTTGTTGAGTGCAACGGTGGTCGGAAACTTCTTGCCTGTGTAGTAAATCTTGGCAGTGCCATCAAGGTACTGCTCCCAATTGTCCTTCTTGACGTTGCAGATAAGGAGATTTTTGGAGAGGTCGATTGGCAATTGATACTTCTTCTTACCATACTCGATTCCAATGTCCTCACGAACCATGTCGTTCTGAGTGATTGGCTCAAGCTCGTAGTGGTCGAAAAGGTCTATGAAACTAAGTTGCAATTGCTTCTCCTTTTCTGTTTTCTTCTTCTCTACTGCTTTCTCAAGCGTTTCGCGAGTCAGACGGCGGTTTATGATCTTATGCCAGATGGAACGAGCTAACTTGACCTCTTCCTTCGAAAATCCCATACCCTGACGAAGGATGATCTCGTCAGTGTAATCAAGAATCTCGTCTGCGTTAGCCTTTTTGCGAAGCATATTGTCAAGTGTATCAAAGATTTGCTCATTCTCTTCTCTATAAGGCAGATAAATTCCTCCTACCTCACTAGGCATGAGCTCAAGACAACCACCGCCAAAGTTGCGCCCAAGAATCTCAGCAAAAGCAAACGAGAGAGAGTTATAGTAGCTAGCTATAAACGCCTTCTTGTTCACATCTTCTTTGATGAAAACTCTGTGCATGGTGTCCGTGGTGTATGCTCCTGCCTCATTGAGCACGAACTTAGGATAGAGGTTGTTACGCCGCAGAAACAAGGCATCAGAAACTTTTATGGAAGGAATAACCCACCATTGATTTCTAATTCTGGTCTTATAGCCTTTGTGGATATCTGCAGTTTCGCCATTTTCGAGATAAGCCTTCACCCCCTCGTTGCCATTTTCTTTAGCATCAGGAGTAAAGACGAGCAGGTAGGCTTTTGCCTCAGAAGCGACGTTTGCTTTCCAATCGCGTTTGGTGAAGCAGAGGCTATTTACCTGTACGCTTCTACCTACCATCGGACGCGCATATTCCTCCAGCTGGTACATGCTTACCACAGATTGCGGAACGGTAAAGAAATCGTTAGACCCCGTTGTAATACCGACCTCTACATTTGCAAATGAAGAAATCGTTGCGTCGTTCTTTACTTTGTCGAGCAAATCAAGTTCCTTCTTGTCAAGGAAGTAGTAGGTCCACTTGTCTGTGTGGAAATTGATGTCCTTGCTTGGAAATTTTAATTTATGAGGGTCAAGCGCCAGAAGTCCTTCCATGTCTTTTACTTCAATGTGTTCAATTTTATGCTCGTCTGTGTCATTTTTTTCACAAAGAAGCAGGACGACTTCCTGTTGTATTTCCTCAAATACAAGATTCTCGAACGAAATGATGTTTATTTTGTTGAAGGTCTTTGCAAGGTATTTTCGAAGTTGTTGCGCGTACTTCACCATAAGCAACTCAGACGGAACGACAAAGCCCATCTTGCCATTGTCACGAAGAAGCTGCGTGCAACCAACAACGAATGTTACCCAAGCGTTTGTGAGTTTTGTGCGCTTGAGTTTTGCATTCTTGAAGATCTCGTCAGCTAGTTTCTGTTGCGCTGCATCGTAATACTGATAACGGATGAACGGTGGATTGCCCACAACAAGGTCAAATTGCTTGTCGGTGTCAAGACAGAAACGATGAAAATCTTGATTGATTACCTCGGAATCATGCAGTCCTAGTGAGCGTGCCTTGTCTGCTTCGGCTGCTTCATATTCAACGGCTGTAACGGTATTGAATAGCATGTTTTCATTACGCATGCATTCCAAGAACACACCATCGCCACAGCTTGGCTCCAGTATGTCGGCATCGTGTCCACCGTTTATTCCCCAATGCAGTATGAATGATGCAATGGCGGGTGGGGTGTAGTATGCTCCTCTCAATTTTTCTGCGGACGCATCTTTAATCAGTTGCATAGAGTTTTTTGATATTGGGGATTAATGTTACTTCCTCAGCAGTCATTCCGTAGAGGTTGTTGATTGCTTGTTGCTGCTCTGCCTTTAGTAATTCAAACTGACGTTTCAGAGGTGTAGATTTTCTGGTATTGCTTCCTGCTGCTGCTATTCTATCACCAAACGAGATGAGCGCTTTTTGCCGTTTGACAATTTCATTGTGAGCGGCAGCATCATCAGGATTTGTGAAATCAATAGTGCGTATTGGAATCTGTTTTAAAACTTTTGTTCCACGAGCAATGAATCCTCCTCTGAATATTTCGCCATAAAGTGAAGCAAGCCACTCCCCTTGAATGGATCCGAGTATCGCTTGTATGTAATAGATGGAGTAATGGCTATTATTCGGAATGCTGACTAGGCAATAACCAGCCGTGCCACCAGAAGAAACCAATGTGCCATTTGTGTCAACAGCATACTTGTCCTCTTGGGCAAGTACGCCCACAATTATCTTTTCTGCAATCTCGCATGCTTCAAGGCTCTGATGACGACCGAAACGATGCCACTCGTTTGCAGTTGTTGGAGTTGGCTTGATGTCTCTGTTTGGGCGATCAAGTTCTGACTTGATGACACAGAGATAATTGTAGAAACAAGGGAATTTGCGCTGGATCGTATCCAGCTTTAGCACATCCAACTTGCCGTCTGCTCTTCTCTTGTAAGGGAATATTACTCGTGCATTTGGTTTGAATGTGCGATAGCTGTTGAGTGAGTCGTCACCCGATACGGTCTTAAAGTAAGGTTTTGTTACCTTCTTCTCTATCTGGTAAGGTTGTCTGTTGTACTTGAAGTAATAATACTGCCTATCCTCGCTTTCTGGTTGGAAAATATATACTTTGTTGGCACTCGTTTGGATACCGTTAAAAATATAATCATCACCGACGATTTTGCTCAAAGGAGCACTTTGAGCAGAAATGTGATTGAAGATGGACTGTAATCTATCAGAACATAAAACCCATGTTTCTTCACCTAAACAACTGATGTTTCGTTCGTTTTCTGAGAAAGAGGTCAAATCACGAACTTTCCATTTTGACAAGCTGTCAACTTCTGAATACTTGAAAGAATCATTCTCCTTGTTTTGCAAAACAAGGAGACATGAATAGGTTGATTTGTCAGAAAAGACTTGATGCGCACCGAATGAAATGATTGCTTTTATTCCCTTGCGTGTAGCAATAAAATTTCGGAGCTTTTTCCCTGCGCCGACCTTCATGAATTTACTTGGCACAATGTACCCCATCGTACCACCTTCTTTCAACAGCTTGAATGCGCGTTCTATGAAGAGGAAATACTTGTCGTATTGCTTGTAAGCGCTTTCGTAGCGATTTGGATAAAGTTTGTGCTCCTCGGGAGTAAACACTTTGATATCCTCCGTCTTCATGTATGGAGGGTTGCCGACAATGTAGTCAAACTTGCGTTCTCCAAAGTCGAAAGGATTGATTTTTTCAATCTGATCGCTTGGCACATCTGGCGATTCGAGCAAACTATTGCCATAGAAGATGTTGTCATCTAGATTTGGCAATACGGGATGGAAAGACGCTATTGTTGTTTCGTCCTCTCCTTCAAGCAGTTTCAGCAGAAGCCCAAACTTACAAGCTTCTACCGCATTGAAGTCTTTATCTACGCCAAAAATGCAGTTCGTAAGTACGCTACGTTTTACTTCAAATTTGAGCTTGTAGGTATTTACATCTGTTTGAATCAGTTTGTTTTTGTCGTTTAACGTATAAAAGTCAACCAATGCATCGCAAAGGAGTTGGAACGTTTCAAGAAGGAATGCACCGGAACCGCAAGCAATATCAGAACACTTTAGACATAGAATCTGTTCGTCTGTTAGATGTGCAAGGTTATCCTTCATTGTCAGACGAAGAATTTCGCGCACAATGAAGTTTGGAGTAGTTACAATGTCTCTATCTTCATTCTCAGGCTTGTTGACTATACTCAACTGATTATTGACTACAGCGAGTCTTTGTGAGAGGAAAATTTCGTATATTTTGCCAAGAATGTCGGATGAAAGTACGGCAAACGAATATGGACTTTGAGGGAAATATAGTTCACGGATGATAGACCAGAAAGAAGAACTTACATTACTGATGATTTCACCAGAGAGCTTTTCTTCAAAAAGACCCGAATTGTAACGAGAGTCTGCTGCCTTGAACTTTGCAATTAGTTCCTGGTGGCTGTGGTGGTCTGCAATCTGCAAAAGACTTTGGTATGTTTCGATGTTTCTATCCTCGCAGACACGAAGGAAGAGAATCTTGTTGATATAACTCTGAACTATATCACCAAGCTCCTCCATCTCGATTGTTGGATCATTGCGCAGAATCTCCTTTCCGAGCATCAAACGCCAATCGTTGATCTGCTGCAAAAAGAGTTCATCAACCGATAGGTGGTTGACGTTTGCTTCAATCTCACTCCATACCTCATCAAAGTGACCTGAATACACGGAGTCCTTACCAAGATACTCCAAGAGTTCCTCTGCGGCATCTTCGTAGTCGGTGTACTTGTATTCACGGATAATTGCCTTGATACGAGTGTCGTTTTGTTCTACAGGATAAGAGGTGTCGTAAATGTAAAGGTGCTCAAAGTTGCTTAATACACTTATCTTCAAACCAGCAGTAAAACCATAACGACGAACCTGCTTTGCTGGATTGTCTTCACGGTCAATGTGGACGCATGGCTTTTTCGCTTCAAGGAAGAACTTGCGCTCTCCAAAAAGACGGAAAGTATAGTCTGGCTTCTTAGTGTGAGAAGCTGCATTTGCTTTCAGCGGTTCTTCTAACAGGACTTCACGCTCATTGGTGTTCTTGCCTGCAATGTTACGAATATCCCAACCAAGAATCTCGAACAAAGGATCAAGAAACTCGTTTCGCACCTGAGTTTCATTGAAACGCGATGTACGATAAACCTCTTTGCCTTGCTCGTATTTCTGGACGAGGGTATGTATTTTGTTCTTTATTTCGTTTATCATATGTTGCCTCTTGCTTTGCTGGCATGGAACGGGAGCTTGCTGTTTTGATCCTTTCCTGCGAGAGCGACTTTTGGACTATGACTTTTTGTCTGGCGAGTTCTCGCCGCCCTCATTTGCAAAGGTACGCATTTTTTGGGAAACGAGGCCTGTTTGCTAGTCAGTTTTATCTTCAAATACTAGAGGCAATTAACCGAGTCTATTTGCGAGCCTCTTTCTTGGTGTTCCGTAGTGCTAAGAAGTGGCGCAGGAGCTATCCGTTGGCGATTCTGTTTGCGCTCGAGTAAACCGTGTTTTACCTGTAATTGATGATGTGTGCAACGTGGTTGGCAATCAATTGATTATGTGTTTTACCACTAACTTTTGTGGCGTTTTACCGCTAACTTTTGCGGTGCTTTGTGGGTTTTATCAAGGCGAGCAAGGCGGCTGCTTGAGTGTTTGCTTGAGCGCCACTTAGGGGGACCTTGGCGATGGTAGCTTAGGGGCGAGGCGGATGGTTGCTTATGACTGGCGCGGAGGGTAACTGAGGGGTGTTTCGGGACGTCTGTTGGCATGGGGTGAGAGTTGTCGTTTGCATGGTTTGTGAGTTGTTGTTAGCATGGGTTATGAACTGTCGTTTGCATGGGGATTGGCGTGCTTTTTGCGTAAGCAGTGGAGGTTAGAGGAGAAGAGAAAACGTTAAACGTTAAGAGTGACAAGGAGGGGTAGATAATAACGTTTTAACGTTTAACATTTTTGTTTCGGCATCTGTCCATTGGAGCAATCCACCTTACATCTTAACGTTTAACGTTTTTGTTTCGGCATTCCCGCAATAGTTGGCTGACGGCATTTTGTACCATTATAGGGCAAGAAAGTGCCATCATGCGCTGGGCAAGAAAAAACCATCAAGGCGTCCCCGTGGAGAGACGCCTTGATGGCTTTATGGTGGTGGGAGAGGTTGGCGCTTTACTTCTTGTCGAGCACCTCGTACTTACTGTGGCGGCTCTTATACTCCGGCACGATCTCCTTCATTTTTCTCACGATCTCCATGTCGTCATACTGCAGGGAGAGGTCGTAGAGGTCCATTTCGTTCTTGCGCGCCAGCTTGTAGGAGTATTCGCGGACGGCAGCCACCTTGATCTTCGGGTGGACGGTCGGCTTGGTCTGCTCCGCGTCGTTGAGCACCTCCTCGTAGAGTTTCTCGCCGTCGCGCAGACCCGTGTATTCGATCTTGACGTTTTTGGCTCCCGAGAGTTCTATCATGCGCTGAGCCAGGTCGGCGATGCGGACAGGATCGCCCATGTCGAAGACGAAGATCTCGCCGCCATGGCCCATCGTGCCAGCCTCCAGCACCAGGCGGCAGGCCTCGGGGATGAGCATGAAGTAGCGGATGATGTCCTTGTGGGTGACGGTGACGGGGCCTCCCTTCTTGATCTGCTCTTTGAAGAGCGGGATGACCGATCCGTTGGAGCCGAGCACGTTGCCGAAGCGGGTGGTGACAAACTGCGTCACGCCCTTTACCTCGCCGTCCTGGATGGCCTTGTTGAGCGACTGGCAATAGATCTCGCAGATGCGCTTGCTGCAACCCATGACGTTGGTGGGATTGACGGCCTTGTCGGTGGAGATTATCACAAACTTGCGCGTCTGGTATTTGACGGCCAGGTCGGCGATGACGCGTGTGCCGAAGACGTTGTTCTGTATGGCCATGGCGGGGTTGTCCTCCATCATCGGCACGTGCTTGTAGGCCGCGGCGTGGAAGACATACTCCGGCTTGTGGGCGGCGAAGATCTGCTCCATCTGCGACTCGTTGGTGATGGAGCCGACGATGGACCACACCTTCAGGTCCTTGTGGTGGTTCATCATGTAGAGGCGTACGTCGTGCATAGGCGTCTCGGCCTGATCGACCAGTATCAGCTCCGAGGGCTTGAAGGTGGCCACCTGGCGCGCCATCTCCGATCCGATGCTTCCCGCCGCGCCCGTGATGAGGATGCGGTGGCCTGTGAGCATCTTCTTGATGGCCTCCGTGTCCACCTCGATCTTGTCGCGCGGCAGCAGTTCCTCGATGTCCACCTCGTGGAGCAGCGTGTGGGAGATGGTCGATTTGCCGTCCCACTCCTCTGCCGGCGGCATCATCATGATCTTGATCTTGGCGGCGATGAGCCCGTCGATAAATTGGGTGTCGTGGGTGAAGTGTTCCGTCTGCAGCGGCGAGACCAGCAGCGCCTGCACATGGAGCTTGCGCATGGTCTCCACCAGTTCGGGAGAGTCCTCATAGACCTTGATGCCGGAGATGCGCGAGGAGGTCATCATCTCGTTGTCGCTGATGAATCCCTTGATCTTGTAGCGCGAGCTCGGGTCGGAGACGATGCTTCGCGCCAGGGCTACGGCCCCCGACTGGGCGCCATAGATAAAGACGTTCTTGGAAATGCCAAAGTTGTTGTAGAGGTCGTGGAGCGCCTTGGCCGCCATGCGTGCCGTCCACATCAGCATCGTGGCCGTGATGAAGATTTGCACGCCGCTGACGAAGCGCGGCACGAGGATGTAGTTGCTCAGACCGAAGCGTATCTGCAGCTGGTGGAAGACGCAGATGGCGATGCTCGCCGTGAAGCTGGAGTAGGCCACGCGGCGCAGGTCGATGAAGCTGGAGTAGCGGAGCACGCCGTTGAACGTGTGGAAGATGAAGAAGGCCAACATGTAGAGTACCATGCAGAGGCCAATGCCCAGGCCCACGCGATTCAAGTTCGTGTAGAGGTTGTCCACGCCATACTGAAGGGTATAGACAAACAGTCCAGATACCAGCACCGAAAGGGTGTCGTAAGCGAAGATACACCAATAAGGAAGCGTGCCTCGGGAGAAGGCCCATTTGACAAATCGGTAGAGTAGTTTCATTTCATTCCAACTTTTGTTAGACTTATGCAATTAATTTAGTTTGAGCGATGATAGAACCGTCCCACTCGCCTTGATGCAAAACTACAGTAGAGGGAGTGATCCTGTCGGTCCTTGTCGGCACCGATTCGGCTCTTGGTCTCCCAACCCCTGCTTTGTGTCGTTTTCGTGGAAAGTGTCTCTGTTCTCTCTCTCATAACGCCAAGTTGATGGCTGCACGAATCTATTGCGAATGCAAAGTTAGTATTTTATTTGTTTACACGCCGCCTTTTCTATGAGTTTTTTTACCTCCTTGCCTTGATTTGTGAAGAGGCTTTACAAAAATGTGGGCTCCTGCCGTTTCGTGCAAGCGACCTGTCGCCCCCGTGGTTAGGGCCAAAATGGGACACAAGGCTGATGGCCAAGCATGCGAGAAAGAAGAAGGACCAGCGGCCCGAGGCAAAAGAAAAAAGCAAAAGAAAGCGGCCAATCCAATAATTAGTAGTATCTTTGCCGCCCCATCGTCCCTTCTGCCAGCGAGAGCGGAGTGGGGGCGTGAGGATTTTGATCACAAAGAAGACGATGACAGAAGAAAGCTCTGATGCGCTCAGCGCAGACCGCGGAGGCAAGCAGTTGCCCAAGGGAATCCACATAGTCGAGGCCGATCCGCTGATGGCCTCGAAGGAGAAGGTCGTGCCCCGCCGCCCTCTGGCTGAGACCTGGGGCAGCACCTCCGAGAAGCCCACCTCGTGGAGCTATCTCTACCTGCGCCATTTTGCGGTCAAGACCTTCAAGAAATGGCTGGAGCACTACAACGAGCAGACCGAAGGCCGTCCGCAGCCCTTCTTCATCCATCAGTCCTACCACTACGAGTACAAGAACCCCGAGAAGCAGCGGGGCGTGCGCAAGGTCCTGCAGCCCTCCATCAGCGGACTGGTCTTTCTCCAGGGCACGGTGCGCGATCTGCAGGCCTTCCTCGACGAGCATTTCCCACAGTTTCATCTTGTCAACGACCGCAGCCGCGGTTGTCCCGCTTCCATCGAGGACGCCATCATGCGCCCCTTCATGAACGTCTCGCGCATCCACCCCGAGCGCCTCACCTTCCTACGCGAACCCCTGGAGAAGTTTGCCAAGGACCACGTCAGGCTCCGCGTCCTCACCGGCCCCTTCCAGGGCTACGAGGGCTACATCGTCCGCATCCAGCGCAACCGTCAGCTCGTCTTCGATTTTGGCGGTTGTGCGCTGGCTATCAGCGGTGTACACAACGAGGACTTCGAAGTGGTGGAGGAGTAGGGGAGGGCTGCTTTTATAACTTTTATGAAAGAAGCGGGCTGCTTCGTAAAAAGAAAAGAGGCTGCTTCGTAACAAAAACTCTCCTTCTATAATAAATAAGGTAAGAAACAACGAGACCATCAATATGACGAAAGGAAAGAAAGCCATCATCGTCGGCGCTTCGTCGGGAATCGGCTACGAGGTGGCCCGCCTGTTGCTCCAGGAAGGGTGGCGGCTGGGCTTGGCCGCGCGCCGCACAGAGACGCTGGAAGCCCTGCGCCGCGAGTTTCAGGACCAGGTCGTCTATGCGCCTATCGACGTCACCCAGGAGGAGTCGGAGGAGCGTCTGCTGCGCCTGATCGACGCGGTGGGCGGCATGGACCTCTACCTCCATGTGGCCGGGGTGGGGTGGCAGAACATGGATTTGCTGCCCGAGAAGGAACTGCCCACGGTGAGCACCAATGCGCTGGGCTTCGCGCGGTTCGTCGGTGCTGCCTATCGCTATTTCGCCGTCCAGGGCCACGGCCACATCGCCGTCGTCTCGTCGATAGCGGGCACAAAGGGTCTGGGCGTGGCCCCCGCCTATAGTGCTTCCAAGGCTTTCTGCAATGTCTATATCGAGGCCCTGGAGCAGCAGGCCCGCCTGCGCCATCTCGACATCCACTTCACCGACCTGCGCCCGGGCTTCGTCCGGACCGACCTGCTCGGTGACGGCAAACACTACCCCATGCTCATGTCGGCAGAGAGCGTGGCCCGGGATATAGTCAAAGCCATAAAGACGCGTCGCCATGTCTGCGTGATCGACTGGCGCTACCGTGTCCTTACGGCTTTGTGGCGGACCATCCCCCGCTGGTTGTGGCGGAGGATGGCCGTGAGAAATTAGGCTTATACTGCTACATGCGGTTCACCTCCTTGAGATCGTCCACCTGCTTGAGGTTTTCGATGATCACCTCCAGCTCCTCGGCATCGTGTACCCCGAGTTCGATGGTGCCGTCGAAGATGCCATTGTTGGACGTCACGGTGATGCGGCGCATGTTGAGGCCGAGTTTGTCGGAGAGCATTTCGGCCACGTCGCGCAACATGCCCTGACGGTCGATGCCGCGGATGTGGATGGTCGCGTCGAAGTAGAGCTGGTGGTGCATGTCCCACTTCGCGTCGAGGATGCGGTTGCCGTAGCTCGCCTTCAGTTTGGAGGCCACGGTGCAGTTGCGGCTATGGATCTCGATATGGTTGCGGTTGTCGATGAAGCCCAGCGCGTCGTCGCCCGGTATGCAATGGCAGCAGGAGGGGAAGATGTAGCCGTTGATGGTCTTCTCGCTGATGAAGATCGGCTTCTTGCGGTTGAGTTTCTCATCGACGGTGATGAGTCCCTCCGACGAGGCCATCAGGTCCTGTGCGTCCCGTTCCTTGCCCGTTCCCGCGTCTTTCTTCTTCAGGAAGGGCACGTATTTCGTAAACCACGCCGACGTGCTCCCGTCCTTGTTCTTCTTGCCCGTGAGCGCGTCCATGTCGTCGTCGCCCAACTGGATGGTGTGTGAACCCAGTGCGCGCAGCAGGTCCTCCGAATTCTGGAGGTTGTGCGCCTCGCAAAGTCTCTCCATGCGCTGCGCCGAAGGCTCCAGCTCGTGCTGAGCGAGCCAGTCGTGGAGTATCGTCTCACCCTTTTTCTGCAGTTCGCGTCCCTCCTTGCGCAGGATGGACTGTATCTTGCCCTTGGCCTTGGCCGTTCCCACGAAGTTGACCCACGAGGGCTGCACGCGCTGTGCGTTGGAGGTGAGGATCTCCACCTGGTCTCCGCTGTTGAGCTTGTGGCTCAGCGGCACCAGTTTGTGGTTCACCTTCGCGCCGATGCAATGGCTTCCGAGGAACGTATGGATCTGGAAGGCAAAGTCGAGCGCCGTGCTTCCCGCCGGCATGGTCTTGAAGTCGCCCTTGGGTGTGAAGACGAAGATTTCGGAGGAGAAAAGATTGAGTTTGATGGCGTCGAGGAAGTCCATGGCGTCAGGCTGCGGGTCGTCGAGGATCTCCTTGATGGTGTGGAGCCAGTCGTTGAGCTCTCCCTCGTCCTCCGTGATCTCGTAGCCCTCCTTGTACTTCCAGTGGGCCGCAAATCCCTGCTCCGCTATCTCGTCCATACGGTCGGAGCGGATCTGCAGTTCGATCCACTTGCCCTGGTTGGACATGAGCGTCACGTGGAGCGCCTGGTAGCCGTTGGCCTTGGGATGGTTCACCCAGTCGCGCAGGCGGTCGGGATGGCTGTTGTAGATCTTGCTGATAGCCACGTAGATAGAGAAGCAGTCGTTGATCTCGTCCTCTCTCACGTTGGGCGTGAAGACGATGCGCACGGCCAGGATGTCGTAGATTTCGTCGAAGGAGACGTGCTTCTTCTGCATCTTGTTCCAGATAGAGAAAGGCGTCTTGACGCGCGCCTTGATTTCGTATTTGAGTCCCATCTTGTCGAGGGCCGCACGGATGGGCGCCGTGAAGTCGCGGAAGAGTTCGTCGCGCTGTGCCTGCGTCTCCTCCAGCTGCTTCGCGATGTTCTGATAGATCTCCGGGTGCTCATAGCGAAAACTGAGGTCCTCCAGTTCGGTCTTTACCTTGTTGAGTCCCAGGCGGTTAGCCAGAGGCGCATAGATATAGAGCGTCTCTCCTGCTATCTTATACTGCTTGTTGGCCGGCTGCGAGGCCAGCGTGCGCATATTGTGCAGGCGGTCGCAGATCTTGATGAGGATGACGCGGATGTCATCGTTCATCGTGAGGAGCAGCTTCTTGAAGTTTTCTGTCTGAGCCGAAGCCTTGTCGCCGAAGATGCCACCCGAGATCTTGGTCAGTCCGTCCACGATCTGTGCGATCTTCGGTCCGAAGATGTTCTCGATGTCCTCCACCGTGTAGTCGGTATCCTCCACGACGTCGTGGAGCAGGGCCGCGCTGATGCTCGTGGCTCCCAGTCCGATCTCCTCGCAGGCGATCTGCGCCACGGCTATCGGGTGCATAATATATGGCTCGCCCGAGAGACGCTTCACGCCCTGGTGCGCCTGGCGCGCGAAGTTGAAAGCCTTGGTGATGATCCCCACCTTCTTTCTGTGGCGCGAGGCCAGGTAGGTGTCGAGAAGGTGCTGGAAAGCGTTGTCCACCATTGCCTTCTCCTGTGCCGCCTGGTCAGCAGCCTTCTGCTCGATGGGCTGCTGATCGCTGGACTTCGTCTCCATCATGCCAGGCTTCTGATCCTGGTCGCCGGTAATAGTATTGTCCATGTCTATTCCCCCTTAGTTTAGATGTGTATTGTTGTGATATATATAGTTGGTACTAATGATTTTGGCTTTTGGTGTGGTCTCGTCTCAGAATCTCAGGCTGCATCCCAGTCCGATAGCGTTTTGTCCGAACGGGCTGCGTCGGGTCGTCATTGCGCCGTCATTGCCCATCACGACGGGTGCCACGCGCAGCGATAAGTCCTCTGAGATGTCAAACTCCGAGAGCGACGCATCGACGTAGGCGTCGATGACGGAGAGCGCATAGACGGCTATCGTGGCGAAGACGCTCAGGTCTCGCCATCTGCGGTAGCGGTTCTTGCGCTTGCGGAAGATCTCCTGGTAGCGGGCCAGGTTGCTCTCGTTGATCTCCGTGCCGAGGTGCAGGAAGTTTTTGTAGCTCTCCGTGGTCGGGTCGTCGTCCATGATGTCCAGGTAGGCCTGGCTGTAGTCGTGGTACATTTGGTTGTTCCACGTCATGGCGTAGATACATCCTGCGAACCCGCCATAGATGATGGGCAGCTTCCAGTATTTGCGGTTATAGACCTGTCCGGCTCCCGGCAGTACCAGGGCCAGCCACATCGCCCGCTTCGCCTCCGGTCGCCATTGGCTCCAGTCGCGCCTTTGCCGCTTCTCCTTCCCCTTGGTCTGAGCCTTGGAAAGAGTCGGCGCTACGTCGGCCTCCCACAGCGATTGCAGCGTGGGGTCGGCGGGATCGGCGGAGTGGAGCCTCACGGCGACGGTGTCGTCAGGATAGACCACACGGATGGTGTCGGGACCCGCCACCTGCGCCACGGCCATCCCGCGCACCAGAACCAGCGCCAGGAAGACGCTCCAAAACCTGCCTCTCGTCATCGTCTTCATGGCCTGCTTATTCTCCCGGTTGCTGCTTCATTCTGTCAAGCACACTCATGATGTGCTCCAGCTCCTCCTCCGAGGCGAAGGGGATGCTGATCTTGCCCTTGCCCTTGTCGTTGCAGCTCATCTGCACCTTCGTGTCGAAGAGCTGCGAGAGCTGGTCCTTGAGGATGTTGTACTCCTCCGGCAGACGGCGCGTGGCAGCGATAGTCTTCTTCGCCGACTGCACGTCCTCGCCGTTCTTCAGCTGCTTGCACACCTCTTCGACGCGGCGCACGGTGTAGTCGTTCTTCTGGATCTCGCGAAACACCTTCAGCTGGAGCGACGGACTGTCCAAAGAGAGGAGGGCGCGGGCGTGGCCCATGTCAATCTCCTTCTTCTGCAGCGCCATCTGCACCTGGGCGGGCAACTTCAGTAGTCGCAGGTAGTTGGCGATGGCGGGGCGGCTCTTGCCCACGCGTTCGGCCACCTTCTCCTGCGTCATGGCGCTCTTCTCCAGCAGGTGCTCGTAGGCCAGGGCTATCTCGATGGCGTTGAGGTCCTCGCGCTGGATGTTCTCCACGAGGGCCATCTCCATGACGTTCTCGTCCTTGATGGTGCGGATATACGCCGGGATGGTCGTCAGCCCCGCCAGTTGCGAGGCTCTCCAGCGGCGCTCTCCCGCTATGATCTGGAAGCGGTCGTGGTCCACCTGTCGCAGCGTGATGGGCTGTACGATGCCCAGCTGGCGGATGGAGCTGGCCAGTTCCTCCAGGGCCACGGGGTCAAACTCGCGTCGTGGCTGGTTGGGGTTGGCTTCGATCTGCTGCAGCGGCACCTCGTTGATGGTACTGCTGCCCTGCGTGCTCACCGATTCTGTGGAGATGAGCGCGTCGAGTCCGCGTCCGAGTGCGTTGGTCTTGACGTTGCGGTTGTATTTCTTGTGTACGGGCATGAGTTATCCTTTCTTGTTGTGTTCGATGATCTCTTTGGCCAAAGATAGGTGGTTGCGCGCGCCCGCCGAGTCGGCATCGTAGAGGATGACGGGCAGTCCGTGGCTGGGACTCTCGGAGAGTTTGACGTTGCGCTGTATGACGGTGCGGAAGACCAGTTCCTGGAAGTGGCGCTTCACCTCGTCGTAGATCTGGCGGGCCAGGCGCAGGCGGCTGTCGTACATTGTGAGTAGGAAACCCTCGATCTCGAGCTTCGGGTTGAGCTTGCTCTTGATGATCTTGATGGTGTTGAGCAGCTTGCTGATGCCCTCCAGGGCGAAATACTCACACTGCACGGGGATGATGACGCTGTCGGCTGCCGTCAGCGCATTGACCGTGATCAGTCCGAGCGAGGGGCTACAGTCGATGAGAATGTAGTCGTACTCGTCGCGGATCGGCTGCAGGAGGCCCTTGAGCACCTTCTCGCGGTCCTTCATGTTGAGCATCTCTATCTCCGCTCCCACCAGGTCGATGTGGCTCGGCACGATGTCCAGGCCCTCGATGTCCGTGGTGTAGATGGCGTCGCGGATGTCGGCGTGGTCGATGATGCACTCATAGACTGAGCAGTCCACCTCCTTGATGTCCACGCCCAATCCGCTCGATGCGTTGGCCTGAGGGTCAGCGTCGAGGACAAGCACGGTCTTCTCCAGCGTGGCCAGGGAAGCGGCCAGGTTGATGGTGGTCGTGGTCTTGCCCACGCCGCCCTTTTGGTTGGCTAAAGCTATGATTTTTCCCATTTTCAATATTCTCAAAAATACGCCATGAGGCTGCGCTGCGGAGCGTCCTTCGGCGGAGGTTGTCCGTTGCTGGGCGCTGGGTGCTCGGCGGGTGAAGTCCCTGATAAGCATCCCTTTTGTCCGCATCCTTCTTGTGTATCTGTCTGTTTCAAGTGTAATATTGGGCAAAGGTACATAAAAACTATGAGAAACCGACGGCTTTAAAAACTTTTTTTCGTACTTTTGCGGCTCAAAGATTGATGCAATGATGAATCAGAACAGACCCCTCATCCTCGTTTCCAACGACGACGGCTTCGATAGCAACGGCATCAGAAGCCTTGTTTCCTTCATCGCCGACCTGGGCGATGTGCTTGTCTGTGCCCCCGATGGAGGCCGCTCGGGCTTCTCCTGTGCCTTCACCGCCGCCGACCCGCTTTATCTGCGTCGGCGCGAGGATTATGCGGGCGCCCAGGTGTGGTCCTGCTCCGGTACGCCCGTGGACTGTGTCAAATTGGCCATCGATCAGCTGCTGGACGGCCGCAAGCCCGACCTTGTGATCGGCGGCATCAACCACGGCGACAACTCCACGGTCAACAACCACTACAGTGGTACGATGGGCGTGGCCTACGAGGGTGCGCTGAAGTATATTCCCTCAATCGCTTTCTCCTCCTGCGACTATGATCCTCAGGCCGACCTCACGGCCCTGCGACCCTTTGTGCGCCAGGTGGTGGAGAAGGTCTTGGCCGAGGGTTTGCCGAAGGGTACCTGCCTCAACGTCAACTTCCCCAAGGGCTCGGAGTTTCGTGGCATCAAGGTGTGTCGTATGACCTATGGACGCTGGACCAACGAGGTGGTCGATTGTCAGCATCCGCGTGGTGGCAAGTACTACTGGATGGTGGGCCATTTCCACAACGATGAGCCCGAGGCCGTCGATACCGACCAGTGGGCCCTCAATCACGACTATGTGGCCGTCACGCCATCTACCATCGATGTGACCGACTATGAATTGATGCGGAAGTTGAAGTTCTGACGATATGAAGTACTATCTGATAGTGGGCGAGGCGAGTGGTGACCTCCACGCCAGCCGGCTGATGGCCTCGCTGCGCCAGTATGACCCTGCGGCGGAGTTTCGCTTCTTCGGCGGCGACCTCATGTCGGCCGTCGGCGGCGAACGCGTGCGCCACTACAAGGATCTGGCCTATATGGGTTTTGTGCCCGTCTTGCTTCACCTGCGCACCATCTTTCGCAACATGAAGTGGTGTAAGGAGGACATTGTGGCGTGGCGTCCCGACGTAGTAATCCTGGTCGATTATCCGGGCTTCAATCTCGACATAGCCCGCTACGTCCACAAGCATACGCAGATACCTGTCTATTACTATATCTCGCCGAAGATATGGGCCTGGAAGGAGTGGCGCATCAAGGCCATTCGCCGTGACGTCAAGGAACTCTTCTCCATCCTCCCCTTCGAGGTGCCGTTCTATCAGAAGCACCAGTATCCCATCCACTATGTCGGCAATCCTACAGCCGAGGAAGTCATGCAGTTTCGCCGCGACTACTCTGAGAGCCGCGAAGCTTTCCTCGCGCGCCACGCCCTCTCCGAAAAGCCCATCATCGCCCTGCTCGCAGGCAGTCGAAAGCAGGAAATCAAGGACAACCTCCCGGCCATGATCGAGGCCGCGCGCCATTTCGAAGACTACCAGATGGTCGTGGCGGGCGCTCCCTCTATCAGCCGCGACTATTATAATAAGGTGTTGGGCAAACAGCAGGTACCCATCGTTGACAACGAGACCTATGCCCTGCTCACCCATTCCGTGGCCGCGCTCGTGACAAGTGGCACGGCGACGCTGGAGACTTGCCTCCTGGGAGTGCCACAGGTGGTCTGCTATAAGACGCCCGTGCCTAAGCTGGTACGCTTCGGTTTCAACCACGTCCTCAAGGTGAAGTATATCTCGCTGGTCAACCTGGTGGCCGATGCCGAGGTGGTCAAGGAACTTTTTGCCGACCACTTCACCATCTACCGCATCATCAACGAACTCTACCGCGTCCTCCCTGGTCAGCCCCACCGCGAGGAAATGCTCCAGGGCTACCGCACCGTCGCCGACCGCCTGGGCCGCCTTATCGCTCCCGACGAGGCCGCCCGCCTTATGGTCAGCCTCCTGCGTTCCGCTGCTCCTGCTGCTCCCGTCGTAGAGGACGAGCCCTCTGGTCCGTCCACCGATTCGCCCTCATCCACCAATCCGCCCTCACCTTCCGAAGAAACGGCCGAGGAACCGGAGGAGGGGTGTGAATTGGTCTCCGTCAAAAAGTTCGACTGATTCGAAGACTGTGGCTTCTGCTTTGGGCTGTTCGCCAAGGATCAGCGCAAAGTAGAAGCCTGTTGTACGCTTCTTCGGTAGTGTCTCTCAGTATTTCTTCAAATCTTTTATTTGCCTCATTGTTAGACACTTTTGTCTCATGCTTAGCGTGTTGTTGGGCTGATATTGCCTTCTTCATCGTCTTGTAATATCTTGGTAACGTTTCTGTCACATCGTCGGAATACCTTTGCACCGTCAAAACAGAAAAACGAACGAAAGACAAAGATGAAGAAGTGTTATCATAGACTCGCGGGCATTGCCTTGCTGACGCTCTCCCTTCCCGTAGGAGCATGGGCGCAGGACATTCGGGGCATGGTGGTCGACTCCAAGACGCAGGAGCCGCTGGTCGGTGCAACCGTGCAGGTGAAGGGAACGTCGCTGGGTGTGGCCACAGACATTGATGGAAAGTTCCACTTCGAGGGTCTCGACAAGAGTAAGAGCTACACCCTTGTCATCCAATATGTATCCTACAAAACCAAAAATATTGACGGAGTTCGGGCTAAGGCCGACGGCGCAGAAGATGACTTGCGCATCACGCTGGCGGCTGACGAACAGCAGCTGGGCGACGTGACCGTGACGGCGGTGAAGAGATTGAATACGGATGCCGCCATGATCGACGCCGCACGAACCAGTTCCGTCATCGTGAGCAACGTCTCCGCACAGGAAATCAAGCGGAGTCAGGACAGCAACGCCGGCGAGGTGATCCGCCGCATCCCTGGCGTGAGCCTTATCGAGGGAAAGTTTGTGATGGTGCGCGGACTCTCCCAACGCTACAACAACGTCTGGATCAATGGCGGGGCAGCGCCCAGTAGCGAGGCCGACAGTCGCGCCTTCAGTTTCGACATGATTCCCAGTGGACAGATCGACAACATGATGATTGTCAAGACGCCCACGGCTGAGTATCCTGCCGACTACACGGGCGGATTCATCCTCATCAACACCAAGGAAATTCCGACCAGCAACTCTCTCCATCTCACGCTGGGTGGCAGTTGCAACACGCAGACGGCCTTCCGCACCTTCTTCTCGCCGAAGTCGTCGCCCACCGACTTCTTGGGCTTCGATAGTGGGATGCGGTCGCTCTCGGGCGGTATGGACGCCAAACTGAGCACGCTGGGCACCAATGGGGGCGGCAATCCGATGATCGACCTCCTTCACAACGGACTGAACAACGACTGGCACGTTCGCCAGTATACTCCTTGGGCCGACCTCAAGCTGGCGGCTGACTGGAGTCGCAGTTGGAGTCTTGAAGGGGCAAAACTCGGTCTCATCGGCGCTTTCAACTACAGCAATGAGTATCGCACGATCTGCGGTATGGTCAACAACTTCTATGCAGCCTACGATACTGACAACGACCGCATCAACCCGCTGCGCCTCTCTACCGACGACCAGTACATCCGCTCGGCGCGTCTGGGGGCCATGCTCAACCTGACGCTATTGAGCCCCAATGGCAAGAACAAATACCAGATGAAGAACATCTTCAACCAACTGGGCTACAGCCGCTACACGCTCCGGCAGGGCGTCAGCGCACAGTCGGAACCAGAGCGGTCGGCAGAGTACTACTATCAGAGCCGCACCACCTATACAGGACAGTTGACGGGACGGCATACCTTCGGTGGCGATGCACTTGACTGGAGTGTCGGCTATGCGTATGCCAACCGTCGCTTGCCTGATCGTAGAAAATATATCCTCTACTGCGAAGATCCCAGTCAGGGTGATCAGTACCAGTGGCTCTATCAGAACGATATCTCGCGCGAGTGGACTTCGCTCGACGAGCACATCCTCTCCCTCCAACTCAACGATACCCATCGCTTCGACTTCGAGTCGTGGAGTCCATCGCTCAAAGGGGGAGCCTACGGGGAGTATCGCACGAGGAGGTACAAGACGCGCAACCTCTTCTACTGGTACGACCACGAGGGTTGTCAGTTGCCCGAGGGATTCCGATCGATGGATATGACTGCCCTGCTTTCCGACGAGACCTATTTTGGTGCCAACAAACTCTATCTCCTGGAGGATGTCAACAAACTCAACGACTATAGTGGCAACAACTTGCTGGGGGCTGCCTATATCGAGGCCGAACTGCCACTGGGCAAGTTTGAGGCCCATGCTGGTCTGCGCTACGAGTACAACCGCATGGAACTTATCTCCAACACCAAGTCGGCTGTCGAGAGCCACGAGAGCCATTACTACCGCCAGGGCGACTGGTTTCCATCTCTCAATGTCACTTACCACCTTCTGCCTGAGCACCAGCTGCGCGTGAGCTATGGACGGAGCGTCAACCGCCCCGAGTTTAGAGAGGTGTCGCCGTCGGTCTATTACGACTTCGATCTCGCCTCCGACGTACAGGGCAACTTCGACCTGCGCAACTGTTATGTGGACAACCTCGACCTGCGCTACGAGTGGTATCCCTCGCGCGGAGAGGTCATCTCGCTGGCAGCCTTCTGGAAGCATTTCGATAGTCCGATAGAGTGGGTCTACACGCTCTCTGGTGGCACGGACGTCATCTACTCCTACATGAACGCACGATCCGCCAACAACTACGGACTGGAGCTCGACATACGCAAGCAGCTCGACTTCATCGGACTGAAAGACTTCTCCTGGAGTTTCAACGGGGCGCTCATTCATAGCCGTGTGCGGTTTGCCCCGGGTAGCAATGAGTACGATCGCCCCATGCAGGGACAATCGCCCTATCTGGTCAATACGGGAATCTTCTACTACAATGAGCCATTGCAGCTCTCGGTCAACCTACTCTACAACCGCATTGGCAAGCGCATCGTGGGCGTGGGACGCACCACGGGTGGCGGCGACGCTTCGAGAAACATCCGGGTGCCGGACAGCTACGAGATGCCGCGCGACGTCTTCGACCTGACGGCCAGCAAGCGCTTTGGTCCGCTGGAGATCAAACTCGCCATCAGAGACCTCCTCAATCAGCAGGTCACGTTCAAGCAGTTTTCCGATGTGATGGTGCAGGGCGAGGGCCGCCGTATAGAGCAGGTGACGCGCCGCTACCGTCCAGGAATGAACCTCAATTTCTCGGCCACTCTCACACTTTGATCTCTCCCCGGAGATGCGTGGGCGCCAAAGGCCACTATATCAGTAAAAAAACAATGAAAAGTCAACAAGTGGGGTGGGCGCAAGCCCGCTTACACAACACAACAACTAATTACAACAAAACAATGATGAAAACAAGCAAGATGATTGTCGGATGCCTCGGCATCCTCGCTCTCTCGGCCACGCTGACGGCGTGTAGTGATGATGACAATGACAGCCCTGTCACGCCACCAGATTCCAGCGTCTCTTACGTCTGGGGCACGGATGGTGGCTTCAAGTCGTGCGACCATGTGCTCTTCGATGCAGAAGGCAAGGAGGCTCCCGAGGGCAAGGTCATCGGCAACGGCGACCAAAACTTTGTCTTCAAGGGTCAGCAGACGCTCGCCAAAGGTACTTATCTGCTGCGAGGCTGGGTCTATGTGGCCAGCGGATCTACACTGACCATTCCTGCTGGCACTATCGTCAAAGGCGACAAGGAGACCAAGGCGGCTATTATCGTGGAGCCCGGTGGCAAACTCATTGCCAAGGGTACGGCCACAGAGCCGATCGTCTTCACCTCGGAGCAGGCTCCTGGCAGCCGTCGTCCTGGCGACTGGGGTGGTGTGATCGTCTGTGGCAAGGCTCCCAACAACAATGGCGTGCTCGCCCAGCAGATAGAGGGAGGTCCGCGTACGAAGCATGGTGGCACCGACGCCAACGACAACTCGGGTGTGTTGCAGTATGTCCGCATCGAGTTTGCTGGCTATCCCTTCAAGAAGGACCAGGAGATCAACGGTCTCACCCTTGGTTCGGTAGGTGCTGGAACGACGGTCGATCATGTGCAGGTCAGCTATAGCAACGACGACTCCTTCGAGTGGTTTGGTGGCACGGTCAACTGCAAGTACCTCATCGCCTATCGTGGTTGGGATGACGACTTCGACACCGATAATGGCTATTCGGGCAACGTGCAGTTTGGTCTCAGCGTCCGCGACTCGCGTATAGCCGACGCCTCCCAGAGCAATGGCTTCGAGAGCGACAACAACGCCGAGGGTTCCACGGCAGAGCCCTTCACCAGTGCCACCTTCTCCAATATGACATTCCTGGGCCCGAAGGTCTTCGACGCCAACTTCCAGAACACTACCGACTATCTCGATGGTGGCAAGATGAACCCGGGCAACGGTTCTTCCACGGGCCGCTTCCAGGCAGGAATGCACCTGCGCCGCAACACGCGTCTCAATTGCTACAACAGTGTCGTAGCAGGATGGCCTATTGGTCTTATACTCGACAGCGAGAAGGGCAACACGCAGAAGGCCGCTACCGATGGTCTGCTCCAGCTCCACCGCATTGTCTTCGCTGGAACGGACCTCACGGGGTCCGACTTCAACAAAGTCTATAAGGATGAGCTCTACGACTACAAGACCAAGACGACTGACCCTTCGAAGAAGTCTTTCTCCAGTACGTTCTTCCTCCTCCCGGCCAACGGCAACAAGGTTGTTGATCAATGGGTGGCACGCTCTTGGCAGGGCATTCAGTCCATCATTGCTGCCAGCACCTCGGTGGGTGGCGCTCTCCAGGGATCGTTTGCCGAACTCCAGTCCAACAACTGGTTTGACAAGTCTGCTACTTTCGTAGGTGCTTTCCGCGACGCTTCCGATGATTGGACGGCAGGTTGGGCCAATTTCGATCCCGAAAACACGATATACTAAAAAGATCTTGAAAGTGTTCAAGATGACTTATTTTCCCCAATAGATTGAGTTGTTTCTTAGGTAAGAAGAAAAGGGCTGAGCATAGCGCGTTTGTGACTACGGGTCATGGATCGCTATTGTTCAGCTTTTTTTGTATCCTGTTTTTTTGACTTCTTTTCCATCTTATCAGTTCCTTTTTGTGGAGTTGGAAAGCCGAGTGTTCTTTCAAGTCATGTTCTTTCTTAATCTGGGTGCGTTCGGAAGGTGTACCGGCATAACCTTTGTTGGTTCTATGATGATCCCAGTGTGCCATAATCTCAGGCGATACGCCAATAAGGTATTTAAGGTATCGCCACCGATGGGAAAGGAACTATGGGCTGGTGTCACGGCTTCAAACTGCATCTTGCGTGCAATGACAGAAGCGAGATTATAGCCTTTGTCCTTACAGGCGCAAATGTCAGCGACAAGGATCCTGCGGTGTTTAAGGTCTTGCTAGCTATTGCTCCTTAGGTTTCGGTGGTCTTTGTCGTAAATGATTTTCAAACTTAACAGTTTCGTTTGTTCGCAATTTTAATAAGTCAAAATATGCATCTCTTGGCTGCTGGTAGAGATCGGAGATAGCAACCTTTGGGCGGATAAAACAGGAGGAAGGGCATGAGGAAAGACCGCAATGAAGGCTTTTGGCCTGAGATGGGCTTTGTTAAATGGATACGGAGGAATAGTTAATGGGGCGTTAATTCATGCTAATCGGCTTGCATTCAGCTGAACGGAAGGTTATCTTTGTATAGAGGCTGCGCCAGGGTAAATGGTGAGCTCGTCTTCTTGGCATAAACAGCTGAAAGAGGCAAGTGGTTGAAATGTAAAATATAATCAAAAGGAATAATGATAAAAAGATTAAATTTCTTATCAATAACTTCGGATGGGAGTCGGAAAAGACCGTTCTCGTATTGTTCTCGTATCGTTCTCGTATC
>OODJ01000721.1_pt1 | contig 31043 bp, 26 predicted proteins | sample 1671611 | NCBI WGS metagenome assembly OODJ01 (sample SAMN06348174, study PRJEB24527) | human gut metagenome | biome: human gut; feature: ankylosing spondylitis patient; material: feces | host: Homo sapiens | place: China | collected 2015-10 | reverse complement strand
TCGACGGCCGCCGCGCAGGCTGGATGTTTAGAACTCGTAACGGAAGCTGCCGAACACACCGTGGCCGGTGGTGTGCTGACCGGCCTGCAGGGTGTAGTTGACGCCGAAGCTCATGGTGTCGTTACCCAGTTCCAGACCAACGCCACCCTGCCAGGTGAGGTAGTCCATCATCTGGGTTTCCACTTCATAGGTACCGGGCAGACCGGTGAAGGCCACGTCCTGCTTGGCCTTGATGTCGCCGGCGGCCGGGATCACGCTGAAGTCGATGCTGGGCTTGAAGGACCAGCCGCTGTCCAGAGTGAAGTCCTTGGTAAAGGTCACGCCCACCGGGAAGGTCCAAATGTCCTGATGGAAGCCGTCGCCTTCCAGCACGGTGCCGCCGTTGCTTTCCGCATCGAAGCCCCAGGTATTAAGGCTCATGTAGCGCACGCCGATATGCGGGATGACATCCAGCACGCTGGTCTCCAGCTTGTATTCGGCACGCAGACCGGCGCTGATGGCGCTGGCTTGCACGTCGGCTTCCAGATCGCCCATGCCCATACGGCTGTCCATGTCCTGCTGGAGGTCGTTCCAGGTGCTGGTGTAGGAGACGTCGGCCATGAGGCCGAAGTTCTCATAGTTCCAGCCGGCGTAAGCGCCCAGGCCCCAGAAGCTCATGCGGTTTTCGGTGCTGTTGAGGTCGCCGCCGCTGGATTCGGCATAGCCGCCGCCGATGTTGAAGGTGATACCGGCGCGGATGGCGTTCTCGAAGGTGTAGTCGGCACCCAGGGAGACGCCGCCCAGATTGCCGTTGAAGCCGTAATCAAGGTTGTCGGCTTCCATGCCCCAGCCGTGCTGGCTCTGCCACAGGGGAGCGATCCACAGGGCAAAACCGGTGGTGTTGCGATCCACGATCTTGCCTTCGGCATCCATGGCCTGCGCGCCGTCAGCCGGATTGGCGAAGCCCAGACGGTTGACCACGGCATTGGTGCCCGCGTCGGAAGCCATCTTGGTCATCTGCGGCACGGCACCGGCAAAGGCGATGCGGGCAGCGCTTTCGATGGTGGCCGCAGCGGCGTCCTTGTCGGCGCCGAGGAAGCGGTTGTCCGTGGCACGGCTCAGGAAGCGCACGCCCATGTCGGCGGAATCGACGTCGGCGTAATCCCAGCGAGGTTCGCCCGCGGCACCGTCATGGCCGGTGTACAGGTCGTTCACCGCGTTGGCCATGCCGTCGCTCAGGTTGGGGAAGACCGTGGCAGCATCGTTGCGCTTGGCGGAAGTGGTCACCGTGCCGGCGGCACCCGTGCTGCCCGGGGTGAACACGGCATCATCCAGCGAGATCATGTCCGTGGTGGACGTCATGCCGTTGTTCTTCCAGCCGGCAAGACCTGTCGCCGTCGGGGCATTCACATTGTCCACGATGGTGTAGGCCTGACCGGCCACGGCATCGGTGATCAGCAGCTTGGCGCCTTCGGCCACGGAGAGAGTGCCCGTGGTTTCAAAGCTGATGGCAGCGCCACCGGCCGCGATAGCGTCATCGGCACCGTTGATCACCAGCAGGCTGTTGTCAGCGAAGGTGGCGGAGTTGTTAGCGGCGGCATTGACAGCATTCGTCAGGGCAGAACCCGTTGCCGTATCCATCTTGCTGCCATCCACGAGCAGGGCCTTACCGGTACCGATCGTGATCCCCTTGTAGAGGCCCATGGCTGCGGTAATACCGGTTTGGGACAAGCCAGTGCCATTGGTATAGCCAGCCACCACGCCGGGCAGCCAGGTGGTATCAGCGGTGCCCAGAGCCAGGTAGGAGTTTTGGCCCACACCCACACGGCCATTGAGGACGACGTCGTCATAGGTGGCAGGAGTGGTGCCGGTGGGAGGAGTGCCCATGCTTTCCACGGCCACATTGCTGGAGGCCAGACCCCAGTCCGGGTCGACGATCAGCATGCCGTCGTTGAGGTCGATGTGCTTGGCGGACAGGGTGGTGCCGCCGACCGTATCGTCACCGGTACCCACGGTCAGGGTCTTGTTGGTGCCGTCCAGCTTCAGCGAACCCTCGATGACAGCCTGGGTACCGTTGGTCAGCTTCAGGCTCTCGACCGTGCTGGCAGCAGCTTCCGTACTCGTCAGGCTCAGAATACCACCGTCGACAGCCACATCACCGGTAGTCGTCAGCGTCTTGGCGACCACGTTGGTGGCGGTGATATCCTTGGCAGTGATGGTGCCGTCAGCGATAAGGCTCAGCTGGCCGTCAGCAGCCTTGGTGAGGTTCTGACCAGTGGCCTTGATATTGGCTCCAGCCACAAGGGCACCGCTGGCATTAGTGGCACCATTATTCAGGGTGAGGTCCCCGCCGGCCGCAATGGCGCCATTGCTCAGGGTCACATTGGTGACAGTCACGTCGTTTATGGCCGCAATGGTGCCGCCATTCTGGGCCGTGATGTTCTTTGCCACGATGTCACCGGCCGCACCGGCAGGGTCAGCCGCACCAGCGGCCAGAATGGCGCTGCCATCGGCCGTCATGGTGCCGGCCGTAATATCGCCCTTGGCCGTCAGCGTTGCGCCGCCCTGAGCGATGAGCTGGCCCTTGGTACCGCCCTGACCGTCGATGTCGCCCTCTACAACAAAGGCGGCATTCTGGTTGCCAGTAACCAGCAGGGTCATGTTTGAGGCCGAATTGCTGAAGGTGACATCACCGGCAATAACGCCGCTGTTGGCGGTGCCGGCATCCCCCAGCATGAGCGTGCTGTCGTTCTTGTTGAAGGCAACGTCGCCATTCACCACGGCAACGTTGGCAGCGTCGCCCGTCAGCTGCAGGGTACCCGCGTTAACCGTCAGGGACGCCCCTTCGGCAAGCTCCACACCCTTCCAAGCGCCGTTAAGTTCACTGGTAGACGTCACGCCCGTTACCACCAGCCTCTTGGTCTCATTGGTGGCAATGTTGGACTTGGTGATGTCGTCAATGGAAACCGTGCCGGAGGAAGGGTCCGTACCTTCAGTGAACATGCCAGCAACGGTGTTATCACCGGCGTTGATGATGCCGACAGAACCAAATTTGCCCTGAAGGTTCGCCACCGTAAGCTCACCGTCCGTCGTGCCCGTCAGGTTGACCGTACCGCCGTTGGCGAGATCCGCACCAGCAAAGTCCCCGTTAAGGGCAGTAGCTGTCGTGACGTTCAGGATACCGCCCTTCGCAACGTTGATATCGTCCTGGGTCGTCGTCACGACCGTACCCGTGGCATCCAGGGTGCCCTCAACCGTCACAGAGCCGGTGGTAACCGCAATATCGCCAGAGGTCAGCGTGGCAAGACTATCAACGGTAAGCGCCTTGTCGGCAACCACCTTGTCAGCGGAGACAACACCGCTACCGGTGAGGGTCAGGTCGTTATTGTTGAAAACACCAGAGGTGTCGCCCTCAGCCGCCACGCCCGTGGAAAGGGTAGCCAGCTGCAGGGTGGAGCCTTCGGCCACATCCAGATTGTTGAAGCCGACCACCTGGCCATTGAACGCACCATTATAGTTGGTGAAGGCCAGGGTACTGTTCGTGACCGTTGCATTGCTGGTGTCGTCGGCATGGCCCTGGCCGAAGACCTTGTTGGCAAAGCTGCTGTTGCCGTCAAAGGTCACGGTTGCATTAGCCACCGTGGCGGTACCCGCATTGAGGGCATAACCGCCGGCGTGGATATTGCCAGTGATAACGGCATTACCGCTGATGGTCAGGTTGGCATTGGTCACATTGGCCGTGGCGCTGGTGCCGTCAGCCAGACCACCGGCAAAGACATTGCCATTGATGGTGCCGCCGTTGATGGTGGTGTTGGCGGTGGTGACGCTGGACATGACCTTTCCGCTAGTTCCCTTGGCGCTGGCCACACCGCCGCCTACCACGGCAGCCTTGCTTGCGGTTTCTCCATCGTCAGAGATTTGGGCCCCGTAACGCAGAGCATCGATGGTTCCACCTCTGATGGTCAGCTGACTTTCCGTAACTGACGAGGAGACCTCGCCTGTGGCAGTGTTATAGTTTTCCGCGACGCCGCCGCCGACCACACCGGCGATCTGGGTGCCGCCAAGGATCGTCGTATTCGCCTTGGTCACGCTCACCGTTGCCGTGCCGTTGTCCGTTCCTTTGGCAAGGCTGCCACCGATAACGCCGCCGCCAAGCACCTTTACGGCATCACTGATGGTCACATTCGTCGTGCCGATGGTCAGATTCGCCTGTTGATCCTTATAACCAAGGGCCTTGCCGCCACCCAGAACGTACTGGGCCTTGTTGTTAACGCTCTGCAATTCTCCGCCGCTGACGAGGACATTGGTCGTATCAATGCTAGACGTGTTGCTGCCGCGTACGTAGCTGCCGCCCATGACTTCGCCGTTCAGGGTTCCGTCGTTCAGAGTAACACTGGTCGACGTAATCTTCTCTGCAGCGCCTGTGCCGTCGATAAGGTTACCGCCCACCAGGTCGCCCGTCACCTTACCATTATTCATGGTCAGCGACGTATTCGTGACCTTAACAGTGCCGCCATTGACGGCCACGCCACCGGCAACGACCTTGGCATTGTCCTTATCGAAATAGTCCTTTTTGTCAGTAGCGGGCTGGTTGCCCTTGATGACGGTCTCGGCACCGTCAATGACCACAACGGAATTCCCAACCGAAGCAGAGGCATTTTCGCCAGTGGCGAAGCCCGCACCAGCCACGGCAGCGTAGCTGGACGCCTTTTTGCCGGAACTCGTGGTATAGACGATGTTGGTCACCGTCCCGCCGTTGATGACGACAGAGGACTTGCCTTCAACAACACTCTTAGCGCTACCAGTACCGGTCAGATGCTCGGCCAGGCCGCCGCCCACCACACCGGCGATGCTCTGGCCGCCGTTGATGGTCACCACGCTGTTGGCCACAGTGGCTTCAGCCGTACCAGGCGTCGCACGGCTAAAGCTGCCGCCCACCACAGCACCGGTAGTCACCGAGGCATCATTATTGATCGTGACGGAAGAGGTGCCCTTGATTTTGCCCTTGGCCGTGTCATTGCCAAGTACCTTGTCGCCACCCACAATGTATTCCGCCTGGGGCATCGTGGCTAAGTTGGCAGCACTGAACACGACGCTGGTGTTACCGTTGGTGGTCACCGTACCGGCACCACGCACATAGCTGCCGCCCATGATATCGCCCTCGACCTGGCCGGCCTTGACCTCCACGAAGGAGTCACCGTGCAAGATCGCCATACCGCCCTGGGCCATGTTGCCGCCCACCAGGTCGCCGACTTTGCTGACGTTATCAACGATAACAGCGGAAGTGGACTTGCCACCTTCCGTGCCGATGGTCACCGTGGCGCCCTTGCCCTGGGCCAGGCTGCCGCCGAGGACTTTGTCGTTGATGATCAATTCTTTGCCCTCGGCCTGGGCAATGGTCACCAGCGTATTGCCGGTGATGGTGCTGGAGGCGGACACTCCTTCCGCCGTGATGCCGTCTGCCACGAGCGCCAGCCCCCCGCCGATAATGGAGGGATCGAGATTGATGGCACCGCCGCCGGTGGACTGGGAATGATCGAAGGTCCCGCCGGTGATGGTCACAGAGGTGGACGCATCGGTCACGTCAAGCTTGGGAGCCGCGCCGCTGTTTCCATTATAAACATGGGCCGTGCTGCCGCCTGCCACGGAGGTCTTGAACTCGCCATCGTCGATGTTCACGGTGATGTGGCCAGCTTCGGCCTTGCTGGTATCATTGGCATTCAGGTCGGCCTTGAGGTAGTTGCCGCCCATGACCAGTTCGTAGTCAGTAGGCTTACCGTCATCTTTCTGGCCGAACGTACCGTCCTTGATGGTCAGGGAAATATCGCCGGTCTTCAGATTGGCCTTCTCGCTGTTGGCGATCTTGCTGCCACCCACCACGAACTGGGAGGAGGTCGTGCCTTCGATGGTGGTGGTGATGGTGCCGTGGGTCAGCGTTCCATTAAAAGCGGAGTTGGCCTTCACATAGCTGCCGCCGATGATCTCGCTGATGGTACCGCCTTTGACATCCAGCGTGATGTCACCGGTGGCCTCGGTCGTGGCATCTTCCTTTACCAGCCAGCCGCCCATGAGGTGGTTAACATTAGGATCCTTTTCACTGTCGTAGGTATGTTCCCCTTCCAGCGGCAGGTCATCCACGGCCACAGCCACACCGGCGCCGCCCATGACCAGCATGCCAGCCACGGCCAGCGAGCCGAAGACGTTGAGCAGGTGGCACTTTTTGAGCACCGCCTTGTACCGGTTGATGAGGTTCCCGATGGCTCCCTTGGTCAGTTGCATAACAGCATCTCCCGAATTTGCGACGTCCGGCCAACAACGGGCGTCAGGTGTACAGGCAGGCTGTCAGGGCGCGAGACAAAGAACCGCTGCAAGTAATGATAATGAATACAATACATTGCAGATGGCTTGCCCATAACAGCATTGCGTTCGCAAATGTGGGCGGATATGGTGTTCTTAATGATGATGGAGAGTGGAACAAAATATCGTCCACACTCTTTTGTTAGAACAGAATTCAGGTCGAGTAAACAAAAAAGTGTTCTTTAATATCTATTTTTTTGTTAACAGCTGATTTTCTATTCTTTTTGGGGTGGGTCAAGGATGAAAACATATGCAGAAACTTGGAGAACGCATCCGTCATGTACGGGGCAGAATGTCCCAGGAGGCTTTTGCCGGCCTGCTGGGCATCAGCAAGGGTGCTCTCGGCGGTTATGAACGTGGGGAAAATTGTCCCAATGCTGATGTTATCTTAACTATTTGTAATAAATGTAAAATCAATGTCTCCTGGCTGATGTCGGGAGCCGGGGCCATGCATGCCCCGGACAACATTGATGAGGATGAGCGGCCGGAAAACAGACCTGCCCCCCTGGAAGACGGAAGCCAGACGGCCGGAGAATTGTCCTGCCAGATGGCGCCCGGCCAGGATTGCAAGGCAGAGAACAACGCCTTGCGGGCTCATTGCCGCTGGTTGCAGGAGCGCCTGGACCAGCTGGAAGCGGAGCGCCGGGATCTGAACAGGGAAAACAGGCTGTTATGGCAAAAAAATGCCGATCTTGGCGAACGGCTTGCCCGCCTGGAACAGTCACAGGAGATGGCCCGCGTGAACGCCCGTGCATCGGAAGAAGACACGACGGCAGCCCTGACTGTTTCCCGCCACGGAGTGCGCTGCAACCGTCTGCAGGAAAGCTGCAAGACGGACAGGACCTAGGCAGAAGATCCTTCTGTGTCATGCGGCCGTTGCTGCAGGCATGCCCGCTTTCCTGCATGCCTGCTCACGGACAGGGCCTGCCCCATGCTCTTGACGGGACAGGCAGATATCGTACTCTGTCAGGGCTTAAACTGATTGCTTGAAATATGATAAGAAATATGTAAATATACTCTTTATGAGCAGATTATGCACAATAGGTGAAGCAGCGCGATTGCTTGGAGTATCCATTCCCACCCTTCGCAGATGGGAAGAGAGCGGAAAACTGGTTCCCGAGCGTACAGCCGGCAAACACCGTCGATATGACATCACAAAACTCAAGCCCGAGCTGGCGATCGCAGATACGACCCGTACGACCATTGCCTATGCCCGGGTCTCCAGTCATGACCAGCGGGAAGATCTTGAGCGGCAGAAGCAGGTGCTCGAACTCTACTGTGCACAACACGGCTGGAACTTTACGCTGCTTTCCGATCTCGGTTCAGGAATGAACTACCACAAAAAAGGATTGCGCCGTCTATTGGATGCCATCCTTTCCGGGGATGTCGGACGGCTGGTCATAACCCATAAAGACCGGCTGCTCAGATTCGGTGCTGAGCTCGTATTCGCCATCTGCGAAGCAAAAAATGTTGAAGTCGTCATCCTCAACCAGGGGGAGGAATGCTCTTTTGAAGAAGATCTTGCCAAAGACGTCCTGGAGATCATCACGGTCTTTTCCGCCCGGCTCTACGGCAGTCGATCCCATAAAAACAAAAAGCTTCTTGAAGACGTCAAAAAAGCAGTCGAGGATAATGCCCTGTGCTGATGGCCCACAAGATAGCCCTTGACCTCAACAATCATCAGCGGACGTACATGCTGCGTGCGACTGGTGTTGCCCGGTTCGCGTATAACTGGGCTCTTGAACAATGGGGCATCCAGTACAGGGCATGGCGCGAAGACGACACGCTTCCAAAGCCTTCCCAGTTTTCCCTCCGCAAACAGCTGAACGAGATCAAAAAGGAAAGCTTCCCCTGGATGCTCGAGGTGACGAAGTGTGCCCCTCAACTGGCGATCATCCAGCTTGGAGAAGCCTTCAAGAACTTCTTCGCGCATCGTGCCGCCTATCCGAAATTCAGGAAGAAGGGCGTGCACGACAGGTTCAGCATCTCCAATGACCAGTTCGCCGTTCAGGGAAAACGTATACGGATCCCCAAGCTTGGATGGGTCAGGATGCGTGAGGCTTTGCGATTTTCAGGAAAGCTCGTATCGATCACTGTTTCCCGCATGGCCGACAGATGGTTCGTGAGCATCACGGTGGATACGGAAGACAGACGACAGCAGCACAACGAGAACCAAGAAGCTGTTGGTGTCGATCTTGGGGTATCCGCCCTTGCGACGCTCTCCACCGGGGAAGTGGTACAGGGGCCGAAAGCTTACAGCAAGCTTGTCAAAAGGCTCGTGCGACTCTCACGAAGTCTTTCGCGAAAAGCGCGTGGGTCGAACAATCGTGAAAAAGCACGACGGAAGCTCGCCAGGCTCCATGCCAGGATCGCCAATATCAGGCAGGAAGGACTGCACCAGCTTACGACATCGCTTGCCAGAAGGTTCTCCATCATAGGCATCGAGGATCTGAATGTACGCGGGATGCTGAGAAACAGACGTTTATCCAGATCCATAGCAGATGGCGCCTTTTATGAGTTCCGTCGGCAGCTGGAATATAAAAGCGGCATATATGGCGGGACAGTTGTTGTGGCCGACCGCTGGTTCGCCAGCAGCAAAACATGTTCCGACTGTGGTCACCGGCTGGAAGCCTTGCCTCTGTCCATGCGTCATTGGGTATGCCCCGAATGCGGGACATACCATGATCGTGACGTCAATGCTGCCATCAATTTAAGAAACAATGCCGTGAGTTCCACGGTGTAAGCCTGTGGAGAGGAAGGCTCTGGCTTTCTTTTCGGAGAAAGTGAAACCGGCCTCGATGAAGCAGGAAGTTAGCATTGAATCTATTTGTCTAGTTATGAATAGATTTAAGTAGGTATAACAGAACGGCAAGACCTGACATCTGGAGCGCGCATGAACAGCAGTTATCCTCTGGTATTTTCCGTCACCTCGGGCAAGGGGGGCGTGGGCAAGACCAATATCTCGGTCAATCTGGCCCTGACCCTGGCGGCGCGCGGCAAGCGCGTGCTGCTTCTGGACGCGGACCTGGGGCTGGCCAATGTGGACGTGCTGCTGGGCCTGCATCCCGAAAAGAACATCTTCCACCTGTTCCATGAGGGGGCGTCCCTGCGGGACATCCTGCTGCCCACGGAATACGGCTTCTCCATCCTGCCCGCCTCGTCGGGTGTCAGCGAGATGCTGGCGCTCAATCCGGGGCAGAAGCTGGAGCTGCTGGATGCCATGGACGAGCTGGAGGACGATCTGGATTTCCTCATCGTGGACACGGGCGCGGGCATCAACGACAGCGTGCTCTATTTCAATGTGGCGGCGCAGGAACGTCTCCTCGTCCTGACCCCGGAACCCACCTCCCTGACGGACGCCTATGCCCTGATCAAGGTGCTGAAGACGCAGCACGGCGTGGACCGCTTCCAGGTCTGCGTGAACATGGCGCAGGACATGAAGAGCGCCCGCGAGATGTTCGTGCGGCTCACGGACGTCTGCGACCACTTCCTGGGCGGGGTCTCGCTGGATCTGGCCGGTGTGCTGCCCCGCGACCCCGGCGTGCACGAGGCCGTGGTGCGCCAGCAGCCCTTCTGCCGCTGCCTGCCGGAAAGCCCGGTCTGCCGGAGGCTGGAAAAGATGGCGGACACCATCCTGCGCTGGGAGCCCGCTCCCAGTGCCGACGGCAACATCAAATTCTTCTGGAAAAAACTGCTCTACCGCTGAGACGCCCCTTGCGGGGACGGACGGCGGCCGGACGGAAGGCCATAAAAAAACGGCGTCGAAAGACGCCGTTTTTTGTCGTGCATGGGCTGTCCCCGGGTGCGGGGCAAGAGCCGTCCTTACTTCACGGTCACCAGCTCGTAATCCACGTTGCCGATGCCGATCTTCCGGGCATGCTCGATCTGGCTGCGCCAGTTGGTCTTGGGATGGATGTCGGTGAAGTGGTCGTTGTGCTCGTGAGCGCACTGGCCCAGCACGCTGGTGCTGATGGCGGGCGCGGCGTTGACCGCGTCGATACAGGCGTGGTCCAGGGCCACGGGGTCGAAGCCGGCGAACATGCCGATGTCGGGCACCACGGCGGCGTCGTTCTCGGCGTGGCAGTCGCAGTAGGGCGAGACCTGGTTGACGATGCTCACATGGAAGTGCGGGCGGTTCTGGATGACGGCCTTGGTGTATTCGGCCATGCGCTCGTTGAGGATGGTGCTCTCGGCGTCGAAGGTGTTGCTGATGGCGTCGAAGTTGCACACGCCGATGCAGCGGCCGCAGCCGGCGCACAGGTCATGGTCGATGCGGGCCTTGTGGTCTTCGCCGATGCTGATGGCCGACTGGGCGCAGTAGTGCGTACAGGTCTTGCAGCCGCGGCACTTTTCGGCGTCGATGCCGGGCTTGCCGATGCTGTGCATGGCCATCTTGCCCGCACGGCTGCCGCAGCCCATGCCGATGTTCTTGATGGCGCCGCCGAAGCCGGTCAGCTCGTGGCCCTTGAAGTGGGTCAGGCTGATGAAGATGTCGGCGTCCATGATGGCGCGGCCGATGAAGGCGCTCTGGAAGTGGTCACAGCCTTCCAGGGGCACTTCCATCTCGTCGGTGCCCTTGAGGCCGTCGGCGATGATCATCTGGCAGCCGGTGCTCAGGGGCGAGAAGCCGTTTTCCTGCGCGGCGGCCAGGTGTTCCAGGGCGTGCTTGCGGCGGCCCACATACAGGGTGTTGCAGTCGGTCAGGAAGGGGCGCCCGCCCAGGGAGGTCACCTTGTCGGCCACCACCTTGGCAAAGTTGGGACGCAGGAAGGACAGGTTGCCCGGCTCACCGAAATGGATCTTGATGGCCACGAACTTGCTGTCCATGTCGATGCTGTCGATGCCGGCCTTTTCGATCAGTTTTTTCAGCTTGTCCAGCAGGCCGGTGCCCACGGGGCAGCGCATGTCGGTGAAATAGACTTTGGAAGCGCTCATTGTCGTCTGTTCTCCAGCGTAGAGGTGTTGAGCGCCGCCCCGGAGGACGGCGCGGACGTTCGGATGTTACAGGCCGTACTGGCGGCCCAGGGAAAAAGCCTTGCCCAGCGGCTCGCCCACGCGGCAGTACTGTTTCTGACCGCCGTCGTAGAGCAGGGGATCGATGCGGTACATGTCGGGCTGGCCGCTTTCGTTGAGGCAGTCGCTCTCGATGCCCACGTTGAGGATGCGGCCCACGAACTGGGTATGGCTGCCCAGTTCCAGCGTGGCCTGCAGTTCGCATTCCAGCACCAGCGGGCATTCGTCCACATAGGGGGCATCCACCACCTTGCTGCGCACGGCGGTCAGGCCGGTGGCGGAGAATTTGTCCTCCCTGGCACCGGAGACCATGCCCGCAAAGTCCACCATGGCGGCCTGGGCCGCCGAGGGCACGCAGACCGTGAACGCCTTGCGCGCCACGATGGCCTTGTGCGTCCAGCGTTCGGGCCGCACGGAGACGGCGATGCAGGGCGGGTTGGAGCAGCAGATGCCGCCCCAGGCGGCGGTCATGATATTGGCTTTGCCTTCTTCATCATAGGCGGCCACCAGAAAGGCCGGCATGGGGTAGGCCAGGGTGACGGGACCAAGAGCTTTTTTCATGGTGTGACCTCCTTGTCATGCATGATGTGTTCCGCGCAACCGCTTGTGAAGGATGGCTGTATAGCATCGCCTGCGGCCTGTAGCAACATGTGGGGAGTAACATGTTTGCTGCAAAGGTGTCATTGTCTTTTCCTCTCGACATGCATCGCCGGGAGGGCCGCGGGGCTAGCCGTCCTCCAGGGGTTGCAGGGCGTGGTGCAGGCGCGGCAGCCGGCGCACGCCCGCCAGCAGGATGCCCAGGGCCACGCAGGGGGCGGCCGCCAGGGCCAGGAAGGCGGGGCCGTAGCCCAGCAGATGGGCCACCAGCCCGCCGTAGGAGGCGCTGCACGAAGCGCCGATGCCCTGCAGGGTCATGATGACGCCCAGGCCCAGGTTGACGTGGCCGGTGCCGTTGAGCAGCCGGGCGGCAAGGCCGGGCGTGACCACGCCCAGGATGCCCGCGCCCACGCCGTCCAGCATCTGGACGGGGATGATGCTCCACGGGCTGTGCCAGAAGCCCGCGATGCAGCCGCGCAGGGGCAGGGCCAGCAGCGCGCACCAGAGCAGGATGCCGTAGCCGCGCCTGCGGGCCAGACGGGCGGCCCAGAGGGCCACGAGGATCATGGTGCCCTGGGCGATGACCACGGTGGCGGCGGTATAGGCCGCGCCGTTGATGGCGAAGCGGGCCACGGCGGACTGGCCCAGCAGGGGCAGCATGTGGGCGTTGCCCAGATGGAAAAAGAGCATGACCAGCCCCACGCAGAGCACGGGCAGGGCCGCGGGGCCGTGCCGGAGGGCCGCGCGCTGTGCGGGCGTGGCGTGTTCCGCTTCAGGGGCGAGCCCCCGCGCCTGGGCATGGTCGATGTCGCGGGGCGCGATGCCGTGCAGGGCATAAAGGCTGAGGAGCAGCATGCCGCTCATGACCACGAAGACGCCGGGCACTCCGTACCAGTAGCCGATGGCCCCGCCCAGCATGGCGGAAAGGCCGTTGCCCGCGTGGTTCCAGGCCTCGTTGCGTCCCAGCTGGGCGGGCAGGTGGGACTGGCCCGCCAGCCCCAGGGTCAGGCCGCTGATGGTGGGGGCCATGGCGGCCGCGCAGACGGCCTGGACGATCTGGGCACCGCCCACCAGCAAAGGATGCTGGCAAAGGAAGATCAGGGCCAGGGCGGCCACGATGCCCAGCGATGCCAGGGCCAGCAGCAGACGCTTGCGGCGGGTGGCGTCGGCCAGGGCGCCCAGGGGCGCGGTGACGGCCATGCCCGCCAGACCGCCGATGGTCATGACGTAGCCGATGCTGTCCGGCGTCCAGCCGTGGCTTTGCAGGAAGATGCCCAGAAAGGGCCCCAGGCCGTCGCGGACGTCGGCCAGGGCGAAGCAGAGCAGGGAAAGACAGGTCAGGGAACGTGTCTTGGCCGCCAGATCCGGCGGCAGGGAGCGAGGAGCGAAGAACGACAGGGCGGACATGCGGCCTCGGGAAAAGACTGAAGGTTGGAAAACAAAAATTGTTCCGAAAAAGTCCCGCTTTGGCAAGAGCAGGGGGCGCAGGGCGGCATGACGGGATCCGTCCGCAAAAAGGAGAGCGGCGGTGACGGGCCGGGGGACGCGCTGCCCGGGTCTCCGGCCGGTCCGTGTGCCGGCGCGCTGGCCGGAGGGGGCATTCTTTCATGCCGGGGATCCTTGCCAAAGGGGGAGGAAAAGGGATAACAGATCGCTTTTCATCAAAAATTTCTTTGTGGTTTGAGACCCTCCCCTTCAGGGAGAACAGAGCGGCTTGACAAGACGGCGAAGCCGATGGAAGCCTTTTCCGCAATTCCTTCCTTCAGGGAGGGGCGATCCGCGCGACCCCCATCCGTCGGTCGCGGAGGCGGTAGCCGTTGCCCGCACCAGCGGGCTTACGGATGCGCCAGTCGTTGGCGAACATGTGAGCCTTACGAATGGCGACAGCGTTTTCGCAGGCTGTTTTGCCGCGTAACATATTGCTGTCTTCATCCGTAGCTTCCTTCGTCGCAACGGCTGAAGCAGCGACAGTGCTTTCATGGGCTGTTTTGCCGCGTAACATATTGCTGTCTTCATCCGTAGCTTCCTGCGTCGCAACGGCTAAAGCCCAGTCGGCGGACGGGGCGACTGTGGATTGAAACATTTTCAGGAGAGGAGGCTGCTGTGGCATCTCCCTATATGGATGGCGTGCGCCGGGCCCTGCCCATCGTGCTGGGCTATGTGCCGGTGGCGTTCGCCTTTGGTGTGCTGGCCGTCAAGAGCAACATCCCGCCCGCTCTGGTGGTGGCCATGTCGGTGTTCCATTTCGCCGGTTCCGGGCAGTTCGTCTGCGCGGGGTTGTGGGGGGCCGGCGTGGGGGCCATGTCCGTCATCGTGGCGGTCTTCGTGGTCAACCTGCGCCATCTGCTCATGTCCGCCGCCATGGCCGAGCCGCTGGCGCCGCTCAAGCGCTGGCAGCGCTTTCTGTTCGGCTGCGAGATGACGGACGAGACCTTCGGCGTGCATATCACGGCCTTCCAGCGCGGCTGGAAGCTGTGCACGGCCACGCTCTTTACCTGCAACCTCACGGCCCACGCCTCGTGGGTGCTGGGGACGGTCATCGGCGTGTTCTGCGGCGGCCTCGTCCATGACGTGAAGCCCCTGGGCCTGGACTATGCCCTCACGGCCATGTTCCTGGCCCTGCTGGTGCCGCAGTGCGTCAGCCGCCTGCATGTGCTGGTGGCCATCGTGACGGCCATCCTTTCCCTGAGCCTGAAGCTGGCCGGCATGGGCCAGTGGAACGTGGTGGTGGCCACGGTGCTGGGCGCCACGCTGGGCGTGATCCTGTTGCACCGCAACAAGAGCGCCCTGCCGGAAAAGAAAGAGGAGGACGCGGCATGATCTGGATACAGCAGCACGCGGAACTGCTTTTTTGCCTGGTGGGTTGCATGCTGGTGACGGTCATCCCCCGTGTGGGGCCGGTCATGTATCTGCATGCCGAGAGCCTGCCCGACCTGCTGCGCCACTGGCTCTCCTTCGTGCCCGTGGCGGTCATGGCGGCCCTGCTGGGCCCGGACGTCTTCATCTATCAGGGGGAGTTCATGCCCACGCATCACAACCTCTTCCTGATGACGGCCATCCCGGCCCTGCTGGTGGCCTGGTGGAGCAAAAGCTTTTTCGGCACCATCGCCTTTTCCATGGGCTTCGTGGCCCTGATGCGCTACCTGGGGTGGTACTGATGGCACACGAGTCCCGGCCGCACTGTCCCTTCCACCTGCGGGAGGCCCATCTTCCCCCGGCCCTGCGCAAACCGCGCAAGCCCGCGCCGCCCCTGCCGCCCCCGGCCCGCAGCGCCCGGCTGCTGGTGCGTCTGGCCGCGGAGGATACGGCCCTGTTCCGCTTTTTGCTGGAAGGCTATGACAACACGGCCTATTTCACCGTGCTGGAGCCGCGCACGGCCTTGCTCAAGCTGGTCTTTTCGCCGCACCGGGAAGAGGCCCTGCGCCGGGCCCTGGCCGAGATGGCCGAGAGCCTGGATTTTTCAGTGGAACCCTGGCCCCTGGACAGGGCCTGATACCGTTGACGGGGAGGTGCCCGGCAGGGCGGCCGTCCCCGGCGTCCCCGGCACGTCGTCTGCCCGGCACAGGCAGCGGACGGCCGGGAGACGGGAGTTTTTGCCATGGAGAAGGATGCCCCTTCAGATGCGGGGACCCGCGCGGACCAGTCCCGCCCCGCCGGGGAGGAGAGCGCCCCGGACGGACAGCTGGACGCCCTGCTGGCGACCCTGGCCGCCGCGAGCTTCGATGCGGAGCGGCAGGACGGGCCCGGCAGCCTGCGCGCCACCTGCGCCTTCCACCGTCGTGACGAGGCCTATGTGCTGCACCGCAAGGCCACGCTCTGGGCGGCGGAGACGCACGAATACGTGCAGGTCCACTGTCTGCCCCGGCTGGACATGGCCGCCTGGGAGCGCATCCGTGACGGGGCCCTGGCCTGGGGGCAGGAGCGCATCCGGCCCCACGACGAACATATGGCCTCGTATGTGAGCGTCATCATCCTTTGCCGGACATGGCATCAGGATGCGGCGGCCGCCGTGGAGCGCTGCCGTGTCTGCAAGAGTTTCTGGCTGGGCCTGCGCGGCTGGATGCGTCTGCGCGCGCTGGCCCTCATCCTGCCTTCCGCGCCGTGGCGCGACACCGTCCCCCCCGATGCCGCCTGCGTCTGCAACAAGGCAGCCCGGGCCACCCTGCTGCCGCTGGCGCGCAGGGCGTTCCCGTCCCATTTTCCTCAAGAGCGTGCATCATGAATTCCCTGTATCTGCTCCTTGGCGGCCTGGCCCTGCTGGGGCTGGGCTATTTCGTTTACGGCGCCTGGCTGGAAAAGGTCTGGGGCGTCGATCCCTCCCGGCCCACACCGGCCCATCAGTTCCGCGACGGCGTGGACTACATGCCGTCCAAGGCTCCGGTGGTGCTGGGCCATCATTTTTCGTCCATCGCCGGGGCCGGGCCCATCAACGGCCCCATCCAGGCCGCCGTCTTCGGCTGGCTGCCCTGTTTCATCTGGGTGGTCGTCGGCGGCATCTTCTTCGGCGGCGTGCATGACTTCGGCTCCCTGTTCGCCTCCCTGCGCAACAAGGGCCGCTCCATCGGCGAGGTCATCGCCGGCAGCATCGGTCTGCGGGCCAAGCGCCTGTTCGTCATCTTTTCCTTCCTGACCCTGGTGCTGGTGGTGGGGGCCTTCGCCTCCATCGTGGCGGGCACCTTCAACGGCTTCATGACCGATGCCTCGGGCGCGCTGGTCCACAACCACGTCAACGGCTCCACGGCCACCATCTCCCTGCTGTTCATCGTGCTGGCCGTGATCTTCGGCCTGCTGGTCTACCGTTTCGAGATGCCCCTGGGCAGGGCCACCCTGCTGGGCGTGGCGGGCATCGTGGGCGTCATCGCCCTGGGCCTGCGCTTCCCCCTCTACGCGGGCTACGATACCTGGATGTGGCTGCTGGGCCTGTACATCCTCGTGGCCTCGGTGACGCCCGTCTGGATCCTGCTCCAGCCCCGCGACTACCTCAGCTCTTTCCTGCTCTACGCCATGATGCTGGCCGCCGTGGTGGGCATCGTGGCCGCGCATCCGGTCATCGAGCTGCCCGCCTTCACCTCCTTCGAGGTCAACGGCCAGTATCTCTTCCCGGCCCTGTTCGTGACCGTGGCCTGCGGGGCCATCTCGGGCTTCCATTCGCTGGTGGCCTCGGGCACCACGTCCAAACAGCTGAGCAGCGAGCGTGACGCCCGCCTGGTGGGCTTTGGCTCCATGCTCATCGAAAGCGCGCTGGGCATCGCCTCGCTCATCGCCGTGGGCTACATCTTCACCCAGAACGGCCATGCCTTCACCAGCCAGACGCCCACCCAGGTGCTGGCCGACGGCCTGTCGCAGATGCTGGCCTGTGTGGGCCTGGGCAGCGAGAGCGCCCGCGGCGTCACTTACGGCCTCATCATCCTGGCCGTGTCCACCTTCTGCCTGACCTCGCTGGATACGGCCACCCGTCTGGGGCGCTACATGTTCCAGGAACTGTGGCTGGCCCCGGGCCAGAGCGTGAAGGACGTGCGCGGCTGGCGGGCCGTGCTGGTCAACAAATATGTGGCCACGCTGGTGACCGTGGGCCTGGGCATGAGCCTGGGCTTTGGCGGTTATGCCAAGATCTGGCCCCTGTTCGGTGCGGCCAACCAGCTGCTGGCCGCGCTGGCCCTGCTGGCCGTGGCCTGCTGGCTCCAGAACCTTGCCCGCCGCAACGGCATGTTCCTGCTGCCCATGCTCTTCATGCTGCTGGTGACGCTCTCCGCTCTGGTGCTGGGCATCGTGGCCCAGGGCCGTGCCCTGCTGGCCGGGACGGGCGGGGCCGTGGCGGCCCTGCAACTGGTCATCGCCGTGCTGCTGCTGGCGTTGTCGCTGGTGCTGGTGCACGAAGGCTGGCAGGCCCTGCGCCGCAAGGGGCGCCCTGCGGCGGAAAAGGCCTAGACCGGTGGCTGGCGGGGGCGGAGCTGCCTTTGAAGAGCTGCGCTCCTGCCCCGGCACACGATAAAAAAGGCGGATCCGTGGATCCGCCTTTTCGCGTTCTGATGTCTGCCGGTCGTGCCGGGGCCGCCCGGCAGGATGGTGACTCGTGGCATGGTGATGCTTCGGCGTTGCCGCCGTCATGGCGCGGAGACCATCCTGCGGACGGTCTGCTCCGGCGGCTGCCCGTCCCGGGGATCTAGCCGTTGAAGATGACCGGCTCCTTGCGCTGGGCTTCGGGCAGGTGCCCCTTGGCGTACCCCAGGCTCAGGGCGCTGACGAAGCGGCACTGCTCCGGCACCTTGTAGCGGGCCTTGATCTCCGGACGGTCCATGAAGTCCTGGGCAAAGCCGATCCAGCAGGAGCCGATGCCCTTGGCGTGGGCGGCCAGCATGATGTTGGCCGTGCACAGGGTGCCGTCATACACGTACCAGTGCGAGGTCGTGTCCCCGTAGACGCAGATGACGTTGTTGGCGTCATAGAAGATGTTGTAATTGGGGTTGTCCAGCCATTCCCTGTACTGGGCCAGCCAGGGAAAGTCCGCAAAGTTCTCTTTGAGCCAGGCTTTGATCTCGTCGGAAAGGGCGGCGATCTTTTCCCGTCCCTCCAGGGTCACGAAACCCCAGGGCTGCATGCCGGAGCCGGTGGCGGCCTTGGTGCCGACGGTCAGCAGCTCCAGGATCTCTTTTTTGGGGATGGGCCGGTCCTCATAGGAGCGGCAGGAACGGCGGGTGAGGATGCATTGCAGGGCGTCCATGAAAGACCTCCGGGTCGGAAAAGGAAGGGAACGTCCGCAGACTGCGCGGACACCCTGCCAGTATAGCGCGGGGGCTCGCAAAGGTCGAGCCGGAGGAGCGTCCGCAGGCGGTGTGTGGCGGCCATCCCCGGGGGCAGGCAGCTCTGATGCGGGAGGCGCGGCGCAGGAGGATGCTTTCAGCAAAGCCGGAAGAGAAGGGCGGCAGGCTCTTGCATCTGGGGGCGGCGTCCCCCTCCTGGAATGCGAGGAGGCTGCGGCAAGAGGACGGGCTTGCGGAAAGCCGGATGGCGACGGCCGCCCTTCCTGTGACCGGCAGTGATGCGGGAGGGTACCGGGATGCCTGGTCGGATATGGGCGGGCTCTCCGGCAGGCAGTGGGCGGGGCCTGTACCGGGCGCTGGACATTGCGCCGCGCTTCCCGTACTCAGCGCAGGAAAGGCGCTGCCTGTGGGGCGGCCCCGCCATGCTTCTGATGCATTTTTCCTTCGTGTCCGTTTTTCCGGTGGACAGCGGGCGTTGCCCCGTTCCCCGGCGGCATGGGGAAGGTCCCGGAAGGGGGCGGGAAGATGCCGCGGCGCCGGAACATCTTACTGGAGACGATATGACACGGACCTTTTTGGCCCTGATCTTCCTGCTTCTGACCGCTGTCGCCTGCCCGGCCGGGCAGCATCCCCTCACCGAGACCCGGACTGCCGACGATTTCTATGCCGCGTTCGACCGGGACATCCTCATCAAGACGAAGTTCTGTTCCGTCCGGGCGTTTCAGGAAAAAGCCCTGCTGCGCTCGGACCTCTTTGGCGAACTGGTGTTCATGGCCTTATTTGCGCCCATGCCTGAAAGCTTGAAGCATTACCGCCCCCAGCACCGACATTTTTTGTTGGATGAAAGCCGTGTTTCGGGGGATAAGCTGGATAAAATATTGATTCTAAGCGAGTTTCCGCAAGGAAGATGGTTCAATGGTCATCAGTATGCCGTTTGAAGGCTTAGAATCAAAGTATGAGGGCTATTAAAATCATACTCTTATAGTATGATTTGATGCGTCTTGCACTATGCCCGACAGGCGTCCCGATATATTTATTTAAAAATTTTTTATACAGCAAATTTACATGGATACAAAGATGTTACGATTTTCATATAGAAATAGGTTGGCTCTTGACTCAAAACAGCAAACCCGGAATAAGCTGGAGGATCATCCCCTGGAGGAATACGATGATCCCGATTTTCGCATCGCTGCCAGAGTCCACTCAAACGAAAGCGGTCATAGAATACCTTTACGAGCTTGGCAATAGACGGGAGTGGAGTGAGCTGGAGAAGGTGCTGCACGAAATTCTGTCTTGCGACGGTTTTCATAACCTGAAAGCCCAGGCTTTGGAGTATGCTGTTTTCATGGGCCTTCAAAGGAAGGAGCAACGGCAAGCCCTTGGATACTACCATGATCTTTGCCGTCTTGAAGATGATTGTGGGCCTTTTCGCACTCAGCGGGCACAGGCCGTCGCATATCTGGTGCGGCTGTTTGAAAGTTCTCCACAAAGCGTGCTTGTGCCGTGGTGTGAGCTCGTATGTGAAGACCTTCCTCCATTCGCACAGTATCTTTGTGGGCGTAGTGGCCTTTTTTTATTGAAAAATCTTTGCAAAAACAGAGAGTTGACGAGCGCTTGTGTCGTGTTCAGGCTTTTTAAGCGTTTACCCGTCCGTATATGCGACACATATCTGCGCGAGGCCAAGGTCATTCTTCAGGGGCAGAGGGAGCGTTAACAAGGCGTTGGCATTCCCTGTCAATCAGCGTGACCATGTAGCCGGGCGAAATGCCAAAAGCTTGCGCGAGCAAAAAAATCGCGTTCAGTGTTGGCCGATACTTTCTTTGTTCGATCTGCAACAAATAAACGCGGTCGATTGTCGTGAGGAGCGCCAGCTTGCGCTTGCTCAGGCCTGCATCTTCCCGTAGGTGAGTCAGCACGTTGGCTACGGCCTCGGTAAGTTTGGGATAATCTTCCATCCAGCCTTACTATCAGGATGGGTTGCACCATGTGCAGTGTTGGTATACTAAACAATTACATGCAAAATTTTTGGGCTGTTTTCTGGCGTGCCCGGGAGGACAAGTATGGAAAAGCGTATTAAGATGTATAATCCAAAAACAGGTGAATCAAAAAATGGATTTATTGGCTTTAGTTGGCCGATTTTGTTTTTGGCATGGATTCCTATGTTTGCGCGCGGTGATATCAGGAGTGGTCTTGAGTTAATTGCTGTTCAGTTAGGTTGTTTGGCTATTCAGTCTTGTGGATCTCAATCATTTTATTGGATATTTATATTTATTCAAGTTGTAATAAGTATTGTATATAATAATTATTATACAAAAAGATTGATAGATAAAGGGTTTCTTTTTAATGATACAGATGAATTGAATGAAATTGGAGCTAATTCTGTTGGTATTTTTGTTGAATATTGTGTTTTTCGGCAAAATGGTACGAGTAATTTAGATGATAATTCAAATGATATTGATAGTAGACAATGCTCGGATATGAATAAACCAGAAGATGAAAATGTCGATAAGCAGATATTATCTTTGGCCGTAAGGCAAACAAGTAAGTTCTCATCTTCAGAGATACAAAAATATAGAACGGGTAATCTAGATGATAATTTAGATGATATTGGGAGTAGATATTGTTCTGATATGAATAAACCCGAAGATAAAAATATTGATAAGCCGATATTATCTTTGGCTGTAAGGAAAATCAGCAAGCCCTCATCTTCAGAGATACAAAAATATGGAGCCATACTTTTTCTGATAATAGCAATTGTAGTTGGATGTGCAGAATACTCTTATACTCCTGATTCGCTTTTTAATAAGTTTGGTGCTCCTGTAATAGATTGGATAAGAGCAGGGTGGGCTAATCTTTTTGGCAGTCAACCTAGTAATTCAGTGAAAGATATAAGAAGGATTTCCCTTGCCCCTACTTTAATACCTACGCTTTTTTCTTTTATTTATATAATGTCAATGACTATTCGTGTGAAATCTGAAATCATATTTTGCAAAGAGAATAAAACAGTAGGTTATTATATTTCAGAATGGATAATGTTGATACTAGCTGTTTTAGTTGCAGCTATGATTTGCTCTATATTTGTTTCTTCAGATGAAGGCAATTTGTTCTCTTTTAGTGGAATCACTGGGATTACTGGAACGCATTTGATGTTAGCGGCAGTTATATTTTCATTTGTAGGTATAAGAAGCTTGGCTGGTTTTGTATGGATTGCCCTAATCCTTTTAGGGATTTCTCGTGCGGTGGATATTGATAGAGCTATGGGGATATTTGGTGTAATTTTTGTTATTTGTTCTATTATGGGACTGTCTTTGCAGTTCATTAGATTGTACGCCGGTCAGTTTGGAGCGATGATAAAATCTGATTTTATGGGGGCAAGAACTATTATCTCTGGAGATGTTGCAGAAGCTAAAAATGTTGCTGGAGCCATTGCAAAGCAGGCTGTAAATATTGGTATGACATATGTAAATCCTGAAATTGCAATTGCACATAACGCAATTGGTTGTAAACAAAGAAAGAAAAATTCTCCTGAGGAAAAAGTTGTTGATTTGTCAGATTATAAAAATAGAAATAATAGGAAACGATTAATTCATAAGAGAAAATAAAGGATATGAGGTAGTCGTAACTTATTTATAGCATTGATGTCTTTATAGCTATCTAAAAAAAGCATCGAACGTGTTTATTTGACGCACTTGAAAAGCTTTTCAGGAGGTTTTATGTTTCATATACTCGATTTTATTGATTCTAAGGATATTCGAGAACATAATGCAAATACGCAGTTTACACCAATGGAGCAAGCAGTGCTCATTTATCATAGCGTCCGCACAACCGTTGATGATAAAATGACAGCTTGGCGTGAATTGCTGGAGCGTTACGGCGAGGATGATTTTAAAATACTCAATTATGGAGAGAGACAGTTCACAAGCCGAAGCAACCGTCAGTTGGTGGAAGATATCATTCGGCAGTATGAAGCTGTCCTTGCCAGTAGATATACTGCTTCCAATGTAATCTTTGCAGTCAGTTTTGAGGAAATAGGATATCCAAGACCGAACGAGCTTTCCTATTTTACTAATTATGACTCTGCTTTTGCTTTCATGGAAGCTCGAAAACAGTGGTATTTGGATGATGAGGATCTAAAGGATACCCCGACAAAGGCTCGCATTTCCATTATTCAACTGAATGACAAAAATCATCGAAGCGATAGTGCTTGGTTTGACTTCGATACGGATTTGCGAATGACCAACTTGGTTCCATATGATAATGATTATATCGAAGGTCTGGATATGGCATATATCCGTGTGTCTGTTCCGTTTAAGAAGGGCGATATTCTAAAAAGCATTGATCCAAACTACGAAACCTCGTATGCTGTTTTGACGAGTGATGCGATTTACCATTTGCAGATGGAAACAATAGCTGATTCTAGTGATATGATAGTTTTTCTGTATGGTTATGACTATGAAGAAAATTCATTCACCTATTATGATGGTTCCCCCATTCTGGATTGGGAAAAATGCTCTTGGTCTGAATTACCAGAGGATCAAAAAATACTAATTTTATTAAGTCAGGTTTGTCAGGATAAAATAGACGCCGGGTGGATGCTTTATAACTATTCCCTGTTTGGAAGAAAAGCATATGATAAAATCGCCGCATCCCTGAAAGAAGAATAAGTGTGTTAACTAAACAATGATGTTATATTTTTCCAGCTTCTTCCATTGGCGTGGACTCTGGCAAAAAGTGCCATTGTAAGGTCTATCATTAAAAAAGTCCCGGCAATTAGCTGGGACTTTGTTTTTACTGTAATTGTAACCTCATGCAAACAATGATTTTTATGTTCACTTATAAGCCTTTCTTCAAAGGAGCGCAAGTCGGTCAGCGACCTCGTAGCGTGCTGAGGTTCGATGTTTGAAACGCGCGTCGGAAATTTTTGAGTGCTTGAAAAGGTGGAGGCTGAAGGGGCGCGGGGAAAAATCCAGGGCGCTGTTGTTGTAAAGCAGTTGTAAAAAATACGAAACAAAGAAAGCGGCTACAGAGTTTGAATCTGTAGCCGCTTGATATTATTTGGTACCCGGAGCCGGGCTTGAACCGGCACAGCCGGTGGCCGAGGGATTTTAAGTCCCTTGTGTCTACCAATTCCACCATCCGGGCGTGGGCTCCTTTGTAGCTGGCAGCTCCCGCGGCGTCAAGGGGCGGGCGTTGCCAGACGGGGGCCGAGCCGCTACACTGCCCGAGGCTCCGCCGTCACAGGTGAGGCCCGGCAGGGGGGCACGTTTTCGTACGACAGTGCTTTGTCCGGGTCGTGCCGCACGCCCGCTCCTGTCGGGGCGGAAGGCAGGGAAAGCTCATCGGGACACGTGCCGAGGCCGTCACGGACTGTCAGGCAGCTGCGAAGGAACAGCCGCGCAAGGATGCTTTGGGGCGCGTCGCCCGCGCGGTATCCCGTTCGCGACAGACCGCCGTGCCGGTGCCGAGGCAAGGCATCCGCTCGGGAGTTCGTTGTGGCTCAGTCCGCTATCGTCCATGGCCGTGGCCGCCCGTGTTCGGGGGCGTGGCCGTGGACGTCGGCATCTGTGAGGCATTCGCCGTGCCGTGGACGGCTTTGAGGATGGATGCCTTTGTGCCCCTGTGTCCCCTGTATCGCGGAGCCGTGGAGGAACGATATGTCATTCTGGAATACCTGCATCCTGGCCTATTGCCGTCTGGGCATCGCCGGGCTTTCGCCCAAGGCTCCGGGCACGGCCGGTTCGGCTCTGGCCGCCCTGCTGGCGCCGTTGCTTTTTCTGCCCCTGCCGCTCTGGGGCCGTCTGCTTTTTCTGGCCGTGATCGTCGTGACCGGCGGTCTGGCCGCCACCCGTGCCGAGATCCTGCTGGGGCGCACCGACCCCGGGGAAGTGGTCATCGACGAGCTCGTGGGCGTCTGGATCGCCCTGCTGCCCCTGGGCGCGGGCCAGTGGTCGTGGCCCGGTCTGGTCTGGGCCTTTGCCCTGTTCCGCCTGTTCGACATCTGGAAGCCCTGGCCCGTGCACGCCTCGGAAAACTGGCTGCTCGCAGGCTGGGGCATCATGCTGGACGATATCCTGGCCGGTCTTATGGCCATGTGCTGCATGCTGGTGCTGCGGGCCCTGGGCTGGGTCTAGCAAGAGGGGAGAGAACATCCTCGCACGCTGCCGCCGATGCCCGCGGCTGTCTTCGGCGCGACGGGTATCGGTCCGGAGAAACTGCTTTCAGCGGCCGGGCAGCGCGAAAAAAAGCCCCTTTCCTTTGTGCCTTCCTGTCACTCCGCGCGGTTGATGCGGGAGGGTGAGAGGAAAAAGGCAGGCCCGTCTCAGGCCGGATAGGGGGAGGCTGTCCCTGCAAGACAGGAACCACTAGTGGCTAACCGATGATACAGCAGAGAGAGGCGGTTTTATAAAATAAATCAATCTCATCTGTGTAATGGTAATATTTTTTATGCATGTCCTCTGAGAATCGATACGATAGGGAATACTTGCTTTCTTTAAAGAAAGAATCAGTCTTTTCTTTATAAGAAGTTATCTTTTTTTTGAGTTTTTCCTCAGCGTCAGCGAGCGTATTTCCATAGCCGTAGACATATGCCATGAAAATGCACTGGCATCTGCGCTGCGGATTGCTTTTGAAATATATTTCTGCAAGCCTGTCTAAATCGGCATCATATTTTGTTGTCCATTGGGGGCTGCATTTAACTTCTATGGCAAATTTTAATTGATATTCGGTATCAAGAATCGCCATATCGAGACGCTGAGAACTGCAGAAAAACTTGGGGGGACGTCCCCGGGGACGTTCTTTCTGGTCATCCATGATCTGCCGACCAAGATATTCAAGGCGTATGGAATAGTCGAGGGAATACTTTTTTATAGTCTTTATGGCAGCTGTCGCCATGTGATGGACCATAAAGCTTTCGCCAGCACATTCGTGAAGGAGAATACCATCGGACCAGTATTCATATTCTTTGACAGCTGTCGCGGCACCTTGCTGCAGGGCTGACAGAATATAACTTTTTCTCATGTGGTCTCTCCCATATGTTTTCGCCATCCACAGGACGCAACAAAAGCGCACCTCTGTCAGTACAGTCAGGGGTGCGCTGAAAAGGCGGGGCGGGTGCGGGCTACTTCATGCGGTAGGTGATGCGGCCGCGGGTCAGATCGTAGGGAGAGAGCTCCACCTTCACGCGGTCGCCGGGCAGGATGCGGATGTAGAACTTGCGCATCTTGCCGGAAATGTGCGCCAGCACTTCGTGGCCGTTTTCCAGCTCCACACGGAACATGGCATTGGGCAGGGCTTCCTGCACCACGCCGTCAACTTCAATGGAACCTTCTTTAGCCATATTTCCTCCAAAAAAATTCAGATAAGCGGCGAATATCTACACAGAAGAGACAAGGTCTGTCAACGCTTTCGTGCGCTCTTGCCCTTGCGGGGAGCCGTCGCGGGCTCCACGGCGGCCCGTTCCCGCGGCGTGCGGCACAGCAGCCACAGGCCCGCGGCCATGAGCGGCAGGCAGAGCAGCTGGCCCATGGTCAGCCAGCCAAAGGCCAGGTAGCCCAGCTGGGCATCGGGCACGCGCACGAATTCCACGCCGAAGCGGAACACGGCGTAGAGCAGGGCGAAAAGACCGGAGACGGCGCCCGCCTTGCGCGGCCGGGCGGAGAAGATCCAGAGTACCACGAACAGCACCAGCCCTTCCAGCAGGCCTTCATAGAGCTGCGAGGGGTGGCGCGGCCAGGGCCCGCCGGTGGGGAAGACCATGGCCCAGGGCACGTCGCTGACCTTGCCCCAGAGCTCGCCGTTGATGAAGTTGCCCATGCGGCCCCAGAACAGGCCCTGCGGCACCAGCGGCGCGATGAAGTCCGAGACCTCGAGGAAGGACTTCTTGCGGGTGCGCGCGAAATACCAGAAGGCGCAGAGCACGCCCAGCAGGCCGCCGTGGAAGGACATGCCGCCGTTCCAGATGCGCAGGATCTCGCCGGGGTCGTCGATGTAGGCGGGCAGATCGTAGAAGAGCACATAGCCCAGGCGCGCGCCCAGGATGACGCCCAGCATGACGAAGGTCAGCAGGTCGTCCACATCCACGGTCTTCCAGCCGGAACCGGGACGGGAGGCCCGCCAGCGGGCCAGGCCCCAGCCCACGAAAAAGGCCAGCAAATACATGAGGCCGTACCAGCGCAGCTGCAGGGAGCCGATGCTGAAGGCCACGGGATCGATGGCAGGGAACTGCATCCGTCTTAGTCCAGGGGCTTGGCGTGGAAGGCGCCGCTGCGGCCGCCGTCCTTGAACAGCAGACGGACGCGGCTGATGACGATATCGCGCTGCACGGCCTTGCACATGTCATAGATGACGGCAGCGGCGGTCTGGGCGGCGATGATGGCTTCCATCTCCACGCCCGTGGGGCCGGTGGTGCGGGTCTCGGCCTCGATGCGCACGCTGGGCGGGGTGTCTCGCACCTCAAAACGCACGTCCACGAGGTTCAGGTTCAGGGGATGGCAGAGCGGGATCAGTTCCGAGGTGCGCTTGGCGGCCATGATGCCGCCCACCTTGGCGCAGGTCAGCACGTCGCCCTTGGGCAGGGCGCATTCCTTGAGCAGTTTCAGGGTATTGGGCGAAAGCTCCACGATGGCTTCGGCAATGGCCACACGCTGGGTGTCGGGCTTGGCGCCCACGTCCACCATGGTGATGTTGCCGTCCTTGTCCAGATGGGAAAAATTGTCCTGCATGAGGCGTATCCTTGCATTAAGAGTGTGCCTTGCTGTGTAGCGCATGGACAGGCGCAAGGCAAGGCGGCCGGGGCCTGCCGGGCAGGCCGGGAGCGGAAAATGGCGGGCCGGAAATTTTTTTGCAAAAAACACTTGCCAGGCAGGGGCAAATCCGCTACATACATTTCCGCGCCGAAGTGGTGGAATTGGTAGACACGCTAGGTTCAGGGTCTAGTTCTGGCAACGGAGTGGGAGTTCGACTCTCCCCTTCGGCACCAATGGAAAGCAAGGCTGGTAGAAATACCAGCCTTTTCCTGTTTCTGGGGCCGGGCAGTTTTTGTGCCGGTCAGGGATGACAGCCGGTGGCAGGCAGCAGCCTTGCCCCGGCTTTTTTCATGCCCTGTGTCTTCCTTGGAAACAGAAGACGGCGTGCTTGCCTGTTGCCGGCAGCATGGAAACAAAAAGACGCGCTCTTCCCGTGGAGGAAAGGGCGCGTCTTCTGTTTTGGCGTACGGAGCGGGAGCGGCACTGTGCACGACGGCTGCAGGCTCCCGGAAGGGCGGGGCTCAAAATTCCAGCTTTTCCAGCCGCAGGCAGCGTCCGGCCACCACAAGGAAGGCATCCCGTGCCTGTGCGGCCAGCATCTGGTTGGCCAGACCCAGGCCATCGTCGAAAACACGGGCCAGACGTTCCGCCCGTATGCCGCCGAGGCCGGTCTCGCCGGAGACCAGCACCCAGCGGCAGGGGAAGGCCCGCATGGTGTGCAGCAATTCGTCCACTTCTTCCGTGAGGCTGGTCTCGAAGGCCGCCGCATCCTGCGGATCGTCCAGCGCGAACAGGATGTTGCTCATCCAGAGGGTCACGCAGTCCAGCAAGATGGTGGGCACGGGGGCATCCGCGGCCTGTGCGGCCAGCAGGGGCGCCAGCTCCCGGCCCGGATGCCGGGGGCATTCCAGCGTGTGCCAGTGGGCGGGGCGGCGGCTGCGGTGGCGCCGGATGCGTTCGGCCATGGCAGGATCGTCTCCCAGGGGCCGGGCCGTGGCCAGATACCAGACAGGCCCCCGGGCCTTTGCCGAGACCAGGGCCTCGGCCAGCGCGCTCTTGCCGCTGCGAGTCCCGCCCAGGAACAGGGTCAGGTCAATATCTTCCATAGGGATTCCTCCTTCAGGGGGCGGTCGTCATGTCCTTACGGCAGGCAGCAGACCGCCAGCACGGCGCACTCTGTGGTCTCGATGAGGGCCCCGAAGACGTCCCCCGTGACGCCGCCGATGCGCTTGCGGGCCGCGGACAACAGCCAGAAGGCCACCAGTCCGGCCGCCAGCAGGCCGTAGAGGCCATGCCGTCCCATCACGAGACAGGCCGCAAGGCAGAGCCCGAGGGCCGTATAGGCGTAGCGGGGCTTCATGCCGTCGTGCATCATGGAGCCCAGACCGCCGGGCCGGGCCGAGGGCAGACGCATGCCCACGAAGACCTGGCAGCGGCCCAGCAGACCGGCCAGGCAGCAGGCCCCCAGCGCATGCAGGGGCGCCGTCCCGGCCAGTGCCGCCAGCGCCGCGACCTTGGTGGAAAGGACGAAGAACAGGGCCAGGGCGCCGAAGCTGCCCAGGCGGGAATCCTTCATGATGGTCAGACGGCGTTCGGGCGAGGTCTCCACCAGCAGGCCGTCGCCGCAGTCGGCGACCCCGTCCAGATGCAGCCCGCCGGTGATGACGGTCCAGACAAGGGCGGCCCCGATGCCGCAGAGCGCGGCGGGCAGGCCCAGCCGGGCAGCCAGCAGCAGGGCCAGAGCGGCCAGAGCGCCCACTAGCAGGCCCACGGCGGGCAGCCAGGCCACCACACCGGAGAGCGTGGGGGGCAGAGGGGCGGAGCCCACGGGGATACGGGTGAAGAAGGCCAGACCGGCGCGGAATGAGGTGATGATGGACATGCGGTATCGCCTTGCTGGAGGTTGAAGGAAAAAAGTCGTCGTCCTCAGATGCAGGCCACTGCCGCCGGCAGCAGGGAAGCCAGCGTCGCGAAGACCAGCAGGGAGCCCCACATAAGGCGCACGGCCTGCCGGATATGCCGGGCCGTGGCCAGCGGGGTGCCGTCGCCCAGCCAGGGATGATCGCGGTACAGGGGGCCGTACCAGGCCGGGCCGCCCAGCCGCAGGCCCAGGGCCCCGGCAAAGGCGGCTTCGCTCCAGGCGGAATTGGGGCTCTCGTGGGCATGGCGGTCGCGCCAGCCCACCCGGCGGCAGGCTCGGGCATCGAGGCCGGGCAGCAGGGCCGCGGCCAGCATGATGCAGGGCAGGGCCAGCCGCGCCGGGCACCAGTTGAGCACGTCGTCCAGGCGGGCGGCGGCTGTGCCGAAGCAGCGATAGGTCTCGTTGAGCTTGCCCCACATGGCATCCAGCACGTTGGCGGCACGGTGGCAGGCGGCCAGGGCAGCGGCCCCGGGCAGTCCGGCCAGCAGCAGGCCCGTTGCCGCCCAGAACAGGGTGGAAAGGATGCCGTCGGTCAGGTTCTCGCCCACGCTCTCCACGCAGGCCCGGGCCACGCCGTGGGCATCCAGCTGTTGCGGGTCGCGCCCCACCAGCATGGACACGGCCCGGCGGGCCGCCTCCAGATCGCCCTGTTCCAGCGGCAGGGCCACACGGCGGGCGTGTTCGTCCAGGCAGCGGGGCGCCAGACAGAGGGAGACCACGACCACACAGACGCTCCAGGCGGCCGCGCCGCCGAGCATCTCTCCGGCAAGCCGGACAGGCAGTGCCGCCAGCAGGCCCACCGGCAGGACCACGGCCAGACAGGCCGCCAGACCGGCCAGTGTCATGCGTGGCCCGTTGGGACCGCGGCGGAAGACTCGTTCCATGATGGCGGCCAGGGCCCCCATGCCGCAGACGGGATGGATGCGGGCCGGGGGTTCCCCCAGCAGACGGTCCAGCAGCAGGGCGGCGGGCAGGAGAAGGAAGGCGGACAGTGCGCTCATCGCCATGCTCCTGATGCCCCCGTGGCCGCTGCCGGCGAGATAGGGGAGAGCGTCGCCAGCGCAGCAGCGGCGCGGGAAGGGCTACAGCCGGACAGCGGCTGCTTCCGGGGCTGGGGGCGGAAAGAGATGCCGTTTTCCCCGTGCCGGAGGGCAGGGACAGGATAAAACGTGGGCCGGGAAGGCTGGGGGGCAGTGCTGCGCATGTGGGTTCCTTGCGTTTTTCCGGCCTTGGCCGGGCCGCCAGTCTGCGAAAAATCGGCTGCCTGCGCAAGGGGAGGGCAGGTGCCATCCCCTCTTGTCCGCCGCCATCCCGCGCGTCCAGCATATCTCCCGCAAAGGCGGCACCCGCCGGATGGCGCAGATCCCGTCATGGCACATGGCCGGACGCCCCCTGTGCCTGCTTGCGGGGCTGTTCCGCGGACGGCAGCCATTTCGTCCGCTGTCCGCAGGGCGGCGAGTGTTGCGTTTCCTCTGCCTGCAGGAGGGGCAACAGTCTCCGGGAGCCTGTGAGCGCTGCCTTTTATCATCCTGATTTTGTTTGTTAAAATAAAAAAATGGGAAAAATCGAAAAAAAAGCTTGCCAGCGGGGGGCGAATCCTGTAGACAGATTTTCGCGCCGAAGTGGTGGAATTGGTAGACACGCTAGGTTCAGGGTCTAGTTCTGGCAACG
>OODJ01000719.1_pt1 | contig 31065 bp, 29 predicted proteins | sample 1671611 | NCBI WGS metagenome assembly OODJ01 (sample SAMN06348174, study PRJEB24527) | human gut metagenome | biome: human gut; feature: ankylosing spondylitis patient; material: feces | host: Homo sapiens | place: China | collected 2015-10 | reverse complement strand
ATCCCCAGTAAACACTGGGGATGGAGTTGTATTGTCATAGGGGTTGGATGCTTACTTTAACTAATTTTTCTCCTAAGAGTGCAGAGTTTAAGGAAGGACAGTACGCAAATGAATGTAACTTTCACGTCATTGGTGAGTGTGATTATGTAGAACGTCATGATTCTGATTCTGAAGGAATAGTGAGTCTATCACCAGGTGGAATACAGAGATATTCTGTGTATATAAAGACAGAAGGTGATAAAGTGTATCGTGATATGGGATACCGTGTGGATATTATGGGTTGGTAGCATTAATAGGTGCAATGTGTAATAAATAATTAGTAATATGGTGAAAAGTGTTGAAACAGCAAAACAAGCGTTAGTAGATGAAGTAGAGCATGTTTCTTATACTAACGGAGATCCTTTGGGAAATGCAGGAAGTTACCGAAAGGTTCTTGAATATTTGTATCAGTGTGCAATCAATTCTTTGCCTCCAAGTGAAGTAGTAGAATGGATTTGTAATATCTATATAACTCATCAAACAGATGAGGAATATCGAGTGTTTCACGATAGAATTAATATTTTGGCTACAGCTTTCAATGACTTGAAAAATCTTGGTAAGCTTAAAAATAGTGTGACGATGAACAATATAAAATGATAGAACATGAAAAGATTAATTGTCATATTGGGGATGGTTCTTATGTCGGTTGCTGTAAAGGCTATTAGTTGGAGTTATTTTTATGATGGCTTATGGTCAGAATGGAGCCCTCGTTATTTTGCAAGGGCATCTGGTAATTGGCATGATTTTGTGATATATAATGCAAATGGTGGTAGTATTCATAATTATCTATTTCGTATAACTATTGATAATCCTGAAACATTACCAGATAAGAAGCAGAGAAAAGTGATGTTTAAAAACAAGCAATGGCTGGAGTTCACAGGAACAATAGAGTACTATATTTGTGATGATTATCCAACCGCTTACGATATATTTAAAAAGAATTGGCAGTGGATAGAATATAATTATTCTGATACAAGACCTGTAATTAAGGTGAAGAAAATAGTAACGATAAAAATTTCTCCCACTAAAGGTGATAAGATTGGAACATATAGTCTTTGGTGGGAAAATGTAGGTTTTGGTTTTAGTTTTGATTAGTATCGGACATGAAAAAGGAAAATATGAATAGAAGAGCATTTCTTAAAAACGCAACAAAACGAGTGTTGCCAATTTTAGGTTGCTTGATTCTGCCTTCATCTGTGGCTTGGGGTAGTGATGATGAACAATTAGCACCACAGACTTGTAATGGCTCATGTTATGGATTATGTACTACATCTTGTACAAATGGTTGTAAGTCTGGCTGTAAAGGGTGTCAAGGTGGCTGCCAGACGACATGCACAACCTCTTGTGGAAGTGGTTGCGGACAGGGATGCGCAAGTACGTGTCAGTCAGATTGTGGAATTATGTGTTCACAGACTTGTCAACAGAGTTGCAGCAACGAATGTATATATAATTGTGGCAATAACTGCTTATCAACTTGTACAGGAGGTTGCGGCCGTGGTTGTAGCGGTAATTGCCGTGGTGACTGTACAGGAACTTGCCGTGGAAGCTGTGGATTAGGATGCTCTAATGGTTGTTCTGGCGGTGTTGTATTTGTTAGTTATTAATAGTAAATGGAAAAGATCAGAACAAGTCGCAGTGAATGGCAATCAGGCATCGCCAAGAATATCACCTTCATCGTCACCAAGGATTGTCAATTGGCTTGTAAATACTGCTACCTCGTGGAAAAGAACACGAATGAGAGAATGTCCTGGGAGGTTGCTAAGCAAGCCATTGACTATGTGCTTGACCATGAGGACGAGATGAAGGAGGAGAGCGTGATATGGGACTTTATAGGCGGCGAACCCTTTCTGGAGATAGACCTTATCGACAAGATATGCGACTACCTCAAGGTGGAGATGTACCGCAGAAACCACCATTGGTTCAACTCCTATCGCTTCTCCTTCTCCACCAACGGCATCAATTACGGAACAGAAAAAGTACAGCGATTTATCCAAAAGAATCGACAACATCTCTCCATCGGAATCACTATCGATGGTACCAAGCAGAAACATGATCTCAACCGTATTTGGAAGACTCGGGATATGGAGAAAGGCATCATGCCCAGGCCTGAGGAAGAACGAGGGTCTTATGAGGATGTGGTAAAGAATATCCCTTTGTGGTTAGAACAGTTTCCTAATGCGAGTACCAAGGTGACTATCAGTAGTGCCGACATTCCTTATATCAAGGATAGTGTGTTGCATCTCTATTCGTTGGGTATTCATGAGGTGAATATCAACTGCGTATTTGAGAATGTATGGGAAGAAGGGGATGACAAACTCTTCGAGGAACAACTCATGCTGTTGGCGGATGCGATAATCGATGGTGGCTATTACGAAGACTATGCCTGTTCGTTCTTTTCTGAGCACATGGGCAAGCCGATGAACTGCCACTTGCAAAACCAGAACTGGTGCGGAGCAGGCAGAATGCTCGCCGTGGATGCGGAGGGTAACTTCTATCCCTGCACCCGATTTGCCCAGTATTCTCTACGTAGCAAGAAAGCATGGATTATCGGTAATATACATGATGGCATTGACCAGAATAAACTCAGACCTTTCTTGACCTTGGACCGTTGTACGCAGTCCACACAAGAGTGCATCGATTGTGAAGTGGCTGAAGGCTGTGCCTGGTGTCAGGGAGAGAACTATGATGCCGCCGATACACCGACCATCTACCAGCGTGCCACAGCCATCTGCAAGATGCACAAGGCAAGGGTACACGCTAACAACTATTATTGGAACAAACTTTATCGTAAAATAGAGAAAGCATGATACAATACATTGTGATATTATTGGATGATACCTCGGTGCCATTTTGCCATTATCCGAACAAAAAACAGGAGCGTAGGCTGATGCCTTTGGATACCTTGAAGGCAGGCATTCTCTATGCGATGAAGGAAAACCTCAATGTGCAGTTTGTCTATCCCTCTTACCCTCTTCCTGTGGGTTACGAGGAGGTAATAGAGAGCATTGACCATGTGAAGATAAAGCCTTTGGTTGTATCTGATGGTGCGGATGTTGTGGTGTTGGATGGTATGGAAGAAGCTGAGCTACTCGTAAGAAAAGGTGCGAAGTATGCCACTTCTTATGTATTGAGAATAGACAAAGATTCTTTGTTCGCCCAGTCGGACACCATCTTGTCCATATTAGATAAAGTGGCTCGTTTGAATGTCGTTCTAACGGACTTAGACCGCTTTTCGAATGACGACTTTGTCTCTTACCGAGAATGGCTTCAAATGCTCAGCAAGGCAGTAGTGAATCTCTATGTGGAAGGAAAGTCTCCACAGCTCAATTTACTTACCGACCGCATGATGCTCGATGGGATGAACAACTGTGGGGCAGGGGATACATGTCTCACCTTGGCTCCAGATGGCAACTTCTATGTGTGCCCCGCCTTCTATCTTTCGGAAGATGGATATTCGGTGGGAAGTCTGCACGATGGACTGGATGTGAGGAATCCGCAGCTCTATAGGCTTGACCATGCACCCATCTGTCGCCATTGTGATGCTTACCAGTGCAAGCGTTGCATCTGGTTGAACCGCAAGCTGACGTTGGAGGTGAACACCCCGAGCCATGAGCAGTGTGTAGTGGCGCATTTGGAGCGGAATGAGAGCCGTAACTTGATGCAGACTTTGCGCAGGTATGGCGAGTTCCTTCCCGACAAGGAGGAAATCAAGGAAATTTCTTATCTTGACCCTTATGATATGAGGAATGAGTGGAACAATCAATAACTATTAAAGATATAACTGTATATGGCAATAAGAAAAGTGGTAGGTCAAGTGACCATAGAAGAAAGAAATGAAATCCAGCAACTCTTTGAGCGTCGTAACGGATTGAATGAGCTTGCTAAGATCCTAACCGCAGACAACCATGAGCTCTATGAGAAACTGGTCAAGGATATGGGCGAGACAGGTACAAAATTCCAAAACTGGTGGGAACGCATGGGCGAGAAATACCAATGGGAGAGCATTGACGGCGGCAACTGGGAAATCAACTTCGATACATGTGAAATTTATTTAGTGGGAGGAAACGCATGATGACAAACCATTTGTTAATGATAGGAACATCCGAACTGTTGCTTATCGCAGCCTTGGTACTTCTGCTCTTTGGTGGAAAGAAATTGCCAGAGATGATGAAGGGCTTGGGACAAGGTGTGCGCAGCTTCAAGGACGGAATGAGAGAAGTGACAGAACCTGAGGACGACAATGCTGCAAAGCAAACAACTTCATCTGCTGGCAAGCATGATGATGCAAAAACACAGCCAAAGGATGCCCATCAGGAAGATTCTTCTATAAACGAGAATGATGGAAAAGGAGAATAATCAGAACCCACTGATGACATTCGGAGAGCATCTTGAGGTATTCCGCAAGATGCTTTTCCGTATTTTAGCTGTGGTGATAATCATAGCTATCGTTATATTCTGTGCCAAGGACACGACCTTTTCATTATTGCTGGCACCGAGCGGCAGCGACTTTTCTACCTATCAAGTGATAGAATGGTTGGCGAGAGAAATAGGGATAGATTTTCATTTTGAGCCGTACCATGTGCAACTAATCAATACGGAACTGTCTAGCCAGTTTATGACGCATGTCTCTACTTCCTTCTATCTTGCTTTGCTGTTCTCCCTTCCGTATGTAGTGATAGAGCTGTACCGCTTTATAGCTCCTGCTCTCTATGAGAATGAGCGTAGATATTCGGTGTCTGTAGCCGTGGCGGTGTACCTGCTCTTTATGTTAGGTGTGCTTATGAGTTATTATGTGCTGTTTCCTTTCGCATTGCGTTTTCTGGGGACTTATCAGGTGGCGGAAAGTGTAATGAACCAGATTAATCTTTCTTCCTATATCTCAACATTTATTACTTTGACGTTGATGATGGGCTTGGTCTTTCAAATACCAGTGTTGTCGTTCTTTTTAGCCAAGTTAGGTATGCTTCAGGCAGGCTTTATGAAGCAATACCGCCGCCATGCTTTTGTAGTGATAGCCATCATCGCCGCCATTATTACTCCTCCTGACCTCTTCACTTGTTGTATGGTCACGCTTCCAATGTATGGACTTTATGAATTGAGTATACTGATAGTGAGGAGGGTAGAAAGATAGTTGCTTGTTGAATTTGCAATGAAAGGATTTGCTAAATTCTTGTTACTTAGTTTTATATGCCATTACAACTTTAGTGTTACAGCTTTTATGTAGTGGCAAATATACGAAAAAATAGTGAGATAACGTGCGGAATCTATCTTTTTTAGATACATTCCGCACGTTTAAAGCACATTTTTTTTGTTTATATTCTCTTTGACCACAGATTTATGAATCTGTCGTAGATGATGTAGCCTTCATTGGTTCTATATACCAATTCCTTGTCTTCCATATTCTCAATTTCCTGCCATTTTGTTTGCTCGTTTCATTTTCTTTTTGTATTTTTGCCCCTCTAAACATTATATATACTATTAACTTGATAAAATGATACGACTTATGGGCAATATAAAGACGATATTGGCAGGCTTGTCCTTGACGATGGCTGTGGGGATGCCGGCAGTGGCGAGTGATGAACTTACAATGGTGGTAGGTACCTATACCGACCAGAGTACTTCGGATGGAATGTATGTTTATCGTTTCAACCAACGTACAGGGAAATCGCAATTGCTGGGCGATGTGCAGGCAGGCAATCCTTCGTTCCTCATGATGAATCATGATGCAAATCGACTTTATGCCGTGAGCGAATATGATGATGGGCGACAAGGACTCGGGGCTTTCGTTCTCAACAGAAAAGAGGGAGCGATGACTCCGCTTGGGTATCAGAAGTGTGGAACGAAGGCTACTCGACAGGAAAACAAGATGCCTGGTGCTGCACCATGCAATGTGATGCTGTATGGCGGACATGTGGTGACATCCAATTACAATGGGGGTGATATTTCCGTATTCCCAATCAAGGAAGATGGAAGTGTGGCACCAGAATCGCAATATTTCGATATGAATCGAGAGGGGAGTGGCGTGGTATCGCATATCCATTGCTGCCAGATGACTCCTGATTATCAATATATGCTTGCCAATGATTTGGGGAACGACTGTATCTGGCGCTTCCAAGTAAATGATGGCAAGGAATTCTTATCTAATCCTGTTCTTGCCTATCAGGCACCCAAAGGAACGGGACCACGCCATCTTGTGTTCAACCCAAAAGGCAATGTGGCTTACCTTATTGGCGAACTGGATGGCACGGTAACCGTATTGGAATATAACAAGGGCACATTGCAGGAGTTGCAGCGCATACAGGCTTCAAAGACCCGTACACTTGGAAGTGCTGATATTCATCTGTCTCCTGACGGTCGCTTCCTTTATGCTTCCCATCGGTTAACCGATGAGGGCATCTCGGTATTTGCCGTAGATAAGAAATCGGGGCTGCTCACAAAGATAGGATTCCAACCCACAGCTGCCCATCCTCGCAACTTCGCCATTACGCCTAACGGCCAGTTCATGCTTGTGGCGTGCCGTGACAGCCATGTGATTCAAGTTTTCAAGCTCAATAAGAAAACAGGAATGATGGTTGATACGAAGCAGGATATAAAGGTTGGAAAACCTGTGTACGTGCAGTTCGCAAATTAGTCTATCACATTGCATAGTTGGTTGATGGCTGCATCAAAAGTGGTGAGGTCTTTGGCTCGCTTTCTGATGGCTGTCTTGTAATTATAGATGGTTTGCGTAGAATAGAACAGGAGGGTGGCCAGTTCTTGGCCATCCGTAATTCCTAGTCGCATCAGTGCATAGATACGCAGTTCCTTGGTGAGACTGTTAGGGGCAGGGAGAACAATCTGCTTGTCTGGTAACAGCAGTTGGTTGAACTCTTCCACGAAATTCGGATACAAGTCAATGAATGCCTTGTCGAAGCGAATATAGAAGTTGGCTGCCTCTTCTTCTGCCAGCTTGTAGCTGTTGATGGCAGTCAGAAGATCGGCAGTTTGTTTTGCCTTGATTTTGCGGCTTACCAATTTGCGATAATCATCCAGTTTCTTGATATATACGGCACTGATGTCCAGGAATAAATGCATATAGGTCTCTCTTCGCTTATTGGTGTTGAGCAGCTTCTGGTTCAGTTCGTCCAAGAGTGTATTCTGGCTTTTTATCTCCCTACGGCTCTTGGCCAGACGCTTGTTCATCTTGAATGCAAAGAAAGCCATGGCAAGGAATCCTAGCGACAGGATACTCACGATGACGAGGGATGCTGTTACAATGCGGTTTTTGCGTACTTCTGCCTGATGGTTCGTTTCTGTGATAAGGGGAAGTATGCGGGAAATCTCAACCATGCGGAGACGGTTGTTGTAGAATTGGGCATCCTCCATGGAGCAATAGATGTATTTGGAAGCCCTCTTTGCATAGGAGGCATCCTTATTATATAGATAGGTGGAAAGTTCCTGAAGGGCAAGATTCTCCTTCAGGGGACATATCTGGTCTGAGATGGCTGCCTCTACAATATACTTCTCATATAAATCCTTTTGGTCGGTATCATAATAATAGCGGGCAATGCAATAAGCCGATGAGGCATGCACACGACTGTTTAGGGGACTGGCTGAAAGCGCCTTCATGTAGAACTGAAGCATCTTTTTGCTTGTGCGCTGCTTTATATATTCAAATTCTCCTGAAAGATAGTAATAAAGAGCGGATTCCTTGTTGCCGATATGCTCAAGAGTCTTGCCTAAATAAAAACGTTTTTTGGCTTCTAATCCTTCTTGAAACTCCGACTTGTTGCAGAAAGTTCCCCAGTAGCTGTATACCCAAGTCAAGGTATAATAATAGTATTGCAATAACTTAGGAGATATTTTCTCCACATCCATTGCGAGCATTAAGTCTTCTGCCTGGCTGTAGAAACCGCCTGTTGACAGCACTGCCGCGCGATTGATTTTATTCAGGTTGATGAAATAATCATCCTGAAGTTGTACTGCCAGCTGGTAGCCCTTCTTGGCGTATGTCATGGCAGAGTCGTAACGGTAGGTATAATACTCTCTGTAGATCTGGTTATAGAGCCTAAGCTGGTTGTGCTTGTCGGAAGTCATGTATAGTTGCTTTTTGAGTCTTAGCAGTTTCGCTTCTTTTCTTTGGGTAAACTTGCTTCGCTGAGCGATGTAACTGTCTAAACGATGGAACAGCTGTTCCTCGTTTACGGAAGAAGCATTTGCCATTAATGGCATAAACATCATTAAGAACCACAATACTACTTTCATAACTATCTTTTTAATTGTTATTGTTACTATCTGATAGGCTATTAGAGTGCCTTATAATTGTATTTTTCTGCAAAGATACTACATTTATTCCTCTTTTTACCATCTACTCTATTAAAAAGTATTAATATCTTTGATAGCTTGATTATTAGAAGGTTATAGACTTAATAAACCTAATATTTATCTACTCATAACCTACACATGATGCCAATGTCTGAAAAATCTCCTTAACTTTGCAACCGCAATCGAATCGCATTCGGTGGCAAGTGAAATCATGTAAAACTAAGAATAAACAACTGTAAGATTATGAACTTAAGAATCCGTACATTTTCTATGGCTTTGGTAGCGATGTCTGCTGCAAGCCAAGTGTATGCCCTTCCTTCTGACGAATCTGAAAACAAGGAGAAAAAGGAAGAGCGTAATGTGATGCTCAACGCATCTGATGCCAACAAGCCTCGTGAAATCCAGATAGGATTGCCAAGCGAGGATGTAACCGTATATGAAAACGGTCTTCCAGCCGTTTACTCTTCTTCCGTACACAGACTGTCTGCCCATTGGCGTAGCGATGCCTCACTGAAAGGTACCGACTTGATGACTCCATCTGAGTCTGCCATTGCTACAGGTAATATTGCATACGCAGTTTCTTCTTTCAGCGAGTTGGGACAGAAAGAGTTCAAAGGCAAGCTCAACTATAAGGCAAACTATTTTGGTATGCAGAATGTAGACCTCAACCTGTCTGGTGGAATCGGTGACAATTGGCTTTATACTGCCAGTATGTATCAGAATTTCGATCCAGGTAGTTTCAAGCTTCGCTTTACTGATTATGCCGACCGTACCCAACTTTATCATTTCGGCATCACTCGCATCTTGAATGATGGAAAGGGACGTATCTCCTTATTATATAAGTATTCCAACAGCAAGAATCCTGGCAATTTTGCCAATGCAGCCCCGTTTATCTATTCAGGCGACGGCAGTATCAAGAAGATTGATGGCTTTGACCCGGGTATGGACTCATACGTGCAGCGTCAAGGTTCTTTCCAATACTTGAATACAAAGTCAGGAAAGATGGAGACATGGAATATGAGCGATGGCAGTGAGAATCATGCCAACGAAATTGCCCTCATCAGCCAGTATCAGTTTGATAATGGATGGTTGTGGAAATTCAACGCCAAGTATATGAATGCTCCACGTGCCAATTATGTAGATTACGGAGGAAGTACCATCTCTCAGGTGAGCGAGGCTGATGGCTATCAGCTTTCTGATGGGTCTGCCTACAGTGGCTATATAGAAGGCCGTCGCACCTGGTTGCATGTTGGTAAGGTGAGCAATGCGCTTTTGACTACCGAAATCTCTAAGCAGTTGAACAACCATAAGTTAATGATTGGTTTAAACGAGTGGTATTACCATCTCAATTACTATTCGTCTTCGTTCCAGTGGGCAGGCACCGTAGAAGCTTATCCACGCACATTGAGCCAGATGTATGTCAATCCGCTTGATCCTACACAGACAGCTCATCGTTCTGAGACTTTCGGTTATAATGAGTTGAGTCCTGAATACACCAAGGGATCAGAGAACAAGTTGGCACTCTACTTTACCGACGAATGGAAGGTAAGTCCTAAGTTCAAGGTGTTCTATGGTGGTAGATTGGAGTACTGCCGCATGTCTGCCGAGCAGATTTCTACTCCACGTTTCTCAGGATTCCATATGGGTAACTATCATACATACGCCACTGCTGCTGATGGTTCTGTTGTTGCTACCGAGCACAGCATCGGAGCAAAGAACGTAACCAAGGATAAATTGAATTATGCAGCCACCTTGCAGTTGACGTATAACCTTACCCGCCAGTTTGGTTTGACAGCCGATGCTACCATCGCCACCCGTTTCCCACGCATCAGCGAGTATTCAGGAACAGGACCTACCGAGGAGCAGTATAAGCGAGTAACCATTCCATTGATTCGTGGTGGTATTTTCTACAAGAACGATTGGATTGACCTTTCTTCAATGGTGACCTACATTTCAAAATCGAACAATATCGACCAGCAGAATCTTACCAAGCCTGGCACTACAGAGGGCAAGACCGTATTGCTCATCTATAATATCCAGACTTTGGGTTGGACAACCTCGGCAGAAATCAATCCGTTCAAGAACTTCCACATGCATGCACTCTTCACTTATCAGAAGCCGGTGTATAAGAACTATAATGCGAGCGTAACGTTCAGTGACGGTCAGTCTATGGGTGTGAATGCCAATAATATGATTGTCAAGGAGATTCCTCAGGTTCTTATCGAGTTGGACCCTAAGTATGATATCACCAAGAATCTGAATGCCTGGTTGAGCTTCCGTTACTTCGGTAAGACCTATGCCAACCTTCAGGAGGCACTCTATTTCAATGGTCACTGGGAGACTTTCGGCGGAATCAACTGGAATGTGAACAAGAAACTGAGCCTTGGCGTGAGTGTCATCAATATCTTTAACGAGAAGGGTGCCAAGGGTACCATTAGCGGCTCTGAGCTGATTACCAAGCAGGAAGCTGGCAAATATGACGGCAAGTACATGAGTGGCAGCTATCTCCGTCCGTTCACGGTGGAATTCTCTGCAGGAATCAAATTCTAAGATAATAACGAAAGAATTATAGCGTTTAATTATAACAAAGCAATCACATAAAAACCAAAGAACGATGAAAAAGGTATTTATGATTATCGCAGCGATGTGCATGACATCTATCATGGCATCTGCTCAAAAGACCATCCGAGTGTCAACCGACAAGACCGACCTCGTGATGCAGGTTTCTCCTAAGGGTCGCCTCTACCAAGTGTATCTGGGTGACAAGTTGAAGAATCCTTCAGATTACAATCATCTGAAGTGGGATGTATATGCGGCTTCTGATGGTTCCGTCTGCCAGCGAGGTCATGAGGTTTATGCAACCTCTGGTGCTGAAGATTTCTTCGAGCCGGCAGTGGCAGTGACCCATGCCGATGGTAACATGACCACCTATTTGTATTATCAGTCTTCTGAAGAAAAGGCTATCAGTGGAGGTGTTGAGACCATCATCACTCTTAAGGACAAGGTGTATCCGCTGACCGTGAAGCTCCACTATGCAGCTTATCCTAAGGAGAACGTCATCAAGGCATGGAGCGAAATCTCTCATAAGGAGAAAGCTCCGGTTACGCTTTGGAGATATAGCTCTACAATGCTTTATTTCAAGGCAAACAAGTATTTCGTAACCAATTATCATAGCGACTGGGCTAAGGAAGGACAGCCAGAGACTTGCCAGTTGACTGCTGGTAAGAAGATTGTTGATACCAAGTTGGGTACCCGTGCAGCCATGCAGGAGGAGCCTTTCTTTGAACTGGGATTCGATGAGCCTGCCAAGGAGAATGAGGGCAAGGTGATGCTTGGAACCATCGGATGGCCTGGCAACTTCCGCTTTACCTTCGAGGTAGATAACGTGGGAGCCCTTCGTGTTATCCCTGCCATCAATCCATACGCCTCTAACTATAAACTGAAGGCTGGTGAGACGTTCACTACCCCTGAGTTTATCTTTGCCATGAGCGATAATGGTATCGGTGAGGCTTCCCGTAATTTGCACAATTGGGCTCGCCAGTATCAGGTAAACATGGGTATGGAAGATCGCCTTACGCTCTTGAACAACTGGGAGAATACCGGATTCGACTTCAACCAGCAGAGTCTTGCTGAGTTGATGAAGGATGCCAAGGACCTGGGTGTAGATATGTTCTTGCTTGATGATGGTTGGTTTGCCAACAAGTATCCTCGCAAGGACGACCATGCAGGTCTCGGCGACTGGGAGGCTACCAAGAGCAAGCTGCCTGATGGAATATCAGGATTGGTTAGAGATGCCAAAAAGGCTGGTGTAAAGTTTGGTATTTGGATTGAGCCTGAGATGGTGAATCCTAAGAGTGAACTCTTTGAGAAGCATCCCGACTGGGTGATTATGCAGCCAAAGCGTGATACCTATTATTACCGCAACCAGCTGGTACTTGATATCAGTAATCCTAAGGTACAGGATTATGTGTTCGGCATCGTGGATCGTATCATGACGGAGAATCCGGATGTGGCTTACTTCAAGTGGGACTGCAACAGTGTGATAACCAATATCTATTCTCCATATCATAAGGAGAATCAGGGTAATTTCTATATCGATCATGTCCGTGGTATCTACAAGGTGCTTACCCGTATTCATAACAAGTATCCTAAGTTGCCGATGATGCTTTGCTCTGGTGGTGGTGGCAGAATGGATTATGAGATGCTTAAGTATTTCACCGAGTTCTGGTGTTCAGACGATACGGATCCATACGAGCGCCTCTACATCCAGTGGAGCCTGTCGAAGTTCTTCCCAGCCAAGACCATGGGCTCGCATGTAACCAATTGGAACAAGAATACCAGTGTGAAGTTCCGCACCGATGTTTGCAGTTCATGTAAGTTGGGCTTTGATATCGACCTCAAGTCACTTTCAGGTGATGACTACAAGTTTGTGCAGAATGCTGTCAAGAACTACGATAGCATGAAGCCTATGATTCTCGAGGGCGACCAGTATCGCCTGGTTTCTCCTTACGAAGGCAACCATTGTGCCATTAACTATGTAAGTAAGGACAAGCAGCGTGCCGTTCTCTTTGCATACGACTTGCATCCACGCTACAAGGAGCCTGTGATGAATGTGAAGATGCAGGGATTGGATGCCGATAAGGTTTATACCGTAAAGGAGACCAATCTGATGCCTGGCAAGGAATCTGATTTGGAGTGCAATGGCAAGCAGTACAGCGGTGACTATCTGATGAAAGTCGGCTTGAATGTATTCAGCCAGACCGATGGAACCAGCCATGTATTGGTATTAGAATAACGTATCAACTATTCATAATAAAAACGAAAAGCAGCAAAGTCTATAATAGGCTTGCTGCTTTTTTTTAGGTATCTGTATCTTTTTTCCCTAATGATTTTACTTGTTTAGCGGTCTTGCCACAAACTCAGTATGAAGGGTCTCCATCGGATGCTCCTTCAGATTGATGAGGATGTTTGGCGTATTGCCGTTGGCGATGATTACCTTGATGCCGGCATTGGCTACATCGTGGGCGGTCTTTACTTTAGAAGTCATACCGCCTCTGCCGTGACGGCTCTTGCTGGCAAGGATATACTCACTGATGTCACGGTCGTAATAAACCGATGGGATGATGCGGGTGGTAGGCTCGCTTGGGTCACCATTGTAGATGCCATCCACATTACTTAATAGAATCAATGTGTCGGCATTCATCATCTTGGCAATCAAGCCAGACAACTCATCGTTATCCGTAAACATCAGCTCGGTGATGCACACGGTATCGTTCTCGTTGACGATAGGGAGTACGTTGTTTTCCAGCATCACCTGCATGCAGGCCTCCTGGTTCTTATACTGCTCTTCGGCACCGAAATTCTCCTTCATGGTCAATACCTGACCTATTTTTATTTTATATTCACGGAAAAGGTTGTAATAGAGACCTACGAGTTTCACCTGTCCGATGGCAGAGAACAGCTGGCGTTGCTCCACGCTGTCCAAATGATGGTCAACATGCAGTTCGGCTCTTCCGGCAGCCACGGCTCCAGAAGAAACCAGAATCACCTCATAGTCGTGCTTTCTGAGCCAGACAATCTGATCAACAATCGCCGACATTCTCGTTACATCCAGTTTTCCGTCTTCTCGGGTCAGCACGTTGCTGCCCACCTTTACTACGATTCTTTTTCCCATTTTATGCCGATATTTATTTGGAGCAAGGAATCTGTTGTTTAAAATTCCTTGCCCCTTCAATCATTATTTCTTTTTATTGTCTTTTTCTCGAATCTCTACTCTTCGAATCTTGCCGGAGATGGTCTTTGGCAGTTCATCTACGAATTCGATGATGCGAGGATATTTATAAGGGGCAGTCTCGTGCTTCACATGATCCTGCAACTTCTTGATGAGGTCTGGACCTGCCATACTCTTGTATTCATCCTTCAGTACGACGGTTGCCTTGACTACCATGCCTCGGATAGGGTCTGGCACACCGGTGATGGCGCACTCTACTACGGCTGGGTGAGTCATCAGGGCATTCTCTACCTCGAAAGGACCGATGCGGTAGCCAGAACTCTTGATCACGTCATCGATTCTGCCCTCAAACCAGAAGTAGCCTTCCTCATCACGCCAGGCCATATCGCCCGTATGATAGTAACCATCATGCCAAACCGATTGGGTCTGCTTTTCATCGCGATAGTAATATTTGAAGAGACCGATAGGCTTGTCATCGCCGATGCGGATGCAAATCTCACCCTTTTCACCATCCTCGCATTCAGTCATGTCTGGGCGGAGGATGTGAACATCATATTGTGGATTTGGCTTGCCCATGCTGCCTGGCTTTGGCTTGATCCAAGGGAAGGTTCCCAATGTCATGGTGGTCTCGGTCTGTCCGAAACCCTCGTAAATCTGAACGCCCGTCAGCTTCTGGAAGGTCTCTGCCACGGATGGGTTCATAGCCTCGCCCGCTGTGGTGCAGTATTCAAGACTGCTGAGGTCATACTTAGAGAAATCCTCCTGAATCATGAAGCGATAGATGGTAGGAGGGGCACAGAAAGAGGTGATGTGATACTTCTCAATCTGTCGCATAATCTTATCTGCCGTAAACTTCTCGTGGTCGAAAACGAAGACGGTTGCTCCGGCAAACCATTGTCCGTAGAGCTTGCCCCATACAGCCTTGCCCCAACCGGTATCGGCTACGGTGAGATGGATGGAGTTCTCGTGTAGATTGTGCCAATATACACCTGTGGTCAGATGGCCGAGGGCATAGAGGTAATCGTGTGCCACCATCTTTGGCTCGCCTGTGGTTCCCGATGTGAAGTACATCAGCAGGGTATCTTCGTTAGAGTTTACATGTTCAGGGCGAACGAAAGGAGCGCATTCGTTCCATTCCTTCATCCAGTCGTGGAAACCTTCCGGAATATCCGGACCGATACTAATCAAAGTCTTTACAGAAGGACTCTCTGGCATTGCCTCTTTAATTTGCTCCACCACGTAATCATCGCCGCAGCAGATGATGGCCTTCACGCTTGCCGCATTGTTGCGGTAAACGATGTCGTGCTTGGTAAGCATGTGGGTGGCAGGGATGGCTACGGCGCCCAACTTGTGGAGACCGAGCATGGCAAGCCACCACTGATAGTGACGCTTCAGAATGAGCATCACCTTATCATCGTGACCGATACCGAGACTCTGGAAGTAAACGGCAGCCTTATCGCTCTGCTCCTTCAAGTCCTTGTATGTAAAACGGATTTCTTCACCTCGTTCGCTTGCCCAAAGCAGCGCCACGTGGTCTGGTTTGATCTTTGCCCATTCGTCCATCACGTCGTAGGCAAAGTTGAAATCTTCTGGTATGATAAACTCCAGATGCTCCTTGAAGTCTTGCTCTGAAGTGAATTTTGTCTGTTTAAGAAATCTCTCAATCATAGTTACTCTTCTAAATAATGATATAAGGAAACTTAAATGATGATGCAAAGGAACTTGGCTGGCTCATTGTTGAGTGAGCGGAAGCAATGCGATTTTCTACTGTCAAAGTAGATGCTGTCGCCCGGGTTCAGCACCATCACTTTCTCTTCGATGGTAACTTCGAGCTGTCCCTCTATCACATAATCATATTCCTGTCCATCGTGTCCGTTTTTGTTTGGCTTCTTGTCGCCTGGCAACGGATCCACCTGTACCATGAACGGATTTACCTTTCTGTCCTTGAACCCTACGGCAAGGCTCTGGTATTTATACTGGTTGTTGCGGTCTATCTCCGGTCCCTGTCCCTTGCGGGTTACGTAATATCCCTTCATGCGAGGTTCTTCGCCGAAGAGCAATACGTCGAGATCGATGCCGTATCGCTTGGAAATCTTTGAAAGTCGATACACAGAAGGATCTGCTTCTCCTGATTCAATCTTGAGATAATGGTCAAGACTGATTTCGCAAAGTTCAGCCACCTCCTCTGCTGGAATGTTGAGAACCTCGCGTAGACCTTTCAGTCTTTCACCGATTTGCTTAATTGCTTCATCCATAAAAATCTCTTTTTTATTGTTTGTCTAATTTGTCAAACTGCTACGAAAAGTAGAAGTTGACATGTTGGCGCAAAGGTACGAAAAATATTCTGAATCTCACACATTCATGCCATTTTTTTCTAATATAGAAATACAATAAAAAGAAAATGCCGCACAAATAATTAAATTTGTGCAGCATCCCCTTCGGTTTCTTCCCAGATTTTCATCAGAGAGAAGTCTTCTTGTTTCGTCATTTTTTAAGAGAAGTCTTTTATCTTTTTCCTGCCAGCAAACCATTAATCACTGCACTGGTGAAACCGCCCTGTTCCATGGTGTTCAAGCCCTTGATGGTACAGCCGTCTGGAGTGGTAACCTTGTCAATGGCAGCCTCTGGATGCTCGCCTGTAGCTTGGAGAAGCTCTACGGCTCCCTTTATGGTCTGGAGCACAATCTTCTGGGCATCCTTTGCCTTGAATCCCATTTCTATGCCGCCTTCCACATTGGCTCTTACATAGCGCATGGCGTAAGCGATGGCACACGACATAGCGGTAGCTGCTGGGAAGAGACGTTCTTCCATGATGAGACTTTCGCCCAATTCATCGAAGATTTCTGTAATCTGCTGGATTTCTGTAGCAGATGCATCTACAGGAGTGATGAAGGTCATCGACTGCTTGTAGGCGATGGCGATGTTTGGCATCACGAGGAAGAAGGTTGGGGTGATACCATCCTTGTCCAGCCACTCCTTGATGTTGGCTGATGGCACACCGGCTGCAACGATCACGAGTTTCTGACTCTTGTAGTTGAGTGCATCCTTGATTCCTTTCAATGTCTTCTCCACGCACCATGGCTTTACTACCACGCATACGATGTCTGCGCCGTGGCAAGCCAACTGGTTGTCGAGGGTTACGCTGGCTCCTTCGCTTGCGAAGTGATCCAATACAGGTTGGTTATGGTCAGATACCGTAATATCTGATGGAGTGAACTTCTCGCTCTGCAAGAGTCCTTCAGCCATGGCACCGCCCATAGCACCTGCTCCGATAATTGTTATTTTCATTGTCGTCTTATAGTTAAAATGCAATTACGGTGCAAAGATACTACTTTTATCAGAAAAAAGAGCAGTTTTATAGACGATTTTTTAAGAAAGTACGCTTGTTTACTGACGATTTTTTAAGAAATTCGCTAGTTTACTCCCATTCTGGAAGTATCCACGTCCTTGGTTCTCTTCTCCTTGTACTTACCTATCTTATAGATGATGGAGATGAAACTATGTAAATGATATTCTAGAAATAGACAATCAAGAAGAAACACCTATATAATGGGAAAGAAGAGATTGAAAATTTTCCCTTAAGAGATATTTTCGCTATATCTTAATCTGTAAAGTTATATCACGGCTCGGTTGTTCTGGCAATGCGCCTGAAGGAGTTCCTTCGGCATGAGCGTAGGCCAAGGGATGGAAAATTTCTGAGTTATGCGACAAATTGCTTGCGAAATGTAGGAAAATAAGTGAAAATACCATGAACATATTAAGGAGATGGTGTCGCATCGTAACCTTTTTGATGGGTTTTCTGTCTAATATCTAGACAGCAGTGTCAAGTATTTAGACAGGTCCTTTTATGGACTTTCTTTCTATATATTCTGATAATCAGTCGTTTATGTTTTTGGCATAGCCGTTGCCTTGCTATTTTGCAACAAATAAGAATAGTAACAACATAAAGAATAGTAAGAAAATGAAAAGACTTGCGTTAGTAGCATCCTTCTGTGGCATTACTATAACACAGATGATGGCACAGAACATCAATGGTGAACAGATTTCCGACACGACCCTATTTGATAAGTTCTCTAAAGAACTTGGCGAAGTGGTGGTGAAAGCTCATCTTCCTCAATATAAGAAGACCCACGAAGGACTGCTGACCAATGTGGCTGGAACCGTGCTTAGCAAGATGGGTACGGCAGAAGATGTATTGAAGCATGTGCCGAGCATCGTGAAGAAGAAAGATGGATATGAGGTGGTCGGCAAGGGTACACCTATTATATATATCAACGGCAGGAAGATGCAAGACATCAGTGAGTTGGATAACATTAAATCTTCTGACATCAAGAGTGTGGAAGTCATCCAGAATCCTGGAGCCACCTACGATGCTTCGGTAAATGCGGTAATCAAAATCAAGACCATCAAGAAGAAAGGCGAAGGTTTCGGCTTTGATACTCGCTCTGTGTATTGGTACAATAAGCACGACAATACCATCCAACAGGTTAACATGAACTATCGTCATAATGGACTGAATCTCTTTGCCACTTATAAGTTCTCTGATGCAACATGGATGCAAAAGGCCACCTACGAGCAGACTGTACATGTTGATACGCTTTGGCAACAGCATAACAACAACGAAGTAACAGGTCGCATAGAATCTCACCATCTTATCAGTGGTTTTAGCTATGATTTCAATGCCAATCATTCCATTGGTGCGAGATACACCTTGACCTCGCCTGGCTATTCTCGCTCAAAAGATTTTTTCGATAGTCAGGTAACTGCCGATGGTAAGTTTTACGACTATATCAAAACCGATGGTCTGACGGTCGACAAGAACAACCCTAGCCATCAATTGAATGCCTACTACAACGGCATTTGGGGCAAGACCACTATTGACCTGAATACCGACCTCTATTTCAGTACAAACAGGGCTTATGCCTATAGCGATGAACAGAGCCAGGAGCACGATTCTCGTAACATCAACTCCAAGAATCGTGTAAGCAACAAGATGGTAGCCACCAAACTCGTAATTACCTCTCCTCTCTTAGGAGGTAATCTCTCCTATGGAGCTGAGTATACCCATACCCGTCGCAACGATGACTACGAAGTGAACCGCACCGACCTCCTCGCCAACTCTTATAGCAAGTTGGAGGAGCAGACGGCAAGTCCATTCATCCAATATGCGCGCCTCACCCCGATAGGAAACATCACGGCAGGATTGCGATACGAGTATGTAAGATTCAAGTATTATGATGCAGGCATCTATCAGCCCGAGCAGAGTCGCTCCTTCCGCAACCTCTTTCCTACCATCAGCTATGGTGCGAAGATAGGTAAGGTAATGGCACAGTTGAGCTATTCGGTAAAGACCTCTCGTCCTTCATATAGTCAACTGAGCAACAATGTATCTTATATGAATCGATTTACTCGCCAGACTGGTAATCCTTATCTTGACAACGAAACCAATCACAGAGTGGAATTATCGGGTGTATGGAAGTTCATCCAGTTTATGGTCAACTACAAGGACTCTCGCAATGCCATCATCTATTGGGCGGAGCAAATACCTGGGAACGAAGCTATTACCATGATAAGTCGTAAGAACGTGAAGAGTCTCAAGAGCATGACTGCCTTCATTAGTGCCGCTCCAAAGATAGGCATTTGGGCGCCGCAAATCAACTTGGGCATGCAGAAGCCCTGGTTCACCCTCCACACTGATGTGGCATCTTATCGCTTGAATCGTCCTATTTTCATGGGCAACTTCAACAATGCCTTATCCTTGCCATGCGGCATCACCCTTAACGTGGATTATCGCTATCAGAGCAAGGGTAACACGATGAACGTATATCTTGCCAAAGAGCAGCATGTACTGGATGTCAGCATCAGCAAGTCATTCCTAAAGGATGCCCTTACCTTGGAAATAAAAGGCAACGACCTGCTTTATAAATGTTGGGATGCCGACTTGCTCTATAACCAGAAGATGGAACTCCTGCAAGTATCTAAGCGAGGTACGAGAGAACTGCAACTCACTCTTCGGTATAAGTTCAATACCACACGTAGCAAGTACAAGGGAACTGGTGCCGGTAATGCAGAGCTGAATCGACTATAAATATTTTTTATTACTTTTATTCGAAAGTAGAGACATTTAAGATGATTTCCTATAAGGGGAACAAAAAAGCAGCAAACCGCAAAGGGCTTGCTGCTCACGATAGGAGTGTTTCCTATTTCTTTTATGGGTTGTATATATATATGGCTGAAGAGCTGTTGAATTGGCTTTCCCTTTGGCCGCCGAACTTTGTTTCTTCACTCTTCACTCTTCGTTCTTCACTTTCTATACTTCCTTTAATACGGTTTCCAATCTTCCGATGAAGTCATCCACATTTTCCTTGGTTAATACCAATGGAGGGAGGATACGGAGGATGTTGGTGCCTGCGCAACCGGTGAAGCAGTGCTGCTCGTGGATGAGCTTGCTGCGAACTTCCTTGTGAGGAATATCGAGTACGGCTCCTACCATTAAACCACGGCCACGAACCTCTGTGATGTGACTGTTGCGCTTCTGCAACTCCTTCAGCTGGGCGATGAGATATTCGCCAACCTCATGCGCATTCTGTACCAGGTTCTCCTTCTCGAAAACATCGAGAACGGCGAGAGCTGCAGTACATGCCAAGTGATTGCCACCGAAGGTAGTACCCAGCTGACCATATACAGGAGTAAACTCTGGAGAAATCAATACGCCACCCATAGGGAAACCATTGCCGATACCCTTGGCTACGGTGATGAGATCTGGCTTGATGCCCAACCACTGGTGAGCGAAGAACTTACCGCTTCTACCATAACCGCACTGGATTTCATCGCAAATCAAGAAGGTGCCGTATTTCTTGCAGGCTGCCTGCAAGCCCTGTGCAAATTCAGGAGTAACCATGTTGCAACCACCTACGCCCTGGATCGCCTCGATGATGCAGGCACATACATCGCCCTTGGAAAGTTCCTTCTCCCAAGCCTCCAAATCGTTGATAGGAAGATAGGTTACGTGACCATTGTCATTGATAGGAGCGATGATCTTAGGATTATTTGTTACCTCTACGGCAAGAGATGTTCTGCCGTGGAAAGCCTTCTCTATAGAAAGCACGCGGGTTCTTCCGTTGGTGAAGGAAGCCAGCTTCAAGGCATTCTCGTTTGCCTCGGCACCAGAGTTGATGAGGAAGAACTGATAATCCTCATAACCGCTAGCCTTACCCAGACGCTCTGCAAGTTTCACCTGCAACTTGTTGATGACAGAGTTGGAATAGAAACCCAGGTTGTTCAACTGGTTGGTGAGCATCTCCACATAGTGAGGATGGCAATGACCGATGCTGATAACGGCATGACCGCCATAGAGGTCGAGGTATTCCTGACCCTTGTCGTCCCATACCTTGCAGCCCTGTCCTTTTACAATATTAATATCGAAAAGAGGATATACGTCGTATAAAATCATAATTTAAGTGAATAGTGAAGAACGAAGAGTGAAGAATTCTCTTGCTTTGAGATGGTCTTAGTCTTTGTTCTTCTATTGTTAAACTGATATTATTATGTAGTGAAGTATAGTGTAAGAGTAAAGCGTGACTCATCCGGAAAAGCATTTGAATTCTTCACTCTTCACTCTTCGTTCTTCACTTAGAAAGCCGATGGCTTTAGCCTGAGACCTGCTGTCTGGTCGAGACCAAACATGATGTTCATGTTCTGAACAGCCTGACCTACGGCACCCTTCAGAAGATTGTCGATGCAGGAAGTAATCAGTAGCTTATCGCCATACTTATCCACATGAACCAAGCACTTGTTGGTATTCACAACCTGCTTCAAGTCGATTGCCTTATCCACATAGTGGGTGAACTTGGCATTCTTGTAGAACTCCTTGTAACCTGCCACGATTTCCTCGATAGGCTTGTCGGTCTTTACCACTTCTGTAGCGAAGATGCCACGGGCGAAGTCGCCACGGTAAGGGATGAAGTCGATGGCAGCATCGAGATAACCCTGTGTCTGCTTCAGACTCTCACGAATCTCTGGCACGTGCTGATGGTTGAATGCCTTGTAGATGCTCATGTTGTTGTTGCGCCATGAGAAATGGGTAGTGGCTCCTGGCTTCTGACCAGCGCCGGTGCTACCGGTAATGGCATTAACAGAAACATCGCTGTTGATGAGGCCCATCTTGGCAGCAGGCAACAAACCAAGTTGAATGCAGGTTGCAAAACAACCTGGGTTTGCCACGTGCTGAGCTACGGCTATTTTTGATTCATTTATTTCTGGAAGACCATATACAAAATCGTGAGCGGCTGGGGTTGGCTGCTGGGTAGCAACCACAGTCTCTGGGGCAAGACGGAAGTCCTGTGCCAAATCGATAATCTTGACGTTCTCAGGTACATTGTGCTCCTTCAGGAACGCCTCGCTCTTGCCGTGACCGAAGCAGAAGAAGATGACATCCACCTGGTCGAAAGGCATCTCGGCGGTAAACTTCAAATCAGTCTCGCCATACAATCCCTCGTGAACCTCAGCCACCAGGTTGCCGGCGTTACTCTCGCTGTTGGCGAATACAATCTCTGCCTCAGGATGGTTGATAAGGAGGCGAATCAACTCACCTCCTGTATAACCAGCTGCTCCTAAAATACCTACTCTAATCATAATTTAAGTGAAGAGTGAAGAACGAAGAGTGAAGAATTCTCTTGTCCTTCTTGTTATTTATTATTTCTTTGTTTTATAGTTTTTATGGATGAAACGAGGAGTGCTATTAATTCATTACAGTCAATGATTATGCTTTTGAATGCATTTTCATCAATATAATCTGTATCATGAAGAAGGTTTAACCAATAGGATGTCTCATTTGCTTCTTTGAGGGCAATAGATAATTTGTTAGCAAAGTCTAGTGGACTCTGGGCAAATTCTGCTTCTCTTACTAAAGCTCCTACGGCAGTTCCTGAGCGAAGAATTTGATTTGTAATGGTAAACTCCTTTTTGCAAGAATTGATATGTTTGACCATTTTTACAATTCTCACTGCAAAGAGATAACTCTTGGTATGTAAAGGAGAATTCTCTCTATTATACTCGTTGATATTTTTTGTTCCCATCACAAAAGCATTTGAATTTTTCACTCTTCACTCTTCGTTCTTCACTTAATTTATCTTTCCTCGTTAGGGTGCATACCATAATAAACACGGAGTGGGGTAGAACTTACCTTGATGAAGCCCTTCGCATCCTCTGCTGTCCAACCGTGCTGCATCTCACCATACTCACCGAGTTTAGACTTGGTCAAATCGTCTGGTGAATCGACACCAACAGTCTGGAAGCTAAATGCACGGAGCTTCAAGATGGCTGTACCGTTTACGTTGCGCTGAGAAGAAGTCAGCATAGCCTCGATATCCGGCATTACTGGCTCCAGGTACTGGCTCTCGTGGAGGAACATTCCGTACCAGTTGCCTACCTGGTCCTTCCAATACTGCTGCCACTTGCTCAATGTGCTCTTCTCCAACAGGCGGTGAGCCTCGATGATGAGCTTAGGAGCTGCAGCCTCGAAACCTACACGACCCTTGATACCGATGATGGTGTCACCCACGTTGCAGTCGCGACCGATAGCGTAAGAAGCACCAATCTCCTCAATCTTCTGGATGGCTGCAATCTTATCATCAAACTTCTCGCCGTTGACAGCCACGATCTCACCCTTCTCGAAGGTAATCTTCAACTCAGCCTCTTCTTCCTTGGCAGTAACGTGCTTCAGGTAAGCCTCCTCTGGGAGACCCTGGGTTGGGTCGAGAATCTCACCGCCGCAGATACTGGTTCCCCAGATACCTACGTTATAAGAATACTTCAATTTGGTGAAGTCTGCAAAGAAGCCGTGCTCGTTCAGGTAATCAACCTCCTCCTTACGAGAAAGCGCCTTGTCACGTGTCAAGGTGATGATCTCTACACCAGGAGCCATCACCAGGAATGTCATGTCGAAACGAATCTGGTCGTTGCCGGCACCTGTACTTCCGTGAGCGATGGCGTCAGCACCAATCTCCTTGGCGTAACGAGCGATGGCGATAGCCTGGAAGATACGCTCTGAAGATACAGAGATAGGGTAGCAGTTGTTGCGGAGCACATTACCGAAAATCATGTATTTCAATGATTTCTCGTAATACTCATGGGTAACGTCGAGAGTGACGTATGCCTTGGCACCCAATTTATATGCGTTCTCCTCGTTGGTCTTCAACTGCTCGGCAGAGAAACCACCTGTGTTAGCGCATGCTGCATAAACATCCCAGCCATCCTGGGTCAACTTCATTACTGTGTATGATGTATCGAGACCGCCGCTGAAAGCGACTACTACTTTTTTATTTGCCATAATATCTTGTGTTTTATTGTTTTTGAATTTAAAGGAATTTAGGGGAAGTTATTGCTCACTGCGTTCGCTACGGAAGTTAAGGGACAAATGCTTCTCCATTATTAAGTGGGGATACAGTAAGTTAAGGTTATGTCCCTTAACTTCCCTCTAACTTCTCTTAACTTCTTTAAATTCCCAAAGTTTAGAATTTCAAATTTCTGCAGATGGACCGTCAATCTTTCTGATTCTTTCAATTACCTCCTGAGGAAGCTTGATAGGCAGATGTTCTTCTGGGTCGAAGAGCATGGCGGTGCAGATGCAGTATTTGCGGTTGGTGCGATGGAGCACATCTACGTTGATGCAACCCTCGCAACCACGCCAGAAAGACTCGTCATCGGTCAGGTCGGCGAAAGTAACTGGAAGATAACCCAACTGGGTGTTCATCTTCATGACAGCCGAACCGGAAGTCAAAGAGAAAATCTTGGCATGAGGCCATCGCTGTCGGGCGAGCGTAAAGGTCAGGTTCTTGATGCGCTTTGCCAATCCCAAACCACGGAAGTCTGGGTGAACGATCAAACCTGATGTGGTGACATAGTGCTTGTTGCCCCATGTTTCGATGTAGCTGAAACCTGCGAACTTCTCTCCCTGGAGAGCGATGACCGCCTTGGCTTCGCGCATCTTGGTGGCAACATACTCTGGTGAACGCTTGGCGATACCAGAACCACGTTTCTTTGCAGCTTCTGCAATTGTAGTCAGAATGGTGTCGATGTACTTGATGTGACTTTCGTCAGCCACCATTACTTTAACTTCTGCTTCTTCCATTTTTTTCTCTTCTATCTTAAAATGTTTTTGTTTTAATATTCTTTCTTTATATATAATAAGGTGTATGTTTTGCATTAAAATGCAACTACCTTATACATATTTATGGTGAACGTCTGGAATTACCTCTGCTAGTGCATTGATGATTTCCTCTTCTGTTGTCCCTTTCTTCTTAACCAGAAAGATCGTGTCATCGCCAGCGATGGTTCCCAGAATTTGAGGAATATCACTATTATCTATATTATAGGCAATGCTGCTTGCATATCCCGGACGGGTTTTGATCACGACCATGTTTCCAGAGAAGTTGATAGACTGGAATCCGGTATTCACCATCATCTTGCTCACTGGAATATGGTTTGATACTCTCTTATATAATGTATCGTTGGGCAGAACATACGCATATTTTCCACTCGAAGATGCTGCCTTTGCCACCTTGAGCAGTTTTAAGTCACGGCTCAATGTGGCTTGCGTAATCTTAAAGCCTTCTTTGTGAAGAGCCTCCAAAAGTTGGTCTTGCGAACTCAACTCTTGACTTGATATAAGCATCTTCAAAGTTTCCAATCTGCTATTCTTTGCCTTCATATGCTGTATTTTTATTCGTTTAACGGCTGCAAAATTACAATATATTTTGCAAATAGCCAAATAAAATGAAAGAAAAATGCGTAAAATAACATTATTTTGTCTTTTGTTATGTATGAATATAGAATAAATATGCATACATTCAGTTATTTTATACAGATTTTCTACACAAGGCTTTTGATGCAAAAAAGCGTTTTTTGTCTATTTTAAGCTAATTATTGTAAATTATTGAAAGAAAGTCTACGAAAACCGCATCGGTTCAATTAGTTTTTGTTATCTTTGCAGACACAATTCTTTGATTATAATCAACTTGATAAAAATAAACCTTTAGAAGATGGAAAAAATGAATGTTAAACCAGCAGAAGGTAAGCTGGGAATCTTGGTTGTTGGTTGTGGCGCAGTAGCTACTACCTTCATGACCGGTGTTTTCATGACTCGTAAGGGACTTGCGAAGCCAGTAGGTTCAATGACTCAGTACGACAAAATTCGTGTTGGCAAGGGTGCAGACAAGAAATATTTGCACTATAAGGACATCGTTCCACTTGCTGACCTTAATGATATCGTATTCGGTACTTGGGATGTTTATCCGCAGAATGCTTATCAGGCAGCTATGTATGCTGAGGTATTGAAGGAAAAAGATATCAACCCTGTACGCGAGGAGTTGGAGAAGGTAGTCCCAATGAAGGCTGCATTCGACAAGAACTATGCAAAGCGTCTTGATGGCGACAATGTGAAGGATTGCAAGACCCGCTGGGAGATGGTAGAGGCTCTTCGTCAGGATATCCGCGACTTCAAGGAGAAGAACGGTTGTGCCCGTATCGTTGTTATCTGGGCAGCATCTACTGAAATCTACGTTCCTGTAGATATGGAGATTCATGGTACATTGGCAGCACTTGAGGCTGCAATGAAGGCTGACGACCGCCAGCATGTAGCTCCATCCATGTGCTACGCTTATGCTGCTTTGACAGAGGGTGCTCCTTTCATCATGGGTGCTCCTAATACAACTGTTGATATTCCTGCTATGTGGGAACTCGCAGAGAAGACCAAGATGCCTATCGCCGGTAAGGACTTCAAGACAGGTCAGACTCTTGTCAAGAGTGGTTTTGCTCCTATCATCGGTACCCGTTGTCTCGGCTTGAATGGCTGGTTCTCTACCAATATTCTCGGCAACCGTGATGGTCTCGTTCTCGATGAACCGGCTAATTTCCATACCAAGGAGGTAAGTAAACTCTCTACTCTTGAGACAATCCTGAAACCAGAAGCTCAGCCAGATCTCTATGGTCATGGTAACGACGAAGATACTCAGTACTATCACAAGGTACGTATCAACTATTATCCACCTCGCAACGATAACAAGGAGGGTTGGGATAATATCGATATCTTCGGCTGGATGGGTTACCCAATGCAGATTAAGATTAACTTCCTCTGCCGCGACTCTATCCTTGCTGCTCCATTGCTGCTCGACCTTACATTGTTGAGCGATCTTGCAGCTCGTGCAGGCCGTTTCGGAATCCAGCGTTTCTTGAGTTTCTTCCTCAAGGCACCTATGCACGATTATACTAAGGGTGAAGAGCCTGTAAACCATCTCTACCAGCAGTATACGATGCTGAAGAATGCTATCCGTGAGATGGGAGGTTACGAGGCCGATGAGGAAATCGACTAATTAGGTTATTTCATTTAATATTACACCTTAATTATATAAGGCATTAATTTATATCATGGCACACCTTTGGAATGTTAGAACATCTCTCCATAGGTGTGCCTTTTTGTTTATTTATATAGAAAGTAGACATGGATTCGGTAACGAGTTTTATTTATGGTATGAGCATGATGTTCTTCTCCATGATGGCTTTCCTGTTTTGGAGAAAAGGAAAGGAGATGCTCTTTCGGATGATTATGTGGCTCATGATTGTGGTCGACCTACAGTTGTTAAAGGACATGGTTTTCTTTCTGATTTATGGTTTTGACAATGAGCATGCGTGGTATCTTACGTCTTCGTTGGATATGATGATTATTCCGTTCTACAGCTTTGTGTTGATGGAACTGGTGAAGCCGGGCTGGTTCAGATGGGTGAAAGCTTTGATGCTGGAATTGCCTTTCCTCTTGTTGCCGGTGTTCTATATTTTTACCCATAATATCATCTGGTTTTATGTGCTTTCTGTCTGGGGAGCCATTTATGGATGCTCTACCTTTATATTGCTTATCTTTATGATTCGGAGGTATCATCGCCAGCTGAAAGAGCGCTTTTCTTATCAGGAAAATATTAATCTGAATTGGCTTCTTGCCATTCTCAATACCTTCTTCCTGATTCTGTTTTTATGGACGCTGAGCTGTTTCGTTATTAATGTGGATTACGACAATATCTATATGGTAAGTTCTCTGATACTCTGGATGCTGATAGATTATTTTGTTTATAGGCATGAGTCAGTGATAGAAGAGTTGAGCGATGTTGAAATTGTACCGTTAGAGCAGAACGAAGTAGATGTTTCGGGGATGGCTGCTGAGGTGCAGCGGTTGTTCGAGGAAGATAAAATCTATCTCAATCCGAAACTGAAATTGTCTGATGTGGCACTGGCTGTAGGTACGAACCGTACTTATCTGAGTCGCTATTTTAACCGGCAGAATGGGCAGACGTTTTATGATTATGTGAATACTTATCGTATACAGTATGCTGAGAATTTGTTGAAGTCAACGAACTATCCTTTGCCGGAAATCGCCATCAAATCGGGATTTAATTCTATTTCTACGTTCAGAAGAGTATTTTTTGCCTCTTTTGGTTGCTCTCCTAATAAATATAGGACAAATGTGTAAGTTGTTGATGTGTAGGTTGTTCTGAAAAGTCAGTGTTACACTGAAAAATGTCAAAAGACACTTTTTGTCCATTTGAAACTAATTTTTGCTATTTTGAAACCATGGTTCTCAATTTTTTTTCTATCTTTGCACCATAGAACTTTTTGAAGAGAATATAACTCTAGCATTTACTTTTTCTAGGAATAAAAAATAAAGGTTGGCCAACCCGTTGAGGGCAAGCCAACCTTTCTCGTTATGTATGTTATTCTTTTTGTTTTTTACTTTATTCCCGGTTCTCGTTTTCATTATTCCTTGTTACTGCCTCCGAAGATGCGGAGCAAGTAAAGGAAGAGATTGATAAAGTCGAGATACAGAGTCAAGGCTCCGATGAGTGCCAGTTTCTGTGCGCCTTCGCTCATGTCGTATTGTGTCTGGAGCATCTGCTTGATTTTCTGACTGTCCCAAGCGGTCAAGCCAACGAAGATGGCTACACCTGCGTAACTCAAAATGTAATCAAATCCCGAACTCTTCAGGAACATGTTTACTATGGTAGCGATAATCAGGCCTATCAGCGCCATGAAGAGTATTTTTCCTAAAGAGGTCAAATCCTTCTTGGTAGTGTAACCATAGAAAGCCATCGCTCCGAATGTGCCGGCTGTAATAAAAAATACCTTGGCAATACTGGTCATCGTATAAACTACGAATACGGATGAAAGCATGGCACCATTCAAAACCGAGTAGACGATGAAGAGTAGGGTGGCCGTAGTCAGGGAGAGTCTCTGTAGGGCACCAGTAATGATGAATACCAGGGCGAGCTCTGCGATAATCAGGCCAAAGAGCAAGCCGCGGCTTGTCATCAAGGTCATCAGCAGGGTAGGACTGCTAGCCACACCATAGGCAGTAACGCCCGTAATCAGGAGAGCTAAGGTCATCCATGTATACACTTTGCGCATCAAAGCAGAGAAAACACCGCTTATACCTCGCTCTTTCTCATTAACAGCAAAGCCATTGCTCTGCTGGTTGTTCTGACTATTTATCAGATTGTACATTTCCTTTTCTGTCATAATTCTATTTTCTTTTGTTATTTATGGTCTATTGAATAATATAATAAGCGCAAAGATAATGCCAATTATTGAAACGAACGATAATCTCTGTGCTTTATTAACATTTATTCCGTAATTTTACGTCATTCATTCCTTTGTTTAAGGGCTATCTTCTTTACGGCTATCTGTTTTCCGCCTCGTGTTACCTCTACGGCTACAGTCCCATTTATTGGTGTGCGAAGCTGTTCTGTATCAGATTTTGCCTGTTTCTGAAGCGCCAGAACACCTGAGGCTCCGTATATTCTGATGATGTCGTTCTGTTTCAGACCCTTTATCAGGATATGATAGTTGCCGCTAGGAATGATGGTGATGTCTGACTTCATGTCAGTCTCCTTGCGGTTGAAATTGATCTGCCATTGCCATCTTAATCTCTTATCTTCTCTTTCTTCTACCAGTCTCATACGCTATTCGTTTTATTTCGAATGCAAAGATACGTCTTTTCCGTTTTCTACCTATGCGATTTGTGCGATTTGCGTGGATTCGGGAAATAAAGTGCGAAAAAATCATGGAATCATTCGGCAGAATATCTCCGAAGGATAAGAACATAACTCCGAAAGATAGCAAAATATCTCCGAAGGATAAACCAAGATGACAAATGTAGGTACTCCGATGACGAAGATATTGAAACTGGGTTGTGGCAACGAGGTGAAGGGTGAAGGGTATATTTTAAATCTTATATTATATTCTTTTTTAGGGTTTTTCCGATTTTTGACCCTAGGGTACCCCTTTAATTTTCCCTTGCCGCGCGTATATATAAAAAAGAGTTTTCAAACCTTCACCCTTCACCTTTTTATTTAACGTTTTATGTGTCAAATAGTTATAGGTGAAGGGTGGTGAAGGGTGTTTCTTGCTTTTTTATAAACATATTTTAAGAATCCACTCCGTTTTTACATATTTTAAGCGTTTATTTTCGATTCCGAAATGGGTATCTTTTTTAGAGAGTCCTCTTTTTTTTATGATTTCTTTCTGCAGAAACTCCTAAAATGCCAGCCTAATCGGTATCCCTGATGTATAATCCGTTAAAATATTATCAGCGAAATAAAGTTAATGGCTATGGGTAAGCGTAAACTTCTAAACGTGAATTAATGTGAAATCATTAGCAATTTTTCTTCAAGTTTCGTCCCACACGCCCTTTCAGAGCGTGTGGTGCAAACTTGCGAATGTTCAATCATTAACAATTATTATAGTATACGCTTGCGTATACGCCTAAGTGTGTGCATAGGCAAGCGCATATATACAATAATGTAAGCAGCTAAAATCTCTTGTATAAAGTCTTTATAGATGTTAAAAACTAACTGAAAAAGCAACTTTTTTGCGAAAAGATTTGGTGGAATGAAAAATAGTTAGTACTTTTGCACTCGCTTTTGAGAAATCAAGCATTACTCAAAGCG
>OODJ01000716.1_pt1 | contig 31098 bp, 22 predicted proteins | sample 1671611 | NCBI WGS metagenome assembly OODJ01 (sample SAMN06348174, study PRJEB24527) | human gut metagenome | biome: human gut; feature: ankylosing spondylitis patient; material: feces | host: Homo sapiens | place: China | collected 2015-10 | reverse complement strand
AACCGCGAGCTGGTGGTGCGCGCGGCACGCATTCGCGGGGCGGCCGGTCCGCTCACGGCTGTGGACGCGACGGCCGGGATGGGGGAGGACTCGCTGCTTTTGGCTGCAGCGGGCTTCTCGGTGACGCTCTTCGAGCGCGACCCCGTGATCTGCGCGCTTCTGGGCGACGCCCTGGCACGTGCGGCGGCGGACCCGGCGCTGGCGGAGGCGGTCTCACGCATGGAGCTTCGCGGCGAGGACTCCGTGCCGGCGCTTCCCGCGCTGGGCTTCTCGCCTGACGTGGTCCTTCTCGACCCCATGTTTCCCGAGCGCACCAAGAGCGCGGCGGTGAAAAAGAAGTTTCAGCTCTTGCACCATCTGGAGCAGCCGTGCGCCGACGAGGAGACGCTGGTCGAAGCTGCGCTTGCGGTGCACCCGCGCAAGGTCGTTATCAAGCGACCGGTGAAGGGGCCGCTGCTTGCCGGCGTTAAGCCGAGCTATCAGCTTGCGGGCAAGGCCGTTCGTTACGATGTTTTGGTGCCGCCGCGCCCGTAGCTTGCGTGCGATGGCCGGCGCTTCGCCAGCGCCGTGCCGATGCGGGGGTCTATTTCCAAGGGTGCGACGTCAGGTGCCAGCCGCCGCAGTATTCGCATTTGTAGCAGGACAGGCCGCGCCGTCCGCGGTTTTCGCAGTCGGCCATAACGGCCTCTGCCTCGGCGCGCGTGTCGTAACGGTTTTTGCGTTCGCACGACTTGTAGCGCCAGGCTTCATCGCGCTCGGCGTCTAGTGCGTCGCGGCGCTCGTCCTCGCGCGCAAACAGGTCGCCCATATCGCCGCCGGTGGCAGCGCCCAAAAACTCGCTTTTGGCTTTTGACCAGGCGGCTCGCTTTTTGCTCCCCATCTGCTTCGCGCTCCTCTCCAAACGTTGGTATCATTGCTCAATCAAAGTGATACCAATAAACGTGAGGTCGCCGCGTGATGATCAGAAAAACCCTCGATACCGACATTCCCGCCGTCATGGCTATCTATGACGCGGCCCGCGCCTTTATGCGCGCGCATGGCAACGCCACGCAGTGGCCCGAGGGCACGCCTTCGGCCGAGCAGCTGGCTGCCGATATCGCCGCCGGTGGCAGCTATGTGTGCGAAGTCGACGGTCGCGTGGTGGCGACGTTTGCCTTTTTGCCGGGCCCGGACGAGTGCTACGACGTCATCGAGGACGGCCAGTGGCGTAGCGACACTCCGTACGCCGTACTGCACCGCGTGGCGTCCGACGGCACCGTGCACGGTATCGCGGCTGCGATGTTTGCCTTTGCCAAGGAGCGCGCCGACCATCTGCGTATCGATACGCACGCGGACAACCTGCCCATGCAGGGCGCGAGCATGAAGGCGGGGTTCGAGCGCGCCGGCGTCGTGTATGTGTCGGACGGCACGCCGCGCGTCGCGTTCGATTGGCTGCGCGAGGCATAAGAGCGGGGACGCGTATCAACAATCCATGTACATGAAAATGGCCCCGGGTGGGGCCATTTTTGGTCGCTGCGCTGTTAGGGGAGGTGCCGGCTTTCGCAAGGCGCGAACCTACGAAAATCGCCGCGCGGCAACGCAGGGCGATGAGCTCGGTCGGGGGATAGGGCCCGCTTCGCCCGCCGGCTCGTAAATTGTATCATCCAGTGTGGAACGAGAATGCCTGTCGCCGTGCGCGACGGGCTTGCAATAAGAGGAGAGCCATGTCGAAGCAAGCGGTCGTTGGAATCTTGGCGCATGTCGATGCCGGCAAGACTACGCTGGCCGAGGCCATGCTGTTCAACGCAGGTCGCATTCGCAAGCGCGGCCGTGTGGACGACGGCGACTCGCACCTGGATACCAACGCTATCGAACGCGAGCGCGGCATCACGATTTTCTCGTCGCAGGCCGTGCTCGACCACGGAGATGCCAACGTCATGCTCGTGGATGCACCGGGGCATGTCGATTTTTCTGCCGAGGCGGAGCGCACGTTGCGCGCGCTCGACTACGCGATTTTGGTTGTGGGCGCCAACGATGGCGTGCAGGGACACACCGAAACCCTGTGGCGCCTGCTTGCGCGCTATGACATCCCGACGTTCGTCTTTATCAACAAAATTGATTTGGAGCATCCCGGCCGCGATGTTTTACTGGCACAACTTGGGCAGCGCCTTTCCGAGGGCTGCCTAGATGCCAGCGAACTACTGGCGGGTGGTGCCGTTCAGGAGGACGCTGCTGCGTTGGACGAGGCGGCGCTCGATGAGTTTCTTGAGACGGGCGAGCTTTCTGTTGCAACGCTGTCGCGCATGGTTGCCGAGCGCAAGCTCTTTCCCTGCTTTGCCGGCTCGGCGCTCAAGGACCAAGGCGTTGACGAGCTGCTGGATGGCATATGCGCGCTGATGCGTGAACAGGCGTGGCTCCCGGAGTTTGCTGCGCGCGTCTATCGTGTCAGCCGCGGGGATCGTGGCGAGCGCTTGGCTTGGGTTAAAGTGACCGGCGGCACGCTGCATGCCAAACAGATGATTGACGGACGTTCCGGTGCCGAGGCATGGGAGCAGAAGGTCGATCAGGTACGCATCTATAACGGCGAGAAGTATGAGCTTGCCCAGGAAGTTGCCGCTGGCGGCATCTGCGCCGTGACGGGCCTCGCACACGTTCGCCCGGGTGATGCCCTGGGCGCGGAGCCCGCGGGCGATGCACCTGTCATTGCGCCGGTCCTCACCTATACGGTGCTACCGGGCGAACACGATGTCCATGCGGTGTTTAAAGCGCTGACCGAGTTGGCGGACGAAGACCCCATGCTCGGCGTAAGCTGGAATACGCATCTTGAGCAGATTCACTTGCAGTTGATGGGAGCCGTGCAGCTCGAGGTCGTGCAGCGGGTGTTGGCCGATCGCTTTGGCCTTACGATTGAGTTTGAGTCCGGCGGCATTCTCTATAAGGAGACGATCTCGCAGCCGGTCGAGGGCGTGGGCCACTTTGAGCCACTGCGCCATTACGCCGAGGTGCACCTGCGCCTTGAGCCGCTGCCGGCGGGCTCAGGCGTGCAATTTGGTACCGCTACCTCGACTGACGAGCTCGATCTGAACTGGCAGCGCCTGGCGCTCACCAACGCCATGGAGCGCGATCACCTGGGCGTGTTGACCGGCTCGCCCATCACCGATGTGCGCATCACGCTTACGGGTGGCCGTGCACATGCCAAACACACCGAGGGCGGTGATTTTCGTCAGGCCACGTACCGCGCGATTCGTCAGGGTTTGATGCGGGCACGCGAGGCGGGTGCGGCGGTGCTGTTGGAGCCGTGGTACCACTTTGAGCTCGAGGTGCCGGGGGAGTGCGTGGGCCGGGCGCTCTCGGATGCCACGCGCATGAGTGCCGAGTACGAGCCGCCGACGATGGCGGGAGACCGGGCGAAGCTTGTGGGTCGCGTGCCGGTATCCGAGGTGCAGGATTACGCGCTGGAGGTGGCTGCCTACACGAGCGGCCGCGGGCATTTGTACCTTGAGTTCGCCGGTTATGCGGCTTGCCATGATGCCGAGCGCGTCATCGAGGCGGCCGCCTATGAGCCCGAGGCCGATCTGCCCAACACGCCCGATTCGGTCTTTTGCGCCCACGGCGCCGGCTATACGGTCAAATGGTACGACGTGCCCGCCGCGGCACACGTAAAGATCGATCCCGCCACCTTCCGCCCCTATCGCCCCGCCGACGCCGAGTTTTTCGGCCACATGTGACAAAGGGACAGTCCCTTTGTCGCATTCAGTTGGTGTAACTCGGTATAAGTTGGTATAACTATTACCAGCCTTTGCCAATTCGAGGAGGCCGACATGAATCCAAATCCCTTTAAGCCAACGGCTGGTAAGCGGCCTCCGCTACTCATCGGTCGCGAGTCGGTCATCGAAGATTTTGAGGAAGGGCTCGATAACGGCGCCGGGGCGCCGGGCAGGCTCATGCTCATTACAGGAAACCGCGGCTGTGGCAAAACAGTTCTCCTGCGGGAGCTGCAACGTCTGGCCAGTGAGCGCGGATGGGCGGTTGTCTCCGATTCCGCTTCGCTTGGTTTATGCGACCGCTTGGCCGACGCACTCCGCTCGAATAAGCCCGTTGTGACGTCAATGGAGTTTGGCCCATCGTTTGGACGGATGTCGGTTGAGGCGGCGCGGGCAAAAGGCGAGACGTTGCGAGGGCTGGTCAACGAACGTCTCAAGAAACTCGGTCCAGGTAAGGGCATCCTGTTTGCGATTGACGAGGCTCAATCGGCGTCTATTGAGGAGCTGGCGGCCCTTGCCGTTCTTTATCAGCAGGTGCTGGGAGATCAGGATGCTACGGGCTTGCCCGATGGCGACCAGCGTGGTCTTGCGCTGGTCTTTGCCGGCTTGCCCAGCATGGTTGACGATCTGCTCGAAGAGCCGAGCGTGACGTTTTTGCGACGTGCCCAGCAGCGTACGTTGGGGACGATTTCTTTGCCCAAGGTGCGCGATTCGTATATCCAGACGGTCGAGTGTGCCGGTCTTTGCGTTGATGCGGGAACGGCGGACCTTGCAGCGCACAAGAGCATGGGGCATCCCTATATGGTTCAGCTGGTGGGATATTACATGTGGCGGTCTGCTGTCCGGCGTGGCTCGCAAGTCATTGAAAGGCGCGATGTCGAGGATGGCCATGCGGATGCCGTCTCCGAGTTCTACGAAGCGGTTGACGCGCCTCTGTATTACGGACTGCGCACCCCACAGCGTCTCTTTATCGAGGCCATGGCGGTTGACGAGGACAAGCCGACGCGCATGGCGGATATCATTGAGCGCTGCGACCGTACCCAGAGCTGGGCGAGTAAATATCGCGCAAGCCTGATTCGCGAGCGCGTCATCGAGGCTGCCGGATACGGTCTCGTCCGGTTTACCGTGCCCATGCTGAGCAAGTACATTCGCGATTGCGTTTTAATGTGACAAAGGGACTGTCCCTTTGTCACATTCGATCAACAGGAAGGGGAGCGATGGCGGTGTCGCAACAACCAAGCGCTATCGAGGTGCGTGGCGCGCGTGTCCATAACCTTAAGGACATCGATATCGATATTCCGCTGGGAAAGCTGGTGGGTATTGCCGGCGTGTCGGGCTCGGGCAAGAGCTCGCTGGCGCTGGGTGTTTTGTATGCCGAGGGCTCGCGCCGTTACCTGGAGGCGCTCAGCACCTATACCCGCCGTCGCCTGACGCAGGCAGAGCACGCTCAGGTGGATGAGGTGCTGCACGTGCCGGCGGCACTCGCATTGCATCAGCGCCCCAGTGTACCGGGCGTGCGCTCGACTTTTGGCACCATGACCGAGCTCAACAACAGTCTGCGTCTGCTCTTTAGCCGCTGCGCCCATCACGTGTGCCCGCATTGCGGGGCGCGTGTGGAGCCGAGCCTTAACGTGGCCGCGGGCCTGTCGCTCGCGTGCCCCGCATGCGGCCGCGAGTTCTATGCGCCGGGGGCCGAGGACCTTGCCTTTAACAGTGGCGGCGCGTGTCCTACCTGCGGAGGCACCGGCGTCATGCGCGAGGTGGACGAGGCGAGCCTGGTGCCCGACGAGTCAAAGACCATCAACGAGGGCGCGGTGCTTCCCTGGGGCACGCTCATGTGGGATCTGATGAAGCAGGTGGCTGGCGAGATGGGTGTGCGCACCGACGTGCCGTTTAACCAGCTCACGCCTGTCGAGCGCGATATCGTGTTTCATGGTCCGGCGGTTAAGAAACACATTCTCTACGTTCCCAAAAACGGCGAGGGCGCCACGCCGCTCGACTTTACCTATTACAACGCCGTCTATACCGTTGAGAATGCGCTCGCCAAGGTTAAGGACGATAAGGGACTTAAGCGCGTAGCTCGCTTTTTGCGCGAGGGCCCGTGCCGCGATTGCGGCGGCACGCGTCTCTCCGAGGCTGCGCGCCAGCCCCAGGTGCGTGGTATCAATCTGGCACAGGCGGCGGCCATGACGCTGGGCGAGGCGATTGAGTGGGTGCGCGAGGTGCCTTCATCCTTGCCGACCGAGATGCGGCCCATGGCGACGGACATCTGCGATTCGTTTTTGAGCACGGCGCGTCGCCTGGTCGACCTGGGGCTCGATTACCTTTCGCTCGACCGCGCCGGTGCCACGCTGTCTACGGGTGAGCGCCAGCGCGTGCAGCTTGCCCGCGTGGTGCGCAACCGATCGACGGGTGTGCTCTATGTGCTGGACGAGCCCTCGATCGGTTTGCATCCTGCCAATGTCGACGGTCTGGTAGGCGTGATGCGCGATCTGGTGGATGACGGCAACACTGTGGTTGTTGTTGACCACGATGCGCGCGTTCTAGCGGAAGCTGACTATCTGGTCGAGATGGGCCCCGTTGCCGGAGCAGGCGGTGGTAATGTGATTGCTGCAGGTACGGTGGACGAGGTCGAACAATCGCAGGGCAGCCGCATCGCCCCGTTCTTGCGCTCGGACCCCAAGCGTCTGCGCCCGCAGGTGGCTGACGACGAACTGTTCGACCACGGTCATATCCGCATGGCGACCGATGCCATGCATACCGTCAAATCGCTCGAAGTCGATATTCCGCGCGGCCGTCTTGTCGCGGTGACGGGCGTTTCGGGTTCGGGCAAGACGACGCTGGTGCTCGAGACGCTCATTCCGGCACTCAAGGCGCAGGCGGCCGGCGAGCGCCTGCCCAGGCACGTGCGCTGGGTCGATGCCGAGGGCATCGCGCGCGCCAACCTGATTGACGCCACGCCCATCGGCGCCAACGTGCGCTCGACGGTAGCGACCTATGCCGACATCCACGATGAGCTGCGCCGCGCCTTCGCCCGTACGTCCGAGGCCAAGGCAGCCGGCTACAAGGCGGGCGCATTTAGCTACAACACCGGCGCCTTGCGCTGCCCTACGTGCGATGGCACGGGTTCGATATCGCTCGACGTGCAGTTTTTGCCCGATGTCGAGATCGTCTGTCCCGCATGTCGTGGTTCGCGTTATGCAGACGCGGCTTCGCATATCCATCGCGAGGGCAAGGACGGCAGCCTGCTCACGTTGCCGCAGCTTATGGACATGAGTGTGGACGAGGCCCTCGACACTACGGTGGGACTCAAGAAAGTCCAGACGCGCCTGCAGACCCTGCACGACCTGGGCTTGGGCTACCTGACGCTCGGCGAGCCCACGCCGGCGCTTTCGGGCGGCGAGGCGCAGCGTCTTAAGCTTGCGAGCGAGATGGGCCGCGTGCAGGACAATGCCGTATTCGTGTTCGACGAGCCCACCATCGGCCTGCATCCGCTCGATGTTCAGGTGTTACTGAGCGTGTTTGACGGCCTCGTTGCCAAGGGCGCCACGGTTATCGTGATCGAACACGACCTCGACCTTATCCGTAACGCCGATTACGTGATTGACATGGGCCCGGGCGGCGGCGACGCGGGCGGGCAAATCGTCTGCGCCGGCACGCCGGGCGACATCGTGGCGTGCTCCACAAGCATCACTGGCCGCTACCTATAACCGAATGTGACAAAGGGACCGTCTCTTTGTCACATTCCCGGAAAGCCTGTTTGGCGCAGAGCCTCGTAGAGGACGATGGCGGCGCTGTTGGAGAGGTTGAGGGCGCTGATGCGGTAGTCGTTCGGATCGACGAAGTTGCCGCAGATATCCTGCTGAAGGATGGCCTCGTGGCTGCCCTCGATATGCCCGAGCGATTCCTCGTGGGCTTCCCAGGCCTCGGCGTTGTCGAGCGAGTCGCAATCGCGCAGCATGGGAATGCGCTCGCAGCGCTCAGGCGCCGCAGCGAGCACCTCTTCGGGAATCCCCGAGCTCTCGCTGCCAAAGACCAAAAAGTCACCGTCGCGGTAGGTACTTTGCGCATAGGTGCGGCGCGCCTTTTTGGTCAGCAGATGCAGGCGTTCGTCGGCGGGGGAGAGGCCGTTGCGCGCAAGGAAATCCTCCCAGCCGGCATAGGTCGTCACGTCCAAGTTTTGCCAGTAGCCCAGGCCGGCGCGACGCACCGTCTTGTCGTCGAGCGAAAACCCCAGCGGCTCCACCAGATGCAGGCGGGCGCCGGTAACCACGCAGGTGCGGCCGATATTGCCCGTATTGGCCGGAATCTCGGGCGCGTACAGCACGATATTGAACATGAATCTCCTTGGCATAGAACGAAAAACCACCACGAAGGGGACAGGCACCTTCGTGGTGGTTTTGGCGGTTACGTGGGCGGAAAAAATGCCCGCTTCGATAAACCTAGGCGCGGTGCCAGTCGGTCAGGCAGGCATCGAGGTCGGCGATGAGCGCATCCTTGTCCATGTGACGGCCGATGATGCACAGGCTCGTCATGCGGTCGCCCGTCTCGTCGTCCCAAATCTGCATGATCTCGGGGTTCTCGTCGATGATCTTCTGCTTCTCGCCCTCGGGCGCGGAGTCAACGAACAGACCGTTCTCCATCAGGCGCATCTGGTGGCCAGCCTGCTCGAACATGTAGCACATGTCCGGATCGCCGGTCTGCCACAGCGGACCCTTGACGCGGATGACCTCGTCAGGCCACTCCTGCTCAACAAAATCGGTGAACTTCTGCAGGTCAAACGGTTTGCGGCGCGAGTACACAAAGGTCTCGATGTCGTACTCGAGCACCTCGGGGTCGTCGTGCTCCTCGGGATGCTCCATGGCCTCGATCCAGGCGGCGGAGTTGTAGGCGCGCATAAAGTCGAAGCGGTCGGTGTCGAGCAGCTCCTCCATGGGGACCTCGCCGTTTTGGGCCTCGACAATCACGGCGTCCTTCTGCAGGCTGCGCACGATGGCCTTGAGCTCGGCAATCTGCTCAGGCGTGACGGTATCGGTCTTGTTGAGGATCAGCGTGGAGCAAAACTCGATTTGCTGAATAAGCAGGCTCTCGATGTCGTCCTCGTCGATATCCTCGGCCAGGAGGTCGCGACCGCCGTTGAACTCGTCGTACATGCGGGCGCAGTCGACCACGGCCACGATGTTGTCGAGCGCGAGCTTGGGCTCGCCGCCCACCTTGGCCTCGTCGCAGAAGCTCGAGATGGTGTAGGCGATGGGGATGGGCTCGCAAATGCCCGAGGCCTCGATGATGATGTAGTCGAACTTGCCCGAATCGGCGATGTCCTGCAGCTGGTTGGCCAGGTCGTCCGAAAGCGTGCAGCAGATGCAGCCGTTGGTGAGCGGGATAAGGTCGTCGGTCTCGGAAAGGCCGCCGTCAGCGATGAGGCTGGCGTCGACGTTGATCTCGCCGATATCGTTGACGATCACGGCGGCGCGGATGCCGCCGTCGTTTGCGAGGATGTGGTTGAGCAACGTGGTCTTGCCGGCACCGAGGTATCCGGTAAGCATGATGATCTTCACGGGTTTGTTGGGCATGTGCCCTCCTTTGTTAGACATGGCTTACAGTTGAATCTTATGCCAAACGCCTGCTCTTATACCCACGCGCCGACAAATAACACAGGCTACTCCCAGGCTCCCCATACGTCGGGACAATAGCCGACGGTGGCCTTCTTGCCGTTGCGCACGATGGGCTCGGCCAGAACCTGCTGATTCTCGAGCAGCTTATCAAAACGCTGGCTGGGGGTGAGGTGCTGGATGAGTGCGAGCGTCTCCTCGTCCTTGGCTTTGGGGTTGAGCAGCTTGTCGATGCCGCCAACCGCCTGCATCACGCTCGTGAGCTCGCCCTTGCTCATCTCCTTTTCCTTAAGGTCGATAAACTGCACCTTAATGCGGCGCTCCTTAAAATAACGCTGGGCCTTCTTGGTATCGAAGGACTTTTTGGTACCGAAGATCTGCACGTTCATTGTTTGGTTCCGCCGTTCTACCTGATGAAGTTGGTCCTAGCGCGATCGGCCTGGGGAGCTTCGATGCCGGCGGCCTTTCCCGCCTCGATGCAACGCAGTAGCCAGGCCATGTTTTTGCCGATGTTTCGCATGGTGGCAAGGCCTTCGGCGTCTTGGGCGGCCTCGCCCGGCATGGCACCGAAGACGTTGTTCCAGTAGGTGGATGCTACCACGGGCATCTGGTTGATGGTGAAGTACTTGTTGAGCACGTCGAAGGTGGTCGACGTGCCGCCGCGACGGGCAACGGCGACAGCGGCGCCCGGCTTGTGCGCAAAGGCCTTGCTGCCAGCATAGAATGCACGGTCGAGGGCAGAGAGGATGCGTCCGCTGGGATGCGCGTAGTAGACGGGCGAACCAAAGACAAAGCCGTCTGCCTGCTCGGCAGCGGCAATCAGCTCGTTGACTACATCGTCGTCAAAGGTACAGCGGCAATCGAGCTTGCCGCACTGGCCGCAACCGATGCAATCGCGAATGGGCTTAGCGCCTAGCTGAAACACCTCGGTATCGATACCCTCGGCGTTGAGCTGCTCGGCGACCTCGGCGAGTGCGCGGGCGGTGTTGCCGTTTGCCTTGGGGCTGCCATTGACCAAAAGAACCTTCATCACTAACTCCCTCTGCTGTCGGTGACTTCTGCGGAGGATTATCGCACGAGCGGGCAGATGGCGTGGGGCACGATTCCAGCCCCGAGGGCCCACGGCAGGCACGCTCACCAGGTACGAGCGGGATACGGTCCAGAGGATGTTGGAGTGCGGGGCCTCGTGCGAGCAGATTGTAAGGGGTCTGGGCAGGTCGCATTCGATGGCGAACTCTGAGGTCTTAGAAGGCGGGCTGCTGTGCGGCTATGGTTTATACTAAGGCGGTTGCTATCGAGTAATTCATACTTGGTTTGATTCGATTGTGAATGCGTAACTAGGATGGAAAGCAAAGGAAACTCTATGGAAACAGAGGATGCTGTTTGCTTGATGACTTCGATTGCCTTGATTGTCCTTTCAATCCAATACCGAAGAGGAAGATGGCTCTGCTCAATTGCTGGATATGATGTCACAAAAAGGGAGAGCGAGATTGATATACGCCCTTACGCAAAGCTGATTTCTTCTGTGACGTTATGGATGGGGCTGCTGTTTTTCTTGTGGGCGGTAGAGGGCTGGGTACGTGATTGGAATACCAGCGTTTTTGAAGTTTTGGTTCTACTTCTGTTCAGCTTGGCTTCTTTGTCGTTCGTGCGGCTCGTTAGGTTTGTGTTTATGAGGCGATAGCCAGCGGAAGTGGCTGGACGACAAAATGGACCAATGCAGCCAATTGTCAATAGAATTTGATAGGCTTGGCTTAACAGATTTGCTCGAGGGCATATCCGTGGCGGGGGATAGGTTCTATCTTGTTGAGCACTTATTTGCATCAGGCAAAGTAAACCAAGAGTATCGAAACGGTGCCCCCGGGCCCCGGGAGGGACTGCGGGGACGTTCGGCTAACTGCGGGTACGACCTATTTGCCCAATGTGTTCGGTTGAGATCGGAAATTAACCATCATGCGCCCCATAACGCTAGTCCAGCTTGGTGCCCGGTACCTGCGGCGCCTCTTTAATCAGCGCATTAAGTTCGTTCAAAATGGAAACGGGCTGTCGGTCGACGGCGTCCAGATGAAGCGTCGCCACGCGAAGGGGCGGCTGATATTCAAATGAGCCAAGGAGCACGGGCGATCCCAAGAACCGTTCGATTTCGTCTGCAACCGCGTCGGTCTCTTCGGGATCAAGCTCGTCAAAGAGCGCCACGAACATCGGTCCGGTCGAGCGGAACAGACGACCCTTGCCGCGCGAGCAATCCATGAGGCAGGCGGCGCTTTCTGCCAAAACGCGGTCGCCTGCATCAAAGCCAAAGCGGGCATTGACCTGTGCGATTTCGTCGATTTTAATGGCGATCAAGCCCGCGTTTCGTGCCACGCGACGCATCTCGCCAATGGCGTTGACCAGGGCGTGGATATCGCCCAGACCGGTCACGGAATCGGTCGTATCTGCCAAGCTTCGGTTGGTGACAATGCCCACATACATGTTGGGCTCGGTATCGGTGCCGTCCAGGCGGTAACCCGTGCAGTCGCAAAGCGCGTATTTTCCGGCGGTATTCATGACGCGATACTGCATGCAGTGGAAGTGCCACGTGCCGTTTACCACCATATCGAGCTCGGCACGTACGTTGTCGCGGTCCTCGGGGTGAACACGGGCAAGCCATATATCGAGCGAGTTGTAGGGATGCTGGGAAGGTAGGTCAAAATCGCGCACGGCATTAACCGACCATTGCGATTCGCCGGTGTCGAGGTTAATGATGAACGGATAGCGTGTCTCGGAGCTCATGGAGATCGCTTGGAACACTCGGTCGTTGCAGGGGGGGGGTTGTTCGGTGACCGGGCGTTGCGGCGCATCGCCTTCTTCCGGTTGTTGCACACGGTACATGAGCTTGTAGCGATACATTTTGCGGTCGGCGTCCTTTGTCATCTGGCGACGCGTATCGCCTGCAAGCGGGTCGACGCGCGAGCAGCCAAAACTAAAGCTGGCGATCATGGGCGCCTTGCCGTCCGATGTTGCCTCGATAAGATTGGCACGCGTCCGCTCCAGGCGCTGCTCGAGCTCGGCTTCGTCTGTCGTGGGGGATATAAGTACAAATTCGTCTCCACCGATACGGAACAGCAGCTCATCGTGCTCCATGGTCTCGGTGAGTGCGCGGCAGATGCTCAGAATGTAGCGATTGCCCTCGGCGTGGCCAAACTTATCGTTGCAATGCTTGAGGCGATCGATGTCAATATAGGCACAGGTGAAGGGGGTGCCTTTGCGCCAGAGCTGATCGACATGGCGGTCGAGCCCGCCACGGTTGCCAAGATTGGTGAGCGAGTCGATATAGGCGCCGTGCTCAAGCAGCTCGCGTTCTTGTTGCAGGATGGCGAGCGTTTTCTGCAGTTGCTCACCAATGGCACGCAACTCCGGGGGCAGCGCGGCAACATCGAGCTCGGTGGTTGAGGCCCCGTTCGCAAGTCGCTGAAGATGAGCGATGATTGATTGCTCGCCCAGGCGATACGACTTGTTCATGATGGATGACCTCCTTGGATGGAACAATGGTTTGTATCTTACTCCCAATTCGGTTTAGATTGGGGTATTAGTTAGCTCATGGGAACAAACGCTCCCTCGACGGTGGCGTTTGCGCACGAGCGTATTAGTTGCTGTCGCCACCGTCGAGCAGTGCCTCAAAATCCTCCGCCTGCATGGGACGGTAGTAGAGGAAGCCCTGAGCGTAGCGGGCGCCCATTTGGCGTAGCATGTTTGCCTGCTCATTTGTCTCGATGCCTTCGACCACAACGGGCAGATGGAGCGACTGCGCCATCTCGAGCATTGATGAAATGATTTGCACGCTGCGGCCTTGATCGCCGTCGACGGGCACAAACGTGCGGTCGAGCTTGATGACGTCGACGTTGACGTTCTTGAGCATCGCGAGCGTGGACTGGCCGGTGCCAAAATCGTCCATGTAGGTCGAGAAGCCGCGGTTGTGCAGGTCGGCCGTCAGCTTATCCACAGCTTCGGACTCTCCCGTATAAGCCGTCTCGGTGATCTCGATGCGCATGAGCTCGGGCGGCAGATTGTATTGGTCGGCGAGCGCTCCCATATGTTCGGCAACGTCGCAGGCAAGGATATCCACGCGCGACACGTTGAGCGAGATCGGAACCACGCGAAGCCCTCGATCGATGCGCCCGCGCAGCCACGAGGCAACGCCCTGCCAAACGTATTTGTCGAGCGTCACCACAAAACCACTTTCCTCGAGAGCGGGGATAAAGGTGACGGGTGAAATGAGGGAGCCATCCTTGTCAATCCAGCGCGTGAGCGCCTCGGCGCCAATAATCTCGCCGGTTTCCATGTCGACCTGGGGCTGCAAGTAGTAGGTGATGCGGCCGTTTGAGAGCGCGTACTGGAATTCGGTCAGCGTGCGGTGGAACGAGACTTCGCGCTCATACTCCTCGGGGCGGAAAATGGCAATGCGCTCCTTAAAGTCGTTTTTTGCGCGTCGATTGGTAAACATGGCCTTGGCCTGTGCATCGATGGTGATTTCCTCGTTGGAGTCGATAGGGCAAACGCCCATGGACGGCCAGAAGCCTACGCCGTCATCGTGCTTGGCCACGGTCTCGCGAATGCGACTATAGATTTGATGGACGGTGTCGTGCTCAAAGGGGATGAGTATGCAAAAGTCGTCTTGGCCCCAGTACCCTGCGACGCCCATGTCGGCATTCTCGATGTCTTTGAGGACTGTACCTACGTCGGCGAGCACGCGGTCGCCCTCGGCCTGTCCGTGCCATTCGTTGAACAGTCGCATGTGCCCCATGTCGACGGTGGCGATACACCAAGCGCCGTCGCGCCTTGTCTGGAGAAATGCGTTGGCGCGCCGCATAAACTCGCTGGGTCGACAGAGGCCCGTGAGCATATCGATGCGCTCGGCGATGGCGCTTTTGCGCTCTATCTCGGGTATGGGGAGGCTGTCGTTGGGGACAAGTCCGCCGGCCGTGCGAAGGCGACGGTCGAGTTCGCCTAAAACGGCGGTCGCTTGATTGGTTAGGCGCTCGTAAAAGGCCGGAACGACTAGACAGACGGGGGTAATGGTATCGCCCGCGATTCGAACGGGAGCGAAAACGGCCTCTTTTAGATGACGGACCAGTTGCTCGAATGCCTCGTGGTCCAAATCGTTGCTGAGCACGACAAACTGGACGCTTCGTGAGCGGTAGACGCGACTCCTGCTACGGGTGATCGACAACATGCGGCCTGCGTATTCGGCGAGCATGTTGTCGACAGCCTCGGCTCCGTAAAGCTCGTTGAGCTTTGTCGTGCCGCGAACGCGCACCGCTATAAGCCCCGTCTCGCAACAGTCGCGACGGCAGGCATCGATAGCGTTGAGCAACATGCGCTGCGTTCCAAGGCCCGTGGCGGCGTCGACGGTCTCGGCAAGCGAGTGGTTGACGAGCTCGCCAACATAGAGCGAGGGGACATTTCCGTCGCCGTCGATACGAAACCCGCGAGCACGGCAGAGAACGTAGTCGCCGGCGGCGTTGCGTACGCGGTATTGCATGACGCGACGGTGCTTGGAGCCGTTATAGATCTGGTCGATATCGTCGCTATAGGCCTCGAGGTCATCGGGATGGACGCGCGTTTTCCAGTAATCGTGGCAGTTGTCTATATGCTCCGAAGGAAGGCCAAGGTCGCGCATAGCGCCTTGTGACCAAAGGGTGCGATGTTTGTCCAGGTTCTCGATAAAGAAATAGCGGCCTTCGTTGAGCATCGAAAGGGCGTCGAAAACGCGGTCGCTTATTTCGAAGTCGTCGGCGTGGACTTGCACGATATTGCGTCGATCAAGGTGCATGGCATGGCGCAGCTTGTAGTCGTACATGCGATGGTCGGCATCGAGTGTCATGCGATTGGAGGCTTCGCCCAGGGCGGGGTCGGCGTGTGCCACTCCGTAGCTAAACGAATGAGGCATCTCGGAATCGTTGTTCTTGAGCAGGACCGTTCGGCAGTGTTCCAGACGTTCGGCGAGGTCGTCCTCGGTCGCAATCGTAGATAGGATGGCAAACTCGTCGCCGCCTATGCGAAACGCCGCCTCGTCCACTTTCATATACAGTTTGAGATAAAGGCTTACCTGCAAGATGTAGCGGTTGCCCTCGTCATGCCCAAAGACGTCGTTGCAGTGCTTGAGATTGTCGATATCGATGAACGCCATGGTAACGGGGATGTCCTGCTCCCAGAGCTCCTCGAGGGAACGGGCAAAGCCGCCGCGGTTGCCAAGTCCGGTAAGCTGGTCGGTAAAGGCGGTCCTAATCAGATCATCCTGACGCTCGAGAAGGTCACGGATGGTCTTTTCGAGCGTTTCGGTGTAATTGCTGACAGTATCCATGTTCTAAGCGGCTTTCTGAGGTCGGAGCGGATTGCGTCGGGCGAGCTCGTTGTGTACACGCGTTGCTGCTCAGCGTATTGCGTGTATCCAGGCCTCCGCCTTGCTGCGTTGTTGGGTTACTTTGCCGGCTAATGTTCGCTGTTGATAACTGCTGAGTAGTATAAACAACAGTACAAAATTATATAGGGGTGCCCATACTATGGGTGACAATTATTTGCCAAGCGGTAACACGACGATGCGATGTTCGATGAAAATGCGACTGAGACGATATATGTTGACGGGTATACTTGTCCCGTTTAAAAACGCAGAAACGGGGATGATCGCATGACGCAGCCAGATACGACGCGCACGGTGGGGCTTGCGCTCGAGGGAGGCGGCTACCGCGGTATGTATACGGCGGGCGTGCTCGACGTTTGGATGGAACACGGTTTGACCTGCGACCATATGGTGGGCGTTTCGGCGGGCGCGGCGTTTGGCTACAACTTTAAATCGCGGCAGATCGGCCGCGCCATTCGCTACAACAAAGCCTATTGTGCCGATAAGCGCTATGCGAGTGTAACGAGCTGGTTGCGAACAGGGGACATGTTCAATGCCGATTTTGCCTATCACGAGGTGCCCGTCGAGCGCGATCCCATCGACCTGGAGACATATCGCGCCTGCCCCATGCGGTTTACGTGCGTGTGTACCGATATCGAGACGGGCGAGGCGGTCTATCACGATTTGCCGTATGGTGACGAGCGCGATATCGAGTGGATCCGGGCGTCGTCTGCTATTCCCGTGGCAACGCGTCCTGTCGCTATTGACGGGCATAAATATCTGGATGGCGGCGTGGCCGATTCCATTCCCAGTGCTTGGCTGTTTGCGCAGGGGTATGACCGCAACGTGGTGGTGCTGACGCAGCCGGCGGGCTTTGTAAAGCAGCCCAACAGCGTGATGCCCATGCTGCGTCGTGTGTTCCGTCACTACCCGGAGTTTGTCGCAGCGCTTGAGCATCGGCATGAGGTCTACAATGCTACGCTCGATGACCTGGCACGTCGCGAGGCTGCCGGCGAGATCTTTGTGGTGCGGCCGAGCGAATCGGTGAAGGTGCCGTCGCTGTGCCGCGAGCCCGATGAGCTCGAGCGCATCTACCAGATCGGCCGCCACGATGCGGAGGCGACGTTGTCCGCGCTGGAGACCTACCTGGCGGGGTAGAGCGGCGATGGAAAGCGCATCCCGGAATGGAGGTCCAAACTGGGATGCGCTTTCCATTGCTGAAGATATGAAGCTGCGAATCGGCTGCACGGCTTATGCTTATGCCTGCTGCCAGGTGTCGACGAGCTCCTTGGCTGCGGCGTGGGGGTCGTCGGCACCGCAGACGGCGCTCACCACAAAGAAGCCGTCGACGCCGGTGGCCTTGAGCTGCGGCAGATCGGCCGTCTTGACGCCGCCGCCCACCACGATGGGTACGGGGCTTGCCGCATGGAGGGCTGCCAGGTCCTCAAAGCTCTTGGTGATGATGGAACCGTCGGCCGCGCGTCCGCAATCGCGCTTGGTCTCGGTCTCGTGGAGCGGGCCTATGCCCAGGTAGTCGACCAGGCTCATGTCGGCGGTCTTGACGTACTCGAGCATCTCCTCGCAACGGGCCGAAAGACCCACGATGGCATCGGGGCCCAGCAGCTTGCGACAGACCTCGACGGGGATGTCGCTCTGACCCACGTGCACGCCGTCGACAGCGATGCCCTGCTCGCGCGCGGCGAGCACGCAGTCAAGGCGGTCGTCGATCAGCAAGGCGACCTGACCGGTCTTGCCGGCCTGAGCGATAGCCTGCGCGGCGTCGCCCGTCAGTGCGATGATCTCGCGGGCACTTGCCACCTTGGAGCGCACCTGGATGCAGGTAAAGCCGGCGTCGAGTGCCTGGGCCACTACATCGCCCACGGGGCGCCCGAGCGTGTTTTCGGGACCGAGTACCAGATAGGCCGAGATATCAAGGTTGTCGCGGATGCTCATCGTGCTTCCTCCTGTTTCTTGATCTGTGCTTCCATGCGCTCGAGTTTGCCGGTCATGGTGTCGGTAAATCCGGGTCGAATATCGGCTTTGAGCACGACTTCGGTGCGGATGCCCTTGCTCGCTAACACAAAGGTTGCGTCGCGCACGACCTGCATGACCTCGTCCCAGTCGCCCTCGATTTCGGTGAACATCGAGGTGGTGCGGTTGGGAAGGCCACTCTCGCGAATGACACGCACGACCTCGGCGACCTCGGCGGATAGCTCGTCGCCGGTGCCGCACGGGGCGATGGCCACGGCGACGAGCGTGTTCATGCCGGCATTGGTTGCGGGCTCGGACATGGCTTATGCCTCCTCGAGCTCGAGTTGGTTATCGACAATGTCCTGGGCGGTTGCGCGGTAGAGCTCGTCGATAAAGGCGACCTTAAAGCTTGCCGGGGCATCGGCAACGGCGGCGGCACGCGTACTGGCAACGTTGTAGACGGCGGTGCCGCAGATGGCCGCCGTAAACGGGTCGGTGGCGCAGGCGTACACGGCCAGCACGCCGCCCTGCGAGCAGCCGCAGCCGGTGATCTTGGACATGAGTGGGCTGCCGCCGTGGGACTTGGCCACGGTCGTGCCGTCGGTAATCAGGTCGACTTCGCCCGAGACCACTACGGCGCCGCCGGTGTAGCGGGCGAGCGCCACGGCGGCATCGCGGGCGGCATCGACCGTGTCGGTGGTATCGACACCGCGCACGCGGCTCAGATCGGCTGCCTCGCCCTCAAGACCCCACAGGCCGGCGAGCGCGATGATCTCGGAGGCGTTGCCGCGTACGATGGCGGGCTTGTACTGCTTGAGCTCGTTTACCAGCTGGGTGCGCAGGCTACCGATGCCCAGACCCACCGGATCGAGCACCCAGGGCTTGCCGGCGTCGTGTGCCGCCTTGGCCGCGCGGGGAATCGTCTGCTCGTAGATGGGGAAGAGCGTGCCCATATTGAGATAGATGGCGCCGCCGCCGGCAACGAGTGCCTCGCCCTCGTCGGGCAGATAAACCATGGCGGCCGAACCGCCCACGGCGAGCTGTGCGTTGGCGACAAAGTCGATCGTCACCGTGTTGGTGATGGAGCCGGCCATCGGATTGGTGGCGCGAATCTCTTCCACGGCCTTGACCACATTTTGCTTAAGCTGTTCCGAATCAATCACTGCACATGCCTCCTTGGCATAGAAAAGGGGCGCTGTGCATAGACAGCGCCCCTGCAAAGGCGGCATGCTCCCTACGCCAGCATTAACTGACAGGTTCAAAGGATTGGGCCCCATGCCCTCTCAGCCTTGTGGTTTGCACCGCCGGCACTCCCGCATCGAATCTGTTGTTCCCTATACTAGCGCACCTGCCAAAAAGGGACAGGTTTATTTTGGCAGGTGGCAACAGGGGCGCTGCATTTTCCCAGATAAAACCTACCAAAATTAACCTGTCCCTTATTGGCAGGTCGTTACAATGGTTACGGTGAAAATGACTGGGGGACTCTATGATCAAACTTGTGCTGACCGATATGGACGATACACTGATTCCAGCCGGGCATGACGGCGCCAGCGACTACGCCATCGAGGGCATTCATGCCATGCAGGCGGCGGGTCTGCACTTTGGCCCGGTTTCGGGTCGCCAGCCCTCCGCGATGGGCTGGATGTTCCGCAATCGCGCCGAGTGCTTCTCGACCGGCGCGTTCTGCAACGGCCAGGTCATGTTTGTGGACGGCGAGGTGGTAGCCTCGCATGCGACCGACAACGCCGCCCTTATGCGCTTGGCTGACTACTTGGAGCAAGAGACCGACGATACGTACTTGAAGGTCTACAGCCTGGGTGATGACTTTTGGAATAACGATGCCTATTGCGTGACGAGCGATCCCGAGCGTGTGCGTCGCGCTATGGAGTCGGGCGGCAATGCGTGGCTCAAAGGCGAAGAGGCTCCGTGCCGTCCTGTTGTCGATGATGCGCCGGTGTTCAAGGCGAATATCTGGAGTGCCCGTTCACGTGAGGAGCTCGCGGAGCTGCGCGAGCGCGTTGCCGCTGAGGTGCCGGAACTCTCGCTCGTGTTTCCCAACAACCGTGTGCGCCTGTTTGACATCCTTCCGGCCGGTTGGGACAAGGGCTGCGCTGCGCTGGAGCTGGCGCGCGCTTTGGGTCTGACGCCCGATGAGGTGGCCGTATTTGGCGATTCCGATAACGATTTGCCCATGATCGATGCCGTTCCCAACTCCGTTGCAGTCGCCAATGCCAACGAGGCCGTCACGGCTGCCGCGCGCTGGCATATCGGCGCTGCGGCAGACGATGCGGTCGCCGGGGCTCTGCATCAGATTGCCGTCTGTGCCGCGACGGGGGAGATGCCGCCGTTTATGCGTCAGATGGATGCGACGGGTTTCGACGTCACGAACGTCTAGGGAGAAAGCTATGAAGCTTCAGCAGCTCAGGTATGTCGTCAAAGTTGCCGAATGCGGCAGCATCACCGAGGCCTCGCGCCGGCTCTTTGTGTCGCAGCCTTCGATTACCGCATCGATCCGCGATCTCGAAAACGAGATGGGTGTGCACATCTTTGAGCGCACCAACAAGGGTGTCATTGTGTCCGAGGAGGGTGAGACCTTCTTGGGCTACGCGCGCCAGGTGCTCGATCAGGCGGATCTGCTCGAAGGCAAGTACAAGGGCGCGTCCGAGCAGGTGCCGCACTTTAGTGTGAGCTGCCAGCATTATTCCTTTGCCGTTAACGCGTTTGTTGACGTGATCCGCGAGTTCGATGCTGCGCGTTACGACTTCACCCTGCGCGAGGAGCAGACTCACGAGATTATCGAGGACGTCGCGCACATGAAAAGCGAGCTCGGCATCCTGTATCTGTCGGAGCATAACCGCGAGGTTATCGAGCGCATGCTGGCGGCCAACGAGCTCGTGTTCGAAGGGCTCTTCTGCGCCACGCCGCACGTTTTTGTGTGTGCCGACCACCCGTTGGCTGACCGCTCCAGCGTGACGCTCGAAGACCTCGAGGACTACCCATTCTTGTCCTATGAGCAGGGCAGCTATAACTCGTTTTACTATTCCGAGGAACTGACCTCGACGTTTGAGCGCCGCAAGAACATCCGCGTGCGCGATCGTGCGACGCTGTTCAACCTGGTCATGGGCCTCAACGGCTACACAGTATGCTCAGGCGTGATCAGTCACGAGCTCAACGGCCCCGGCATCATCTCGATTCCGCTCGATGTGGACGAGTACATGGAGATCGGCATCATCACGCGCAAGAACACGACACTCACGCGCTACGGCCAAGCCTATATCGACGCGATCCGCCAGCATATCTAGACTTCTGCGTCTTGCACGGGTCAAATCTCTTTATGGCAGTTCCAACTGATATAGGAAATATCTATATCAAACTGTTATAAACGAATATTTTACGATGGCCATATGAACGCTCATACTCTGTCCCAGTAAAGCAACCAATGCAAAGGGAGATATCTATGAGCACTTCGATTCAACCGAACGCGCCGTTTCGCGCCGATATCGTCGGCAGCTTTCTTCGTCCGCAGGCTGTTAAGGATGCACGTGCCGCCTATGCCGTGGGTAAACTCGATGCCGCCGGCCTTAAGGCGGTCGAGGACGATGCCATTCGCGATTTGGTGGCAAAGCAGAAGGCCGCCGGCCTGCAGGTGATTACCGACGGCGAGTTCCGCCGCAGCTACTGGCATCTCGATTTTATGTGGGGACTCAACGGTATTGAGCGTCGTGCCTCGCGTACGGGCTATATGTTCCACGACGAGGAGACCACGGCCGATACCGCCGTGGTGACCGGTCCCATCAGCGGCGAGAATCATCCGTTTGTCGAGCACTTTAAGTTTGTCAAGGCACTTGAGGGCGAGGGCCACGTTGCACGCCAGACCATCCCGGCGCCTATCCAGACGTTCTCTGAGGTCACGCTCGATCGCTGCGACGGCCAGCAGGAGAGCCTGCGCGCTGTCTATAAGACCGATGAGGAACTTGCCGACGCCATTGCAGCCGCTTATCGTACGGTGATCGCCGACCTGTACGCAGCAGGCTGCCGCAACATCCAGTTTGATGACTGCACCTGGGGTATCTACTGCGATACCGACTTTGTCGCCAAAACCGGCATGAGCCCGGTCGACCTGCAAAAGGTGAGCGAGCTGGGCGTGGCGCTCAACAACGCCGCCATCGAGGGCAAGCCCGACGACCTGGTCATTAACACGCACGTGTGCCGTGGTAACTACCACTCTACCTATGCCTTCGAGGGCGGCTATGACCCCATCGCGCCGTACCTGTTCGCACACGAGAACGTCGACGCATTTTACCTGGAGTTCGATACGCCGCGTGCCGGTGGCTTTGAGCCGCTCAAGTACGTTGCCCCCGGCAAGAAGATCGTGTTGGGCCTGGTGACCACCAAGGCCGCTGAGCTTGAGGACGAGGATGCCATCGTCGAGCGTATTCACGAGGCTGCAAAGTATGTTCCGCTCGAGAACCTGTATTTGTCTCCGCAGTGTGGCTTTGCCAGCTGCGAGATTGGCAACAAGCTGACCGAGGACGAGCAGTGGGCCAAGGTTGCTCTGGTCAAGCGCATTGCAGAGCGTGTCTGGAAATAACGATGCTGTTCGCAGGTGGCGGCGCGTGCGAGGCACTGCGTATCGCGTAGAATGGTTCGGATCGTATCGTTCGGGCATGTTATCCGATATGCCCGATCGCCCTTCCATTCGAAAGGACATCCATGTCCCAATCCTCGACGCCCGCCGTCACCGATGCCATCTACGATGCATCGTCGCTCGGCCGCCCGCGCATGTTTCTACTCGGTCTGCAGCATCTATTCGCGATGTTCGGTGCCACGGTGCTCGTACCCGTGCTCACCGGTCTCTCGGTTTCGGCAACGCTGTTGTTTGCCGGCCTGGGCACGCTGCTCTTCCACTTCCTGTCGCGCGGTAAGGTGCCGGCCTTTCTGGGCTCGTCGTTTGCCTTTATCGCTGGCTATGCCGCGATTGCGCCCAATGGCGAGACGGAGCTTTTGCCCTACGCCTGCCTGGGCGTAGCCTGCGCCGGTCTGCTCTATCCGGTGCTGGCGGCGCTCTTCCGCGCGTTTGGTGCCAAGCGCGTCATGCGCTTCTTCCCGCCGGTGGTGACTGGCCCCATCGTCATTTCCATCGGTCTGATCCTGGCAAGCTCCGCTATTGCCAACTGCCAGACCAATTGGCTTGTTGCCGTTGTCGCTGTGGCAGTGATCGTCATCTGCAATATCTGGGGCCGTGGCATGGTTAAGATCGTGCCGATTTTGCTGGGCGTTGTGGTGAGCTATGCCGTTGCTGCCGCGCTCGGCGAAGTTGATTTCTCGAGCGTTGCCGCCGCGCCGTGGGTCGGTCTTCCCATCGTGTGGGACAACACCGTGTTTGCGCTCTTTGGCCCGCAGTTCGATAGCGGTCTTGCCACGACGGCCATCATCACCATTATGCCGCTGGCCTTTGCGACTATGATCGAGCATATCGGCGATATCTCCGCCATCGGCTCCACTTGCGAGCGTAACTACATCGCCGACCCCGGCCTGCACCGCACGCTGCTCGGTGATGGTCTTGCCACGATTCTGGCTTCGCTCTTTGGCGCTCCGGCCAACACCACGTATGGCGAGAACACCGGCGTGCTCGCCCTGACGCGCGTGTTCGACCCGCGTGTGATTCGCATTGCCGCGTGCTGCGCCATCGTGCTTTCGTTCTGCCCCAAGTTTGCGGCTGTCATTGCGGCCATGCCGGCGTGTGTAATCGGCGGCGTGTCGCTCGTGCTCTATGGCATGATCAGTGCCGTGGGCGTTCGCAACCTTATCGAAAACCAAGTCGATTTCCAGAACAACCGCAATGTGCTGGTGGCCGCTCTGGTACTCGTGCTTTCGCTCGGCATTGCCTATAGCACTGCCGGTGCCATCGTGCTGGAGCTGGGCGGCGTGACGATTTCGCTTTCCGGTCTTGCTGTGGGTTCGCTGGTGGGCATCGTGCTCAACGCCATTCTGCCGGGTAACGACTTTGAGTTTGATGTCTCTGAGCTCGAGGAGGCTGCTGAGTAGCAGCTGCGTTCAGATAAAACAAGATATGGTGCCCATGCGTATATGCGCGTGGGCACCATTTTTAATGCGTCAGTATCCAGCGTATGCCACGCGCCATTCGTAGATCGGTTTGGGCAAAGTGATTGCCGGGGTTGAGTTCCAGTGTTGTTGGAATGCTGCGCTCGACGAGCAACGCTTCCATCGCGCGTGTGTCTTCAAGGACGTGTCGCATCATGCGGTTGGGCGTCTTGGTTTCCTTTTTGCCGAGTGACAGATAGACGGCTTGTGGGCTGCCGGCAAATGGCGCCGTGCTGGCACGGTCGACAAAGTCGGGAAACCATAGCGACCCCGATGCGCTCGCGGCGCAGTCAAAGGCGCCGGTTTGCCAGAGGGACCAAAGCGCGAAGAGGCCCGCGAGCGAGTAGCCGGCAATGCCGCGCCAGGTGGGCGGCTGAGGAAGCGACGACTCCACCTGGGGGATTATCTGATTCAGCAGCTCATCAAGAAAACCGGCAGCTTGGCCGTCGAAAGGCTCGGCATCGCGTACGGTTCCGTCGCATTCCCAGGGGCTCAGCTCGCGATTCCAGTTGAGACCGCCAATGGCGACAAGGGTGAACGGTGGGCAGTCGAGCTCTCGGCAGCGTTCATAAACCTCGCTGCCGTCGCCCATGACTACGGGGAAGTAGATGGCAGGCGCGCTTTCCGCATGATTCGAATAGACGGTTATCTGCTTTTGATGCGCTTCCATGGCCTACTTCTCTCAGTGTTGTGATATCGGCAGTCCCAATTGTCGCACGCCAGCGCATGCCGGTTGGGCTAGACCAAAGACAATCTCGTGCATCCCCTGCGGACGCATATGGAAAACGCCACCGCCGGAGGGGAGCTCGGCGGTGGCGTTGTTAAACGGTGCTGGGGCTCGGGGCCTTCGCGGGAGCTGCCATGTGCGCAGAGGCGTCTAAGAACGCTTACGGCTCGCCATGGTGCCTGCGGCGATAGCGGCTGTTCCCGCAAGGACGGTTGCCACGATGGCCGCACCCGAGGTGTCGCCGGTTGCCGCGAGCACGCCGGTAGTCTTGGCTTTCGTGGTTGAAGCCGCAACGGCCTTGGTCGGCTTTGAGCCCTCAGGCTTGGGGTTCTGCTTGGACTCCGCGGGCTTGCTTTCTGCGGGCTTGGTCTCGTCGGGCTTGGGGTCTTCCGGCTTGGCTAACTCGGGAGGTGCGATGGTCGTACTTTTGGCGACTGCTTTGATATAGAGGGAGTCGACCGTGGCGTCGCCCGTGCCGATGGCTTGGCCTGCCTCGTAGATGCCGTCACGGAGCTTGCGATAGTCAATGACCTTGCCGCCTTCGGGCGTCTGGATGGCGGCGTTCTCAATCTTGATGGTGCCGATTGTCTTGCCGTCAGCGCTCATGGCACGGGCAAAGATTGCCGCTGTATCTCCTTCGGCCGTTACCTTGCTGCGGATGATCGAGATGACTGCGGGTGTGACGCCCTCGCTGGTCTGGGCGATGATGCCGATGTTCTCGCCTTGGGGTTCGCGCCTCGTCTCGCCATCTTGGTTTTCGCTGTAGGGGATGGGGCCGTCGCCGTTCTCGACATAGCGGGCTATGGCCTTGACAACGGAGTCGCTGATGTAGATGTGGCCGCCCTTCTCGTTGGGTCGATCGTTTCTGGTGGAGAATGCAGCCGAAACCTCGCCTTCCGCAAACGCGTCCACGGTGGAGCCGTTCTTGACGACGATGTCGTCCTGGTAGGTGAAGAGGGCGTTGGCGCCACCGTATCTGCCTTTACTTGCACGGACCGTCACGTTTGCATGATCGAGGGTGATGCCCTTGTGGGCATAGACGCCATATTCAACACCGTTTACGTTGAGGGAGGCGTTTGTGGCTGCGAGGCTGCCCTTGGCCTCGACGGCAGCGTCTTTCTCGGAGCTTGCCTTGACCTGGCTGCCGTCCGAGATGTTGATATTGCCGCCGCTCCAAAGGGCCTCACCATCGGCTGAGCTTGCCTCGACCGTCCCGCCACCCTTGATGGTGAGGTTCTTGTCGGCTCCAATACCCTTGTCCTTGGTAGCCCTGGCGGCGACGACTCCGCTGTCGTCAATCGTGATATTGCCGTTTGCCCTGATGCCATCCGATGCACCCGTGGCGTTGACGTTGCCCGAACCTTTGATAGCGAGATCACCTCCGGCATTGATGGCATCAAACCCAGTGCTCGTGGCGTTGACGGATCCGGCTCCGTCGATGTTGATATTACCCGTGGAGAGGATAGCGTCCTCAGTAGATGTCACGCTGAGCGTGCCGCCCTCGTCGCCTTGGATATTGAGCTCGGCATTCTCGTTAGTGCCATGAGAAACGTTGATGCTTTCGATCCATTCGGCAGTGACGATGTTGGTTCCCGAGTAATTCACGTTGAGCTTGCCTGCGGCCTGGATCTCGCCGCCGTTATAGTTGTTGAGCTTCAAGTCGTCGGCGCCGTCCCACGACCAGGTACCGGCCTCGTCGCTCGCCGCGGTGTTGTACTTGTTGCCGCCGACCTTGACCCATTCCGCTGCGAGCGAGACGCTCGGCATGAGCAGCGAGCTCACCGTGAGCGCGCACACGGCGCCCGCGACGATGCGGCGCGTCACGCGGCGCCAGCTGCCGTGCGCGAGTCCTATGCGACGGCGAACGTCGGGTTCGGCAACATGGGTTCCGGCGGTAGTGTCATTGCGTTTGGGGGTCGTGAACAAGGCTGCCATGGTTGCTCCCGTTCTCATAGGGCCTATACGACTAGATTCAGCGTATCTGCTGGATGTTGCCGGCGGTAGTGCCGTTTGGAGGGCAAAATGGCCAAAATGGGGGAGAAATAGGCCGCACGCCGGCGCAGGGACCGGCGCTAAAAGAAAAGCGCGGGGCCGCATGGCGACTCCGCGCTTTATTGTTCAGCTTTTGCAGCCTTGCCCTTACGCTACGAAGAAGTAGACGAGGAAGGCAAGGGCCGCGATCCACCCGTCCCGTGCGAAAAAGTGTTTACGAGCGCTTGCGGCTCACCACGGCGCCCGCGGCGATGGCGGCTGTTCCTGCAAGGGCGGCTGCCACGATGGCTGCGTTCGAGGCGTCGCCGGTTGCCGCGAGCTTGCCGGTGGTCTTGGCTCCCGTGGCTGCAACTGCAACGGTCTTGGTCGTCTTCGTGCCCTCGGACTTGGAACCCTTGGGCTTGGTCTCGCCGGACTTTTCCTCGGGTTTTATCTCCTCGAGAGGCACGATGACCGTGCTCTTGGCGACAGCTTCGTTATAGGGGGAGTCGATCGTGGTGTCGCCCGTGCCGATGGTTTGACCTGCCTCGTAGGAGATGCTGGGGCCGTACTCTTCTTCGTAGCGATAGTTAATGATCTTGCCGCCTGCGGGCGTCTGGATGGGAGCGCCTTCGATCTCGATGGTGCCGATCGCCTTGCCATCCTCGCTTATGGCAAGAGCGAAGATTGCCGCCGTGTCTCCCTCGGCCGTGAGCTTGCTGCGGACGATCGAGATACTCGCGGGCGCGATGCCCTCGTAGGTCTGGGCGAAGATACCGATGTTCAGACCCCTAGGCTCAGGGATGACCCCGCCGCTTTGGTCGTTGCTGTAGTGATCGGGGCCGTCGCTACCGGACTCGACATAGCGGGCTATAGCCTTGACAACGGAGTCGCTGATGTAGATGTGTCCGCCAGCGACGTTTGGCTGGTGGTTTCTGGTAGAGATTGCAACCGAGAATTTGCCTTCCGCGAACGCGTCCACGATGGAACCATTCTTGATGACGATGTCGTCCCCGTCAGTGATGAGGGCGATGGCCTGGCCGCCGCTCGCGCTTGTACGGACCGTCACGGTCGCGTGATCGAGCGTAACGCCCTTGTAGGCATAGACACCATATTCAACACCGCTTGCGTCAAGGGAGGCGTTCGTGACCGCGAGACTGCCCTCAGTGTCGACGGCAAGATCCTCCTCGGAGTTTGCCTTAACCTGGCTGCCGCCCAAGATGTCGATGTTGCCGTCAGCCCAAATCGCCGCTTCTTCTATAGAGCTTGCTTCTACCTTGCCACCGCCTTTGATGATCAGGTCACTATCCGCGGCGATGCCGTAACCTTCGTCTCCTTTAGCGATCACTGTGCCAGAGGAATCGATGGTGGTCTTGCCCTTGGATTGGATGCCTTCGGTACCGCCCGTTGCATTCACAGTGCCCGAGCCTGTGATAGAGAGATCGCCCTTTGCCTCAATTCCGTCGGAAGAGGTGCTTGTGGTGTTCACAGTGCCTGGGCCAGAAATGGAGAGGTCGCCTGTGGATTTAATTGCATCGGCCTCGGCTGTCACATTGAGCTCATCCGCGCTATTCGAGCTCGTTATGTTCAACTCTGCTTTCTGGCTAGTGCCATCCTGCGCTTTGATGGCGGCTCCGGTGTAATCGGGCTCGGTTTTCACGGTGTTCTTGCCCTCGTAGGCAATGTTGAGCTTGCCTGCAGCATTGATCGCACCGCCGTCATAGCCGTTGAGCTTCATATCGTCGGCGCCGTCCCAGCTCCAGGTGCCGGCGGCGTCTCCCGTGGGTCCCGCGGCCGCTTCGTGGCGGACGCCGCCGACGTCCACCCACTCGGCTGCGAGCGAGACGCTCGGCATGAGCAACGAACTTACCGTGAGCGCGCATACGGCGCCTACAACGATGCGGCGTGTCACGCGGTGCCAGCTGCCGTGTGCGAGCGACGTGCGACGGCGCACGTCGGGCTCGACAAAATGGGCTCCAGAGGTTTTGTCATTGTGCTTGGGGGTCGTGAACAAGGCGGCCATGGTTACTCCCATCCTCATAGGGCCTATGCGATTACGCCCAGCATATCTGCAGGATGTAGCCGGCGGTAGTGCCGTTTGGAGGGCAAAATGTCCAAAACTTGGGAAGCAATACATCGCGCGTCCGTGCGTTGCCTGGCTTTAAAAGAAAAACGCGGAGCCGCTCGATGCGACCCCGCGCTTTGGTGTTCTGCTTTGGCAGCTTTGCCGCTACGCTACGAAGAAGTAGACGAGGAAGGCAAGGGCTGCGATCCACATGAGCGGTTTGATCTTGGAGGCCTCGCCCTTAACGAGCGCGACGACCACGTAGGCGATAAAGCCCAGACCAATGCCGGCAGAGATGGAGTAGGTGAAGGGCACGCCGGCGACAATCATGAACGCCGGGAAGCCCTGCGACACGTCGGACCAGTCGATCTCGGAGGCCTCGCTCATCATGAGGTAGCCGACGTAGACCAGAGCACCGCAGGTGGCGGCGCTGGAAACGATGGTGACGATGGGGGAGAAGAATGCGGCGAGAATGAACAGCACGCCGGTGGTGACGGAGGTGAGACCCGTGCGGCCACCGTCGGCAGCGCCAGAGGTGGACTCGACGAAGGTGGTGATGGAGGAGACGCCCATAAAGCCACCGGCGGCAGCGGCCACGGAGTCGACGACCAGGATGGGACGGATGTCCTCGACATTGCCGTCCTCGGTCAAGAACTCGCCCTGCTTGGCGACGGCCATCGCGGTTCCCATGGTGTCGAAGAAGTCGGACATCATGAGGGAGAACGCGAAGACGAGCAGCGTGGGGTTGGTGACGACCTTGGCGATGCCCATCACGCCGGACTCGTCGGCGAGGAACGGCGCGCCGAAGGAGGAGAAGTCAAGGCCGGACACGATGCCGGCGGGGAGCTGCGTGACGCCGAGGGGGATGCCGGCGACGACGGCGACGATGATGCCAAGCAGCAGCGAGCCCTTGACGTTCATCGCGTACAGCACGATCGTCGCGATGATGGAGATGAGGCCGACGAGGAAGGTCGGGCTGAAGACGTCGCCGAGGGCGACCATCGTGGACTCGTCGGCGACGATGATGCCGCCGTCCTTGAGGCCGATCATCGCGATGAACAGGCCGAGGCCGACAGAGATCGCGTGACGCAGGGACACGGGGATCGCGTCCATGATGGCCTCGCGCAGGCCGCAGAGGACCAGGATGAGGATCGCGACGCCCTCGACGAAGATGACGGCGCTCGCGGCGTGCCAGTCGCCGCCCGCGATGGCGGTCAGGCTGAAGGCGAAGACGGCGTTGACGCCCATGCCGGAGGCGCAGGCGAGCGGGCGGTTGGAGAACAGGCCCATGCAGATCGTCATGATGCCGGCGCCGACGCAGGTGGCGGTGACGGCGGCCGTCGCGGGAATGCCCGCCTGGGTGAGCAGCGAGGGGTTCACCGCGATGATGTACGCCATCGCGAGGAACGTCGTCAGGCCGGCGCGAAGCTCCTGTCCGACGCTCGACCCCCTCTGCTGGGCCTTGAAGAACTTTTCCATGTAATGCATCCCTTTCCGTTGTGACACGTACACTGCGTTCGGACGCCGCTCCGGCGGCGGGGGAACCTGATGCGAGGAGCGCTAGACGCCGCTCGAGCCGGCTCCGCGGTCCGTCTCGTCGAGCTCGTCGACCTCGACGAGGCGGACGACGGGGACGCGCTGGATGACGAGCTGCGCGATGCGCTCGCCGCGCTCGATGCGTATGGGCTCGCGGTCGTCGAGGTTGACGGCGCAGACCTTGAGCTCGCCGCGGTAGTGGGCGTCGATGAGGCCGGGGGTGTTCGCCATCGAGAGGCCCTCGCGCAGCGCGAGCCCGCTTCTGGGCTGCACGAAGCCCGCGTAGCCCTCCGGGATGGCGACGGCCAGGCCCGTCGAGACGAGCCGGCGCTCGTGCGGGGCGAGCGTCACGTCCTCGTTTGCCCTGAGGTCGAGGCCGGCGTCCCCCTCGTAGGCGTAGGTCGGGAGCTCGACCGTGGGGTCGAGCCGCTTGATGGGAAGGTCGATCCTGTCGTCAGTCATTAAGGCTCCTCAGCTCCTCGCTGAACTCATCAACGTCCTTGAAGTCCCTATAGACCGACGCGAAGCGAATGTACGCCACCTTGTCTACGTCTACCAAACGCTTGAGGACCATGCTTCCCAGGTCATGCGAGGAAACCTCATTAACGCCCTCGTCCCTCAACTCCGATTCGATGTCATCGATGAGGTTATCCAGCGCCTCGACTGGCACGCTCCGCTTAACGGTAGCAGCCAGGAGCCCACGCATGAGCTTCTGCCGATCGAACGTCTCCTTGCGCCCATCTTTCTTGACCACAAGGAGAGGCATTTCCTCACGGCGCTCGTACGTCGTGAACCGATAGCCGCATTTGACGCACTCGCGTCGACGACGAATGGCGTCGTTGCTCTCCGATGGCCTAGAGTCGACAACCTTCGACTCCTCGCACCCGCATTTTGGACAGCGCATCAAACCTCCTAATGGACTCCATTAGGAACTTAACACAAAGCGTCCAAAAACCCACCACAAAGGACTCTATAAAATCCAAACTGGA
>OODJ01000714.1_pt1 | contig 31108 bp, 20 predicted proteins | sample 1671611 | NCBI WGS metagenome assembly OODJ01 (sample SAMN06348174, study PRJEB24527) | human gut metagenome | biome: human gut; feature: ankylosing spondylitis patient; material: feces | host: Homo sapiens | place: China | collected 2015-10 | reverse complement strand
ACGTTGGTGACGATGCAGCTGATGGTGGTGTTGGTGCGGTCGAGCGGCATCTGCATGGATCCGGCGGCGGCAAAGGCTGCGAGTTCCATGTCGACGATCTGGTCGCTATCGGCTGCGGCGCGCATACCGGCGACCCACTCGCCGGTGAAGGGGTCGACAACGTTGCCACAGGCGTTGACCGAGACCACGGCGCCCACCTTGATGGGGCCGAGCGCCACGGCGGCAGCGCCAAGGCCGGCCTTCATGCAGGTGGCAGGGCCCATGAGCTTACCCACGGTAGCGCCCGTGCCGGCGCCTACGTTGCCCTGTTCGAGCTTGGTGGGGGTGTGGTCGAGCGCCTCGCGCACGGCGGCGATGCCGGCCTCAATGTCGGGGCGAACGGTGGGGTCGCCAAAGGCAAGGTCGAAGATACAGCTGGAGCACACGATGGGCACCTGCGTGGGGCCGACGGGCAGACCAATGCCGCGGCTCTCGAGTTCGCGGGCCACGCCGCTTGCAGCCTCGAGGCCAAAGGCCGATCCGCCCGAAAGGCAGACGGCGTGGACCTTGTCGACGGTGTTCTCGGGTCGCAGCAAGTCGGTTTCGCGCGATGCGGGAGCACCGCCGCGAACGTCAACGCCACCGGTGGCACCCTCGGGCGCCACGATTACGGTGCAGCCGGTGCCAGCTTCCTCGTCCGTATAGTTGCCAAAGCAAAAGCCATCGACATTGCAAACATCGATGGCTTCGAGCAGTGTGTCCATGTTTTCTCCTATCGGTTTTCCGCCGGGCCTTATGCCCGGTCGGGATCCGTACGGTACGCCGAAATTGTAGGCGCTGGGGGATACCCAGCGCCAGATGCAATTACGAGAGTTTTTGAATCGCGCGTGCGACGCGAGCGATGGGCAAGCCCACCACGTTGTAGAAGTCACCCGAAATATCGTGCACAAGCATGCGGCCGCCTGTGCCTTGGATGCCGTAGGCCCCGGCCTTGTCCATGGGTTCGCCGGAGGCAACATAGCGCTCGATCTGCTCTTCGGTAAGCTCATAGAACGTCACGTCGGTCACATCGACAAACGACAGGCTCTCGGCGGCATGCGGAGCTGTAGCGTCGCCGGCTTTAACGATGCAGACGCCGGTTGCGACCTGGTGCGTGCGGCCCGAAAGCTCGCGGAGCATGGTGCGTGCCTCGTCCCCGTCTGCCGGCTTGCCCAAAATATGGCCGTCAAAGGTGACAATAGTATCGGCCGCGACGGTCAGTTCGTTGGGCTCGGCATGCTCGGCGGCAACGGCGGCGGCTTTGGCGCGTGCTAAGCGTTCAACGAGCGTAAGCGGGACCTCGCCATCAAAAGGCGTTTCGTCGATATCTGCGGGAATCACGCGAATGTTATAGCCTGCCTCGCGCATCAACTCGATGCGGCGCGGTGATTGCGAAGCCAAAATCATAGCTGAATGCCCTCGGCGACCTTCTCGACGGCCTTGTCGCCGGCGAGCGTGCGCAGCAGCTCAAGCGCAAAGGGGAGCGACTGGGCCATGCCGCTGGCGGTGATGATGTTGCCGTCGTGCGTGACCTTGTCGCCGGTATAGGCGCCCTCGGGGAAGCTCTTCTCAAAGCCGGGGAAGCACGTGGCGTGGCGTCCCTCGAGCAGGTCGAGCTCGCCCAGGATAAACGGGGCGGCGCAGATGGCGGCAACGTGCTTGGTCGCGGCGAAATCGCAGACTACGTCGCAGACGCGCTGGTCGGCGCGCAGGTTGGTGGCACCGGGCAGGCCGCCGGGCAGCACGACGCAGTCGTACTCGTCAAAATTGATCTCATCAAAGAGCGCATCGCAGGTCACGGGGATCTGCAGCGAGCTTACGACCTCGCGCGTGGGCATGATCGAGACAAGCGTGGCGCGCACGCCGCCGCGACGCATGACATCGACCATGGTCAGGCATTCAATAGTTTCAAAGCCATCGGCGGCGAGAACGGCAACGCTGGGCATGAGGGTTCCTTTCATAGGCGGCATACAATTAGCCGTCTTATACCCCGAAGACCTCCGCTTGCCACGCTCGATTTCCCAATGTTTAAAATAGCCCCGTCCGAATTAGCTACCCCCACCCATCCTCAACAATCTCAATCTGTAACATCCATCGACCAAAACTAGCCCCAACTGTTACAGATCGAGACAGTCCCCAACAGCACCGCCCCGTTCGGGGAACGACCGCCACAGGTACGGCGGGCAGAGGCTCACTTTTTTCCTCGGTTTTTTTTCTTGACGGAATCTCACCTGTTGTAGTACTTTGTCCCAGTCTAAAAACGCGTGGACTTTTCTGGGCGCTAGCCACCTTTTTGCCACGCAACCGAGCAGTCGGTTGCGTGGCTTTTTTCGTCTTGGCAGCAGGTACCACATGCACCGCCAGAAGACCGCACGAGCCCACCTTCCGACTGCAGGGAACAGACGCACGAGACGTGCATCTGCAAGACAGCAGACGGAAGGGAGCCTAATGGCAGGAACAAACACAATCAAGCAACAGGCCGCCGGGGCAGGAGCCACGGGCGCGGGACAGGCCAAGGCGGCGCTCCAGGTCTTTGCGGGCGGCGCCTGCTACGGCGCGATGGCCACGACCTACAAGCTCGCCTACGCCGCGAGCTTCACCTCGGCACAGGTGGTGGCGAGCCAGGCGTGGTTCGGCTGCCTCTTCTTCGCCCTCGCCACGCTCGCAGGGCACGCACTCGGGCACCGCTGGCAGCGCGTGGGCTGGAAGCTCGCCCTCAAGCTCATGGGCCTGGGAGCCCTCACCTGCCTCACCTCAATCCTCTACTGCTACGCCATGAGCGTGCTGCCCGCCCCGGTGGCGCTCACGCTCCTCTTCCAGTTCACGTGGCTGGGGCTCCTGTGGCAGACCGTCATGACGCGCCGACCGCCGAGGGTCCTCCAAGTGGTCTCCGCCCTGGTCATCGTCTTCGGAACGGTGTTCGCCAGCGGCGTTTACAGGACCGGCATCACCGGGTACGACCCCGTGGCCCTGCTCTGCGCGCTGGGGGCGGCCGTGTCCTGCTCCCTCTTTGTCACCCTCTCCGGCAAGGTCGAGGCCCCGTGCTCGTTCGAGCAGCGTGGCGTCATCGTATGCGCGGGCTCCGTGGTCATGTCGCTCACGGTATGCCCGGACTACGTCGTCTCGGGCGTCCTCGCCCAGGGCATCCTGCCCTTTGCCGTCATCGCCGGCTTCTTTGGCATGCTCTGCCCGGTCCTGCTCTTCGGCATGGGCTCTCCGCACCTGCCCGCAGGCCTCTCCACTGTCATGGCCGCCGCGGAACTCCCCGCCGGCCTGCTCATCGCCATGATCGTCCTCGGCGAGCCGCTCGGCGTCGTCGAGTGGCTGGGCGTCGCCATCATCCTCGCCGGCGTGTGCCTGGCACAGGTCCCCTCCCTGCTTGGAGGCCGGGAGGCACGTCGCGTCGCCGCAGGACAAGCCGTCAGCTAGTCACCCCTTCACGGGCGGCCCGCGCGCATCAGGGAAAGGGCCACGGGCCCGGCGCGTGAGGTCGCAAGGACGTTATAAAGCGTCCCCCGCAGAGATGGGGGGCGCCAGAGAGAAGGAGGCACCATGCCATTTCCAAAAGGGTTCCTTTGGGGAGGAGCCACCGCCGCCAACCAATGCGAGGGAGGTTATGACGAGGGCGGCCGCGGCCTTGCCAACGTCGACGTCATCCCACACGGGCCGGAGCGCAACGACGTAAGCCGCGGCCTGAGGCGCATGCTCGACTTCGAGCCCGGGTACTACTACCCGGCCCAGACGGGCATCGACTTCTACCACCACTACCGCGAGGACATAGCCCTCTTCGCGGAGATGGGCTTTAAGGTCTTTCGCCTCTCCATCGCCTGGAGCCGCATCTTCCCCAATGGCGACGAGGAGGAGCCCAACGAGGCCGGGCTCGCTTTCTACGAGGACGTGTTCCGCTGCTGCCGCGAGCACGGGATCGAGCCCCTCGTGACCATCACGCACTTCGACTGCCCCATCCACCTCGTCAAGAAGTACGGCGCCTGGCGAAACCGCACCCTTATCGAGCTCTACAAGCGGCTTGTGACGGTGCTCTTCAACCGCTACCGCGGCCTCGTGCGCTGGTGGATCACGTTCAACGAGATGAACATGATCTTGCACCGTCCCTTCATGGGTGCCGGCATCGTCCTCGAGCCCGGGGAGAATGCCCGCGAGGCCGAGTACCGCGCCGCGCACAACGAGCTCGTGGCGAGCGCCTGGGCCACCAAGATCGCCCACGAGGTCGATCCGGAGAACAAGGTGGGCTGCATGCTCGCCGCGGGAAGCTACTACCCCTACTCCTGTCGTCCCGAGGACGTTCGCGCGGCGCAGGTCAAGAACCAGGAGGACCTCTTCTTCGTGGACGTGCAGGCGCGCGGTCGCTACCCCGGCTACGCGCTCAAGATGCTCGAGCGCGAGGGCATCGACGTGGGCATGACCGCCGAGGACGAGCGCATCCTTGCGGAGAACACCGTCGACTTCATCTCGTTTAGCTACTACTCCTCGCGCTGCACCGCGGGCGACCCCGACTCCGTGGGCGGCGTCGCCGAGGGCAACGCCTTCGCCGGCGTGGAGAACCCCTACGTGCGCACGAGCGACTGGGGCTGGGTCATCGACCCGCTGGGGTTCCGCATCACGATCAACGACCTCTGGGACCGCTACCAGAAGCCGCTCTTTGTGGTGGAGAACGGCCTCGGCGCCTATGACGAGGTGCTTCCCGACGGCACGATCGAGGACGACTACCGCATCGCCTACCTGCGCGAGCACATCGAGGCCATGCGCGACGCCATCGAGCAGGACGGCGTCGAGATGCTCGGCTACACCACCTGGGGGCCGATCGACCTCGTGAGCGCGGGCTCCGGCGAGATGGAGAAGCGCTACGGCTTCATCTACGTGGACCGCGACAACCTGGGCAACGGCACGCTCGAGCGCAGGCGCAAGAAGAGCTTCTACTGGTACCAACAGGCCATCGCCACCAACGGAGGCGACCTGGGCTAGCCGCCCGGGCAATATCGCTAAGGAGAAAATAATGGCTGAAAAATACGACAATCTGGCCAGATCCACACTCGAGAACGTAGGCGGCACAGAGAACGTCGCCAGCGTCGCGCACTGCATCACGCGCGTGCGCTTCAAGCTCAAGGACGAGTCCCGCGCCAACACGGCCAAGATCGAGGCCCTCAAGGGTGTTATCCAGGTCATCCAGGCCAACGGCCAGTACCAGGTGGTCGTGGGTAACATCGTCGAGGACGTCTACGACGCGGTCCTGGAGGCCGGCAACTTCTCGAGCGGCGCAAGCGCCGACGACGAGCCCCAGGGCGATAAGACCGTTGCCTCCGTCGTCATCGACCTCATCTCTGGCATCTTCCAGCCCATCCTGGGACCGCTTGCCGCCGCAGGCATCATGAAGGGACTGCTTGCCCTCATCACCTACTTCGTCCCGGCCTTTGCAAACGACGGCCTCTACACGCTGCTCTACACCGTGGCTGACGGCTTCTTCTACTTCCTCCCCGTCGCCCTGGCGTTCAGTGCCGCGCGCAAGTTCCGCATGAACGAGTTCACCGGCGTGGCAATCGGCGTGGCGCTCCTCTACCCGACGATGGTCGCCCTGACCTCGGGCGAGGCGCTCGGCAGCATCGACCTCGGCGTGGCCGGCACGTTCTCGTGGTACGCCACCGCCCTCGGGCTCCCCATCATCATGCCCGTGTCCGGCTACGTGAGCTCGGTGATCCCCGTCCTTCTCATGGTGTGGTTCGGCTCTATCCTTGAGCGCTGGCTCAAGAGCTGGATGCCGGTTGCGCTCAAGATGTTCCTCGTCCCGCTCGCCACGATGACGGTCTCCATCGTCTTGGGCTACCTCGTCATCGGCCCGGTGGCCACCCTCATCACCAACCTGCTGAGCGCGGCGTTCTCGTTCATCTTCCAGCTCCCCGTGGTTGGTTCCGTCCTGGGCAGCGCCCTGGTCGGCGGACTGTGGATGTGCCTCGTCATCTTCGGCTTCCACTGGAGCCTCATCCCCATCTCCATCATGAACCTGAACACCCTCGGCCACGACAGCGTGCTCGCCGCCACCATCGGCCACGGGTTCGCGCTCGGAGCGGTCATCTTTGCCATGTACCTCAGAAACAAGGACGAGCGCTTCCGCGGCATCGCCCTTCCCGCGATGATCTCCGCCTTCTTCTTCGGCGTCACCGAGCCTGGCATCTACGGCATCGCCCTGCCCAACAAGCGCGCGTTCGTCGTGGCATGCCTGAGCTCCGCCGTGGGCGGCGCCATCGTGGGAATGACGGGCGCCCTCATGTACATCTCGGGCGGCCTCGGCGTCTTCAACCTGCTCAACTTCATCGACGGGACCCCTGGTGGCGCCGGGATCTCCCACATGATCTTCGCGATCATCGCCTCGCTCGTCTCTGCCGTCCTGGCCTTTGTTATCGAGTTTATCACCTACCGGCCCAACGACGATGAGGAGGGCGCCCGCTAGCCTGCGCTCTTTTCGACCAGCTCTATGTAATTGAGGAGCAGTTGAGGTGGGTGAGGGCCGAGGGCGATCAAGGTGGCCGCCCTCGGCCCGGGACAACCTGCCAGAAGGCGTTTAGCTTTCTCGGGCGGCGCTGAAATGAACTGAGCCCCGAAACTTGGACGAGTCAATTAGCGGCCTATGCCGCACATGGGGACTGATTCCGGAACTCCTCCGGGGTCAGTCCCTTTTGCTTAACCCGCCTCCCCTTGTTCCAGTGAACGGTATAGGCTTCGAGGTCCCGCTTGAACTCCTCGAAGCTCCGCCACGTCCGGTTCCTGTAGAACTCGTCCTTCAGGCGCCCGGGCAGCAGCTCCGTCGCATGAGCTTGCCCCCGCACGCCGCCGGCCCCGGCCGGGTACGGACACCCTTCGGCCTCCCGCCGGCCTTCGGCGCGCCCGTACCCCCTGTCGCAAAGCTCTGCTGCAAGAGTCCTCAGCGTGGCGTCGAGCCTGACTCTCCCGTCCATAAAGAAGCCCCCATTTCTAATGTTCAAGAAATGGGGGGCGGTTCAATTTCGGGACGGGGATTAAATAATCATTCGGAGCAAATTTATTTTTATCCCCGTCTCAGAAAATCATCGGGCGTGGTCTTGGGCAAACAGTCTAGTTGCGCTTGAGGTGGACGACCGTTTCGCAGTGGAAGGTTTGCGGGAACAGGTCGACCGGCGTGATCTTTACGGGGGAGAAGGTGCCTTCTTCGACAAAGCGTTTGAGATCGCGCGCCAGGGTGGCCGGGTCGCAGCTCACGTAGGCGACATCGCGAGCACTCGTGCTGGCGATAAGGTCGATCGCCTCGGGGGCGAGACCTGCGCGCGGCGGGTCGACCACCAAGACGTCGGCATCCTGGTCGGGGAACTCGCGCACCGCGTCTCCGCCAATGACGTCGACGTTATCAAGCTTGTTGATCTCTAGGTTACGGCGTAGATCGCGCACGGCGGGGCCGTAGGCCTCGACGGCGGCGACAAAGTCGCAGCGGCGGGCGAGCGGCAGGGTAAAGGTGCCGGCACCGCAGTACAGGTCTACGGCAAGCTCGTCTTCCTGCGGGTCGAGCGCTTCCATGACAAGCTCGATCAAAATCTCGGCACCCTTGGTGTTGACCTGGAAAAAAGACGGGGCAGACAAGCGCATCTGACCCTCGGCGATATTCTCGGTCCATGAGCCCTCTCCGGCGAGCATTTCGACCTTGGAGACACGGCGGGCCTTCTTTTCGCCCTTGCTCATCACGCGCACGATGCTCGTGGGATGAGCGGCGTCCGCCAGCACGCGGGAGACCTGCGAGCGCGGAAAAGAGCCTGTAGGCGTCCAGAGTGCGACCTCGAGTGCCTTGGTACGGCGCGATGCACGAATGCCCACGCGTTCGAGTCCCAAGTCATGGCTGCCGCTTAGATAGTTGAGTGCGCCGACGACCGATTTGAGCGCCTTCGGGAAGCGCTTATCGAACAGCGGGCACGCATCGACGGTCACGATTTTGCTGGGGTCGACACCGTGCATGCCAAGGCGCACGCGACCGTTGACGACGGTCGATTCGAGCTCGATTTTATTGCGGTAGCCCCAGTCGTCCTTGGTGTGGCAGATGGGCTGTACCAACTCATCGACCTGCTCAGGAGCGAACTTGCCGATGCGCTCGAGCGTGGAGCGCAGGTTTTGCTCCTTGGCGGCGAGCTGTGCCGTGCGTGAGAGATTGCCCCACGAACAACCGCCGCAGATGCCAACGAAGGGGCAGGGGGGCTGAATGCGATCGGGGCTCGGCTCCAGAATCTCGGTCGTGCGGGCGCGCATGAACGACTTGCCGTCCTGTACGACCTCGGCCTCGACGGCGTCGCCTGCCACGGCGCCCTGCACAAAGACGGCCTTGCCGTTGTCGGCGTGCGCCAGCCCGTCGGTGCCGTAGGTCATCGATTCTATAGTGAGCTTCATATCCCTGCCTGTCATTCGTGTTGTTGCTCGCACCATGGTAGCAGGGAAAAGCGCCCCGCATCCGAGGCTTTCCTCAAATGCGGGGCGCTTCTACAAACTGCTTCTACAAACGACTATTTCGTCTTGCCGGTAATGAGCGTCTTAAGACCCAGGCCGATCAGGCCCAGGCCCATGCGCACACGACCGGGGCGATGGCGCTCGATGGCCTTGGTCTTGCCGGCGGGCTTATCGCGACGGGCGCTCGTCTCGGGTGCGGGCTTAGCTGCCTGCGGCTCGGGCTGAGGTGCAGGTGCGGGCTCGGGCTCAATGACGGTCGCCTGGACCTTCTGAACCTCGGGTGTGGCCGGCTGCGGCTTAGGAGCAGGGGCGGGCTTTGCCTCAATGACGGGCTCGGGCGCGGCCTCGGCGTTGCGGTAGGCACGCTCCAGCAGGGCTTCCTGCGAGTTGAAGGGTTTCTCACCCTCTGCGCGCTCCACGGGGACCCAGGTGCCGTCGCTCGTGAGGCTGCGGGCCTTCACGTTGTCGCGCAGCTGCATGCTCATGTACTCGTGCACCAGGGCGCGGCAGGTGGGGTCGAGCACGGGGAAGGCGATCTCCACGCGGTGCTCGGTGTTGCGTGTCATCATGTCGGCCGAGCTCAGATAGATCATGTCCGAGTCCACGCCAAAGGCGTAAACGCGCGCATGCTCCAAAAAGCGTCCGACGATAGAACGGACATGCACGTTCTCGGTCTTGCCAGGAACGCCCGGCTTGAGGCACGAGATGCCGCGGATGATCATGTCCACGCGGACTCCTGCGCACGATGCCTCGGCGATCTTGTCGATGACCTCGCGGTCGGTGAGCGAGTTGAGTTTAAAGAACACGCGGGCGGGCTCGCCGGCGAGGGCGCGCTGGATCTCGCGGTCAAGCCCGCGCATGATGAGCGGTTTCAGTCCGACGGGCGCCACACCCAGGAAGCGGTAATCGCCGCGCAGGTTGCCCAGCGACAGGTTGCGGAAGAACAGGTTGGCGTCCTCGCCGATGCCGGGGTGAGCGGTCATGAGCATAAAGTCGCTGTAGAGCTTGGCCGTCTTCTCGTTAAAGTTGCCGGTGCCCAGCAGCGTCAAGCGCGTTAGCGCCATGCCCTCGCGATAGGTGAGCTGGCAGATCTTGGAGTGGCACTTAAAGCCCTCGGAGCCGTAGATGACGGTGCAGCCGGCCTCTTCCAGGCGCTCGGCCCACTCGATGTTGTTCTGCTCGTCAAAGCGCGCGCGGAGCTCCATGAGCACCGTGACCTCTTTGCCGTTCTCGGCGGCATCGATCAGCGACTCGCACAGGCGGCTCTGCTTGGCCACGCGGTAGAGCGTGATGCGTAGCGAGATGCACTCGGGGTCGTATGCGGCCTCGTGTACCAGGTCCAGGAACGGATTCATGGCCTCGTAGGGGTAAAAGAGCAACTTGTCGCCCTGCAGCACCTGCTCACGAATGGAGCGGGACATGTCGATGGTGGGGTTGGGCTGCGGCTTAAACGGCGTAAAGAGCAGCTCGTTGCGCAGGTGCTCGGGAATCTTGCCCTCAATGCCAAAGACGTAGCCCAGGTCGAGCGGGATATCGCAGGTAAAGACAGGGCGGCGCGAAAGCTCGAGCGCCTTGCGGATGGTCTTGAGCGTCGCCTTCTCGAGCGACCCCGAGACCGCGAGCACCACCGGCTGCAGGCGCAAGCGTTTCTTGAGGATGCGCTTCATGTGCTGACGGTAATCCTCTTCCTCCTCGACGCCCTCGCCGTCCGGGTCGATGTCGGCGTTGCGGGTGACGCGGATGAGCGCGCGGTCGAGCGGCTTATAGGAGCCAAAGCAGCTGTCCAGGCAGGCGAGGATGACGTCCTCGAGCAAGATGTAGGAGTAGGTGCCGGTGGGCGAGGGGATCTCGACCACGCGGTTCATCGAGGTGGGAATCTCGATAAGGCCCAGCAGACTCTCTTCGTCGGTGACGCCGTCCAGGCCGCAGGCCAGGTAGAGTGCGCCGTTGCGCAGGTTGGGGAAGGGGTGGCGCGGGTCAATCACCAGCGGTGAGATGACCGGCGACACGTAGGCCTGGAAGTAACGGGTTACAAAGGTGCGCTCCTCGGGCGTAAGCGAATCGATGCGGGCGCGGTGAACGCCCAGGGTGTCGAGCTTGCCCTCGATGCTCTTAAAGATGGACTCCCATCGGGTAAGGAGCCCGGGCAGCTCGGCCATGACAGCATCGACCTGTTCGGAGGCGGTCATATTGCTCTTGTTGTCGACAGGCTGTTTTTTGAGCTCTGCCAGATCGGACAGGCCGCCCACGCGCACCATGAGAAACTCATCGAGGTTAGACTCGAAAATCGACACGAACTTTAGCCGCTCGAACAGCGGAACGGTCTCGTCGAAGGCTTCGTCAAGCACACGGTTGTCAAAGCGCAGCCAGCTGAGCTCTCGGTTCTGCGTGTACGAGAAGTCGCGCGGCGGCTTACGCAGCTTTGCAGCGGCTTGCTTTTTTTCGATTTTGCTCGGCATATGCATCTGTCCGTTCAGTCCCCGCAGGGGACGGTTGCCTAACACTATTCACTATTGTCTCAATTTAGTCGACCTATGGCACGGACGTATCGCGTGAACGGTATCTTTACCTACTTCTTACGCTGACAAGCCATAGAGCTGACGCCCTTCGCGTTGTGAAAAACGGTCTATATCCTCACTCAACTGGTGAGTATGTGTGAATAAGAATGATAGGTAGCTGAATATCATCGAATACAGACAGAAACACGAACAAGCGTCATTTATATACATAAAACCGTTTTAGATATGCAATTCTTAATCGAAAGATTGGAGTTGTGATTGCGAATGATTTTTAAGAAAAAAGAGCATTTACCTTAGAAAAGCTACTTTAGAACGCCGAAGTGCATTATGGGGGAATCATATTCGATATACCGTTCATCGAACTTTGTTGACCGTTCGGGGGCGAGGTGGAATTGCGGGTGATATTTGGATATAACTAGAGCTGTCAGCAAGCAGCACCCGTTACGGAAGGGTGCTGAGAGATTCGGCCGAAAGGCCCGAAAGAAAGGTAGGAGGCCATGACGAAAGGTCTGCACGTGCCTTCCGAGATCGGCAAGCTCAGGAAGGTCTGCCTGCACCGTCCCGGCGACGAGCTCCTCAACCTGCCGCCCGACGAGCTCGAGCGACTCCTGTTCGACGACGTCCCGTTCCTGGAGGTCGCGCAGCAGGAGCACGACACCTTCGCCCAGATCCTGAGGGACCAGGGCGTGGAGGTCCTCTATCTCGAGAACCTCGTCGCAGAGGTGTTCGACCAGGTCCCCGGCGCCCGCGCCGAGTTCACCGACCAGTACATCGCCGAGGCAGGCATCCGCGGCCAGCACATGCCGCAGATCGTCCGCGAGAAGCTGGACTCCATCGAGGACAACCTCGAGTTCGTCAAGAAGACCATGGCCGGCATGACCAAGGCCGAGATCGACATGCCCCTCACGGCGTCCACGACCCTCGACTCCCTGGTCAACTCCGAGTCCGAGTCCGACCTGATCATCGACCCGATGCCCAACCTCTACTTCACCCGCGACCCGTTCGCGGTCGTCGGCGAGGGCGTCAACCTCAACCGCATGTACTCGGTCACCCGCAACCGCGAGACCCTGTACGGCAAGTACGTCTTCAAGTACCACCCCGACTACAAGGACGTCTCCCTGTACTTCCGCCGCGACTGCCAGTTCCACACCGAGGGCGGCGACGTGCTGAACATCAACGAGAAGACCCTCGCCGTCGGCATCTCCCAGCGCACCCAGGCCGCCGCCATCGACGTCATGGCCCAGAACATCTTCTGGAACTCCGACTCCAAGGTCGAGCGCATCCTGGCCTTCGACATCCCGGTCTCGCGCGCCTTCATGCACCTCGACACGGTCTTCACCCAGATCGACGTCGATAAGTTCACGATCCACCCCGCCATCATGGGCACCCTGCGCGTCTACGAGCTGACCGCCGGCAAGAACCCGGGCGACGTGAACATCCGCCTGATCGAGGACACCCTCGAGCACGTCCTGGAGGACGCCACCGGCGTCGACCAGGTCAAGCTGATCCCCTGCGGCGGCGGCGACCCGATCGCGGCCTCCCGCGAGCAGTGGAACGACGGCTCCAACACCCTGTGCGTCGAGCCCGGCAAGATCTGCGTCTACGCCCGCAACACCGTCACCAACGACGTGCTGTACAAGGAGGGCCTGGACCTTCTCGTCGTGCCCTCCGCCGAGCTCTCCCGCGGCCGCGGCGGCCCGCGCTGCATGAGCATGCCCTTCTGGCGCGAGGACCTCTAAGGTCTTCTAGGACCCGTATAGGTCTTAATACATACATCTAGCTGACGTTAGATGTCTCCCATTGGGGCGGTGCGGGTTTTCGCGCCGCCCCAATCTTGTATGAGGAACGTCAACACGGTTGGATGGCTGCTTTTGTAAGGAGCTTGGCCATGGACATTAAGACGATTGGCGTTGAGGAATGGCTCAACGTTTGGGAGAAGAGCGCCACGTGGGACATCGCCCAGTCGACGATCTCGTCGCTCACCATGGTCGAGCTGCGCGCGCTCGATGAGCAGGACGGTGCCACGTTCTACGAGCGCCTGGACCGCGAGAAGATGAACTACGGCTGGATCGAGGGCTCTCCGGAGTTTAAGGCCGAGGTTGCCAAGCTGTATCGTCGCGAGGTCAATCCCGATCACATTCTGCAGACCAATGGCTGCACGGGCGCTAACCTCAACGCCATCATGGCCGTGGTCGAGCCCGGCGACCATGTCATCGCCGAGTGGCCCACCTACGCGCCGCTCTACGAGATTCCGCGTACGCTCGGTGCCGAGGTCGAGTATTGGGAGCTTCGCGAGGAGCTTGGCTGGAGGCCCGATATCGAGGAGCTTAAGCGCTTGGTGCGTCCCAATACCAAGCTCATCTGCATCAACAACGCATCGAACCCCATCGGTACGGTGCTCGATGCCGATATGCTCGGCCAGATTGCCGAGATCGCCCGCTCGGTTGGCGCCTATGTGCTGTGCGACGAGGTGTACCTGCCGCTTGAGAACACCGAGGACTTTTTGTCGATGGCCGATGTGTACGAGAAGGCCATCGTCACCAACTCGGTGTCCAAGACCTATTCGACGCCTGCGGCCCGTGTGGGCTGGGTTGTGGCAGATGAAGAGGTGTCCAACCGCATTCGCACTTACCGCGACTACACCATGATTTGCGGCGGCGTGTTCAACGATGCCCTGGCGACCTATGTGCTCAAGCACAAGGACAAGATCCTCGAGCGCAATCGCAAGATCGTGTTTGGCAATCGCGATATCGCACAGGCTTGGATCGACACGCAGCACCGTGTCTCCTGGACGGCCCCGCAGGGAATGTCCACCTCGTTTATCCAGCTGGACATTCCCGAGGATGACGAGGAGTTCTGCAAGCGCCTGCTGTCCGAGAGGGGAGTGCTGCTGGTACCTGGCGGCCGCTTTGAGCTTCCCTGTGGCGCACGCCTGGGCTACTGCGCGAGCGAGGACGTTCTGCGCGAGGGCCTGAGGCTTTTGGGCGAGGCGCTGGCGGAGTTCGATCGCTAGGATTCCGACGGCTCTCAAGGCCGCTCAAATCTGCCTACGATTATCGATAACAGTCCCGTTTCCCATGAGGGGAGCGGGACTGTTTTTCTATACCGAGAAGTCAAGTTGTTACAAATGGAGACGCAAGATCGATTGGGTATTCGACGGGCCTTATACTGAGCTTCCGGTGAACGGTATCCAACGTCTGGTAAACGGTAGTCTGTTTGCCAAAAATGAATAGGACGAACTTTTTTTTGAATAAAAATCAAAATGGTTGAGACGAAGCGAGAATTGCTAATTCTATTCATATCATTGCGCGAAATATGCAATTTGAGGGTGGTTTAATAAAGATTAGTTTCAATTGGTTTTTGGATTGAAAACGCATTTAAGCACGTAAATAAACTTTATTAAATCAAAGTGTGCCATGCGTGAAGTATATGTGTATGCCGTTCACCCCTCATATAAAACCGTTCGGGGGCGAGGTGGAAGTATGGACTGATTTTGGATATAAATATGTCGTCAGCAATAACGCCTCACACGGAGGGGCGCTAACGAATCGGCCCTGACAGGGGCCCGAAAGAAAGGTAGGAGGCCATGACGAAAGGTCTGCACGTGCCTTCCGAGATCGGCAAGCTCAGGAAGGTCTGCCTGCACCGTCCCGGCGACGAGCTCCTCAACCTGCCGCCCGACGAGCTCGAGCGACTCCTGTTCGACGACGTCCCGTTCCTGGAGGTCGCGCAGCAGGAGCACGACACCTTCGCCCAGATCCTGAGGGACCAGGGCGTGGAGGTCCTCTATCTCGAGAACCTCGTCGCAGAGGTGTTCGACCAGGTCCCCGGCGCCCGCGCCGAGTTCACCGACCAGTACATCGCCGAGGCAGGCATCCGCGGCCAGCACATGCCGCAGATCGTCCGCGAGAAGCTGGACTCCATCGAGGACAACCTCGAGTTCGTCAAGAAGACCATGGCCGGCATGACCAAGGCCGAGATCGACATGCCCCTCACGGCGTCCACGACCCTCGACTCCCTGGTCAACTCCGAGTCCGAGTCCGACCTGATCATCGACCCGATGCCCAACCTCTACTTCACCCGCGACCCGTTCGCGGTCGTCGGCGAGGGCGTCAACCTCAACCGCATGTACTCGGTCACCCGCAACCGCGAGACCCTGTACGGCAAGTACGTCTTCAAGTACCACCCCGACTACAAGGACGTCTCCCTGTACTTCCGCCGCGACTGCCAGTTCCACACCGAGGGCGGCGACGTGCTGAACATCAACGAGAAGACCCTCGCCGTCGGCATCTCCCAGCGCACCCAGGCCGCCGCCATCGACGTCATGGCCCAGAACATCTTCTGGAACTCCGACTCCAAGGTCGAGCGCATCCTGGCCTTCGACATCCCGGTCTCGCGCGCCTTCATGCACCTCGACACGGTCTTCACCCAGATCGACGTCGATAAGTTCACGATCCACCCCGCCATCATGGGCACCCTGCGCGTCTACGAGCTGACCGCCGGCAAGAACCCGGGCGACGTGAACATCCGCCTGATCGAGGACACCCTCGAGCACGTCCTGGAGGACGCCACCGGCGTCGACCAGGTCAAGCTGATCCCCTGCGGCGGCGGCGACCCGATCGCGGCCTCCCGCGAGCAGTGGAACGACGGCTCCAACACCCTGTGCGTCGAGCCCGGCAAGATCTGCGTCTACGCCCGCAACACCGTCACCAACGACGTGCTGTACAAGGAGGGCCTGGACCTTCTCGTCGTGCCCTCCGCCGAGCTCTCCCGCGGCCGCGGCGGCCCGCGCTGCATGAGCATGCCCTTCTGGCGCGAGGACCTCTAAGTCTTTCCGTTTCCGGTGCGGTCCCCCTACAACCGCACCGGTTTCGCCCGTCAAACGGGCAACACTGATACTTATGTAATTCATTTCTTCGAAAGGATTCGAACCATGGGTGTTAACCTCTCCGGCCGTAGCTTCCTCAAGCTCCTCGACCTCACCACCGAGGAGATCGAGTACCTGCTCAAGCTCTCCAAGAACTTCAAGGACATGAAGCGCGCTGGCGTTCCGCACCGTTATCTCGAGGGCAAGAACATCGTTCTGCTCTTCCAGAAGACCTCCACTCGTACCCGCTGCGCCTTCGAGGTCGGTGGCATGGATCTGGGCATGGGCGTCACCTACCTCGATCCGGGTTCGTCGCAGATGGGCAAGAAGGAGTCCATCGAGGACACCGCCCGCGTTCTCGGCCGCATGTATGACGGCATCGAGTTCCGTGGCTTTGCCCAGGACGACGTCGAGGAGCTTGCCGCTAAGTCCGGCGTGCCCGTGTGGAACGGTCTGACCACCGAGTGGCACCCCACCCAGATGCTCGCCGACATCCTGACCGTCCAGGAGAACTTCAACTACGACATCAAGGGCAAGACCCTCGTCTTCATGGGCGACTGCAAGAACAACGTCGCTCGCTCCCTCATGGTCGTCTGCTCCAAGCTCGGCATGAACTTCGTGGCCTGCGGCCCCGAGGAGTGCATGCCCGCTGACGACGTCATCGAGGCCTGCAAGCCTATCGCTGAGGCCAACGGCTGCACCATCAAGCTGACCACCGACGTCAAGGACGGCGTCACCGGTGCCGACGTTCTCTACACCGACGTGTGGGTCTCCATGGGCGAGCCCGACGAGGTCTGGGCCGAGCGCATCGCTCAGCTCACCCCGTATCGCGTTACCTCCGAGGTCATGGCTATGGCCAACCCGGGTGCCATCTTCCTGCACTGCCTGCCCAGCTTCCACGACACCAACACCACGATTGGCGCCGAGAAGTGCGAGCAGTTCGGCATCACCGAGCAGGAGGTCACCGACGAGGTCTTCGAGAGCCCCGCTTCCAAGGTCTTCGACGAGGCCGAGAACCGCATGCACACCATCAAGGCTGTCATGTACGCTACGCTCAAGTAAGAGCATCTAGCATCTCGCTCGGGGTGCATTGCTGCGCACCCCGAGCGCTTTTGTCTGGTAAAAATCTCGCATCGAGCGACATGCACGGCACGGAAGAGCCGCTTCGGGCGAGATCAGTAATTGATTTATGAAGGGGGGATGAGAACTATGACTGAGACCGCTAAGAAAAAGCGCGGTATGCCTTCATCGTTCACCATTCTTCTTGCTCTGCTGGCAATCGTCGCGGTTGTTACCGTTATCGTCTCCGGTACGTCCGGTGGCGCGGTTACCGCTGCCCGCTTGAGCGATTTCTGCACCGCCCCGGTCAAGGGCTTCGCTGACGCTCTGCCCGTCTGCCTCTTCGTTATGATCCTCGGTGGCTTCCTCGGCATGATGACCGAGACCGGCGCCCTGGACAACGGCATTGCCGTTCTGGTGCAGAAGCTTAAGGGCAATGAGATCATGCTCATTCCCGTGCTGATGCTCATCTTCTCCCTCGGTGGTACCACCTATGGTATGTGCGAGGAGACCGTTCCCTTCTACGCTCTGCTCGCCGCCACCATGATGGCTGCTGGCTTCGACCCCATGGTCGGCGCTGCTACCGTCCTGCTCGGCGCTGGCTGCGGCTGCCTCGGCTCCACGGTTAACCCGTTTGCCGTCGGTGCTGCCGTTGACGCTCTGACTGGCGTTGGCATTGAGGTCAACCAGTCCATCATCATCGGCCTCGGTGCCGTCCTGTGGATTGTTACCACTGTTATGTCCATCCTCTTCGTCATGAGCTATGCCAAGAAGGTCAAGGCTGACAAGGGTTCCACCATCCTTTCGATGCAGGAGCTCAAGGACGCCGAAGAGGCTCACGGCAAGGCTGCTTCCGAGGTTCACAAGGAGGTCAAGCTCACCGGTCGTCAGAAGGGTGTTCTGATTGCCTTTGCCTTCACCTTCGTCGTCATGATCGTCGGCTTCATCCCGCTGGCCGACCTCAACGAGGGCGTCGCCAACTTCTTCGATGCTGGCGCTGTCTATGACGCCGACGGTAACGCCATCGTTCAGGGCTGGTCTGCCCTGATCACCGGCCTGCCCATTGGCCAGTGGTACTTCGACGAGGCTTCCACCTGGTTCTTCCTCATGGCTGTCCTGATCGGTATCATCGGTGGCCTCTCCGAGAAGCAGATCGTCAACACCTTCATCACCGGCGCTGCCGACATGATGTCCGTTGTCCTCGTCATCGCTCTTGCCCGTGGTATCTCCGTCCTCATGGCTAGCACCGGCCTCGACGTCTACGTCCTCGACGCTGCCGCCAATGCTCTGGCTGGCCTGTCCGGCGTGATCTTCGCTCCCATGAGCTTCCTGGTCTACTTCGGCCTGTCCTTCCTGATCCCCTCGACCTCCGGTATGGCTACTGTCTCCATGCCCATCATGGGACCGCTGGCTGTTAAGCTCGGCTTCTCGCCCGAGGTCATGGTCATGATCTTCTCCGCCGCCATCGGCGTCGTGAACCTGTTCACCCCGACCTCCGGCGCCATCATGGGCGGTCTTGCCCTGGCCAAGATCGAGTGGACGACCTGGCTCAAGTTTGCTCTCAAGCTCATCGTCGCTCTCTCCGTCGTCTGCGCCATCATTCTGACCGTCGCCTGCGTGATGCTCTAAGTACCCCTTGGGTACCCCACGGAAACCATGACGATCCTGTAAAGGATCACCTGGTCATCGTCTGTCCGGTGGGGTAACCCCACCGGTAGACTCCTACCTTTAGCCTCCTCCTGTTCCGTGCGCGGGAGGGGGCGCTCTTGTGTTCCGGCGTTTTACCAAACGCCGGAACCACTCGACGCTGCAAGCCCGCCAGAGCGGCAATCTGACGTTCAATCGTCGGGCATGACCAGAAGGTCAATGCCCTCCTCTTTCACGTCACCTTGCTCGCTCTGGGGCGTTTTCGCTGACTTATGCTCAGTCTGCAACTCAATTCAGCTCCAAGCAAAAAGGCCGAAGTCCCGAAGGGTTTCGACCTTTGTTTTTCTGCAGCGTCCAAGCGCAGTTTATCTATTCTCGATGCTGCCGATGTTTTTGAGCTCGATGGAAATGAGGCCGTTGGGCTCGTTGACGAACTCGATGTACTCGGAGTTCGAGCCCATCTCGGCCGGAAAGCTGATCTCGATGCCCGTATCGGTACGAATCTTGTGGTTGCGCACGGCCGCGCGTTCGACCTGCTTGCGCTCCACGGGCACACGCTCGGGCACCTTCTCCTCAGTCAGTGCCGCGCGCACGCTCTCCTTGATAACCGGTTCGTCCTCAAAGACCTCATCGACGATATCCCAAGGCGGAAGCTCCTCGTCATCCTCGACCTTCTCGGCAACGGCAGCCTTAACCTTAGCGAGCGCTACGGCCGTATTGGCACCGTGCTCCTCGGCGACTTCCTCGACCACACACGTCACGGTGTCGATGACCTCCTTGCCTGATACGCCCGTGTCGCACTGCAGCAGGCCATCGGGGATAAGCATACGGTCCTCACCGGCAATCTTGCGCTTCTTGTCCACGTAACCGATCTCCATGGTGCTCGCACGCACGATGGCATAGCTCGGCACCTTTTGCGAGGGGTTCGGCAGAATGGCGTAGTGGCGCGCGATGTCGTTGCGCACCTCTCCCTCCTCGCGGCCCACTTCGTGCATAAAAGCCTGCTTGGAGCCCAGCAGCATCACGGCAAACCAGCGGGCATCCTCATCGTCGTCAAAATCGGCCACGAGCACGTCGGTGGACTCGGCTTTCTCTGCCTTGGTGAGCTCGGAGGAGATAAACTCCGCAATCTGCTGTGACAGGTCCACGAACTCGCGCTCGCCAAAGAAATAGCCCTTGAGCTCGCCGCCGAATGCGGAGTTCTCGGCAAACGTGGCGCGTTTGTTGTCGGCCGAGGTGCGCGCGCGGCGCAGATGTGTGGTCACAAAGTTGCGCACGGTACGGCTTTCGATATCGAGTTCGCGCTGACTCATAACGTTGACGGCCGAGTCGAAGTCCAGGATATGCAGGATTGCGTGATTGATTTTCATGTACGGCATTCCGTTCTAGATCGAATTGAGCACGAACCAGTATAGCGGTCGAGCCCGCCCCAAGCGTATCGAAGCTTGGTGCATCGGGGACAGGTTGCTTTGCACCAATGGTTAGCGCAGGAGCTCGGACTGCCAAGCCTCGAGCTGTTCTGCCAAGCTCTTGCCGGCAGCGGGCATGTCGATCTGGGGACGTTTGGGCAGAAGCGCACACTTAAGAATCGCAACGATAGTCTGCGAGACAAAGCGTCGCGTATCCTCGTCAAAGCCTTGCGCAGCCTGGAGCATCACGGGCAGGCTCTCGCGCAGATTCCCAGCGATATCCGCAAACCGCTCAGCACCCGTAGCCTCAAGCACGGAGAACAACGCATCTACAAAACGCTCGCGCTCGCTAGGCGACACCGCAAGCAGCATCTCGCGAATGGAGCCATCAACGTATCGAGCACCGGCGGACAGGCGCTCACAGTACACGAAGTCGCGACCATCAACCACCCAGCTAAAGGGATTATGCTGAAGCAGGCTGAACTCGGTGCTCTCAACGATGGCATAGTCCTCCTGTGCCTCGAACATCATGCCAAAGATTGACGACCGAGGTAGCGTCTTGTCGATTCGACCGGATAGGTCGGCGAAGGCGTTGCCGCTCAGAAACTCCTCGACGAAGCCCGGACCATCATGGGAATACACCCGTTCGATTCGCTCACGGGCGACATCGGGGCACATCGCCGCACCGTACACCGCAAGGTTTCCACCCTTGGAATGACCTCCGCACAAAAGCGGCCCGTCAATCGCATCCGCCGCCTCGTCTACATAACGCGCCGCGGATTCCTGGGCCGGCACAGGACACCGGAACGCCATGTTAAAGTCCTCTTTCCAGCCCACAATCGTGCTGTCGGTCCCCCGGAAGGAAAGATAACTAAACCCCGCCGGAAACCGGAACGCCATGGCTGCAAACTGCTCTGTCGCCACCACATCGCTCACGGCACGATAGCCGCAAACGCGCACGCCACGGTAACGAGGGCTTGCTGCCACGGCCTCCAACAAGGCCCTGCTCCCCTCTGGGTCCCACAAGTCACCAATCATGTCCCGGTAGCACTCGGCACGCAGCAACTCGCGTACGTCTAGGCCCTGCCAGTTCGTCAGCTCCGCCATATCACCCGGCAAACGCAAATAGGACAACCACGCAAAGACCAGGCTATCCACCGCGCAGAACGGCCGTTCCTCAAACGGATCAAACGCCGTCTGGGCATAGGTCAAAAAATTAGGCGAATCCGACATGGCCCTCCCATCAACTATGGTGCATTGGGGTGGTGCAAAGTAACCTGACCCCCTCGCACCAAAAAGGCGCCCGGACCGTGTGGCCCGGACGCCTTTCATTGTAGCCTGTTGCCCAAAAGAGCTTGATTTAGCAGGAGAAGTCGACGCTGTCGATGATGTCCTTGAGGGCCTTGGCGGAGGCGGTGAGCTCATGCTGCTCGTCATCGTTCAGCGGCACGGGGACGCGGCAGACAACGCCATCGCGGCCGACGACGGTCGGCATGGAGATGGCCAGATCGGACAGGCCATACTCGCCCACCATGAGCGAGGAGACAGGCAGAACGGTCTGCTCATCGCGCATGACGGCAGTGCAGATGCGCTTGACGGCCATGGCAACGCCATAGTAGGTAGCGTGCTTCTTCTCGATGATGGTGTAGGCGGAGTTCTTGACGTCCTCGGCGATACGCTTCTCGGCAGCCTCGTGCTCCAGATGACCGTGAAGCTCGCAGAAGGTGTTCAGCGGAACGCCAGCAACCTGAGCGCTGGACCAAGCGACAAACTCGGAGTCGCCGTGCTCGCCCATGACATAGGCCTGGACATCGCGCGGGTCAACCTCGACGTGGGCACCAAGCATCTGCTGCAGACGGCCAGTGTCGAGCACGGTGCCGGAGCCGATGACATGGCCCTCGGGCAGGCCGGACATCTTGATGGCAGCATAGGTCAGAACATCAACCGGGTTGGAGACGATTAGCAGAATGCCGTCGAAGCCGGACTTCTTAATCTCGGGGATAATGGACTTAAAGATGTTTACGTTCTTGTTGACCAGGTCCAGGCGGGTCTCACCGGGCTTCTGGGCAGCGCCAGCGGTGACGACGATCATGGCGGCGTCGGCGACATCGGAATAATCGCCGGCGTAGATCTTCATCGGCTCGGCAAACGTCATGCCGTGCGCGATATCCAGAGCCTCACCCTCGGCGCGGTTCTTGTCCACGTCGATGAGGACCATCTCGGAGAACAGACCACTCTGCATCAGTGCGAACGCCGAAGACGAACCGACGAAACCGCAGCCGACAATAGCGACCTTCTTCTCGTTAACCATTAGAAACTCCCATCTCTCTCCACAAACAAGCCGCCCGGGAACGACCCGAGCGGCTTGTCGTAATCCCAATACATCCAATCGGGACTTTGATTATGCTCCTATTCGCAGCCAAAAATCGACCGTTTACCGAAATTGTTTGCAGTATTCGTAAAATAACTGCACGAAATCGGTTTCGAGCTATTGACGAGTCGAAATAGGTTTCTAATACAGGCCCGCCTCGCGAATGGCCTCGACAGCCAAAGCGATCTGATCGGGCGGCAGGACCAGTGCCATACGCACGTGCCCCTCGCCCGAAGGGCCAAAGCTCGCGCCCGGCGTCACCACAACGCCGGCCTTCTCCATAAGCTCCTCGCAAAACGCCATAGAATCGGTGCGACCACCGGGAAGCTTGGCCCACACAAACATAGAGCCATGCGCGTTGGGACGCTCCCAGCCCAGACCCTCAAGACCGTCGCACAGGGCATCGCGGCGCTCCTGGTACTTCAGACGCTGCGCCTCGACCTCATCGCGCGGACCGTTCAGGCAGGCGATAGCAGCCTTCTGGATCGGGAAGAACATACCAAAGTCGATCTGGCCGCGCAGCTTGGCAAAGGCCGAGACCACATCCTCGCGACCGACCAAAAAGCCGATGCGGGCACCGGTGACGTTAAACGACTTGGAAAGCGAGAAGAACTCCACGCCCACCTCAAGCGCACCGGGATACTGCAAGAAGCTGCCGCCGGGCTCGCCGTCAAACACGATGTCGGAGTACGCGTTGTCATGAACGATCAACAAATCATGCTCGCGGGCAAAGGCGATAATCTCCTCGTAGACCTCGGGCGTGCCCACCGAGCCGACCGGGTTCGCGGGCAGCGACACGATCATATACTTGGCACGATCGGCCACCTCGGGATCGATACCCGCCACATAGGGCAGGTAATTATGCTCGGCAACCAGCGGATAGTATTCGAGCTTGGCATCGGCGATCTTGGCACCCGCCTCAAAGACCGGGTAGCACGGATCGGGAACCAGAATGGTGTCACCCGGATCGAGCAGGGCCAGGCCCAAATGGCCCACGCCCTCCTGCGTGCCGTTGCACGACTGCACCATAGACGGCGTAATGCCCGAAACGCCAAAGCGACGCTCATAGTAATCGCACACGGCTTGCTTGAGTTCGGGCAGGTCGCGCAGGGCATACTTCCACATCTCGGGATCTTGGGCTGCCTGCGTGAGCGCCTCGACCACGTGGTCGTACGGCTTAAAGTCGGGCGTGCCCACGCTCATGTTGTAAATGGTCTTGCCCTGAGCCTTCAGCGCGAGAAGCTTGTTGTTGAGCGAGGCGAAGACCTCCGCGCCAAAGCGGTCGAGACGTTGCGATGCCTGCATGGTGCCACCTTTCGATATAAAAAACGCGGCGCTCCGACAAGAGCGCCGCGCGATACGGGCCATCAGATTGCAAAAGTGTAACGCTTGCAACCCCCGTATTGGTTCAATTTAGCCAACCTTAGTCAACTGGATTGAGCGCGTCGATCTGCGCAAGCCACAGACGCGAGCTAGCGTCACTTGGCATACGCCAATCGCCGCGCGGGTTGAGCGTCACCGAACCCACCTTGGGACCATCGGGCAGGCAGCTGCGCTTAAACTGCTGGGCAAAGAAGCGACGGTAGAACGTACGTAGCCACGTGTGGACGGTCTTGGCGTCGTAGACGCCCTCGAAGCTCTTGAGCGCCATGCGGTAGATCTTGCCCGGCTCAAAGCCAAAACGCAGCAGGTAGTAGAGGAAGTAGTCGTGAAGCTCATACGGGCCCACCAAATCCTCGGTCTTCTGCGCAATCTCGCCGTCGCCCGTGGGCGGCAGAAGCTCGGGGGACACCGGCGTATCGAGGATATCGAGCAAGACCTCGGCAATGCGCCCGCCAAACACATCGGCCGCATAGCGCACCAGATGGCGCACAAGCGTCTTAGGCACGCTCGCGTTGACGGCGTACATGCTCATGTGGTCGCCGTTATAGGTAGCCCAGCCGAGCGCCAGCTCCGACAGGTCGCCCGTGCCAATGACAAAACCGCCAGCCTGGTTGGCCAGATCCATCAGAATCTGCGTACGCTCGCGCGCCTGGCTGTTCTCGTAGGTCACGTCTTGGACGGCCGGATCGTGCTCAATGTCCTTGAAGTGCTGCTCCACAGCCGCATGGATCGAAACCTCGCGGAAGCTCACACCCAAGTCACGAGCGAGCGACTCGGCATTGGACTTAGTGCGGTGCGTCGTGCCAAAACCTGGCATGGAGACCGCCGTGATACCCGTGCGCGGCAGCCCCAGCGCATCGAAGGCACGCACGGTCACAAGCAGTGCCAGCGTGGAGTCCAAGCCGCCCGAAAGGCCGATGACGGCCGCCTTGGTGCCCGTATGGGCAAGGCGGGTCTTGAGGCCCGCAGTCTGCAGACCGAGGATCGTCTCGCAGCGCTCGGCCAAGTCGCCGTGGTCGGCCGGCACAAAGGGCGCACGCGGGAAAACGCGGTCGATATCGCAGGCATCGCGCAAGACAGGTTCTTCGGCCAGCACGCCCTCAAACGAGAACTCAACGGTCGTGGCCTCCGGCGCATCGTCCGCGCGCGTCCATGTCGTCGAGCGACGGCGCTCGGCAACCAGACGGTCAAGATCGACATCGGCCACAGCCATATCGCAGGTAAGCAGTTTAGTGGCGGCGAGCTTGGAGCCGTTTTCGTAGATAAGGTTCTCGCCCGCAAAGACCATGTCGGTCGTGGACTCGCCCTCGCTCGCGTCTGCATAGGCATAGGCACAGTACAGGCGCGCGCTCTGATTGGAGATTAGGCTGCGGCGGTAATCTGCCTTACCGATAATCTCGTCCGAGGCCGACGGGTTGAGAATCACCGTGGCACCGGCAAGCGCCATCTCGGTCGAAGGGGGCGCCGGCACCCACAGGTCCTCACAGACCTCAACGCCCAGCACCAGGTCCTCGGCGCTCTCATCACAGCAACGGTAGACAAGCCCCGAACCCAGCGGAACCGGACCCTGACCGGCAAATTCAACCCACACGGGATCGGCGGGCGCCGGAGCAAACCAACGGCGCTCATAGAACTCGCCATAGTTGGGCAGATACTTCTTGGCCGTGAGGCCCAAAAGCTCGCCCGCACAGCACACGGCGGCACAGTTGTAAATATTCTCGGCAACTGCAACGGGAAGACCGATGGTAAAGACAATCGGCAGCTCACGAGTCTCGTCGAGGATATGCACCAGAGCAGCCTCGCAGGCATGCAGCAGCGTGCGATTATGGAACAGATCAGCCGCGGTATAGCCAGTCAGATTAAGCTCGGGCAAAACCAGAGCACGAACGCCGCGCTCGGTAGCCTCGCGAACAGCCGCCAGCGCAACCTCGGCATTGCCCTCGACATCGGCAACGCGAATCTGCGGTGAGGCCGCCGCCACACGCAAAAAGCCATCAGACTGAGAAAGGTGAAGATTCATAAGAATGCTCCCGTGCGTAGACGCCATTCACAACAATTAGCAAGCCCTATTGTAGTTCAACCGCCGGGTGTAACCGCATCCCACCAACTTGGTGAGCTATTGATGAGTTGATGGTATCTGTTAAATGTCACGTACGATTCACATCTGGTGGGTACCCTGATGGCTACATGAAACGAAGCAGATTTACACCGGGAGGACCCCGTATGACAACCAAGTACACTGATGCGCCGCGCACGCGCGTCATGACACCGGCATCGCTCAACAACGGCGTGCACGAGAACCATTCCATCGGACAGACCATGGCCATTGCGCCCAAAAAGGGCCTTTTCGACGACATTTCCATTCCCCAGATCATCGCCGGCGCCGCAGCTGCCGCCACGAGCGTGGCGCTTGCTTCAAAGATCGGCATTGCCGGCTCGGTGATTGGTGCCGCCGTGAGCTCAGTCATCACTGTTGTGTCCTCGCAGGTCTATCGCCACTTTATCTCCGCCAGCGCCGAAGCAATCAAGGGCACGCATGCCGCTGTCGACTACCCTACCGGCGCCTACGAGCCCGTTGAGCCCAATGTCGAGGAGCACCTAGGTGGCGCCGCAACCACGCAGGAGATGCGCCAGGTTGCGGGACGCGCGACCACGGCGCGCGTCGCTCCCAACAGCCTGCGCGCCAAGGCGGCGGCTGAGCGCAGCCAGACGCAAAAGAAGGTCATCGTCTTCTCGATCGCTATCGCCATCGTCGCGGTCATCGCCTGCGCCGGCGCCATCCTTATCACCACTGCCGGTGAGGGTCTGGGCGAGCGTCCCGAGCCAATCCTGTCGTCGCGCACGACCGAGAGCGATGCAAATGACAACACCCAGTCGCAAGATCAGCAGGCACAGACGGACGATACGCAAGACAGTTCTACCTCTGCCAATTCGTCCTCGAACACCCAAAACCAATCGCAGGGCGTCGATTCCTCTGCGAACAACAGCGGCACGCAATCCGGCACGACTGACTCAAGCCAAACGACTGACGGCTCTCAACCGAGCACGGGCGACCAGGCGAATGGCAATACACCGAGTACGGGATCTACCGACAACAGCAACACCAACAGCTCGAGCGGAACCGCGTCCGGCACGGCATCTGACAGTTCAAGCCAAGGCACGACATCGGGCAACTAGGCACTGCATCCCCAGATAGGCAACCTGTACAACGGGCGCGAATCGACAGCGGTTCGCGCCCGTTTGCCTTGGGCGCCGTCATGGCGAGCGCCATGCGATGGTAAGATGCTTTACATGTGTAAAGAGGAGATTTGCCATGAGCAAGACAATAGTTAGGCCCATGCTTTCGCTGGGCAACCACATCTATCTGTATCGCCTGCTGCGCGATGCGATTGGGTGTGGCAAGCAAACGTTTATGACGCAGGTCGAAGAGGCTCTCGCCGTTGGCGACATGACTGCTTATGACCTGGGTTTCGAGTCCACGCGCGAGTTGCTCGAGGAGCTTAACGACTGCATTAAGCTGACCGTCTTCAAAGGCGGCCGCCTGTATGCCACCGTCATCGCCAACGAGGCATGGGATGCCGCCCTTGCCAAGGACGAGGACAAGCGCAAGGCTACCAAGGGCGCCAAGCAGTCCTACAAAAAGAAGAAGCGCGGCAAGAAGGACCTGAAGGCCGTGCGCCCCAAGCACGTTAAGCGTCCCGAGCCCGAAGCCATGGTTGGAGCCGTGCCGGAACCCGAACCCGAGACAGAGATCGAAGTCGCTATTGGAGTAACAGCAGAGGCCGAAACCGAAATCGCCGCCACGACCGATCCCGAAGTCATATCCGAGCAGGAAGCCACTGCGGAGCTCAACGAGGCATCCAAGTCGACAACCGAAGAGGCGGCTGGCCAGCCCGAGGCGCCCGTGTTCCAGAACCACGATGTCTTTGGCGACAACACCGAGGACAATCAGTCCGACGAGCTCGCGGATCAAGATGCTGCCGAGGCAACACCGGAGCCCGAGGCGCCCCAGCCTGCCATCTCGCTCACGGTTGTCTACGACCCCGAGAACGCCAACGCCGGCATCACCACCATGGTATCCACGCCGGTCGAGGCCAAGCCGAACGTCGAGGCAGAGGACACTCCGCAGGCCGATGCCAAAACCGGGACCGAAGACACGTCCATCTCCGTGGAACCGACAGATTCCATAGCTAAGCCAGAAGCGGCATCTGAGTCTGCACTTGTCATTGAGTCCGCATCCGCACCCGCCTGTGACCAGGCTCCCACACCTGCACCGACTCCGGTCCCCAATTCAGCACCGGCCCCCGCTCCCGCAGCACCGACCATCCCCGGGGACTTCCCCATCGATTTCGCGACCGAGGTCTTCTGCCCTAGCCCGCTGCTGCACCAGCTGTCGACTTATCTCCCCTACGGCGCCGACACCCTCGGCATCGTCGGCGAGTACTACTGGATCGCTCGCGAGCGCGGTACCATCGAGGCCGGCCGTAACCGCGCGAGCTTCCCCCTGCGCTACACACAGGCCGGCAAACGCCACGAAGTCACCGTACGCATTCGCCGCAACACCACCGGCGGCCTCGGAGCCACCTGGGCCATCGACAAGGTCGAAGCCCCGGTCGAGTAAAAAACGGCCTCGGATAGCCAATTGACCATCCGAGGCCGTTTGAATTCAGGCCTTTTAGTTGTCATCGGCGCATATAGACACCAGAGAAGCAAGCTCATCCTCAAGTTGCGGAGCAAAGTATCTAAAAGAAACCTGCGCTCCAGTCGGTATCGACTCAATCATATTCGCAGCATTATCTGAAACTCGGTACGATGCAGTTTCACCTGTCTTCAAATCCTCTATTGAGCAGACAGCGTCTTCAGCATCAATCGACCTAAGCACGCCTTTTCCTTGTAACATCACATCGGCATGCCCGCCAGCTATTTCTAATGAACCTGAGTCTGTCGCAGTCACTTCTCCGGAACCTCCGCGCGATATCTCTTCCTTTGTTGAACAGCCCACCAATGAAGCCATCAGCACCAAAGACAGAGCTAGACGAATCGCCCTACTTCGAAAAAGTCGTTCCATAAGTCCACGCATAATAGCTCTGATCATACTTCAGGAAGGATAAAGATGAATTCCAGCCGTCCGCTATGCCAATCATCTGCCTTGTCTCTCCAGTTTTCTTACCAGTAAGTGTGGCGTAAGCCTCCGCTGTTACAGAATGGGCTGATCCGTTGTACAAACTCGCATGTAAAACATTCGGTCTATTAGAGTTAATCTCATTTTGAATGCTCGCGATAGCCGGAGAGGAGACAGTGCGGGCGATAAGAGTACTTCCTCTGCTTGCGCAGTAATTTGTAAACCCCGTTGCACAGGTTGATATCGGCGTTCCGCCCAAAACAACGCCGGGAACAGTCTGTTCTTCATCGGAAAGAGCATGGGTATTGGTGTAATTCCATATCTGCATATATTGCGAAGGGTCGCTATATAAATTGGCAATGCCATACAGTTCCGCAACGTTCGAAAAAGCTGTCACCATACAAGCATAGTGGGCAGTAAGCCTCTTAATCTCGCTTTCATCATATGACATAAACTGAGAAATGGAACGAAATCCAGATACTGTGTAATCCTGCATTTGAGTTGCGTAAATTACGACATCGTTCCAGCTTGAAGGTTTATTCGATAAAACGACAGGCCGTCCTTCTATGGAAACAGCCGGGATTGTTCGTCCGCAATTTGTTGTTATTGAACCGTCCAAAGATTGCACACCGAATTCGAATGGATTGATCATTACGACTGGGTTATTGAAAGAATAAGACTCAACACCAAGATCTCCTCCCCGATCCATAGGGCTGACTAAGCCGTCTCCAAAACGATATCCCGTAAGTATTTCATCATCTGAAGCATCTAAAACCAAATAGCCCGCGGCTCTATTGAATGTCACAACCGGAACAATGTAGCCAAGCGGGGACCCATCAACGTCTACAAAAGGAATAGGGTCAGAAGGCGTATACGAAGAGCCGAGGAGTCCCTTTATATATTTATCGGCAAGCTCTTGCGCAATTTCTGAAGTAAATTGTATCTGCTCACCATCAATATTGCCCGTCGAAGCAAAAACCTCTTTCGGACGTGCGGCCAAGGCGACAATTGAAGACGCGACAAGTTGCAGAAAACGACGACGCGAAAGCATATGTTCTTCTTTCTAGAGGATAGAGGAGCGACTTATAAGATACTCCTATTCTATAACCTTTTTTGTAACGTTACAGCACTGGTTATATTTCAATTCGATTTGCTTATGTCCTTGTAACCCAATACGTCTTTACGTTTTAAACGGAATTAGAAAATCACTCATAGCAAAAACGGGCTTTAATCCCAAAGAGATGACTTTGATTATGAATCAAACCAGCAGCCAGGGCATAGCTGCAGTGCAATTGCTACAAGAAAGGCCGCCCTTGCTGGCGGCCTTTCTACTTGCTACTAGTCACGCGTGAGCTTGCGGTGGATACGATGCGGCTGGGCTGCGTCCTCGCCCAGGCGCTCGATACGGTTGGCCTGATAGGCCTCAAAGTTGCCCTCGAACCAATACCAGTTGCCCGGATTCTCGTCGGTGCCCTCCCACGCCAGAATGTGCGTGGCGACGCGGTCCAGGAACATACGGTCGTGGCTGATGACCACCGAGCAGCCCGGGAACTCGAGCAGCGCCGCTTCAAGCGAGGACAGCGTCTCGACGTCGAGGTCGTTCGTGGGCTCGTCGAGGAGCAGCAGGTTGCCGCCCTGCTTGAGCGTAAGCGCCAAGTTCAGACGGTTGCGCTCGCCACCGGAGAGTACGCCAGCGCGCTTCTGCTGGTCCTGGCCCTTAAAGCCAAAGCTCGCCACATAAGCGCGGCTCGGAACCTCGGTCTCGCCGACCATCATGTGGTCCAGGCCATCCGAGACGACCTCCCACAGGTTCTTGTCGGGGTCGATGCCGGAACGGTTCTGGTCGACGTAAGAAATCTTGACGGTCTCGCCCACCTCGAGCTCGCCCGAAGTCAGCGGCTCCAGGCCCACAATCGTCTTGAACAGCGTGGTCTTACCGACACCGTTGGGGCCGATAACGCCCACAATGCCGTTGCGCGGCAGGGTGAACGAAAGGTCATCGATGAGCACGCGGCCATCGAACTCCTTGTGCAGGTGATGGGCCTCGAGCACCTTGTTGCCCAGACGCGGGCCCACAGGGATGCGGATGTCGGTCCAGTCGAGCTTCTGGCTTGCGCGGGCCTCGGCCTCCATCTCCTCGTAGCGAGCCAGACGGGCCTTGTTCTTGGCCTGGCGAGCCTTGGGCGAGCTGCGTACCCACTCGAGCTCGGCCTCCATGCGCTTGGCGAGCTTGGCGTC
>OODJ01000700.1_pt1 | contig 31553 bp, 20 predicted proteins | sample 1671611 | NCBI WGS metagenome assembly OODJ01 (sample SAMN06348174, study PRJEB24527) | human gut metagenome | biome: human gut; feature: ankylosing spondylitis patient; material: feces | host: Homo sapiens | place: China | collected 2015-10 | reverse complement strand
TATATTATATAATATCATATCTCGATAGAATTGTCTATTGTTTTTTTGTAAATAAATCCGAAATAAACAAACACGCACCGCATGAAAACGGTGCGCATTGATTTGTTTATCTTTTATCATGCTGCTCCGCAGCAGTTCGGATTGCAAAAATGGCATTTTTCACGTCGGAAGCGCCGAAAACAGAAGATCCCGCAACCATAATATTGGCGCCGGCATCAGCGGCAATCGCCGCCGTTTCCGGTCCGATTCCTCCGTCTACCTCAATATCGACTTTGTAGCCACCCGCATCAATCATTCCGCGCAGGGCACGTACATTCTCCATGGTTTCCGGCATAAACTTCTGCCCGCCGAATCCCGGTTCCACCGTCATGACCAAAACCATTCCGACATATGGCAAAAACGGCTCCAAAACAAAAGCAGGTGTTGCAGGCTTAATGGATATGGACGGAATTTTTCCGGCACTGCGGATTTTATTTAAAACCTCCATTTGATTGTCACAGCTCTCATAATGGATAGTAATGATATCCGCACCTGCCGCCGCAAATTTATCAATATATCTTCCCGGATCTTCTATCATAAGATGCACGTCAAAGACAAGCTCGCTTTTTTTTCTAATTGAACTTATCACCCCGGGACCAAATGATATGTTAGGAACGAACATGCCGTCCATTACATCGAGATGAAGTAGTTCTGCTCCCGCTTTTTCAACTTTTTCCACTTCTTCTCCCAGCCTCGAAAAATCACAGGCGAGAACAGAAGGCGCAACTTGTATCACAAAATCCTCCCTTGCACCGCATACAGCAGCGTATCTATAAAAATTTTTAAAGCACTGATTTTGGACAAAATCCTCAAGACTCTTTTCATTGTTGGGACAAATTCCCCATATTAAAAGAAGTTTTCAGAATATTTCGTTTTTTATAAGGAATATAAAAAGTATCAAGGTGCGGTCAGTGCCATATTATAATAATGTCCGCACTTTTTTCAATTCGCCGGCGCTGTCATACCAAGGACAATAAGAGATATGACGTGGACACTTCTATATGACACGCCCGCTTTTTATATATCTATCAAAATATGTTCACACCGGACTCGGTGTGAACATATTTTTAGAGCAATACGCCTGCCTCATTATAAAGCCAAATTTCAAATTTGTCAAGGTACAGAAGAAAATTACGGCAGCTGCGGTTTTCCTTTTGCCTTTGAGAGCTTGATGGTAAACTCACAATATTCTCCCTGATGGCTGGAAACGGAGATGTCCTCGCCCAGATTGTCCATAATCGTTTTACAGATATAGAGTCCAAGCCCAACACCGCTTTTGTCAAGCCCGCGGCTTTTATCACTTTTATAAAAGCGGTCAAACACATGAGGCAGATCTTCTGCTGGAATACCAACCCCTTCATTGTATACTTGAACGGTCACCTTATTCTGCTCTTCATGAATCGAAATCCGATATTTTCCGCCTTCCTTGGAAAATTTCACAGCATTATCGCAAATATTGTAAAGCACTTGATTGATCGCATCCTTATCGGAATAAACAAGCAATTTGTCTTCCGGCGCATCGAATTCGACGTCCAGTTTTTTCGAATCGATTTTTGCCTCAAAAGAAAGCAGGATAATTCTTGCCATTTCACAGATATCAAAGGACGTTTTTTCAAATTTCCGGTTACCGGATTCCATCCTTGAAATATCAAGCAGCGAGGTAACAAGCCTTGAGAGGCGCTTCACCTCCTGACCGATAATTTCAAGATAATAAGGCTGTTTTTCCGGCGGGATAGCTCCCTCAAGGATGCCGTCAATGAATCCCGCGATTGAAGTCATCGGCGTACGAAGGTCATGTGATACATTCGCAAGAAATGAGCTGCGCGTATATTCATAATTGGCAAGAGAATCCGCCATGGAATTGAACGCTGTTGCAAGCTCCGCAATTTCATCTTCCCCAACGACAGGGATCTTTACATCAAATTTTCCCTTGGCAAAATTTCTTGTTGCATACGTCATCTGCTTTATTGGGGAAACAATTTTTTCCGTGATAAAATAAACCGCGACAAAGCTTGCAATCATGACCCACAGGCTGGCAAGCACAATCGTCCTCACGGTATTGACCGTCAGGGCATTCGGAGTTCCGGCACTATAGCATACAATAAGAGCGCCGGCGTATCCACCTGAAACAGAATTCAATTCGTATCGAAACGGTGTAATCAGCACCCCATATTTGCGATCAAGAAGTCCTCCCATATCCGTATAAAGCTGACTTCCCTGCTCAACCGTTAACGATTCCAAAATTTGTTCATCCGTAATGGCTCCGGAATAGAGCCCGTCTGTGGATATCAAAATGCGACCTTCCGGTGTCGTAATAAAAATTGTCATTTTCTCGGCGTTCTTGGATAGGATATGTATCATATTTGAAATATCGCTATATTTCAAAGATACAAATTTCTCGAAATCAGTGGGCTTTATGGAAGAAGCAAATTCGGAAATCAAATATTCGGTAATATAAGCGGAAGTGTTTTGAGCAATTGTTTGCTTTTGTGTATTTTCCGAGCGGATTGTCATGGAACTGATGATTAAAGTTAAAATGAAAAAACTGATAAAAATAATCAGCAGAAAAGTCGAAATATATTTTGTAAAAATACTCTTTTTCACAAAAATTCCTCTTTCGTCAGAATTGAATAAAATAGATTTTGGCAGAGACGGAGCGCTCTGCCAAAAAACTTTAAATCAACTCAATAATTCAAATTTATAGCCGACACCCCAAACAGTTTTTAAGACCCATTTATCACTGACGCCTTCCAGTTTTTCGCGAAGTCTTTTTACGTGAACATCCACTGTTCGTGAATCGCCGAGATAATCAAATCCCCAAACCTTATCGAGAAGCTGATCTCGCGTGAAAACACGGTTGTAATTGGAAGCCAAAAAATAAAGCAATTCCAGTTCTTTTGGCGGGATATCGATTGCCTTTCCCTTGATTTTCAGTTCATATTTTTGAAGAGATATTTCCAAATTGTCAAATTTGACACACTCGTCATCGAGGTGTGTATCATTCGATTGACAGCGGCGCAGCACCGCTTTGATTCTGGCAGACAACTCTTTCATATCCACCGGTTTGGCAAGAAAGTCATCGGCACCGAGTTCCAGTCCCAAAACCTTATCAAATACCTCACCTTTCGCGGTCAGCATAATAATCGGTTTTGAGGAGCCTTCACGAATTTCACGGCAGACCTGCCAACCGTCCTTTTTCGGCATCATAATATCAAGCAGGACAAGGTCAGGATCATACATCTTAAACATGCTGACTCCTTCCGCACCGTCTCCTGCCGTTTTAACCTCATATCCCTCGTTTTCCAAATACAGTTTGATTGCCTCACAGATATGGGGATCATCGTCAATCACAAGTATTTTTGTGCCCATGGTCATTTTCCTTTCCTTCATATTGCATTTTTCTTGTAGTTTAATTATACCATCCATGTTCTTCCTTGTAAAGAAAAAAATCTATAAATTTATAGAACGTTCAACGATTTTTATAAATCTGTTCAAAAAGATTGACAGATATTCTCTTTTGCGCTAAAATATAAGGAAATAAAATGATATTCAGAAATCTTGTAAAGGAAAAGGAAGTTATGAAACTCGGTATCGTCGGTCTGCCGAATGTCGGCAAAAGTACACTTTTTAATGCAATTACAAATGCAGGAGCCCAATCGGCAAATTATCCATTCTGTACCATTGAGCCTAATGTCGGTATGGTAGCAGTTCCGGATCCGCGCTTGGATGCGCTTGCTGAAATGTATCATCCTGAAAAATATACCCCCGCCGTTATCGAATTTGTCGATATTGCAGGACTTGTCAAGGGAGCCTCCAAGGGAGAAGGACTTGGCAACAAATTTCTTTCTCATATTCGGGAAACCGATGCGATTATTCATCTTGTGCGCTGCTTCGAAAACGGAAATATCATACACGTGGAAGGCAATGTCGATCCAATACGTGATATTGAGACAATTAATCTTGAGCTAATCTTCTCGGATCTCGAGATTCTGGAACGCAGAATTGCCCGTACAGAAAAAGCAATGAAGGGCGATAAAACACTGGCCGAGGAACTTGCCGTCTTAAATAAGGTAAAAACAGCTTTGGAAAACGGAATCAGCGCCCGCGCTATTACCCTTACAGACGATGAAAAAGCGAGCATTGCGGACGTTGAACTGCTTTCCATGAAACCTGTTATTTATGTTGCCAACATCAGCGAAGATCAAATTGGAGAAGATTTTAAAAAAACCGAAACTTATCAGTCACTGGATAAGCTTGCAAAAAGCGAAGGAGCAGAACTGCTTACTATCTGTGCGGAAATTGAAAGCGAAATTGCAGAACTTGACGGAGAGGATAAGCAGGCGTTTCTTGATGATCTCGGCATTCAAGAAAGCGGTCTTGATATGTTAATAAAAGCAAGTTATCATTTGTTAGGATATATCAGCTTTTTAACGGCAGGTCCAAAGGAAGTTCGCGCATGGACAATTGTAAAGGGGACAAAAGCACCTCAGGCAGCCGGCAAAATCCATTCGGATATGGAACGCGGATTTATTCGGGCAGAGGTAATCTCTTTTGAGGATCTTATGGCGTGCGGTTCCATGACAGCTGCCAAAGAAAAAGGGCTTATTCGCAGCGAGGGAAAAGATTATATTTTCAAAGACGGAGACATTGTTGTCATCCGCTTCAACGTATAAAACGGAGGAAATCGATATGCTGAGAATCGGCTGTCATCTTTCCGCTTCCGACGGATACCTTGCGATGGGAAAAACCGCTGAGCGCATCGGAGCCAATACGTTTGCCTTTTTCACAAGGAATCCCCGCGGCGGAGCGGCAAAGAAAATCAACGAAAAAGATGCACAGGCTTTTCTTGCTCTTGCAAAAGAGGCAGGAATATCCGAGCTTGTCGCCCATTCTCCCTATACACTGAACCCTTGCTCCTCAGACGCACATCTTCGGGAATTCGCGAAAGAAACAATGCGCGATGATCTTATTCGGATGGAATATACACCCGGGAATTTTTATAATTTTCATCCCGGCTGTCATACCGGTCAAGGAGTGGAAGTCGGTATTGCAGAAGTGGCAGATATGCTGAATGCGATTCTGACACCGGAGCAGACAACAACGGTTCTTGTAGAAACAATGTCTGGGAAAGGTTCAGAAATCGGCAAAACATTTCAGGAAATCAGAAAGATTCTCGACCTTGTTGAACAAAAAGACAAAATCGGTGTTTGTCTGGATACCTGTCATATCTGGGATGCGGGATATAATGTGCGTGACGATCTTGACGGGGTGATCGCCGAATTCGACGACATAATAGGACTTTCCCAACTGCGGGCAATCCATATCAATGACAGTATGAATCCGTGCGGCGCGAAGAAGGACAGACACGCAAAAATAGGAGAAGGACAAATCGGAACCGAAGCACTCGTTCGGGTGATTAACCACGATAAACTGCGGACACTTCCCTTCATTCTTGAAACGCCGACAGATGACGACGGGCACGGAATCGAAATCGAATTTCTGAAAAAAGCATATATTTGGTAATTTGCGAATATGGAAAGGAACCAATTCATGGATACTTTATTGTTTGATGTTTTCTCGGTGTTTGACACCCATGATACCGCCTCGGATTTTCAACCAATCATCGCCGGTCATATCAATCATACCTATGCAGTTTTTGTCTCCGGCGAAGAAAAGCCTAAATACATACTTCAAAAAATCAATACGGATATTTTCAAAAACCCTGACCAGCTGATTTCCAATATCAAAGGAGTTTGTGCTCATATCCGAAATAAGGTAATTGAACGGGGAGGAGACCCGTTGCGCGAGACGCTGACTTTGATTCCGACCAAAGACGGACGCGATTACTATCATCATTCTGGGCACGGATGCTGGCGGTTGTATTATTTTATCAGCGATTCGGAAGCACACCAGTCGGCGGACCGCCCCGGACTTCTCTACAATGCGGCGGAAGCGTTCGGAAATTTTCAGAATTTACTTTCCGATTATCCTGCAAACAGTCTTTATGAAACAATACCGAATTTTCATAACACGGTATCCCGTTATACGGATTTTATGCAGGCGGTAAAAGAAAATCGCGCAGGTCGCGTTTCGGAATGTACTGCTGAAATCGAAGAAATTAAAAAGCATGAAAAATACGCGCATATCATTGTTGACGCACTCGCATGTGGGGAGATTCCGCTACGCGTTACGCACAACGATACGAAGCTTAACAATATCATGATTGACAACAAAACCGGAAAGGGGCTTTGCGTTATCGATCTGGATACGGTTATGCCAGGCTCACTGCTTTATGATTTCGGCGACAGTATTCGTTTTGCTGCCTGCAATTCTGCGGAAGACGAACCGGATCTCTCCAAGGTTTATCTGCGCCTCGATCTTTTTGAAGAATACACGGCGGGCTTTCTTGTCGGTATCGGTAAAAATATTACGGAAAAAGAACTTGAGCTGCTTCCTGTTTCCGCCTTTATTCTGACATATGAGCTGGTTCTTCGTTTCCTTGGAGATTATCTGAACGGCGATATTTATTTTCAGGTGCATCGCAACAAACATAATCTTGAACGCGCCCGTGCGCAGCTGAAATTGGCGCTCGATATGGAAACAAAACTTTCGGATATGGCAAAAATCGTAGCAAAACATAGGGCGTTTTCTTCCTGAATCCTTTTGAATGCGACCAAATGATTGCTCTGATTTTGATAAACGAAAGTAATTTAGAAAAACTTATTATCATCATAAAAAGCGAAACAAAAACCGAGGAGTTGCTCACTCCTCGGTTTCATTCTTTTCCAAAATCAAAAATGACCTTTCCTTCCTCAAGTTTTAAATAGGCATCAAATGATTTTCCGTTTTTGCTGATAAATCCCTTGATTTTTGAGCTTCTGCCCGTTTCAAGAAGCATTTGCATATTCGATTTGGATATCACCCGGCGGCAAAGAAAACCATAAACGGAAAATTCACAGCCTTCCTTATATCCGCTGCAGCTGTATCCGTTTTTATAGCGTATGACATCCTTTCCGCAAAGCGGACATTTTCCTACAATATCCCCAAAAAAGCCAGTATCCTTATCTGTTTCGGGCGGCTCCGAAGGCCGATGAAAAACTTCTGAAATTTCTCTTTCGGCGAGAGACACGCTTTCCTCAACGCTCATTTTTCCATGATAGACTTTTTTTAAGGCGCGTCCCATCTCGCTTGTCTTGTACTTGTCCATAGAGATTTTCATGCGTACAAGTGCTTTTATTAGATATTCTCCGTCCGGCAGAATATGATAGATATCCTTTTTCAGTTCAATATAACCGCTGTTTTTGGCATTATCAATAATTCCTGTCCGCGTTGCTTCCGTGCCAAGTTCAAGCCCCTCAAAAATTGCCCGATAATCCTCTTCATCATTCTCGGAATCGGCAGCTGCTTCTGCGGAAGTGTCCGAAGCTTGTACCGAAGCGTTCTGTTCCTCTCTGAATGGATTTTTCAGATAATTATTCAAGGTTTCGATTGTATAATGCTTGGGAGGCGTCGTTTCTTTTTCTTTCGGCTTAAAATCAATGTTTACCTCATCGCCGACATGAAGATTCGGCAGGATTTTATCCGCCTTGGAATATTCATCGTATTTTGTCCATCCCGGTTCAAGGATAACGGTTCCTTTGAGAACAAATTCTTCAAAACCGCCCACATCAATTTTAATTTCTGTTTTTTCCGCAATACATTCTTCTGCACAGAATACAGCAACAAAACGACGCATAATCGCGGAGTATACTTGATTTTCCTTTTCTGTGAGAACTCCTTTTGCCGGTATTTTATATGTTGGGGTAAGCGCTGAATGAGACTCTATTTTACTGTCATCAAAAATCGTTTTTTTGTCTTTAAATTTTACCGGATATCCGAGCTTTCCGACATTTTCAAGGATTTTTCTCATTTTATCCTTTTCTGCTGTCGCAAGATATTCCGAATTGGTTCTCGGATATGTGACATAGCCGTTCTCATATAATCCCTGGATGATTTCAAGGCTCTCTGTCATGGGCATTTTATATTTTTTGCCGAGCATATTCTGAAGCTTTGAAAGCGAATAAAGCTTTCCCGGAGACAATGTATCTTTTTTTCTTTTTTTGTCCGTTACAATCGCTTTTGAAGCGTTATATTGATCACATAAAGCTTGTGCCTTGTCCCGTTCATCTTTTGGGAATTTCTTTTTGCTTACAAGCTCAACAGATTCGCCGCCCGTTTTTTCCTGACTGAGAATTCCGTAATATAATTCCGGGACAAAGTTTCGAATTGCCATATCGCGATCATAAATGGCTTTTACAATCGGGATAATCACGCGCCCGACACGCAGCAGTTTTCCTGTTTTCAGCGTAGCATAACGAGTCAGATTAACTCCGTAAAGCCAGTCAATATAGGTTCTGGCAAATCCCTCATCCGCAAGGTTCTGATATTCCCTTTCATCCTTCATATCCGCAAGGGCAGAAGAAACGGTTTCAGGAGTTTGGTCCGGAAGCCACAGACGCAAAAATTTTTTATTTTCTGCATGTGCGTTCTCAACACATAAACGAACAATAATCTCTCCCTCACGGTCTGCGTCTCCAGCGTTTACAATGGTATCGACGTCCGGACGGTTGCATAAACTTCGGATTTGCTCAAACTGTCGGAGTGCACCCGTATCTGTCTGCTTGGAATCGTCCTTTTTGATTTTAAAGCGAAACTGTTCCGGAAAGCACGGAAGATTATCCATTGTCCACCTCTTTTTTTCCGGTGGATTTTCATCATAATCCTCGACGTCACAAAGAGAAAACAAATGACCGAACGCCCATGTTACCAGATAATCGGATCCCTCGTAATACCCATTCATTTTTGTCATTTTTTCTCCGATTCCTGCGATAATATTACGAGCAAGACTGGGCTTTTCGGCAATGATGAGAATCACGGCAACAGCATCCTTTCTTTTTCAAGCTTATCCGGCAGTCGCATTTAATACAGATGACGAGTTTTCCGTTTCATCCTTTTCCCGTGGAAATTTATGTTGAATCATAAGATAGCAAATAAAATGCACGGTAGCCGTTAACATCCAGGAAAGCGGATATGACAAGAATAGAATTTTCCAATCGTGATGCACAGCAAAATAGGTATATATCCAAAGAATCCGGAAGCCACAAATTCCGATGATGGAAACCAGCATTGGCAAGGTTGAACGACCTAACCCTCGGAGTTGTCCTACCAAAACGTCCATCACACCACATAAGAAGTAGGTGCTGCAAATAATAACAAATCTTTCATATCCAACGGCAATCGCTTCCGCATCGCGTGGTATATAGATTTTCAGAAGAGGCTTTCCAAAAATAAGACAAATAGCACCGAGCGACACTCCGACAATGAATACACATGCCATACACTGCCAAAGAATTTTTTTCGTGCGTTTATATTTACCCGCCGCATAATTCTGTCCTGTGAAATTCAGTGCGGCATGGTAGAAAGCGTTCATAGCCGTATAAATAAAGTTTTCGATATTAGAGGACGCCGCGCTTCCGCTGGTATACGGTGTGCGACCGACATCAATATACGGGGTGTCAAAGGAGTTAATAGACGATTGAATCAACATATTGGAAATAGAGAAAACCGAGTTCTGAATACTGGCAGGCAAGCCGATTCGAAAGATTTGTCCCAGCATATCTGAATGAATACGCAGCTTTTTGATTTCCAGTTTACACATCGTATCCTGACGTATCAGGCATACAATAACCAGTACCGCGGAAATCATTTGGGAAATAATAGTGGCAATTGCGACTCCTGCAACATCCAAATGGAAGAAAAGAACGAAGACGATATTCAGAATCACATTCACAATCCCTGCTACGGAAAGGAAATACAGAGGACGCTTTGTATCTCCTGTTGCCCTTAAAATAGAGCTACCGAAGTTATAAAGCATGTTAAACGGGGCGCCGATAAAGTAAATCTTCATATAAAGCGCGGACTGATCGATAATAGCGCCGGAAGTATCCATCCATTCAAGAAAGGTACGTGAAAAAATCAAGCCAATGATGGCAACGACAATCCCGGAAATTGCAGCGATCGATATAGAGGTATGCACCGCACGATGCGTCATTTCCCTGTCGCCCGTTCCGTAACCTCGTGCAACCAACACGCTCGCACCCACAGAAAGGCCAATAAAAGCATTGACAATCAACCCTGTAAGTGAGCCGGTCGCTCCGATGGCGCCAACTGCCGTTGATGAAGAAGCAAACTGTCCGACGACAATCAGGTCTGCTGCATTATAAAGGAGCTGCAGCATATTGGTGATCATCAGCGACAAAGAAAAACGGATGATTTTTCCGAGCAGCGGACCGCTCGTCATATCGATTTCATAATTGACTCTCTTTCTCATACTCTCTCCCTACGCAATATTGCTTTGATGAAAAAGTGAAAGACATCATAAACCGAAATTTACAAAGGTTTCACATAAATTTAACACAAGTAAAAAATATTATATCACAGATAAAATAGAAAATCAAGATATCCTTCTGTGTTTGTTACAACAAAAACTCCACTCATCTATTGGCATGAATGGAGTTTTTGTTGATTATCTAAATGTGATTTTATTGCGTCGATTGAAAGACACGTTAAGTATCTGCATAGTATTGGGCCTGTGCATGCCACAATTCGCTGTATTTGCCCTTTTCATCGGAAAGTAGCTCTTCATGACTGCCGCACTGCACAATATTTCCTTTGTCAAAAACGGCGATCCGAGTGCAAAAACGGCAAGAGGAAAGCCGATGGCTGATATAGACAGCGGTTTTTCCGGAAACCATTTCGTTGAAATGAGAATAAATTTCCGCTTCCGCAATCGGATCCAATGCAGCGGTCGGTTCATCCAGAACCACAAGCGGCGCGTCCTTGTAAAGCGCACGGGCAAGTGCGATTTTTTGCGCTTCGCCGCCGGAAATTTCAATTCCCGAAGGATCAAAGCCTTTATAGATACAAGTTTCAATCCCTTTAGGAAATGTTTTGACTCTTTCTCCCATACCCGCCTCCTGCAGACATTTTTCTACTTTATCGGGATCATAGTCTCTTCCTGCCGCGACATTTTCCGCAAGAGGAAATGCGAAAAGCTTAAAATCCTGAAACACAACCGAAAACAATGTTAAATAATCTTTGTAATTGTATTCCTTTATGTTTTTTCCATCCAGAAAAATTGCACCTTCCGTCGGATCATACAAACGGCACAAAAGCTTGATGAATGTCGTTTTCCCGCTGCCGTTCATTCCGACTATGGCAATTCGGTCCCCGGATTCAATCCGGAAATTCACATGCTCCAGTGAATAGGTTTCGCTTCCCGGATAACGGAAGCTGACATCGCGGAATTCAATAACGTGCGCTCTTCCTTTCTCAGGCGTAGCTGTTCCGCTTGTCATCTCATTTTTGATATCCAAATAGGCAAACTCATCGTCATAAAGTTTCCGGTTGCCACGAATTTCGCCAATAGCATATCCAAAATTGGAAATAGCCGAGGAGAATTGAAGAATTGTCGTCGTATACAGCACAAAGGAACCCAGTCCAAACGCGCCGGAAAGTGCTTTCATGCCAACAAAACAACATGCAAACAACTTAGTAAGTCCGCCGCCAATGATAAAGTTGACGAGATGGTTCCCTGCCATTTTCATATAATAGGTTTTATAAAACGCTTTGTCTTTTTTCATAAAATCATCAACGGTATCTTTGATGATGCCATCCAGCCCGTAAATATTCATATCGATTGCGAGTTTCGTATCAATCGAATATCTTTTCATGGATTCAAGCTTACGGCTGTTTTTTCCCCAAAAGTCGCTTTCCTCTTTCCAAAGCTTGCTCTGCAGATTTTGCAATTGTTTGGCGCAAAGAAAAGAAACCAAGCAAACACCGATAAATACGCTGACTGCGATTGGTGAATTTACAAAGCTCAAAATTCCGGAATCGGATGTGTCCGCTGTTCTGACAAGCATGGAAACAAGAATGGCAACGGAAGCGATAACCCCCGAAAATCCCGAAACAACATGATACCATGTCCAAAAATTACTGATACCTCTGCCCTGAAAGATATTCTGATCGATTTTACGGCGAAGATCTTTTACCTTAATATCCTCGAAATGCGCATAATCCATTTCTTCGGATCGTAAGTTAAAGAATCGGCTGATTACCATATACCACATGCTTTTTCGGATGTAACGCCGATTTGCCGTAAAGAGTACCTCCAGATTGATCAAAAAATTGATAAAAACAACAAGTACCGCATACAAAATTAATGTTTTTTCCGATTTTCCGGAATATAGTCCGTCAATTACCAACGCGGCAAGGAACGAATTGATCAGCGGACGAATTTCATTTCCAACTGCATTGACAAGCTGCATCCAGAAAAAAGGCGGATCGAGCTTATAGTTGATTTTTAAGGCCCGGAAAAAAACTTTTACATCAGATAAAAAGGTTGTTTTTTCCTCTGCATTTTTGGTTTTATTCATCTACACCGCCCTCCTTTTCATCCTGATAATATTGACTTTGAAGACGAAACATTTCCGCATATTTCCCGTCTTTTTCCATAAGCTGTGCATGTGTGCCTTCTTCTATGATTTTTCCGTTTTCCAAATGAAGAATTTTATCACAAAAACGAGTAGATGCCAACCGATGCGAGATAAACAACGCCGTCTGATTTTCGGTGATTTTATCAAACTGCAAATACATTTCGTTTTCCGCAATCGGATCCAATGCGCTTGTCGGCTCATCCAGTACAAGCATCGGACGCGAAAGATAAATCGCACGGGCAAGCGCAAGCTTCTGTTTTTCTCCTCCGGAAAAATCGGCCGCTTCCGGATTTACTTCTTTATTATACAAAGTATCGATTCCATCTTTCAGAGACTTTATTTTTTCACCGATTCCCGCTTCTTCTAACGCTCTCATGACACGTGATCGGTCTATATTTTCCTTCTCTGTCGTACATGCAATATTTTCCGCAATCGAAATCGGCATAAGATTGATATCCTGAAAAACCGCTGAAAAAAGCGAATAATATTCGCGGATATTATAATCGTTGACAGGGTGACCGTTGAGCAGAATTTCCCCCTCTGTCGGAAGATACAATCCGCAAAGCAATTTGACAATCGTGGTTTTTCCGGCACCGTTTATCCCCACAAGCGCAACCTTTTCCCCCGGACGAATCCGAAAACTGATATTACGGATGGTGTCACTTTCCGCATTGGGATAACGAAAACTGACGTTTTTAAATTCGATGTCAATCCGATCATGCGGAACCGGAATTCCCTTTCCGCGGTTCCGGTTGGATGTGATTTTCTCAGATTTGCGAAGTTCCGTAATTTGAAGGTCATATTTATGAATATTATTGAAATGATCCGCAAAACCGGTCAGCGTATTGGACAGCGAGGTGATTGCCGTAAAATAAAGCATAAAATCTCCGGCGGTCATTTCTCCTTTGAAAAACAGTACAATGAGATAAATATATGCAAAACTGTCGCGCAATAAATTCAAAAAATTATGACAGGTGCCAACTTTAAAGGTACACCATTGGATTGCACTGTGAATTGTCCGGTGCTCTTTCATACAGTCATTGACATTCTGCGCAATCCAATCCGACATATGATAAAGACGGACTTCTTTGGCATTGGCAAAATCGTTGGAAATATCCGTAGTATACCGGAATTTTCTGTCATTCGCCACGAGACGGATATCCATTTTTTGCTGAATTTTCACAAGCGGACGTTTTACGACATATCGGATAACGGCCAAAACAATCAATCCAACAACAATCAGCGGATGCAGAAAAGAAACCATAGTTCCAAAGATAAATACACATAAAATGCTGCGTATCAGTTCCATGACCGCATAGAATTCTGAGGGAACAGCCCTGACAACATAATTCAAATACTGGGAATAAAGATTTTTATATTCCGGTGATTCCAGTTTGTCATAGTCTGCTGCGCATACCGTATCAAAGGAACGGCGATAAAGCTTCTCCCATGCTCGGTTTCCATGATAATTCTGAATTATCCAGAAAATAAACTGTATAATGTAGAGTGCACAATAAATTCCGACGATTCCGATAATGGAAAGAAGAATGCGATTGACGGAATTTTCACTTTCAAGCGCATCAAGCAGAAGCTTGTTCTCATATGTAGTCCATACCGTTAAACCAAGGGATGCCAACATTGCCAGCATATAAAAAATTGGGGAGCATGCATGAACTTTAAAAATTGTTTTTAGCGTAAAAATGAAATTGCTTAGTACGGAATAAGGTCGTTTTTCCTTTTTTCTCATTGACATTTTCTCCAATCTGACATCTAAAAAAGAATATCCGGTTATACATAATAAAAACATGAAAATGTAAATATTTTACATAAACTATGCATGTTTATAGCTATATAATATCATATTTTGTTACATAAATCAATCAACTATTAGATGATTTTTCTAATTAAATATCTTATAGAAAATAATACCCGAACTTACTGAGACCGTAATGTTCGGGTATTGCTTTAATAATTTCTAATCATGAAAAAAGCAATTTATTTTTTAGGGTGACTTCGAAAGATCAGGGCAAATGTATAACCGAAAACGATTGCAGCTGCAATTCCGCCTGCAGTTCCGGTAAGTCCTCCCAACAATGCGCCGATCAGTCCTTTTTCATCGACCGCCTTTTTGACACCAACGGCAAGCGAATAACCAAAGCCGGTAAGCGGTGTCGTAGCGCCGCAGCCGGCAAATTTCACGAGCGGGTCGTAAAGCCCTATGGCCGTCAGGACAACGCCCAGACTGACATAAAGTACAAGAATTCTTGCAGGAGTAAGAGAGGTTTTATCAATTAAAATTTGTGCAACAGCACAAAAAAGACCACCTATAAGGAAAGCTTTTAGCAAATCAATCAAAAGTTCCATTTCTTATATCCTTTCCGATGAAATCCGTACCAAATGTGCAATACCCGGTATGGTAGAGCCTTGTTTTACACTGTCGGGACTCATCAGTGCACCGGTTGCAATATAAAGCACATCATGCAATTCTCCTTTTCGGAATCGCCGCATGATATGTCCGCAGATTACGGATGCGCTGCATCCGCATCCGGAACCTCCGCAATGCACATCCTGAGAACCGCAACCATACAGCATAAGACCGCAATCGTTATAAACTTTCTGGATATCATATCCGGCAGATTTCATAAATTCTACCGCAATGGAATGCCCTTCAAGACCAAGATCTCCCGTCAGAATCAAGTCAAAAGCATCAGGAGAATTTCCAGTGTCTTTAAAATATTTTGTCAGCGTATCAATAGCAGCAGGCGCCATAGCCGCACCCATATTGCTCGCATCCTTGATGCCCTTGTCGACAATAGTCCCCGGCAAGACCTCCGTAATATACGGTCCTGGTCCGTTTTCGGAAATAACAAAAGCGCCCGCAGCGGTCGCCGTCCATTGCGCGGTCGGTGCACGCTGCCCGCCGTATTCAAGTGGAAATCGGAATTGTCGTTCTGCAGAACAAAAATGAGAAGAGCTGACAGCGGCACATTTATCAAAATAGCCGGCACCGATCATAAGAGAAGCCAGCATCGTTCCCTCCGCAAATGTCGAACATGCACCATAAAGACCGAAATATGGTTTTTCAAAGCCAAGAAGTCCATATGCTGAGCCTGTACATTGATTGAGTAGGTCTCCTGCAAAAATTGCTTGGATATCATCCGGAGGGAGCTTTGCTTTCGCAAGCGCGGTATTCAAAGCAAGACGCTGCATTTCACTTTCCGACTTTTCCCAGGTATCCATGCCGAAAGTACCCGATTCATCATGAAGATCAAAATCAGAACCCAGCGGTCCCTCATGTTCTTTTTTGCCGACAACCGCGGCATATCCAACGATAGAAGGTGCATGCTTCAATCGTATCACATTCATAAAAACAGCCCCCAAATCCAATAGATTACACCATAAAGCACCGAGGTCAAAACGCCATAAACAATAACCGGACCTGCAATGGTAAACATTTTCGCACCGACGCCCATCACAAACCCTTCACTTTTATCGTCAATTGCCGGGGATGCCATAGCATTGGCAAAGCCGGTTATCGGAACAAGCGTGCCGGCACCGGCAAACCGTGCGATATCATCGAAAATCCCGATACCGGTTAAAAAGGATGCAAGAAAAATCAGTGTAATCGGAACAAGAGCTTTCACGGTATCCTCCGGTATCCCGAAAAACAAATATATCTCAAAAAGTCCCTCTGCAAATGCGCAGATCAAACCTCCGATCAAAAAAGCGTGGATACAATCCCGAAATAAATAGGAGCTTGGGGCATGTTTTTTTACATATTTTTGATAAGATTTTGAATCCATATTCATCATATACCTCCCGTACCGCCGAGTCAGCAGGATAGTGGAATCATGTGCATTTTTTATCAAACAACGGCTGTTTATCCAAAAAAGAAATGAAAATCCTTCTATGAAATATTTTATCTCCGATAACGTATTTTATTTATGGAACTTTTTTCGAAAATTCCGAAAAAAGGATTTGACATTTGGGCAAAATATGTTACAATAAAGAAGTAATGTGTTTGACGGCAGCTACATACACATCTCAATCCAAAATAATATCGCTGTCGAGAAAAGGAGAATCATTATGCCTTATGTTATTGACGCTGAAAAATGCATCGGATGCGGGGCTTGTGCGGACGGATGTCCTGTCAGTGCGATTTCTGAAAAAGACGGAAAATACGTAATCAATCCCGATGAGTGCGTTGATTGCGGTGCATGTGCCGGAACATGTCCCGTAGGAGCTCCCGAACAGCAATAAGATGCAGTTCCGCATGCGGCGGAGATTCCGCCGCATGACGGAGGATGCCGTCTGTATAGCACCGGTCTTTTACACAGGTTCCCACAAGAACCTGTTATTTTTTTAAAAATAGATTAATTTTTTGGAAGAACCTTCATTTTAATCCTCAAATTGTGGTATAATAATTTTATATCATGCGACAGGATGCCCTTAAAAGCAGAAAGCTGCAAAACAAAGGTGCAATATTGTTGTATTTCCCATTCCTATCATAAACATAAAAAATAAAATTCCCGGTGAGAGGAGTTACTGTTTGAATGTCCGATACCGCAATCATACCGGTCCTGCTTGGAGCGGATCTTAATTGTTACAGCGTTGCCCGTGCTTTTCATGAGGCTTATGGTGTCAAGTCGTATGCTTTCGGAAGATACATGCTCGGGGCCACAAAATACAGCAAACTAATTGATTTTACAGTGGTTGAGGATCTCTGCAATCATCAGGTAATGCTGGATACGCTTATCCGATTTGCAAAAATGCATCCGGACGGCAAACGGATTCTGATCGGATGTACCGATGCCTATGCCGATTTGATTATCGAAAATCAGAAGGCACTTTCCGAATATTATTTTTGTCCTTGTCCCGACAAAACACTTACGGAAGAACTGATTTCCAAAGATTCCTTTTATCGTATATGCGACCGTTATCATATTGATTATCCGGATACCGTTGTTCTTGAAAACAAGAATGAAACACAGAAACTCGCATCTCTTCCTTTTTCCTATCCTGTCGTCATTAAACCATCCAGTTCTATCCGTTATTGGCAGCATCCTTTTGACGGAATGAAAAAAGTCTATAAGGCCGACGACCGGAAAACGGCGGAAGCTATCGTCAACAAAATTTTTTCCTCCGGCTATGACAGCACGCTGATTATTCAGGATTTCATTCCCGGAGATGATTCCGGCATGTATGTTTTGACCTGTTATTCCGATCGCAATGCAAAAGTCAAAATGATGTGCATGGGACATGTTCTCCTTGAGGAACATACGCCCAAAGGAATCGGAAATCATACTGCCATCATTACGGAATACCACGCAGAAGTAATGGAAAAGCTGAAAGAATTTCTTGAAAGCACGGGATATCGCGGCTTCTCAAACTTCGATATCAAATTTGATCCGAGAGATAAGAAATTCAAGGTATTTGAAATCAATTTAAGACAAGGTCGCAGCAACTATTATGTAACGCATTCCGGTGCCAATCTTGCACGCTACCTTGTAGGAGATCTTGACGGCACACTGCCCGACGGAACCGAAAAGATAAAATCTCCTGCTTTCTGGCATACCGTTCCGAAAAAAATCATATATTCTTATATAAACGATGATACCCTGATGAAAACGGTAAAAGATCTTGTCAAAAGCGGAAAATCCGGATCATCTTTATGGTATCGTCCCGATTTGCTTGCAAATCCGATGCGGCTTGCTTACGTCATCGTTCATAATTTCCGATACTTTAAAAAATATCGACAGTATCCGTAAACAATCTGCTTTTCGTTTTTCTTTTTCATAGCCAGCTGAAGATAAAGCGCATATGCGTTTCAAGGAGGCTGTTCATGCCAAAAACACTCGGAATACTGGGCGGACTTGGTCCCGCCGCCAGTGTATATTTTTATCGTCTGATCACGGAGCATACTGCCGCGCTGCGTGATCAGGACCATATCGATATTGTTCTTATCAGCGGCGCCGGCATTCCCGACCGAAGTGATTTTATATTGGGGAAAAGCAGTGATTCTCCGCTTCCGGTCATGAAAGCGGATATCCTGAAGCTCGCTCAGATCGGCGCAGATCTGATCGCAATCCCCTGTAATACAGCGCATTATTTCTTTGACGAGTTGGCGCGGATTTCTCCTGTCCCTGTTTTAAATATTGTAAAGGAAACCGTAGAACTTGCGAAAAAAAACGGAGTCAAAAGGCTTGGAATCCTTGCGACAACCGGAACGGTTCATTCCTTTGCTTATCAAAAAACCTGTGAGAAAATGGGACTTGAATTCCGGATTCCAAGGGAACGGTCTCAGCAAATGCTGATGGACATCATTTATCGTTCCATTAAAACAGCCGGGACACCGGACATGGATGCTTTTTTCGGTATAGCGCAGGAGCTGCGCGGCGAGGGTTGTGATGCGATTGTGCTCGGATGCACGGAGCTTTCTCTGATTCCTCAGGTTCCCTCGTTTGAAGAATACCATTTTATCGACTCGCTTCTGGTACTTGCATACAAATCCATTGTTGAGTGCGAAAAAAAGCCATATGGTTTTCCCGAAATCTATACATATATCGAGAAAGCGCTTGTTTGATTTACGGAAACCATCCCTCTAAAAAATAATGAAAGGCAAGCCGTTTATGATAACACTTTCCGCCTTAATAGAAGATCTGAAAGTTTCCGTATATCCGGAAAATACAGAACTTTCTTCCCTATTCGTTTCTAATATCGCTTATAATTCTAAATATGCGGGAGACGGCATCCTTTTTGTATGTCTTGTCGGTTCTACCGCTGACGGTCATGATTTTGCGGAGGATGCCTATTTACGCGGTTCAAGGATGTTTGTATGCGAACGAAGGCTTTCACTTCCCCAGGATGCTGTTCAGCTCATTACGCCGAATACAAGAAGGGCGCTCGCTTCCTTGTCCGCTGCTTATTTTGAACATCCCGAGCGGAAATTGAAAATTATCGGTATTACCGGCACCAAAGGAAAATCTACGATCTGCGAAATGCTTGACCATATTCTGACAAAAAACGGGATTCAGACAGGAGCGATCGGTACGGTTGGTGTTAAAATAAACGGCGTACTCAAACCGACCGGAAATACAACACCGGAAAGCTATGAGCTATATCGATACTTCGCTGATATGGTGGCATGCGGTACAGAGATTGCCGTTATGGAAGTATCTTCACAAGGAATCAAGCTCGACCGAATTTATGGAATTTCTTTTTATGCTGCAATCATGACCAATCTGTCGGAAGATCATATCGGAATTTACGAGCATCCCGATTTTAACGATTATAAACACTGTAAAATGCAGCTTTTTGAGCGCTGTCGATACGGAATTTTCAACGCAGATGATGTTTATTTTGAAGAGTTTTCCTCACATGCGAATTGCGCTATCCGGACATATTCGATTTCCGGAGAGGCGGATATGACGGCCGGAAATATTGCTCCTTTCCGTACCGAACGGAATTTCGGTATTTCTTTCACATCAAAATATGCCGAAGAAAAAGCCGAGGTCAAGCTTCCCTTTCCCGGGAATTTTTCCGCCAGCAACGCACTTGCAGCAATGAGTGCCGCACACCTACTCGGAATTTCACTTGAAGCAAGCGCGCAGGCACTGGCTGACGTTTCCGTTGCCGGACGGTTTGAGTTTGTGGAAACACCGCTTGAACATATTACCTTTTTGATCGACTACGCTCACAACGGAGAAAGTCTGCGCACAGCGCTTTCCGCACTGAGGGCATATCATCCGTCAAGACTGGTATGCTTGTTCGGCTCCGTCGGAGGACGGACACAAATCCGCAGACGGGAAATGGGGATTGCTGCCGCTGAATATGCAGATTTTACCATTCTGACAAGCGACAATCCCGACAAAGAGCCGCCGCTCGATATTATTCATGATATCGAAAAAAATATGCCCGGAGCAGCATATATTTCCATCCCGGATCGTAAAGAAGCAATTGAGTATGCTGTTAAAAACGCAGCATATGGCGATATTGTTCTGATTGCCGGGAAAGGACATGAGACATATCAGCTGATAAACGGAAAAAAGATTCCGTTTTTTGAACGGAATATCATTCAGAAAACAGCAGAAGCACTGGTCCGTGCCAAACGTTCTGTCGGCGTTGGATAAAACTTACATAACAAAACTGCCGGATGTTAACATCCGGCAGTTTTGTTATATTTTCTACAATGTTCCTCCAAGATACGTATCGATAATATATCGAGGACGCCGTTTGGTTTCCAAATAAATTTTCCCGATATATTCTCCAATAACGCCCAGAGAAAGCATATTGAGTCCTCCGACGGCCCAAATAGAAATCACGGTAGAAGTCCAGCCCGCAATGGTGAAGCCGCACCAATAACGAATCAAAGAATATAAAAGATAACCTAAACTGAAAAGGAACATCAGAATTCCCGCTGTTGTAATGAGTCTCACAGGTCTGATGGAAAGAGAGGTAATGCCTTCAAAAGAAAATTCCAGCATTTTTCGAAACGGATATTTGGATTTTCCGGCGAGGCGCACGCCTCTTTCATATTCCACTACCGTGCTCTGAAAACCGATCATCGGAATCATACCGCGCAAAAAAATATTGACCTCCGAAAAGGATTCCAGTGCTTCCAGTGCTTGTTTTCCCATAAGTCTGAAATCCGCGTGGTTGTATATCATTTCGACGCCCATGGCGCGCATCAGCTTATAAAAAGCAACCGCCGTTGTTCTTTTAAATACCGAATCCTTTTTTCTGCTCGAACGCACACCGTAAACAATCTCATAACCCTCTTTGTATTTTTCAATCATTGTATCGATGGCATCAATATCATCCTGAAGATCCGCGTCGAGAGAAATCGCAGCATCGCATTCCGTTTTTACAGTCATCAATCCCGCTAAAAGCGCATTCTGATGCCCTTTGTTTCGGGATAGGTGAATTCCACGGAACATTCCGTTTTCTTCGTGAAATTTTTCGATTAATTTCCATGTACCGTCCTTTGAACCGTCATCTACAAACACAATGCTGCCAGCTGTAATTGCCCCACAGGCAAGAAGCGCATTCATCTTCGCAAGAAGTTTCCCTGCGGTATCCGGCAAAACCTCTTCCTCGTTATAGCACGGTACGACAAGAAACAAATTCATGTTTTCTTTTCCTTTCTTTTGGAAATCAGTATATCAGCCTTCTCCGCAAGCTGCTGTACTCCATAAGCGGCAAGCGGAACCATTAAAATAAAGTATGTGAGCGCATACTGTGATTTTGCCTCAAAAAACAGATGATAGGAAAAACCGCCGAGAATGATCAAAAGCAACAACGCCGGAGCAGTTTCTTTTTTCTTTAAGCAGAAAAATGCAGCGACAAGCGCGCCCACAAAAATAAATTGCTGATATAAATTCATATAGGATTTTACCGTATACTCGCCGTCATTCAGCATCCAATAAGCCATCGGCCCAATCGCCCCGTAGTGATCTCTAACTTGATTTGTCCAGAGGCTTTGATAGCTCGGCTCATTCCATTGACTTGCCGTTTTACAGAAGAAAAATTCAACTGCATAGCCGGGTTTCCTAAGAAAAATCCCAAGCCGTTCCTTGATGGTACAAAAGGATTCTTCTGCGGCGGCATCGGCATCCATATCATGATCGATAAAATTGCCGACTGTATACTGTTCAGAATACCATCCGCACTCAATGGAAGATTCAGAAAGCCCCATCGCAGCCCATGAGATCATGGGGATTCCCTCTCCTAAATCTGCTCCAATTCGATTTTCATATACTGCAACAGGTATAAGCTTCAGTCCCAATGCCATAGCGGCGGCAAGCGCAAGATATCCGATCCGCAAAAAAAGTTCTTTCTTTGTGCGGATAACGGATACAACTCCGATAATAAAAATTGCTACAAAAAAGATAAGATTATTCAGCTTAATACAAATCGATATTCCAAGAGAAAGAGCCGACAGGACACCCCAGTACCATTTGTTCCGCTCAAGGAACAGTAAAAATGTCAGCACCGCCAGCATGGCAAAAGCAAACCCCGGTATATTTCCGTATAAAAATGTACAGAAAAGAACGGCGGGAAGGCATCCTGCAAGCAGAATTGCTGTTAATTTTACCATTTCATCATTCCGGAAAATCTGTGATACACTCATCAAAATAGCGATATAGGAAATTGCCAGAAAAATCACGTTCAGGATTTCAAGAGCAAGGAAATTATTAGACAGCTTCAGCGCCCAGATCCAAAATTCATTGAACAAAACATAGCCCAGCTGAAAAGGATAAAAGCGGAAATAATCGGAATCAATCCCCGAATAATCTCCTATTGAAGCTTTGTAAGCAGAGTCCGTAACCCGAAAGGAATCAAATGTCGGTGCGGACTGAGCGGAAAAAACCCATACAATACCAAAGCTCAGAACAAGAATAACCAGTACAATTCCAAACCACAAGGAAGGAATTTTTTTCAGCGGTTTACGAATGAAAAAGAAAAAAATCAAGCCGATGGCAAGTGTTGCAAGATTGATAGCTACATTGTCAATTCGGTAATCAATATTTTCCAGCATACCGTTGTTCCGATTCATGTCACAGGTGACAATCAAACTAATAACGCTGAGATACAATAGGATGACAAACATCAGAATACAAATGATCGCAACAACAGCTTTCCCGACCTGTCGCGTGATATGTTCTGCTTTTGGCATGGCGTTCATAACAGTCTCCTTTACGCGTTCAATCACATAAAAACCGAGATTTATTAAGATTATAGCATATACCTGCATAAAAATCAATCCATATAAAAACAGATTGGAAAAACAAAATTGCTGCATGATACACAAAATAACAGCTATAAAAAAGTGAACCTGTCAAGTAAAACAAGACAAGTTCACTTTACAGATGACTTACTGTTAACCATTCATGAAAAAACGGAATTCTTATTTTTCCTGTTCCGGTTCCACATGAAAAATAACCTCATGTCTTCCGCCATCAAACGGGAACTGATAAGTTTTCATATCATGAACGGCGATAGGGACTCCATCAACGCTCAGAAATTTTTTCCCCATACAAACCGTAATCCTGTATTCCGTTTCCGCTTTGGAAACGGTAAGAGAAAATTCTGAAAAATGAGCGGACATATGAGGACACAGAGAGAAGCCATCTTGCCGCTCCGTATATCCGCAAAGCACTTCCATGGCTACTTTGCGATACCAAGCCGCAGATCCGGTGTACCAGCTCCAGCCACCGCGCCCCATATGAGCCGGATTGGCGTATACGTCTCCCGCCAAAACATACGGTTCCACCTTATATTGCTTTGCAAGCTCCTCATCTGCCCCATGAAGCGCGGGATTGATGGCAAATAAAATTTCTGCACCTTTGTCATTTTCCCCTCCCGCAAAAAAACCAAGGGCGGTCCAAACCGCTGCATGGGTATATTGTCCTCCGTTTTCCCTGATTCCCGGCACATATCCCTTGATATATCCCGGAGACTGCGTATCCTTATCAAAAGGCGGATAAAGCAGTCGGACAAGTTTGTTCTTTTTATCAAAAAGGATATCATATACTGCCTGCATTGCCTTTCTTGCATGGCTTTTATCAAGGGACTGTTCATCTGCGGTTATCATAGCAAAAGACTGAGCAATGGCATCGATTTTGCAGTCTTCTCTTTCATTCCCGCCGAGCACCGTGCCGTCATCATAAAAACCGCGAAGATACCACGCACCGTCAAAGGCATGGGATTCCACAGCGGAAAGCAACTCTTCCATTTTGGATTCATACCGTGAACAAAGCTCTTCCATGCCGCGCATCCTCAAAATCGGAATCATCCGATGAAGAACAAGAACTGTGAAAAAGGCAAGCCATACACTCTCACCCCTGCCGGCTTTTCCAACCAGATTCATTCCGTCGTTCCAATCGCAGCTTCCGAAGAGCGGTAAACCATGGGGACCTGTTTTCATTCCGTTTTCCGCCGCACGGATAAGGTGGAAAAGCAAGGATTCGCGCACGTGTCCTTTTTCCGCCTTTTCATAACGCTCATCCTCGTCTTTGGCAAGCGGAGCGGAATGCAGATAGTCAATTTTCTTGTCGAGGATACCCAAGTCCCCTGTTATTCTTACATATTCTAAGGTCACATACGGAAGCCAAAGGAAATCATCAGAGCAGCGTGTCATAATCCCCATTCCCGTACCGGGATGCCACCAATGCTGGACACTTCCGTCTTCATACTGATGCGCTGCAGCTCGTAGAATCAGCACGCTTGCCGTCTGGGGCAAGACGGGAATCAGAGACAGCGCATCCTGAAGCTGATCTCTGAATCCATACGCCCCGCTCACCTGATAAAAACCGCAGCGAGCATAAATTCTTGCATACAGCGTTTGATAGAGCGCCCATTTGTTGACAATCTCATCAAACAAAGGATCCTTGGTTTTTACCCATATTTTGTGCATGCAATCCTTCTGTATTCCGCCGGCCTCACAGTTTCCTGAAAAGCAAAGCTGTTTCAAATAGGAAAGCTGACGTTCCGAAAAATATGACGCAAGATAAAAAGCAGTTTCAAACGAACCTCCTTGGGTAAGGTCCACAGAAAGAACAGCGCAGTCCGATACACCGTCAAACAGCTTTCCGGCACATAAAAATGCGGTGTAATTCGTGTAAAGTTCTGATGCATCTGGCGCTATGACGGCAATTCTTCCTCGTCCCATTCCGCCGTCGGTCAAACGTATCATATGAATCATTCTGTCATCCTTGCGGAAACGGTAAAGCCTCGGTGGATCTCGACGTTCACCTATACAGGGCCTGACGAGATAGCATACAGAGGCACGCATGGATTCCATGCTTCCAGATTCCAGCCGCACGGAAATTTTTTTCATATCATGCTTCCCTATAACGCTTACCGTCACCCGATACCAAATGCCCTCTACTTGACCGGTATATTCCGCATAGCCAAACGCATAATTTACATACTTCGATGAGGCGACAAGATCATAATCCTCATATCGCTCTGCGTCGAAGCGGTCAAAAATACGAAGGATTAAGCGTTCTCCGGAATCCTCCCGCATATTATCGGCGTCATGCGGCGTGAGCTTTTTCATTCCGGCATTGCGGACAAAAGAAAATCCAAGTGAATTTTCTGTTATCACCGTTCCGAAGTTTTCTGAGGCTACGATATGAGCCCAAGGAACCCGCCCATGAGGCTTTTCCATGACAAAACCGTTTTCATGGAAGAATCCTCCCTTTACATCTGCGACAGAAGGAATTGCCGGCGGCGCCACCTCACGAATTTCAGAGAGGATTCCTCTCTTTAAAATCCGTGTCGTTTCATAAGATACCGGAACAAAGAATTGATTGGTTCCCGCCGTTACTTCAAGCGGTACGGAAAGATCGAATACCGCACACGAAAGCTTCTCAAGGGACAAGCATTCAGATGCGTCAATTGACGCCGACGCAATGATATAAATTCCGCCTGTCCAAGAAACAAAATTTTCACATCCTGCCCGCCGAATCATAGCATCAATCGCCTTGCCGCACGGTGCATGATAATGATCGTTTTCTGAATATAAAATAACAAAGTCATACCGAATCCCGCGGATACACATATATTTGAACAGACGAATCAAATCAAAAAGGCGTTTTTTCTGCTCTTCATGATCCGAGGTGATTTTTGCAAGCACAATTTTGTTTTCTCCGGAAATCGAATGTTTCCATAAACAATTTTTATCGATACTGATATCTGTCTCGTCCTGAGATTGTCCGGAAGGAGCGCCAAAGACCATTCCTCTCAAAATAAACCGCTCCAAAGAGGTCGCGCTTCGACTCAGTCCTGCGGAACAGTATTGAAGATTCAAAATATCACCCATTGCATATTTGAGAGAAAGAGAAGCATCCTTTTCTCGACATTTTGTCAATACATACAGCAGGTCATCGGGATCGGTCGAATATCCGATATAAAAAGATGCTCTTCCTCTTTTTGCACCGAGCGGCGCACTGCGCATCGCACAAGCCGGGATAATGACCGCTCCCACCGAATTGGAAAGCGGCATTCCGGCAAGCGCAGCATAATTTCTTTCCAAGGGCATAAGCGGAAGAAGCTTATCTCTCATCGAGTCGAAACTGCCTTCTTCCAATCCCGGAGAAACGGTAATGCCAATCAGCTTTTCAGGTTTTTTATCATTTCTCGGCCGTCTTGCAAATACAAGTACTTTCTCATCCGGATAATATTTGCTTTCGATAAACAGGTTAGAAAAGCTTTTATGAGATTCAAAATGATTCCGCTTGTCCATTACCGGCTGAAAATACAGAAAAGCATGCGCACGGCGAAAATTTCCGTTTAAAACACATGAAATCTCATAGATTTCCCTGTCGGGGTAAACGGAAAAACGAACTCGAAACTCATAATTCCGTTTTCCGTCGGAATGGTAGGAGATATATTCGATCTGATCCGATTTCATTACAAAATCGAATTTGCCTATAAAGCCATCCGGTTCCTCAGAAAGAGAAAATGCAGAAAATATGCGTCCGTCAATCTCAGCATAGACGCGAAGCCCATCTCCTAAGGAGTACCGGTCAAAATCGGAAACACAAAGAATATCCGATCCGTCGGAAAGTTCGATATGTCCGGAGGAAGATGCAATGATCTTTGTTTTGTTGTTGGATAAAAGGTGGATTTCCGGATAAATCAGATTGTATTCATATTTCGGAACATCTTTTGTTTCTGCTCCAACAAAACGCGGCGCAGGTTCCGGCATTTTCATTCGTTTTTTTGTAGAGCAGCTACGTGCGGAAACCGGTATTTTTTCCGATAGCAGTTCACGGGATGCACGCATCACCGGCGAACGCATGAAACGTTCGCGGAAAATACCGCCTCGCGCCGCATTGATTCCGGCAACAATACTCATTCCGAGATGATGTGCCATGTAGCTTCGGATAATAGCGTATCCTCCGCCTACACGAGACGCATCAAAGTCAATTGCTTCATAAAATCCATATTTTCCATATGCGCCAAGCGTACGAAGCCGCCGTAAATTTCCTGCAATATGCAGGGGATCTCGCTCCAGCATCAAAAAACTGGAATAGGGAGATATGACAGCGCTTCCCGTAATGCGCGGGTCTAATGCAAGTTTGTCAACGCCGAACGCACGGTACTGATAATTCATCTCATAGTCAAAACCGAAATATCCGCTCTCAGAAATTCCGAAAACCGTTTGGTGATGCCCGCGTGCTTCTTTGGAAATCCCTGCCCGCCGCTGCATCTTATAGGCAAAGGCAAGTGCTTCGTCGGATAATGAATTTTTCGCTGTCGGCAAAAGAAGCGACGGCATAAAATATTCGAACGCCGTCCCGCTCCAGGAAGCAATGCCGATTTCTCCGCCCGAAGAAATCACTTTGCGGGACATGGTAAAGTAATGTTCACGCGGAACAGCAAGCGTTGCCGTTGCAAAATAACTTGCCGTTCGTGCCTCGCTCATAAACGTATCATAGCAGGAATCGCTGAATTTTGCTGTTTTTACATCATATCCGATTTTGAAAAGTCTGCGGTAAGGATCATAAAGCGCTCTGAAATCTGCCGCATGTATCAGCTTTTCATAGGCATATACACAATCTAGCAGTGCCGGATATTCCCCGACATATTCTTTTAAGCCTTCGCAAAACGCCACAAGCGAGGTGATAAAATTGCCGCTGTCTACCGTGGATATGAAAGGTTCCCCGATTACCTCCAACGTGCGGATATCGTACCAATTATAGAAATGTCCATTCCATGTCAGCATTCGTGAAAGCGAACGCATGGTTCCCTGTGCATATCGAAAAAGCTCATCACTTGTAATAAAGTCACAATCCCGTGCAGCCAAAACAGAAAGCAGATATAGTCCGATATTGGTCGGAGACGTACGCATGGCAACTCGTTCCGCCGGCGAAATCTGATAGTTGTCAGGCGGAAGAAAATTTGTTTCTTCTCCAACAAAATCTCTAAAATAAAGCCATGCTGCATGTGTGTATTCAAGAAGCTCTTCTTTTACCTTTTCGGAAACATAAACATATTCCCTGTTTTCAAGGGAAAGACCCCACATGGAAAAAGGAAACAAAAGCCATAAAAGTCCCATAACATGAGTAAACGCTGTCGGTATACATAAGAAAGCAATTCCGGCGGCTATGGATATCCACATTTTCAAAATATAATCATCGATTCCGCCGTGACGTTTGCTGTCTCCTTCTGAGGCTGTCGTCCAATTTAAAAAATTCCGATGGCTGACAAGAAAACGGTAAAGCGTGCGTATGGCAGCATCCGTAAACAGATATGCTTCATAAACAAGAGAACCCGCACGGAAAAAAGCGTATGCCACCGTATCAAGAAAATGCGGAAGCGTGACAGAATAAAAACGTCTTGCTGCCGTTCCGAGATTGCGGTAATACAAGCCGGAAAAAAACTGAGTGACGATAGGAGAAAGAATATAAAGGAAAGAAAAAAGTGCAGTAATCCCCGCCGTATGAAGTCCGAATGCAAAAGAAAAGAATATCGCAAGCAACGCGAAAAGAGGCGTGAGCCCTCGCAAAAAATTATCGAATATTTTGAACTTGGATAAGCCCGACATCGGATTTCGGATCCGTTTGCCATCCGTATTCCGGACATATTTTGCAAGATAAGGCATCACCTGAAGATCGCCGCGGCACCATCTGTGCATTCTTGTATAGTAAGAGAGCGCATTTTTTGGCGTACTGTCGGAAAGCACGATGTCGGAGCCAAGCGCCGAACGGAGCATGTTTCCTTCAACAAGGTCATGGCTGAGAATTCGTTCATTCTGAAAAAATCCGTCGCAAACTTTTAGAAATACATCGACATCAAGAATTCCTTTGCCGCAAAAAATTCCTTCGTCAAATACCTGCTGGTACACATCCGAAGATGTACCTGCATAGATATCCAAACCACCGGCACCTCCGGTCAATCTTGCAAAAGCAGATTTGGATGCAGATTCCAGCGAGGTTATCATCCTCGGCTGAATAACTGCGTGACCGGATACAACAATCTTTCTTTTCTCGTCAACAACCGGTTGATTTTCCGGATGAAGCATGGCTCCTACAAGCTCGTTTACGGCTCCGATAAAAAGATTGGTGTCCGCATCAAGTGTAATCAGATATTTTACGCCGGATAAAAAATCACGATTTCCGGAAAAAACACGAATGCTTGTATCCATTCCCCGAAGAAAGCGGCAAAGTTCAAGTACACCGCCCCGCTTACGTTCCCATCCGATATAAGCGTCTTCGCTGACGGAACGGCGTCTGCCACGAATAAAAAGCGCAAAATGATCCCCGTATTTTGCATTTAACGCTTCAATTCGATCTTTGGCATAAGCGATAATTCCCGCATCTTTGTCCGACGTTCTTTTTTCGCATTCACCAAGATCACCAAGCACGGCAAAACGGATATTGTCCCCGCGATTTGTCAGATAAAAATCCTCGATTTTATCAAAAATTATTTTGTCTTTTTCTTCGCCGAACAGCAGTGTTGCCACGGAAACAAGTGTTTTTACAGATTCAAATTCCGTACCGGAAGAAAGCTTCGGCAATGTTTTTTCTCCGATTTCAGCAAAAAACGGAGGTAAAAATTCTTTGGAAAAAGTGTAAATCGGAACAATAACAAACGGAATCAGAACAAGCGAAAAAAAGCCCGCGCCGCAAAGAACCATGTACAGTGCCGTTAAAGAAACCGTCAATACGGTCAAAAAATAAAAATATAACTTGGGCGCGGCACCATGAACCGGTTTTAATACCGCTCCGATATGGGTATTTTGCTGATTTGCTGCAGCAACGATCTCCCGCGCTGCAGCGATTTCATCTTTTTTTCCGCGCTTTGCAAAAAGACGCAATCGTTCATGGTACAGTCTTCGGGTTTTGACATCACAATGCAGATATATTCCGGCAGTCTCTGTAAGAAAAATTGTTTCCACACCGGAAAATGTGAAATATATGGATTCAAAATCGATGTCTGCAAGTCTTGTTACTTCTCCGAGATATCTGTCATTGGCGTTTTTCTGATATAGAGATACCAAAGCGATGGTCAAAAAAGAACGCAGAAGGACAAGTTCAGAGTCATAAAAGGTCTTGACGGATTGGCATCGGGATAAAAACTCACAAAGAGACTTCTGTGACAGCAATTCATCGCTTTCCTCAAGATACGAAATCACGCGAGAATAGAGAAACGGTTTGTTATCCGAATCAAGAGGAAGCCTGCGATATTCCCGCAGCGTTTTTACAGAAGCGGTAAGTTCCGTATAAATACGATATCCATTATCCGAAAGAATTTCAGAATTTTCTCCTTCCGCGCTGTTGATCAAACGGGAAAATTCCCGGCAAAGATGAGCGGCACGTCTTATAAATACCGTAGTCTTTCCCCATTCCGGTTTTTCAGAATTTACCGGAGATTTATCCGCCGCCGTATGATATTCCGACATAAACACTCCGTTTCTCCGCGACGCATACGCGGCAAAAACAATCAAATTTATTCTTTGAAAAGAATTGATTTTGTCCTATTATTATTTGCCGTTATAGGAAAAAAATATGCACAGTACGGTGTGTTCCGCGCTGTGCGATGTTCTTTTTTCATGAAAAAAAACGCCGTTTATAAAAACGCATTCGGTTATGTCATGATTATGATTCAAAATATTACGGATTTAAACGGTCAACGGTAACTTGATAACATCAAAACATAATAAATCATCAGCAATTGTTCCAAATAAAAAATATTATGCAAAAATATCTAGAAAAAAACGAAAAGCTCTTGATTTCCAAGGAATTTTCACGTGCATAGCTTTTTTATGCACACCATTTGTCTGCCGGATTTGAATTCTGTGTCGGCAGCAAAAATTATGTATTGTCTTTTATTTTCTTATGCTATTCCTGTTTTTTAGTCGGAAGGAACTGTTTCTGCCCATTCTCTCATACGAGAAAATAACATTTCGATATCGGTGAATTTTGAAAGTGGTTCCGTATCGTCACAATCACTTGGCGGATAACTGAC